>Ga0114969_10000347_pt1 | contig 39281 bp, 29 predicted proteins | sample M_130807_MF_Meta_FD_87316 | JGI IMG/M metagenome (GOLD analysis project Ga0114969, IMG submission 87316) | Freshwater microbial communities from Lake Montjoie, Canada to study carbon cycling - M_130807_MF_MetaG | ecosystem: Environmental > Aquatic > Freshwater > Lake | place: Lake Montjoie...
ATAATGTACTGTTATATATTCGTGATATATTAGACCTGCCAAAAATATGTAAATATTATAATCTATAAATGTTTGTATTATATTATGTGTGTCTAATGGTTTGTGTATGGTTTCATGAATTTCATTGAGGGAGTAAATACGTATCGTCTACCATTTTTGGTATAGATTCATTAGGTGTAAATTCTTTTTCACCATCAATATATTTAAGAAATATATCTTCGATTGAACTTTTACATAGACTGAATGAATTGTCACTTTTAATTTCTTCAATTAGATTTTTTGCTTTTTGAATATCTATTACATAAGTCCTAGCTTTCTTAAGTGTTAATTCTTTATGTTGATCTTTAGTCGTTCCCGGAACAACATCTCGTCCTCGAGGAAAATTATACGCTCCAGTCTCAATCACCTTAATTAAATTTTCTTGCCGTTTAACCATCTTTTTTAGTTCTTCTATTTTTCGTGATATAGTTTGTTGTGAACAATGTGTCTTTAAGTTTAGAAGTGTCTCTCGCATAACACTAACCCCTAAACTCTTAAGTTCGGGTAAATCAAAATTTTCATTCCTAAAATAAGGTTCTTTAGTAAATTCACTAAATGTATAATCCTGATCATTTGTCGATGTTTTTAATATTAAACTGTCGATAATTGCTTTTCCATTTTTACTCTCTATTTTTGGTGTAGTAGTATGCGTTTTTAATTGTAATTTTGATATATTTACGTCAGATGCATATAAATTCCCACTTGATAAAGAATAACCTAAAAAATTTCCGCTTAATTTTACAAACAAATTATTAAATTCATTTACTTCGGATGAAGCAAATTCTAATTCTGGATTAATAACAGTATCGACGCCTAAACCCATCGCGGCACATACAAATTCTTTTATTTCAGTCGACTTCATGTTTGAATCAAAAAATAAATATATTGTATCTTTCGTCATTGATTTTTGTTGTTGTACTATAAAACATTTGGGTTTTCCGAGTTTTTTTTGTATGACATATACTTTCAAATTTTCATGAACACCTCCTTTCATAACTATGTTTCGTGGTTTTCGCTTCTGTGTTTTACGTTCTTTCCGTTTCGCATTCGGTTTAACGCGACGAATTGCCACAGAACGTGCGATTTTACGGCGGTGAGTTCTTGTCATTATTAATGTTATATATAATATTTAGATTATAATAATATTATACTAGGTCGGTCTAATATTATCGAATTCACTGTTTTCATGTTATTTTCTAACACCGCGTATGCGGGCGTTTCAGTGCGCGGCTATACAAATTACAGTCAGGCTTGAATATCTTGCTCTTGATGAAGTAAGGTGCACCCATCGAGTCGCCATGGTATTGGCCCGCATTCCCCGCAGCAACACCATACGCCGACTTAAACGACGCACCATTCTTCGTGATGGTTTCCAACTTCAATCTCTCGAGACGTGTCCCCGCAGAGACGGCGCCCTGGACGCCGTATTTCACATTATTCGGCTTGTGAATAATGGTGGTGCGACATTTGGCGCTATCCGCGGGGTTGGCATAAATTCTCTCGGCGTTGCCGCAATTGGTCGAATAAAACACCTGCGATCCCGTCTTTGAATCGCTCGGATTCGCGGGGTTGCCGTTGGGAAGGACATACTGGTTCGGCGTGGCGGACATCTTCGAGAAGGTCTGTTTCTGCTGGTAGGTCAGGCACCTGGCCTGGAGATAGGACGCGGTATTGGTATGATACGCGCGGCTTACATTCGTATTTCCGCTTCGAACAATACGTTTTTTGGGGTTGAACGAGAGATTCTTGGTTTCATATATCCCTGTATTGATTTGATAGGATCCGGGTGCGCCGGGGGCACCGACCTGTTTATATCCGGGGTTTTGGACGATAAGATCAGGCTGGCATTCGCGCAGAAAGGGGCGCTGGATATCTTCCACGACATAATTCTGTTTGGAGGCAACCCTCGCGTCGCATCCGCATGAAGTTCCTCTAAATACGATACCGCCGGGACGGTCGATAAAACCGATAGTCGGGTGGGATTTATTGGCCGAAGCGGGCATAAGACTTTTACGCCAGTGTTTAATAGGGCGTGCCTTGAAATTCGACCGTTTGATGACATTTTTCGAAGCGGGGAAATCACAGCATTTCGTGTCGCGACCGAAGTCGTTCAGTGGATTACTTGCGGTATCGGGGCCGTTTGTCGCGGGGCGGGTATAACCTGGATAGATACTCCGCGTGGTGCTTTGTTTGGTGGAAGTTATAGCGACGTTCGTAATCTTTCTAAAATTGAGAGGCCATGAAACGAAATTCTTAGTCATTATTATTATTATTATTATTATTCGTATATTACACATTGATATTTTAATTTAGTATCTATATGTAATACGCCTATTCTCAATAATGTTTGAATACATACAATTTTATACAAAAAACCTTTCGAATTTCACGGTGCTCTTGTTAGTAGGATTTATTATTGCGATATTGGATATAACGATACGAAAGATTGTAAAAGGTGTGTATCTAAATGTGCGAGAGAATATGCGATTGAAACACGGCGGTGGCGGCCAGGGCAAAGAAGGGTTGACAACAAAGAAGAAGAGTGGTGGCGGTGACGGTGACGGTGACGGTGACGGTGGCGGCGGTGGCGGCGGTGACGCCGGCGGTGGCGGAGATGACAGTTGCCCCAAAGATTGTAATGCTGTAGAAGCGATGCGAAAACGTCTTACGATTCTTATTGAAAATGCTACCAAATTACAGAAAGACGTCAAAGAAAACAACGAAACACTTATAGTCCAACAAAAAACAATAGATAATATGAAAAAGGCGGTTCAAAAAATAATAGAATCCGGCAATAAAAAAAAATAGTGTTATTTATTCTAATAATATATTGTAAAGACTAAAGGACTAAAAGACTAAAATGATATTCGGCTCATTCGTACACGATGACAATAATATATTTAGGACGACTGTATCTGAATTTGTAAATGACACTAAAACGCACCCGGTTGTAAAATACAAAGCATTTATTGCAGTATTTCTGTTAGTTATATCAGGAGTGTTTATATTAGGGTTATTACATAGCGACAAGATATTCAAGCATAGTTCTTGGCGACATTTATTCATTCCAGTTTCTGATATTCGCGATAAATACGCCGCCGCCACCGACGAGGACGACTACAATCGATTATTTAACTACAGTTACGGTGGGCGGGATAATACGATGTCCAGCGCGGCTGTTTTCCGGAAAGCGATAGAAGGGTTTGATGTAAATAAAAAGTCATCGTCGTCGTCGTCGTCCGCAGGACCTAAAGACCAAGATGGAAAAGTCACGAACAAAAACGGAGGATTTGCCAGTGCTGATGTAAAGGGGGCTGAAACAGTGTCAGCATCTAAAAAGAAAACGCCTTGCGATACGGATTGCGGACAGTATGTCGAACTTAAAGGTCAAATAAATCTGCTTTCGAAGATGGTAGACGCTGTAAAAGACCAGAAAGATAGTATAAAACAAAATGCCGCTCAAATACACGCGGTAGGAAAACAAATTGAAGACTTAAATAAGTCGCTTTCACCTGGGGGGCAAGTGAATATACAGTTATAATATCGCATGTGATATTGTCGTATGCGATATTATAATATCTACTTTCTATAACAGTATTATGACAAACCCAAAGGGCGATACGTCCTTTTTAGGACCTTCATATGACTATTGGAAAAGTGTAAAACAGCCCAGTGAAATGGGTATGTCGGCCGGATTTTCATTATCTACTCTGGCGAATAATGTGGATGGTCTGCTTTCATATGTTGAAGTTCTTGTTACGGGGGGTGGAAAGGCCAGTGTAACCGGAAAACCGCTCGGAAACAAGTTTTTTCTTAAAACAACCGGTAAATGTAGTCAAACAAATATAGAACAATGGCGAAAGGAGCGTAAAGAAGACGAAGATTGGGAAAATTCCTATCAAGACGTAATTGATAGAGAATCTAACAAAGCAATCACTGAAGATGAGGCCACGAAACTGAAAAACGCACTGACCGAGCAAAAGAAAAAGCGCGATGAAAAACGCCAAAAAGAGAAGAAAATCGTTGATAGGTGGATTTATGTGAATAATATCCCGGATGGTTCAATCCCGTTTATTGCGAGTGGTGCTGATGGAAATACATTTAATGATTTACGTGGTTTAATTCCTGGTGCTATGGGAAATTTAGGTGCTTTAAATCCAGTCCCCCTATTTAACGCATTTACAGACGGAACGTATCCAGATTGCGCCCAAATTACATTACAGACGGTTGATAAGAATAATAACAAAAATAGTGAAAATCGGCATTTGGCGCTTATGGATATGGTTGAAATGAATCCGTGCTCTTTTCCAAATAAAGTAAATCCTGCCAGTGGTATGCGCTGTCGCGGCGAAGGATTTGACGGACTGTCGAATACTGGCATCGGCGCCGACGAAAAAGAAAAAAAGCCGGATATATATAAGAATCAATACATGCTTGTCTCTGAAAATGGGGAGTCTATTGGTATATATGAAACTGGCAGTTTAGCCGGTTCTTCTGGCGTCGCGTATCAGACAACGCATCGCAGCCCCCTTTCTTATAATGTAGATACCAGTAAATCATCTGCGATGTCCGAGCTTTCATTTGCGAAGTTCGGGCCTGATTCGAAACCGGACCTTACAACGAAGGATGTAATCGAATCTCACAATTCACATATTTCGACATTTTTTAAAGATGACCTGGAAATAGTACGTGACACCGGAGCCGATGGATCCGGAGCCGATGGGTATGATTCAATATTGGCTAAATTGTCAAAGTTAATCCAAAGTATCGGTACGGATAGTAATGGAAATAGCAGGAGCCATGGTGAAGATTTATCCGATATAAAGGGTGATACTTTATCGCAGGTATATTATTATAGTATTACACTCATTATGCTTTATTTATTGTATAAAATCTTGTATGCTAAAAATCGGCGTTAATAATATAAACACGCATAGACGCGTGTATTGACAATGTTTATATTATTATTATTATTATTATTATTATTATTATTTATGGTTATTTCGTAATGTCCGATGACGATTACGACGCTTATGATGACGATGTGTATTATTTTTACGAATATTTTGGATGAAATGACTGCGACCACCACGAATTGTTTCGGTGGAACCATCGGCGGGCGGTAGCGGCTGTTCTTGCGATTCTTCATTATCGTTGGCATTTGAGATCGCTGCTGGTTCTGGTTCTGATTCTGGTTCTGGTTCTGGTGCCGCAGGTGCCGCAGGTGCCACAGATTCAGGAGAAGAACCCTCTACTGGTATTTCAGTTATAGTGGATGAAGATGATCCATCAATTCCCAATTCTGAATCTGAATCTGAATCTACCCCGGATACTACACTGGCGTCTTCTGACTCAGAAGCAACTTCATCGCCCTCGCCTTCTACAGGAAGTGCCTCGGGTGTGACACCATCACCTTCTACAGGAAGTGCCTCGGGTACGGGTGCTACCTCGGGTGCGGGTGTTACCTCGGGTTCGGGTGCTACCTCGGGTTCGGGTGCTACCTCGGGTGCGGGTACTACCTCGGCTACCTCGGGTACCACTGGTTCAGGAGCTACATCGCCTTCGACTGCATCTAAACCAAGCCCTTCAACCGGATATCCATTCTTGTCGGCGTGTTTTTTTAAGTATATTTTCAATTGCTTTACTGAACCTTCAATCGCAAAATACGAAGCGAGTATATTTGAAAATTCGGTATTATCTTTGGAAGCATCAGGTTCATCTTTCTTCTTCTTTATTTCCTCTTTGTATTTTGCCTTCAAATCGTCATATTTTTTGCGCAGAGTTTCCATTTTATCAACAATTAATTTGAAATCAGAATCATTGTCGTCTTCGTCGCTGCTGTCGCTTTCGCTTTCGCCGCTTTCACTGCTTTCGCCGCTTTCGCTGTCATTGTTGGATTCCCCATTGGGATTTTTATCATCGACTGATGGTGTGAGTCCTACCGCAGCCTTTAAACTTTCAAACATTGACTTTTTTTCGCCAGCGAGTTCGGCTTCTGGTGCGGTGGCGGCAGGTGCAGGCACGGGTTCGGTCGCGGCGGCTGCAGGTTCGGCGGCAGGTGCGGGCATGGGTTCGACCGCAGGCACGGGTTCGGCGGCGGGTGCCGGCGTCGATGATTCAGCAGATGTAATACCAAGTTTTTGTAGAAACGATTCTTCTTTCTTCGGTGCTTCTGTAGCACCAAGGTCAACTGCGTCAGCATTGGTGTCCGCCTCGGCGGGAACGGCGGGATCGGCGGGATCGGCGGCGTCTTTTTTAGATTCGTCTACACTCGAACCAAATCCGAATTTTTCTAGTATAGATGTAGATTCAGGTTCGCCTTTCGCGGGCACAGCAGCAGGCACGGCCGGTTCAGCCTTTTTGTTGCCTCCAAAGATATTATCAAAAAATCCTGGTGCCGGTGCTGGTGCTGGTGCGGCCGCAATTGCTTCTGCTCCACCGGATTGTTTTTGGTTCCGTCTACTTTGTAGATTCGCATATTGTCTTGTTATATTTGATACACTCGACATTATTGATATGTAATCCGGGTCTGATTGTTGCTATACTATTATAATAATGCGATTTTATAATTATACTATTTCGGCAATTGTATAAATATTATTAGATTTATCATGTATGGCAATTTCAGAACTTGATGCGCTTGTGGAGCTCAAGAGCAACGAGACCACCGGCAATCTGGGCGAGGATGTAAGGAACAACATCGGACATGGGAATCTTGCCTGCCGCAGCCATCATAACAGTGACCGCAGAGTTAAAGTGGCCGCCGGAAATGTGACCACCGAGCATAATCGCGATGGCTAAAGCCGCACCGATAGCAATAGCATTGCCGGTGGCGATAATGACGTAAAGGAAGAAAACGGAACCGAGGAACTCGACGAGATACTTATTCAACATTTTGTTAGCGCGTTATACAATAAATTAATAAAAAAAGTTTATCCTAAAGACTGTCCGTCCGTCCGTCCGTGCGTCCATTCGTCCACGGATGGATGTATAAATAATTAATTAATTATCGTCCAGAGAGAAACGAATGATTCGCCCCTTTCTTCGCCGGCGCAACACACCCTCCCGAACGACAACGACGAATTGCGTCTTTTTGAACTTGAAGAACGGGGCTTTTAAATGTCAACGTATCGCCTAAAGGCGCGTGGGTCGAACTATATCCGATCGAATGGATACGCCTAGATTGGATATAGGACGACGAATCGGTGGATGCGTATATCTTCGTTTTCTTATTCATGATGGCGTTGTATTTGGTATCATCCGCACCAACCGCACCAGCAGTGCGTAAATAAGATGCACGGTTCATCGCGAATAAGGTGTCGCCCGCAGAGGGGCCAAACTGTTCCGGCATAGATATCGCACGGTTTGACATTATAGGTGTGTGTATGTGTGTGTATTATGAGTGTTTACTGTATTATGATAAAATAATGTATTTATCAAAATATGCGTCGTGCGTCGTGCGTCGCGAAATCAACGACGAATCGCACGTATCGCAGACTGTGCCGCGTTATTCGCGCCACCAAACCCGGCGTCATTGTAATTGCGGTTCACTGCCATCTGCTTGCGGAAACGAATGTAGTCCGAGCTGTCGTATACGAATTTGGTGTTACAAGTGGCGGATGGAATACCGGTAGCATCCGCTTGGGCGTGGACTCCACCTGCTAGACCACGCCATCCTGACGCGATACTTTGTTTCACGCTAGTAACCTGGTTTGAACCACCCGATGTGTAATTCTGGCGGGAAAGATAGTCACCGGCGTTGTTTACGATGCGAAAAGGGGTAGCAGCGGGAGCACGACCGCCGTATTTCTTGCTTGCGGCAAGACCATTCCACGCATTACGAAGCATAAAACGGGTCGTCTCTAATTCAGAGCTCCCCTTCAGGGTTCCATTTGAAACAGGATGGGGGGAGATGCCCTTGACGCCGCCTCCTAAAGAGAAATTCATTGGCATTTTGATTGTTTGTTGTGTATAATATCGATATAATATTATGGGATATATTATTCTTTATTACGAAAAGGTGTACGAACTCTAACAACCGCAATTTTTGTAACGCTTCAAAATACTTTTTAATTCTATTATGTCTTCTTTCGTCGGTTTGTCCGGACAATCTAATTTTGCGTTTTCGTGCATATGATTTTGTATTTCGCGATATTCATTGTACCCATGTTTTTTATTAGGTTGTATACCAGTAACTATAAAAATAATGTGCTCTAACGCCCTCCAGAACTGTATATAGTCAAGTATATAGTTATTATATTCGCTTATAGGACAATATTTTGATTTACTTTCTAAATGATGAACCTGATGAGTCTTGTGAGAAGATAAAATACCAAGATTTTGTAAAAAGGTAATAACCCTGAGATTTTCACATTCTCTCATGTGGGATAACCGGTGTATCAGATTAGACGTAATACTGAAAAAGGCAAATGATGCTATTAAATATACATACTTAAACAGTGATTTGTTTAGTAGATACAATATAAGTAAGAAAATGATTGTTAAAGGAAATGTTACATACATGTTTTCCAAATAAGAATATGATAAAATAGTTCTTGGAAAATAATGGTGCAGTTCATTATCCTTGGCTATGTCACTAATAATCGGAACATCTATACAATAGTCTAAATAGCTGTCTTCAACCCAGTGAAATATACCTGTAACTAAATCTGCCAATATGTATCCAATTATTATCTGTAAAAAATTATTCATATAAATATGCATTTATTTATACTTGAATTTATTTGATTAGCGATTACCCCCTTTTCTTACGTTGTAGTTTGATTTTACGCGAGTTTTGTCTGATTGAACCACCTAGTGCTGGTGCTGCTGCTTCCTTCTTAATAAAAACTTGGCATAATTTATCCTCCTTAACTCTTATCGTGCCATCACCATTGTCAATCCGATAATATGTGGCGTCATATTTCTCTCGCATAATCATAGTACCTAAATAGTCCCAATTTGTGTTTAATTTTTTGAAATAGTTTATACGTTTCGATAAAAGTTGAATGGAATCGGCAGTTACAACTGTATATGTATAGTCATCAGGCATTTTATATATATCATTATGTATCTCCTCCTCCTTAAAAAAAAAGGTTGGGAACGGGGGGGGCGATGGTGATGACATTTATTATATATATAGATAAAAATATTGGTTGTAATATTGCTTTATCGGCAACGATGTAGCGACGACGAATAAATCCTTATAAATAATTAAATACTTTTTCTCTAAATATATACTTAATTATTCGAATAAGCGTCGGAGCGGAATCGCGGAGTCGAGCAACGCGAGACGCAGCGTGGAACGACGACAAACGACGACTACGTCATAATCCTCGGCGCCACATTCATCGTCGCCAGCTCTTGAAACAGCAATTTACACGCATACGGTATCTGGACCAGGGCAAAATCCGAGCGGTTGTCGCATGTCTTACATAAGTGGATACTCCGCTCATCATTATACGACGCGATAATCCCGCATTTACGGCATACGTGGACCTCATATTTATCCGAGCAGTCATACATACGCCCCCTTGTGAAACGCGACGCTCCGTGACCCACCATCGCATCACGCTCCATTTCACCGAAACGTAATCCACCATCGCGGCTACGACCTTCCGCGGGCTGGTGCGTGAAATTCACCATCGGTCCAATCGACCGACTATGCTGCTTGTCATTCACCATATGTTTCAACCGTTGGTAAAACACCGGACCGATAAAGATATCCGACTTGATTTGTTCGCCCGTGAGTCCATTATACAGCAGTTCATTCCCGTTCATTTCAAACCCGACTTTCAGGAGCTCCTTGCTGATGTCCTTAATATCGTATTCGCCGAACGACGTCCCATCACCGAATAATCCTAAATTCACGAGAACCTTCCCGAGCAACGTCTCCTTCAATTGCCCGATTGTCATACGCGACGGAATAGCGTGAGGATTGATAATAATGTCGGGGCGGATTCCTTCCTTCGTAAATGGCATATCACGCTCTGGGATGATGTTTCCGATGGTGCCTTTCTGTCCCATCCTACTGGACACCTTATCACCAATCACCGGCTTCCTGAATGCGCGGACGCGGACTTTACAGAAGCAGTATCCTTCACCGTTGCTGTCAATATAACTCTTGTCCACATAGCATTCCTCTGATGTATGGTATGCGCGGCTGATGTCTTCGTATTTGAGCACCTTCGTCGGGTCGTTTCGGTTGTCTTTAATCGGGACCACCTTCCCCATAATGATGTCGCGGTTTTCGATGAATGTATTCGCTGGCATGACTCCGCGTTGGTTCAGTTTGTCGTAATTCCCGAATTTCATTCCTTTCGTTTTGGAGGGGTCCGGATGGCATCGGATTTCCTCATCGCCGTTGATTTTCTTGTCCTCGTCCTTCTCGGTGTGGTAGATTGTGGCGGAGAACATCCCGCGGTCGATGGCGCCTTGATTGACGAGAACGGAGTCTTCCTGATTGTAGCCGGTATACGACATAATGGCGACGATGAGGGGTGCGCCGGAGGGGATTTCTGCGAGCTCAATCATCTGCATCAGGCGTGTATCCACGAGGGGGCGGTGAGGGTATGTCAGGACATACGCGGTCTTATCCATACGGCGCTGGTAGTTGGTGACGTAGATGCCGATGGCTTGCTTTCCCATCGCGCAGTTTGAACTCGCAAATCCATCGCCGGCGATGAACGAGTGATTCTCGCTAGCAACTTCGATATCGGAGACCAGGCGATTTGATACAGGAATAATGCTGTGGACTGGAACGAATATACAATTGTTTTGTTTCTGAATAATATCTTGGGCCCATTCTTCTATGTTTATATTTTCATTTGTAAAGTTTTTGTATTTTAAATATTCAACATTTACAAAAGATGCCATATTTTTTGTATCACAATACGAATAACCTACTGTTTCATAATATCTCAATAGGTTTTTGGGTGTACTTGAGATTCTAAATGAATATTTGACACGTGTAGAACTAATTTGTTCTTCAATTGGTTCTTGTTTGGTAACCTTAATATCTAAACTGTTTAAAATCGTAATACATTGTTCCATAAATCTTTTCAAGGAATCTTTAATCATTGGGTTTATCTGTTGTGATGTTTCTTGAATCTTGATTAAATAACCTTTTTTTCCGGTTCTTTTGTCGAGAACTTTGTCCCATCTAATTTTACAACCATCTCCACCTTGAAACCCACTAATAAATTGAGAGGATACGTATTTGTTATTCATAATCCATCTAGGTATTTCGTTTCTAGGTGTCTCTGTTTTTTTACCATAACTTACACCCAAGCTGACTATAAATGCTGGCAAACACCCATTAAACGTCAAATTGAATGTATGATGTGTCTGATATCTCTCTGAACCGAAAGACTTGAAAGTTCGGGTTCCTTCTGTAATTTTCACTGGATTGAATCCAACCATTTTCAAATCTTCAATCATATTGTCTGCGTCAATTCTTCTCCCAAAATCAAACGAACATTGAAATTCATTATAATTATATTTCTTTTTGCTGTATATGTTAATAGACCCATCGGCATACAAATATCCGATTATTCTTGCCAAAACCCCTAGTTTGTGATTATTCGAATACAACGGGAGCATACCGGCATCTTTTAAATGATTGATATACCGTTGAGTTTTGGTTATTTTTCTATTAACGGTTTCTTCAATATTTAATTCTCTCATTTTTAAACGAAACATATCTTCGTCGATTATTAATTCACCAGCATTTCCAACCTCTCCGAAATTACTTCTATTATTAAATACACCGATCAGTAATTCTGGGACTTCTATCAGTTCTTTCACCGTCTTCCACCCCGCATTGGTTGAAAACCGATGGTCTTCCGTCGCAATGATTTCGCGACCAGATATCGTGGTTATCTTGTATACGGGTTGCGTATTTTCTTGGATGAAATGATTTACGACGCGGGTCTTTGTTACTTCAAATGATGTTGGGTGATATGTTATTACTTCGTCGCCGATTTTGACATCTTTGATTGCGACACGCCGACCATCGCTCATCAAGACGGTCTCGTTAATATCCAAACACTGATAAGTATTCCTAGGCGCCTGATTATGCTCTGGAAACGGGATACACGACGCCAAAATCCCGAATATCGTACTCGGATGAATCTCGCAGTGCGAATACCGATAAATATACGGGTCCATCGGGTTCTTTTCATTACGATACAAGTGCTTCGGGCGCATCGCAATCATACTGAACGCTTGTTCGTCTGGGTCGATATATTCGATGACGCCGTGGCTCGGGCTCCCTTCGCTCGCTCCGTCGTTCGTGTTCGGGCTCCCTTCGTTCGCTCCGTCGTTCGCTCCGTCGTTCGGGCTCGGGCTCCCTTCGTTCGCTCCGTCGTTCGTGCTCGGGCTCCCTTCGTTCGCACTCGCACTCATATGCGTCAACAAGTCGTCCCACTCCAGTTCCCGCGACGCTATCCGCGTCAACATATCCCGCGTGATATACAGGTCGTTCGTCTCCGGATTCACGAGAAGCAGCGGCCGCATCAACCGCCCCGCATCATTACAGATGCGAATCTCCGCGTTCAGGTAATCAAACACCACCGATGTGTAAATATTAATCACGCCGCGCTGCTTCTTCAGCTTGAATTCGGTATACAGCCGAATCGGGTCCTTCGTAATACCCACCCAGATTCCATTTACAAACACCTTCACCTGATTAAATGTATCCCGCGGGGTCAGCGTCTCAATCCGCTCAATATATTCGTCGATATGTGTGTGAAGCGAGACTGGATTGCCGTGGATTGTGACATGTGTCATATAACTAATATTCTTGACGACGCCGATACTGCCGCCTTCTGGCGTCTCCGCCGGGCACAGAAACCCCCACGACGTATTGTGTAGCTTGCGTGGCGGAATCAGTTTCCCGCTCTTGTCAATCGGGGTATTGATACGACGCAAGTGACTCAAACTCGATGAATAGGTGAGACGATTCAGCACTTGAGCGACACCCACTTTATTGCTGGTGAGACTCTTGATTCCGAAATCGCCGGTGGAAAGAGCGCGTTTCAGGCCGTTCTCGATGGTCGTGGATTTGATGATTTTGTACATATTCGTGTCATTCACGATATTCAGGAAATCCTCCGTCGATCTCCACGACCCCGTATTGATTTCACGGACAACCTGTTTCGACATATCCTTCACCAGTTTGTTGAAATAATTGCGGAACAGATTATTCAGCAGGGTTCCTGTCAAATCCACGCGCTTATTCAAGTAGGAGTCGCGGTCGTCCTGTCTGCTGATTCCAAAGAACGCGCGCAACAGTTTATGCGCCATATATCCCAGGAAGAATATCCGCTGCTTCCCCGTATTACAGTGTGGGAAGAGGTCATTGTTCAGCACCTCTAGCGCAAACTCGCGCTTCTTGATTGCGCCGGTCTCTTTATCCATATTGATGGGAGTGAATATGACCTGTGATATGAAATAGCGGACCGCGTCTTCTTGCGTCATGATGTGGTTGGCATCGATAATGGACGCCTGGAGTGATTCCAGCATTTTTGTTTTATAGTCGTCGTTGCCCGCGCCTGCTCCCGCACTTCCGCCCATCGCACCACCGGTGCTCGCATTGATTTGATACACGATATACTCGCAAATCTCGCGGTCTGACATCACGCCAAGTGCACGAAATACGATAAACAGTGCGATTGGTTGCTTCATACGCGGGATTTGAATGACGAGAGGGTGTCCGAACCCGTTCTGTTTGGCGACCACCATCATATTGATTTGTTTCGGCGAGATACACTTGCTGTCTGGGATAGACTTGATTTCCGCAACCCAGAGCCACTTGTTGTTGTTTTTCGCGACATTATAGCAAACTACGCGATTTTCCGCCGCGCGTTCCTGACCTAGGACCGTCTTTTCACTGCCGTTGATGATGAAATACCCGCCTGCGTCGTGCGGGCACTCTCCTGTCACATTGTGGTCGAGATGGATGTGCTGGGTCAATACGCAGATACTGGATTTCAACATAATCGGCAGTTTCCCGATTTGGACCTTTGGGAAACTCTTGTGAATGATAGTGTGCTGGTTCGCGCCGGTCCGCACGATATACTTGATATTCATGTCAACTGTCATCATCGCGGCGTATGTGAAATTGCGAAGTCGCGCCTCTTGCGGGAACATGATCTTGGTTGCGCCGGTATTTTCGTGGATTTGGGGGCGATACAGGTACAAATTGCTGAACGAAACTTCCACTTCAAGACGGTGTTTTTGTATTTCCTTGTCGTAATCCTGGTCGGATACGATACGCACCGGGTTAAACATATCGACCGTGCGTTTCAGTTGGACATTAACCATGTCGTTATACGACTCGATTTGATGACGGACCAGTTGGTCCAGATGTTTTCCTTGAAAATATGAACCAATAAGCGACCATGGTTCTTCAATATACGTTCCGATTCGGGAGGTTATTTTCTGCGAGAGCAGTGTATCGACCGCGGCGGCGTCGGTGGCGGTGTCGGTGGCGACCGCGGCTGCTGCGGCTGCTGGAATTGGATGTTGTGCGTAACGTGGATTCATATTTTCATAACTGTCGTGGCCGTCGTGGCCGTCGAGTCCGTCGTGGCCGTCGTCTGCCGGTTTCGCGGGTGCGGCAAGCGGAGCAGCGGCAGAAGCCGCGGTAGGAGCGGGTAATTGTTTCTTAACGAGTTTCCTTGGCATTTTTGAGATTTGACCCGTGGTAATGTATGTATATCTCGGGTAAAACTATATTATAGTTCAATTTATTTTTATATTGTTATTGCACGATAGTGTTCAAAACCTAATAATCGACGCGTCGATAAATCGATATAAATATTCGTTTTGATATTATATTACCTGTCAGTTGCGAAAACGTCGCAGCAAATAATGTCAAATAACAATAACAATGTTCCACCGAAAAGACCGAGAAAACGTCATCGGTGGTGGTACGCCAATAATAATGGCAATGACAGCGCCAATAACAATGGCAGCGCCATTGTGAATAAACACCAAAAAATAGACTCGTCCCCCCCGCCGCCGACGCCGCCGCTGGTAGATAAATTGAAGAATCTCGAAAATGAACGACTCGAAAATGAAAAACAGGTAGCGAATATGGAAAAACAGTTACACGAATATTTTCATAAGACAAATACGCCATATACATATGTAGATGATACAGGGGTATATAAATTCACGCCCGCACCACCGCCGCCACCCGCGGCGCCGCCACCTGCGGCACCATCCGCACCCGCCAATCCATTTATGAATTTGACATTTAATCCTTTTATTCCGTCCACCGCGACACCCCAATTATCTTCTTTGTTTTCGATGCCCTTACTGTGGCCTTCACCGTTTAATGCGCCGACGACGGAGACCGAGACCACGCCAGCAGCGACCACGACGACCGCGCAGCCGACGGCGGCTGCCGAGATAACAGAGATGTTTATCAACGAAGATATCAATCACATCGATGACCTTATCGCATTATGTGATAAATATCCGTTATCGGATACCGTCAAATACAATATTAATATGACGGCTATCCATGCGATACGCGGACCTTTGACGGACTTAACAAATATGATTGGTATGGATACGATTAAAAAGACAATCGTCGACCAAATTTTGTATTATTTACAAGAACTTCACGTGCCGGTAGGTCAGTCCGCTTCGACGGCATCGACGGCATCGATGCCCGCACCACCCGCGCCCGCGCCCGTTCTCAATCCGTTTCCGGAACCGTTATTTGATTTCAAGACATTGAATCAACGCATCTCGGAAAACATCAAAAAAAAGATGAACGAATGCGGCGGCGGCGACCCTACAAATTCAGCAGATTTCGCCGCACCTACAAAGGGCGATTTTATGCATACAGTGATATGCGGCCCACCCGGTTCAGGTAAAACCGAAGTCGCGAAAATCATCGGGCGGATTTTCAGTAATCTCGGTATATTAACCAAGAAAACATTTAAGAAGGTCAGTCGCAATGACCTGGTTGCGGGATATTTAGGACAAACCGCAATTAAAACGAAAGATATTATCAAGGCGTCGATTGGTGGTGTGCTTTTTATCGACGAGGCGTATTCTCTCGGGAATTCCGAGAAAAGGGATAGTTTCGCGAAGGAGTGTGTAGATACGCTGTGCGAGGCGTTGAGTGAGCATAAACATAATTGGATGGTGATTATTGCGGGGTATGAAAAAGAACTCAATGATTGTTTTTTCAGTTTAAATGAAGGTTTGAATTCGCGATTTACGTGGCGGTTTAAACTCGATAATTATAAACCGGGCGAATTGAAATCCATATATGAAAAACAGGTGCGGGATTTTGGTTGGACGATTGCGGCGGCGGCGGCGGTGTCCGATAAGCACGGACACGGACACGGCTTACACGACGAGTGGTTTGCGGAACATATGGATTATTTCACGTCATACGGGCGTGATATGGAGACATTATTTACAAAAACGAAAATCGCACATAGTCGGCGGGTATTTTGCCTGCCTCTCTCCGCCAAAACCGAGATTACGATGACAGATTTAGAAAATGGGTTCAAATTATTTATCGAAAACCCGGAAGTCAAGGAGCGTGCGAATAACCACGGTGGTTCTTATATGAAAACGCTTTATTTATGAACCGGTCGTCGCCCGCCGGTCCGCCGGTCCGCCGGTCCGGTATTCATTGTAGTATCTTATAGACTATATATAAGATACTTCATCACCCTTGAAGGATATACGATAATTATACGATAATTATACGTTATTATATACGTGTTATAATATTCATACAAATTATCTGAATAATGAGCGATAGAAAAAGTATAGTCATAAATTCGGAATCATTGTTCGGTGGTGGTGGTGGAAGTAAAAGAGGCACACGACGTGCGAAAGGAAGCGGTCCGAGCCGGAGATTGCGACCAAGTTCAATCGTTCAACCAAGCACGCTTAAAAAAACATTACTCGAGAGAATTAAACAACATCAACGATTGCGAGAACAAGGGCGCGATAGCGACCGTGACCGTGCGCCCGCGTCTGCGTCTACGCCCGCGTCTGCGTCTGCGTCCGCGCCCTCCGATACATCATCGGCATTCGCACAATCGATGGATTTCTTGCGGAAATTAGCATTAAAAAAACGACAGAATGCGACACAACGGAGGTCGTCGTCGTCGTCGTCGCACGTGCCTTCATTGGCCGTGGAAACCGCAAAAACACCCGAGGCCAAAATGCTGAATCAGGTCGCGGATACATTACATCATGGTGAAATTATTACAAATACGGGCTTGATTGGGTTGCCGGTCATCAATACGGATATATCGTCGATAATGAGACCGATGTCGATGGTCGCGCAGGCGACACAGGCGACACCCGTCACTGCTATGGCGACATTCCCGATGATATCTGATTTGCCGTTTGGGATGACGCCACAGGCAGTGTCGTCGTCGGTGCCGTCGGCGTCGGCGATACCGAATATCACCGAACTGGCCGATCTTTATAATTCAACAGTGGCGTCCGCGGACAATTCAAATACTAATACTGCCGCGACCACGACGACGACGACGGCGGCGGATGACCACCCGATTCATGTGCCAGAAGACCCGGAGTCTTTTCTTCCGTCTATTTTCATCAAGGATGCGCCGCCTCACGGATGTTTGAAAAATGGGTCGAAACCGACATTTCGCGAATGGGCGAATAAAATGCTTCATAAACCGGTGGAAGCTATCAAGAATATGTTCGGTGGTGGCGGTGACGGTGGCGGGGACGGCGGTAGCGGGGACGCGGCGGAAATGGACGGCGGCGGGGACGGTAGCGGCAAAACATTGTCAAAACATCCGGAAAATATCGCCGGAATGCGTGTGAAAATCCGTAGAACCCAGAAAAAGAAGTATCGTATTGGGAAACATGACAATGTTGTCGGTGTATTGCTTAAAAACAAAGAAGCACAACGACATATTCAAAAACAGCATCTCGCGCTGAAACAAAAAACAATCGGCGAAATCCGGAAACATTTATATGAACATCATTTACTTAAAATCGGTTCAAATGCTCCGCCTGATGTTCTTCGCCGGATGTATGAAGATTCGATTTTGACCGGTGAAGTCAAGAATACGAATAATGGAGTGTTATTACACAATTTTCTGTCGGGGGAGTCGTAGAGGCGCGGCTCGGCTCACCGGCTCACTATCGCTCGCTAACAATGCGTACATATATACACCGTATTCTCCGGCATCGAACGCACCCCCGTCTCCGGAATACTATTACCCCCCGGAAACAACAAGTCTTCCAGTGTGCGTCCGTGAATATGAAACTTCCGTGCCTTTTTCAGAAGAATAGGTATATCGCAATGTTGGCGTTTTTGGACAAGGTCGTCATAAATATACTGAATCACATAATCTACCAGATGTGTTTCCAATTCGATAAACATCGGGTCGCTGCGTCCAATATTCCCGATTTCGCATGTATCTGACGCAGCCGCTCCGCCGCCACCGCCCGCACCGTGGCCGTGATGGCCGTGATGGCCGTAACGACCATTATTGATATTTCGGTCACTCCGTGTGTCCGCATTGTAATAATCGTTTATCCGGATTGGAATATTGAATTTGTAATTCCAGAATGTATCGCATGAAATACGCACATCAAGTGTAATCATCGGTATGTTGTTTCTACGAAAAGCGTCCATTGTGTGTATACGCCTGTCAATATATAATGACGTGGAAAATGCTTTATACCATTTACGTAGCGTAGCGCAGTGTAGCGTAACTGACATAAAACGAAAACGACTGTATGATATACCTAACTACTGATTACATACGTACGTAAATATGAACATCTGTATTCGTAACCCGATAACCAGAGAATGGACCGCGTCTGTCGGCCGTGGCGGCAGCGGCGTGTCACCAGCCATCCGTGACGCTTATGCGGGATATAAAGAACGCCCGAATTATTACCGAGAGAAGCCGCATTTCACCGGCGAGTATATCGTGTATCGCCCCGATAATGACCCGTATTTGCCGACCTATATCGCACGGCAGGCAGATATTCCTGACTACGCACGTGATGTACTAAACGAGATGACCGGTTCTGTAATCATAACTCAAGAGATTCATGACACGATGACGTCACCGCCGATGCCGATTATGGATATGGACGATGTCGCCGTTTTTATAGTGAATAATCCCGCAATGGCCCGCGCGAATTGGTTGCCCGCTCGCGAGTATCAGGCATGGGCTTATCGCGATTTTATCTACGACGAACATCGAAGTATCACGAAATCATATATGTCGCGAAGGACATCGCCGGTTGCGTACGAATCCAACGACCGGATTCTTGCGAATCAAATCGTTACCATCCCCTTGTCAGGTATCTCGTCGAATATCGTGTTTAATATCTCTCGGAATGATAATAATAGTGTGTATTTCGAGAGAAATGACGCTGTGGGGTCGCGGACACGGATATGCGATAACGAATATGCGCGGGCGGGGTATCTCGGGTTTTATACACGGATAACGATGGACCCGGGGATGATAGTTATCCCGCCGTCGCCTGCGTATTTATCTCATTCAGTAACTGCGGTGTATTATAATGCGGGAGCCGCTGCCGCATTGCTCTCTACCGCACACCTCCCCGCGCCCGAAGAAACCGACAACGAAGAACATCAGTGTATTCTGTGTTTTAAGTTCCGCGTCAATGCACGATTCTCGCCGTGTGAACACCACGTTTGTTGTTCGGCATGTTATTCCAAGATGACGAAAAATGAATGCCCGGTTTGTCGTGCGGTGATTACGCGGGTGATGAATGTATGATACGTTCATGTATATCCTGTAACACTTCTTTTTTCTGGATGAACATATTTCGCATTCGACAACACTGGTTCGGTGTGTCAAACAGAAACACTGGCACATTATGCCTTCGCAAACGCGACAATTCCCGCTTGGTTAGTGGCAATACTTCTTCAACTATCAGCGCGAGTTGTTGAAACAGAATATTGGTATATTTCGGTGCGATATTACGCATCATATATGTAAAATAGGCATGCTCGTATCTGATACGGGTTGCCGTCATATGTTTTTTCATTTTATACGTTCCCGAAATAAAATTAAAAACCAGCGTGTTTTCATTTACACACATTATTTCACCCGCGGCGTAGATTCTGTATTCGACATTCTTGTATGTTTTTTCGAGTTCAGCGAATAACGCTTCGTCTTGTATCGCCTTTCGATACATAATCTGGTGATGTTTTGTTCCGAATTCGTACATATTGATTGTCTTTGTTGCGTATAATTGGGGGGCGTGCCTGTGCCCGTGCGCCTGTGCGGGGGACACTACGATCGTTTCATTTGTGTCCCGGTCAATACCTACGATGTCCGCTACAATGTATGTATAATACGCGCCTGGTTCAAACTCCACCGGATTGATAAGAATCGGACTTACTTCGTCGATGATATCGGTGGTCGTCTGCGATGTATCATATGACTCGATATGAATATAGTAATATTTACCGGCATCTGCGTCAGCATCGCGTATTTTTGACGCAGATAAACCTTGGATATTATAAATGCGGCGCCACGGGTCTAATAATGTATTACGCGATATTCGTCGTTTTTCTAATGGAAAATTATGAATTGGAATTGCTGCGCTTCTTGTACGGGATGGGCTCGTAATGGTGGAATAAAATGCGGGTTCGATTGATGACATTGGGAGACGGATACGGATACACAGGTATACAGTTATCATCGTTATAGCTCTATGTAGATTACTAGAAGCGGCGATAATGAATCTATAATAAAGGCAACATACGAGATATATATATCATCATCTCCGAGAGATTTCATTCGTTCATTCATTAATAAGACGCATCATAATCATGGCACTTATTAAAGAGTATTTTGCCCTTACAGATAAATATACCGCGGAATATGGACCGAATACGGTTGTCCTCCTTCAAGTCGGCGCGTTCTTCGAAGTCTACGGACAATTAATTACTCCGGCCGCAGGGGCCGCGGCCACAGGCGTCACGTGTTCGGGCAGTCGTATCGATGATTTCTGCGTGATATGCGAACTGGCGAAAGCGAATAAAACCCCGGGGTTCGTTATGGCGGGATTTCGCGATTATGGACTGGATAAGTATTTGAAGAAAATACAGGATGCGGGGTATACAGCGGTGGTTTATGTCCAGGACGGGGTGAAGAATCCGCCGGTGCGTGTTTTACAGGGGATTTATTCGCCGGGGACGTTCTTTTCGACGGATATCGCGGGCACGGGCACGGGCGCACTGTCGAATAATATCGCGTGTATCTGGGTTGAGAAAATCTCTCGGAAGGCTATATCCGGAGGTGGCGGCGGCGGCGGCGGCGGCAACGTCCTCATCATGGGAATGACAAATATAGATATTTATACAGGACGTTCAACTATATTCGAAACAGAGAATAAGGATACACATAATCCTACTACATATGATGAAGTCGAGAGATTTATCTCGTCGTATGCTCCATCGGAGGTGATTCTTATCTCAAATCTCTCGACACGTGAAGTTGAAGACGTTATTCATTATACAAATATACAGGCGAAGATGATTCATCGGATACCCACCGGGGGTGTGGCCGGTGTGGCCGGTGCCGTGAAAGCCGAGAGATGCTCTAAACAAGTCTATCAAATGGAAGTATTAAACACTTTTTATCCAAATGGTCACGCCAAATCTCTCGAACAATCGTTTATGAACTATGAAATAGCGACCCAGTCGCTTGTATTTCTCCTGAACTTCATCTACGAACATAATCCGAACCTGGTTTCTAAGATACAAGAGCCCGTCTTTGAAAACATGTCCGAGAGATTGGTCCTTGCGAATCATTCGTTGCGGCAACTGAATATCATCGATGACGGGAATAGCGGTGGCGGCGGCGGCCGCCTGAGCTCAGTATTGTCTTTATTAAATCATACAATTACCCCGATGGGGTCTCGTGCGTATAAATATGCGCTTTTACATCCGACATTCTGTGCGGCCGACCTAGAACAGGATTATGCGATTACGGAGCATATTCTCTCGGTGAACGACGCCACCGACGCTGACATCGGAGTTGGAATGATGCGCGAGAGATTATCCTATATGAAAGATATCGAGAAACTCCATCGTCATATTATTCTACGCAAGATTACACCCTATCACGTATTTGTGTTGTTTCATAATCTGCGGCATATCCGGGAGTTATATACGATGACCGCAGGGACGAGAGACGCTCCGCTCGCCAGGTACCTCTCTGAGAGATGGAATATCCGGGACGATATTGTCGGGAAGAGTACGCTCCTACTTGATTTATTTGAAAATACATTGAATATTGAATCCTGCCGAGAGATTACGGATACTTTATTTGAAACCAATATTATGAAGCGCGGGATATCCGCGGAACTGGACAAACTCACGGACGAGTACATGTACACCCAGAAATCTCTCGACGAGGTTCAGCGAGTATTGAATGAACTCATACAGGCGGGGGAACGTCCGATGGGGGGTGCGGGTGCGGCGAGCGGTGGGCCGACGGACCCGGCGGAGTATGTCAAAATCCACGAAACCGATAAGATGGGGATTTCATTACAAGCGACCAAACGACGCACAAAACTACTCGAAGACCGGATTAAGAAACTCCCACCTGGAGGTAAAGTGATCTCGATTGTGCTTGATAAAGACAAGAATAAAGTCTTATTATTCGATACATCCGCGTTGACCTACCCGGCCGCATCCGGGAGTAACAATACCATCCACAGTCAGCAAATCTACGAATTATGTGCGGCGGTTGTGTCTTTGCGTGTGAAAATATCGGATATGGTCTCACTCCTGTATTATGGATTTATTGATTCATTACATGAATACTACCACGATTTTGAGAATATGACCGCATTCGTATCGGCGGTGGATATGATACAGAATCGGTGCTACGTTGCGCGGAAATACCGGTATTGCCGGCCGGTCATTGCCTCGGGGGACGCGGCGGGGTCGTCATTTGTCCGCGCATCCGGACTTCGTCACTGCCTCATCGAGAGAATTAATGAAGAAGAATGTTATGTGACCAATGACGTGCAATTGGGAGGAGGACCGGACACAGCATCCGGTATGCTACTTTATGGCACAAACGCTGTCGGGAAAACCAGTCTCATCCGCGCGATCGGCGTCGCCGTTATTATGGCACAGGCCGGGTTTTATGTCCCTGCGTCGTCGTTTGTATACCGCCCCTACCGCGCCATTATGACACGTATTCTCGGCAATGATAATCTATTCAAGGGGCTCTCCACGTTCGTTGTTGAAATGTCCGAACTCCGCGTTATTCTGCGAATGGCGGATGAACACACCCTCGTGCTTGGCGACGAGTTATGCTCTGGAACCGAAATGGACTCCGCGATTAGTATCTTCGTAGCGGGGTTACAGCATCTGTATCGTGCCGGCGCTTCATTTATTTTCGCCACCCATCTCCATGAAATCGCCGGGTACAGCGAAATCCGGGAGATGTCGTCGGCGCGTCTTCGTCTCGCACATATGCGCGTGTTCTATGATAAGGCACGCGATACACTCGTCTATGACCGGAAACTCCAGGACGGCGCGGGCGAAAGTATGTATGGACTTGAAGTATGTAAGTCGCTCCACTTGCCGGACGATTTCCTGGAAAATGCGAATATGATCCGGGTGAAATATCGCGGGGTAAGCACGAAAACGCCGACGGCGAGTATTTTAGATGACTCGGTGCCGTCACGGTATAATGCGGCGAAACTGCGGCGGTTATGCGAACTCTGCGAAAAGGTGCGCGGGACTGAAATCCATCATCTACAGCATCAAGAGAGCGCGGATGCTGACAATTTCATCGGGCATATTCATAAAAACCATCCGGCGAATCTGGCGTCGATATGTGAGGCATGTCATCGCGAGATTCATACGACGGGAGTAGAACACGTGAAAGTGAAAACGGGGAAGGGTGTGCGGATTGTGGCGAAACGGGGAGCCGGTGCCGGAGCGACCGCAATGACGACCACGACGCCGACCACGACGCCGCTGTGATATTATCTAATCATAATGTAATTGGATTGATAATAAATAAACAATGGAAAATGTATCAAATGCATTGACAGCAATCAAAGACGCATCTGTTTCCGGCGCATCAACCGTGGGCGGATTCTTTACTTCCACCGCGGAAAGCGGTGTATCCACATTTAAAGGTTCCAGTTTAGGCGAATCATTTTTCAAGAATATAAGCATGATTATAGTAGTTGTGTTTATTTTGTTGGGAGGTATCTTATATATTGAATTCGCGAGCAGTAGCGCAACCAGCGCCGCTGGCGTAACGGGCCCTAAAAAGGAATTCGTAGATAGAACGGTTTATATTGAACCGAATACAGGTCTTGACGACGCCCGCACCCTTCCCACTGACGTCCCATGGACCGTCCCCGCATTAAGCATCCGAAATGAACTTAAAGAGGCATTCGGGTCGAAATACACCGAAGCAGAACTGGAGAATATTCATACGAAATGTAGCGATAAATTCTGTGTCATGAACCAGAAATCGCCGGAGGATTTAGAGAAAGCGTGTAATTCAGTGACGTCGCGGACGATGTGCGGGACGAAGTGCTGCTGCGGATGGACAAAATACGTCGGGTTTGAAGGCGATAATGACCCGACGGTTGTTATGAATACGGCGGAGGCGAATGTCGCGGACCCTAGCGGGGCTAGTGCGACCGTGCCTGGGAAGTGTGTGGCGGGGAACTCAAAGACGCCATTTGACCGCGTAGATAACCAGAACCAGGCTCGCGATATTGATTATTATTATTATTTAGGACAGTGCGTTGGTGGGCGAGGTTGTATGAATAAAGGTGCGATCAGGACGTGAGTGGTTTATTATATTTTTTCGGTTTACATTGTATATAGTCGGATATAATGAACCAGAAGCAGACCGGTGGATGGCTTATGTCGCAGACACGTTCGCCGTCTCGTACCAAAAACCCCAGTCCACACTCAAAAGAACGAAGTCGATTACAAAAACAGGCGGAGGCGCAGAAAGGTGGGCGCCGGCGAAAGAGAACGAGGGGGAGGTTGCGTGGGGGGGGGAAGAGTAGGAAAGTGATGGGGGGGGGGGGGGGTGATACTGATTTAACACAATATGACAATTATACATTATATAAAGCAATAGGTGACTACTATATGTCTCGTAGAGAACCGGATAAGGGTCATGCTCAATTATGTGAAATATTGAATGAAGCTGGCGTTCCCGAAGATACAGTTGAATTATGTAAAACAAACCTTAAAGACGGTACAATTAAATTAGGTGAGTTTTTTGAAAAATCACCTCACGTTAAATTAGGTAAAATATTGACTAACACTGATAAAATTCCAGAATTTGAGAAAATTGGAATTAGGATTCGCGCGGATGAATATAAAATTCGCGCGGATGAATATAAAAATTGATATATAAAAACAATATGTTATCATATATCAATAACCCCGCCACTATCACACTCACCCATCCACCAACAATGATCATCCCCGTCAAATGCTTCACTTGCGGCAAAGTTCTCGCCGACAAATACCGATACTATTTAGCCGAAGTGCGTAAAATCAAGCTTTCTCGCGATCTCGATGTGGACAAGGTTATCTACCTCACCGCGGAATATATCGACAAGACGCCGGAAGGCGAGGTTATGGACACATTGGGGCTGACGAAGATGTGCTGCCGCCGGCATATGTTGACGCATGTAGATATTGTTTAACTTCGACGTCGCTGGCGAGAGTTTATTATTCGTATTTTATTATTAGTATTCGTATTTTTATAATAATAATATATATCAAATGGCTAGTCGTCGTCGTAATAGTAGTAGTAAGAAGAGTCGCGGTCACGGTCGTGTGCGTAGCCGTCGCAATGGTGTACGCACAGAAAAGAAATCACACAAATGGCATCAGCGTGGATGCCAAAACCAGACGGGCGGTGGGAGTATGACTGGCGGGTGGGCATGGGGGCCAAGCGATGTTCATCATCAAACGGCCGGCGGCCCACATTCCATCAACGGCAATCATTACGCCCTGAATACCGCTACTGTAACACCTCCTCAGGCGAGTAATGCGATTGTTGAAAGGTATGCGGCCGCACAGACTGCTGGTCGTCGTCGTCGCGGTCGCGGTCGCGGTCGTGGTGACTCGAAGATTCGGCGTAAGGTCGCACGTAAATCGCGCAGGATTGCGTGCCAGAATGGTGGCGGAGCTATGGAATATGCGCCGGAATTAGCAAAAATCACGTTGAATTCCGCATTACAGACACCATCTAGTATCGTTCATGGGTTACAAGGTGCCGCGACCGGGTTTGTGTCGGCCACTCCAACGTCGCAGCCTATCGGAGAGCCGATTGCGTTGAAGTAATTTTCTATAATTAATTTAATTAATTATATATATTATACGTATCACCCAATGGATAATATATACACAAAAGTGCGTTCTTTAAGTACCCCTGCCATTATTTATTTTGTTGTCGCATTATTTTTTGTTCTTGGCCGTTTGTTTGAGGACATCTATTGTTATGTCCGGTCAAAGGAGTGTAATTTAGAGGAAACCGTTTTACGAACGTTTTTTTTATTAATATTTACCATTATATGGACATGGATTCTCAATATATTGTATTCTCGTGGATACCATAAAACCGCGTGGATTATGTTGATTATCTTTCCGGGATTTTATATTTAGATATATATAATACATACCGTATTTATGATGGAAGTTATCAACCGTATTCGCTCATTATGTACCCCCGCATTTGTGTTTTTTTTCATTTCCGTCATTTCGCTATTCCTTATGATATTCGATAATATCCAAAATACGCATTCTTATTGTTTCGGAAATGTGAGCTGTAATGTCGCCAATACATCGATGGTCTTTATCGTTAAAATCGTGTTTATTGTCGCATGGACATGGTTTTTAGATATATTATGCTCGCGCGGTTATGAACGCGTCTCGTGGTTTATTGTTCTGCTTCCATATATTATGCTATTGTTGGTTTTGATGTTCGTCGCAACCGAAATCAAGAATACGGGCAAATTGAACGAGGCCAGTGTCGCGATCCAGATTCAAGGCAACAATGATGCGTTTGGTGGAATGATGCGGTTCTAGACTCGTACTCATTCATTCGTGCTCATTCGTTCGCATTCATTCACTCGTTCACTCGTTCATTTCATTCGCACTCATTCATTTCATTCATCTCGTAAATCATAATAAACATTTTTCATTATGATTATATAATAGAAGTATATACGAAGTATGGATTCCGACCCAGAACTTCCGTGGAAGGTAATCAATCGTCTATTCAATGACGACCCGCAAATGATGATTCGTCACCATATCGATTCATATAATGATTTCTTCGGGAAAGGGATTTTCAAGATATTCCGCGAAAGAAATCCTATTATCCTCCAGAAAGAGCAGGACCCAGATACACAAGAGTTCAATCTTCGCTGTGAATTATATTTAGGTGGAAAAAATGGCGACAAGGTTTATTTCGGAAAACCGGTCATCTACGACGACGACCGCGAACATTATATGTTCCCGAATGAGGCACGGTTGCGCAATATGACCTATGGAACCACAATTCATTATGACGTCGATGTCGTGTTTAAAATCGCGGTTCCGGACGATAGCGGCGCCGCGGGCGGCACCGGGTCTCGCATCGAGGTTACAACCGCCACGCTCGAGAGAATTATCCTCGGCCGATTCCCCATCATGATTCAATCCAATCACTGTATTTTACATGGCCTGGAACCGAAAGCCCGTTTTTATATGGGCGAGTGTAAAAACGATTATGGCGGGTATTTCATCATCGACGGCAAGGAAAAGACGATTATCTCCCAAGAGAAATTCGCCGATAATATGATTTATATCCGCGAAAACAACGAGGATAATGTATACACGCATGCTGCCGATATTCGCACCGTCAGCGAGGATGCGTCCAAACCCGAGCGCACATTGTCGGTGCGTATCGTCGCACCCACCAGCCTCCTCACGAATAAACAAATCGTCGTGAATATCCCCAATGTGCGTTCACCCGTCCCCCTATTCATCGTGATGCGTGCTCTCGGCGTCATCTCCGACCGCGATATCCTCGAATTCTGTCTGCTTGACCTCGATGAAAACGCCGAACTCCTCGATAATTTCATCCCCTCCATCCACGATGCGAACAAGATATTCACACAGGAAGGTGCGATTAAATTCATCGCGACACTCACCAAATCGAAGACCATCCCGCAAGTCCACGATATCCTGATGAACTATTTCCTGCCCCAGGTGGGCGAGACGAATTACATCCAGAAGGCGTATTTCCTCGGGAATATGGTGTATAAACTTCTCCGTGTATCTCTCAAAATCGACGCACCCACCGACCGCGACAGTTTCAAATTCAAGCGTATCGAATTAAGCGGGGCGCTCATTTTCGACCTATTCAAGGAGTATTATGCGCTTCAGCAGCAGCATATCCGTCTCTCGATGGACCGCGAATATTTCAAAGACCCGAAGAAATACGAGAAGAATTTCGTCGGTCTTATCCAGATGAACTACCAGGAATTCTTCCGCGAACGCATCGTGGAGAACGGATTCAAAAAAGCATTTAAAGGGAATTGGGGCGCAACAGAGCATACGAAACGGATTGGGGTCATCCAGGACTTGAATCGGTTATCCTATAATTCGTTTCTCTCGCATCTGCGTAAAATCAACCTGCCGATGGATAGCAGCGCGAAAATCGTGAAACCGCGTATGCTTCACGGGTCGCAGTGGGGCATGATTGACCCGGTGGATTCACCGGATGGTGCGAATATCGGGTTTCATAAACATCTCGCATTCGGGACGCGGATTACGAATCACTGCTCGGCGTATCCTATGATGCAGTGGTTGCGCGAAGTCGTGAAGATGCATCTCCTGGAAGAAAGCACACGGATGTTCCTGTATTATACGACGAAGGTGTTCGTGAATGGGACGTGGGTGGGTGCGGTGACTCGGCCAGAGGAAACGATGCGCCTTATCCGGCTCCACCGACGCAATGCGCTTATCCCGATTTATATCAGTTGCCGATGGGATATTAAAAACAACGAAATTCATATTTACACGGACGCGGGACGTCTTTGCCGGCCTATTTTCTATATTGATGAAGAGACGGGGCGGCCTAGTTACGATAAAGACGAAATCCTGGAAATGATACGCGGGGGGAAAGCGTCGTGGGAGCAAATGACGACGGGATTTACCGCGAAGTCAGACCCGACGTTTCAGGCGGCACACTGTAATTATTATACCATTGATGAGCTTTATGGTCGTGCACATGATACATCTGCGTTGTCCGCAAAACAGAAGGTGACGGAGGATGTCGCGCGTGTAAATACGATCCAGGATTTCCGGCGTTTGAAGGCGACACAGGCCATTATTGAATATATCGATACTTCGGAGACCGAATCCACGTTGATTTCAATGACCCATAAATTCGAGAGACCTCTGGTGGCGAGCACCGGCACCGGCACCGGCAGCGGCAGCGGCAGTGGCAGCGACAGCAGCAGCGACAGCGGCAGCAGTGACAGTGAGACCGAGGAGGAGATCGACGAAGGCAGTCGCGGCACTGGAGGTCTTTCGCCTAGAACCTTCGCCAAAGCGCAAGAAGTCGACCGACGTATGCGTGAGAAGTTGCGAAAGGACGCTCAGAACGGCGGTGCCGGTGGAGCCGCCGCCGGCGCTGCGGTACGCAAACACCGCCGCCGCAAACACCGCCGTAGTAAGCGCGGCATCAAATCATTATCCGCCGACGGAAAACATTACACACATGTTGAAATCCACCCGTCGCTTGTTATGGGTGTCATGGGAAATCAAATCTGCTTCCCGGAAAATAACCCAGTCGCACGTAACGTATTCGGATGCGGACAAGCCAAGCAAGCCGCGTCTCTCTATCATAGCAACTACCAGGTCCGTATTGATAAAATGGGTGTCGTCATCAATAACGGCGAAACCCCCATCGTGAAAAGCCGGTATCTCGACCTCATTAATCATGAAGAACACCCGTGCGGTTTTAATGCCATCGTCGCGATTATGTCATTCAACGGATACAATGTCGAAGACTCGATTCTTTTCAATGAGGCGAGTATCAAACGCGGGATGTTTCGAATCACATACTACAATATGTATGAAGCACGCGAAGAAAGCAGCAGTGTTCGCGGCACACAGCGAGATACCCGGTTCGCGAATATCCAGAAGGAAGGCGCAATCGGTATTAAACCGGGTTACGATTACAGTTATCTGGATGACAACGGTCTTATTCGCGAAAACACCGAGATGGATGATAAGAAAGTGGTGATTGGGATGGGGTCGGTGAGTATCCAAAACGAAGGCGGGCAAATGCGCGATATGTCGACGATGCCAAAGAAGGGACAACTCGGTTTCGTAGATAAAGCATTTATGACGGAGGGTGAGACCGGTTTTCGTATCGGAAAAGTCAGAATCCGCGAGGAACGTTTCCCTTCCATCGGCGATAAGTTCTGCTCTCGTTGCGGTCAGAAAGGGACGGTCGGGTTGATTATTCCGGAGAAAGATATGCCATTTACGAAGGATGGTATACGACCTGATATTATTATCAATCCACATGCGATTCCGACACGTATGACAATTGGGCAACTCATCGAGTCGCTTATGGGGAAGGCGTGCGTTCTTACCGGTGGATTCGGTAACTGTACCGCATATACGAACAACGGGACCAAACACGAATCATTCGGGTCCGTTTTGACCGGCTATGGATATCATTCATCCGGCACCGAAGTATTATATAACGGAATGACGGGAGAGCAAGTAAAGAGTGATATTTATATCGGTCCCACGTATTATATGCGTCTGAAACAGATGGTCAAAGACAAAATCAATTATCGGTCACAGGGTCCGCGCACCCAACTTACACGTCAGACGGTCCAAGGTCGTGCGAATGACGGTGGTCTTCGTATCGGTGAAATGGAGCGTGATGGAATATTGGGTCACGGTGCCTCGCATTTCTTGAATGAGTCGCTTATGGTGCGTGGTGACGAATATCATATGGCCGTCTGTAATAAGTCGGGCATGATTGCGATTTACAATCCGAACCAGAATCTATTTATGAGCCCGATGGTGGATGGACCGATTAAGTATTCGGGGGCGTTGACAGATGCTGCGGCGGCGGGTGGTGGCGCATCGGGCGGAGGCGGTGCAAGCGTCATCCAAATGACGAAATTCGGACGTTCATTCAGCGTTGTGCGTATTCCTTACTGTCTCAAATTACTTATGCAAGAGTTGCTGGTGATGAACGTCCAGATGCGTATTATAACTGACGATAATATCGACCAACTTCCTAGTATGTCGTATTCGAATAATGTGTATAAGGTGCTGAAAGATGGTCGCGGTGCGATGGGTGTAGATGATATCATCGAGAGAAATAGGTTGGCGGCTGGATTGAAACCGCGTCCTCCGGTGTCGTCGACACAAGGACGGGGGTCCACGGGCGCGGACGCGGGCGAAGACGAAACCGGAAAAGGCAGTCGGGTTTATTTACCGTCTCGTAGTGAGGCGGAAGAAGAGGCGGCGGCGGCGGCGGCGTCTGGATTAGGTGCCGGCGCGTTTATGAAACCACTTGATATCGATGACCATCCCGAAGACATTATTCTTGATTTGGATATTGATACAAAGGCGAGTATTCACAACTTCGGTTGGCGATTCGCGTTGAAACCTGATATCGAGCGCCAGATGCGTGGCAGCGGCAGCGGCAGCGGCGGAAAGGGCGGTGGCGGTGCGGCGGCGGCACTTACAATACAGGATTTAACCGGCGAAGATCTTGTCCTTGAATCCGTTATCCTGGATAAGAATGGCGAACCTACCGAGCGATGGACGATTAGCGGCGCACAATGGGTCGGTGAGTATCCTACACGATTCCCCGATGGATGGTTGTCTGGAATGCTTGTTTATCCGGATGATATCCCGATTGCTCCAAGCGATATGGTGGAAGAATTACGTAAGACACGCAAACCGCTCAATTGGGTTCGCGCGATTATAACGTTGATTGAAAAGCGGATTACACGAAAGTCGCGCAGTGCGTATGAGAAGACCAACGACATCGTGGACGAAAATTCGCGAAATATCGCGGCGAATGCGAAAGAATTGGAGCGTGTATCTAGCGAAATCGAGCGCGCGAAGCGTGAAGGGAATGTCGCGGAAGAGGAGCGTCTGAAGGTTCAAATGACGCGTCTTACAGACGAACGTACGACGTTGAATGCGTTGCGCCGTGATATTGAGTTCAGTTCGGGGAATGAAGAAGCCGCGGCCGCCGCCGCCGCCGAATCGGATGAAGGTCAGCCCAAGACACCGGGTTATAGTAGCATTTTGGATACTTCTCCTGTCGCCCCAGGTGGGGGAGGTGGCGGCGGCGGTGGCGGTGGCGGCGGTGCAGCGGAAGATGCGAACCGTCTGCGTGGTGCCGTTGCTTCATTTAATGAGAAAATGTTGGAGAAATACGGCAAAGACGACGATAATATACCGAGCACGAGCACGAGCGAGCCAAGCACGCCAAGAACGCCAAGCACGCCGCCGTATTCATCATCGATGTTTGAAGGCGGCGGTCAGCGTGGCGGCAGCGGTACCAGTAAATTTATCCCCCAAATACCAACGGGGGTCCTTGAAAGTTATTTGAGTTCACGTTATTCGGGGGGCGCGGCGATGAATCCATTTCAACAAATGGGCGGTAGCAGTGGTGGAAGCAACCTCGGCAGTATGATGGGGGCTACGATGAATGTTCCGGTAGTCGCGACGATGCCGATGGCGGGGATGATGCCTTTCCAGGCCCAAGGAGGTGGCGGTCAATTTCTAGGGCAGGCACCGCAGGCACTGCAGACACCGCAGGCACCGCAGACACCGCAACAACCGGCTGCACAAACAGGTGGCGCCGCCGCCGCACCACCAGCTTCATCGGACCCAAACGCAGCAGGTGTTAGGACGTTTTCTATTAATTTACACCGCTGAATATTGAAATCCGCACAGACTAAATACTAATTATAGTAATAAATTGAATAATAAAGATTTATTACTATTATATATTAAGACACACATCACACGCGAGGCGCATCATACAATGGCATCCAATACTACCCACGTATCCAGTGGAACGATTTCCACATTATTCAAATCAAGGAACATCCTTCTTCAACTACTCGAAAAGCAAGGGATGGATGTGTCCAATTATACGGATTATGGTGTGGCTGAAATCCAGACGATGTATGTGAACAACCAGCTGGATATGCTGCTTTCCACGGAAAAAGACGTTCATCCATCTCGGAAAGTATATGTCAAGTATCATTTAGCCAAAACATTGCGCCGCGAAAATATCAACCATATGATTGACGACCTCTATTATTTAGAGCAAGCGCTTCAGCCGACCGATACACTCATTATTGTTATGAAACAGGAGGTCAATGACACAATCATCAATATTCTGAATGAGATTTGGGAAAAGGACCGGATTTTCATCGTGATTTACTCGCTTGACCGCCTTCAGTTCAATATCCTGGAGCATCAGTATGTTCCCGAACACATCGTTTTAAGCGAAACCGAACAAGAGGCGGTGGTGAAGAAGTACAATATTACGGATATGAAACAGTTGCCGAGTATTTCGCGCTACGACCCGGTGGCGCTTGCGATTGGACTTCGACCGGGACAAGTTTGTAAAATAACCCGGCCGAGCAAAACATCGGTCACGAGTTTGTACTTTCGCTATTGTATTGCGAAATAATGAAATGGAATGAAATGGAATGAAATGGAATCGACGGAATGGAATGAAATGGAATCGACGGAATGAAATGAAATGGAATCGACGGAATGAAATGGAATGGAATCGACGGAACGGAATCGACGGAATGGAATCGACGGAACGGAATCGACCGTATTTTTTTATTTCGGTATTATAACTGAAATAATAAAATAGAACAAGAATGTCGTGTGATACCGCGACGACACTATACAATATAGATGGAACATCTTACACAGTTCCAGCCTCTCCATCCGAGCACGATAAAGAAGTATGTCGTGCGACCCAAATACTCGAGAGATTACATAAGGATTTAACCGATAAGCATTATACTACCGCAGATAAAGGAACGGATGAGAAGAAGACATTGGTAGGTACCACCGACTCAATTATAAAACCCAGCTACTATTTACGGAACCAGCCAAGATCCAACACAGACAGCACAGATGTGAATCGTTTCTACGAGAATAGAACCAATAGTCTTGCGGATAGTAGCGCTTATGAAGGAAATCCTTATTATCGTAAAATGATTTCAGTTATTATGAAGGGAACGAATGACGAATCAGTAAATACCTACAACACCGCACCCCCCGCAATTACAGGACTCAGTGATTTTAATTCGCCAAATGAATTCAAAGGAATTTATGGTCTGAATCGAGTCATCGAAATATTAGAAACCAAAATAAATGCCAAATTGAACACATTAACACCATCGTCGAATTCAGCCAATGCGTCTGCCTACGAGTCATCAGAGGCCGCAATTACTAGATACGATAAACGCAAAGAAATAAAAAATACATTAGAAGAAATTGCTTATCGCGAGAACCAGCTTTACAGAGAGAAATTCTTAAATGTTATTTTATTGATTGTGGGAATATTTTTGGTGGGGTCGCAATTGGTCCAGAGATATTTTAGTGGTGGCGTAGGTGGGGGTGGGAGTGGTAGTGCGGGTCTCGGGGGGTTATTCGGTTTCGGATTAGGCGGTGGTGGTGGGTTATTTAGTCGGTTTGGAGGATTAGGGCTGGGAAGTAGCGGACGGTCACATTTTGACATCGGAAATTTATTTAAAAAGAGCTCATATACGTTAGCACAACGGTAAATATTAGCAGTTGGAATATAAATCTTATATCTTATAATATTAGATATCTTATTATAAAATATAACACAAATAAATGTCAAATATTATAGCTAGAGAAATACCGTATAATAAAGAACAATCACCATTATTTCCAAACTCGACGCCATTTTCAATTGATAATTTTCAAACGAAAGATGCGGGCAGCGGACCCCCCCCTGTACAAATAAACAATGACGCGGTTTTAGATAATACGTTATCCGCACTTATGAGCGAGTATTCCGCAGATACTGGCAATGGTGGCGGCAATGCCGAGAAATCCACTTATGAAAAGAAAACTGAAGGAATGCTCACCGGAACAAGTCTTAATTTGAATTTGCTTCAGGGCGATATTTTTTCATACGGAAAATATGATACATTAAAAAACCCGATTCAGCCGTTTGCGGATACACAGCAGGCTAGCGGCAGCGGCGGCAGCGGCGGCGGCATCGTTTCGTATAAAGAGGGTCTCACCAATGATGTCAGTGGAACATCGACGTCGTCGAACACCGTCACCACCACGACCACCGGAACAACCAGTGCCGGTAAAAGCCAGAAGCTGCTCGACCTTGAGAAGAAATTAAGCGAATTGACCACGGATTATACGACGCAGTATCGGTTGTATACGGATGACTTGCTTACACGTTCCAGGTTTCTTCAAACCAATAGTCAGTATACGGGTAAACTCGTGCGCGATATCTCGTATTCGGGAACAGACGCAAGCGCCGCTTTTTATTATGTCAATCCATTCGGATATACACATCGGTATAAGGATTTGTCATCTGTAATGTTATACGACAGTAAGACGTGTCCTACAATTACGAGAGATGTAACACTCGCCGACAGTGCGTCAAACCCGTTTAAATTGACATCCGCATCCTTTATTGATATTAGCGGTAGCGGCGGTGCGGGTTTTAGTCGATTCGCGGATTATGCGAGTTATGATATGGTGGGCAATATGCCGTGCCTTACTGCGAAAAACGTGAAAAGCGGGTCGGTTGACCCTGAATATGCGTGGGTAGACACCGAAGGAAAGAAACACATCTATGAAAAAGGGGTTTGGCCGGATAAGCGGCATTCATCGTGTTTGACCGCGGTGGTCGGTGAACCCATCGAATTGTCACCAGACCAATATAAAGCGATACCGACTGCCAGCGATACGCCGATGAAGGCAGAAAGCGAATGTTTTCGCGCAAGCGTCGCACCAACTATCAATTCCAAGTTGGCCGAAATCAAGAAAAAAATAGATGACACGGTCGCCGCAATCAAGACCGAAAATCAGAATATTTTGAATAATGCGGCAAATACGACGATTATTCAACGTGACAAGACGATGGCGGAAAAATGGGCCAATTTAGACGAAGATATTTTAGCTCAAATTAAAACATGGCTCGGTGGGTATTATTATCCCGCAGTATACGTGTTCTGGTGTTTCGTGATATTGGTCGCGGTACTAATGATATTTAAATTCGCGTTTATGTTTGTATCGCCTGGCGGTGGCGGTGGCGGTGGCACTAGTAGCGGCGAAGATGGCGAATCTAGTGGAGTGTCATTATTAGGCGTAGTTATTATGGCACTTGTTGTTATATTTGCTGTGTATTACTATTTTTCATATACATATAATCTTAATGTTGATATCACTCGTGAAGATTCAAATACCGTATATACCGCGACTTAGCCGCGACTTAGCCGCGACTTTAACGGAGATTATAATCTGCATATATTGTAATATTGTAATATTGTTTGATATTTACTACTAATGAGTTATTCCGATTCATCTCAGTTACTCAATAAACAACTCGAATTAAAAACTCTTCAGGATAAATATGTTAGTTACATCACTTCATATCCGGCGTATACTTCAGCAGAGACGTCGGCGTCGTCTAATATTCCAAACAAAAATGCGATGTCCCGTACGAACCCACCGTCGGGTATTCGTCCAGGTGAAGACTTTGGCGAATATTGGAAGTTTGTTTCTTCGGGCGATGCCACCGCCGCTGCTTGCTGGATCTCCGCATCAAGAGACCCACGCGTATTTCAAAAAGTCGTGTATACCGGTACAAATGACACGAATAGCACCGCAACCAACAAAGGCGATGCCGCCTGGAATAGTAAGTGCTATGGTCTTATTTGGAATGCGCCCAGAGAAGCATCTTATACTGACACAGAAGCACCCGGATATGCGACTATGGTTGCCAGTGAAGGTGGATTTTCAGGCTCCGATCGTGTGGCAAGAACATATACCAAAAAAAACATTGTGGATATCAATAAATTGGATCAAGCAACCCAAATTGCCGATTTAAAAATGCGTGTTGACTCATTGACCGAAGAAATCGCACTTATCGCGAGTTCGTCAATTAACACTGAACTCGACGCATTGTCGCAAACATCGGGAGACCAAAAAACCGTTATTCAAAAAATCAATCAGTATATGAACACAAGTGCCAGTGAAATTGACGCAGGCAATACTATTATTGACAAACGCAAAAGTATGAATATGGTTTACGAAGACATCAATAAACAAATCACATTAAATTCACGCAAATATAAATTCGTGTTTTATTTTCTTATTGGTATTGCTATTATAATATCGTATATATCGTATGTTAGCAAACTTACATTACCGGAGCAAGCATCCGTACTTACGAGTTGGATTACGTGGGGATGGTGGACCAATTGGGGCGTTATTACATTTGTAGTCGTTTTATTGATTATGTCTTCATTTGGGTGGGACATGAAAGGAAATATTCTGATGGTTTGGCGATATTTATCCGACCCCGATTTCTGGACGGGACATTTGTGGTGGGTCGGTGTCTCGTTTTTGTTTTTGATTGTTATCTTTTTACACGCGTCCTTTAAGTCGTTTTTCGGAGATTCACTCGCACAATTGGAGAAATTGGGTGAAGACGACGATTAATGAAACAATAATGAAACAATAATATTTTTATGATTATATACTAGTAATCATAAATATGTTTTATCAAAACTCGAATGATTTAGTAAAAAAAGCGAGTGTGAATTCGGGGCACATACAGAACTCATCTGCGACACAGCAACAGATAATAAATCGAGGACAATATATAGACGCGAACAATGAAGAACGCGGTGGCGGTGGCGACGGTGGTGGCGACGGTGGTGGCGGTGGCGGCGGCTCTGCGTCATTGAATCTCGGTGCTCAATTTCAAAATGCTCTGAATAGTATCATCGGTTCTTTTACTTCTTCTTCTCCTGGTGGATCTGCTGGCTCTGGTCCGGTCATTGAAGGTCTTGGTGATGGGAGTATTCAACTTCCGGCCGATAAGGCATCTGGCCCTGTCGGAGCTGGCGGAGACCAAACCCAAATGTTAAACAATCTCGTTAAGCAAGATGCGGAATTTGTCGAACAAGAAGCCAGATATCGAAATAAGGTAAATGCTGTTAAAACTCTTACCACCGCCGACGGTAATTCACGTGGTCTATGGTCGCAGGTTACTGACACAGAGGGTATTTCAAAATACGGATATATCACACGGGATCGTATATTTCAAATATGGCTTGCGCCTACCAACCCGAATAACAATCCGCAAAATTGGTTTGAAACCTCGCCGGTCAAACAAAACGGCGGGGTGTTGGGTTGTCCAGTCACCGGCGGCAATCTTACAAAACATCAAATCGACACCACGTGGGACAAAATCAAGCCGTTTGATATGGTATATGCGAAAAGTGACACCAGTCGTAAAACACCGTTGTTTATGTTGACGAATGAGGGTGTTCGCGATGTGAAACGCAGCCCGGGTTCAAGCGGATTGTTTTCGTGCGGCAATGAACGCACAAACGTATTCGTGAAAGACCGACCATCCGCCGATTTTGATACATCTATCAAGACGAATCGACAAGGCTGTTATATCGTAGATGATAAAGCAACGGATCAGACATTCAAGGACCGCGGATTTGTTTTTCAAGACGACCTGGCGAATGTCTCTATATCACAGTGTAAGCGCCGAGCCGAGGATTTAGGCAGTTCATACTTCTTGGTTTCAGCCGCAGAACCGGGTGGCCCGGAGAATCGAGGCGGATGTTGGATTTACACGGGGGCGGGTGAACCGAATCTAAACGGGTTATTGTCATATGATGACAGCACGAAAAAATGTTACAATCACGGTCAGCCTGACGGTAATGAAGACGGGTTTATGAAGTCCTATGGGACCACGATTTTACCACGATTATATGGGAAATCGAATACGATTGATGTATCGACGGACCCGCCGAATCCGACGTGCGACCATCGAATGCGGGACGGCTGTATTTTTAAGGATTACATCCATCAGGGAAATGCTGTGTGTCTTCCTCCCAACCGAAACGGGAAATGG
>Ga0114969_10000348_pt1 | contig 39269 bp, 27 predicted proteins | sample M_130807_MF_Meta_FD_87316 | JGI IMG/M metagenome (GOLD analysis project Ga0114969, IMG submission 87316) | Freshwater microbial communities from Lake Montjoie, Canada to study carbon cycling - M_130807_MF_MetaG | ecosystem: Environmental > Aquatic > Freshwater > Lake | place: Lake Montjoie...
TCAAAACTATATTTGGGTTTCTAAAATTGGACATTTCTTGGACATTTATAAATGTCCAAATTTCATTTCCCTTTTTACTTTTGGGAATTTTTCTTCACTTTTCAAAATAAAAAAGGAAAGAAAGGGTAATTAAAAAAAGATAAAAATAAACCCCAAATAAAACATATTCATAAATGGTTTAAAAATAAATTAACATATATAAATAAAAGAAAATGACTAGCAAAGACAATAAATTTGGTAAAAAGAAATCTGGGAATAAATTTAATAGAGAAAAAACATTTGCTTCCGAAGAAGCAGATATTTTGCGTGCAGATAAGAAACAAGAACAATACAAAGAAGAGAGACTTAATGAAAGACATCAGCGAAGAGTAATTGCTGGATTAGAAAAAGAAAATGACAACTATATAACTAGTGAGACAAATATAATAAAAAATGATATAAATAAAAATGATATAAATAAAAATGATATAAAGAAATTTGGAACCGTAGAAGAAGCCGAGAAATATCTGTATCGGTGTCATACATGTGGCACAAATATAGACAAGGGTTGTGAATTTTGTGGCGATAAATGTAAGGAATATGTAGCAGTATATAATTATCCGTGTAAATGGCAACCTGATTGTGTATTATGTAAGACTATAAATAGAAAAGGGAAAAACATTGATGAAGATTATGAGAATGATGAATGATGAATGATGAATGATGGTTACTCGTCTTGATTATGATTCTGTGGTCTTATATAGAAACACAAATATTCCATATTTGAAACAATATCTATTATTTTAAAATTGCTCGAAATGCGCAATGCAGGAGCTCTTTCAGAGTCTGGAAGTCCCGCTTCAACTATATCAAAGTTTTCCAATCCAAAATCTATGGTAACATAGGGTCTAATAAAATTCTTTAATTGTCTTGTAGTCCAATCAGGACAAATTGTATAGAAGCGAACAATTGTTGAAAATACTAATTTGAAACGAACAGTTGCCGGGTTAATTGACTGACCATCATTGTATTCTGGGTTTAACTCGCGTCTACTGTCATGTAAATTTAATTCAATTTGTTGCGACATTATTATTATTATTATTATTATTATTATTATTATTATTATTAAATGTTAGTATATATTTTTTATACTAAAATTTATTTATAAGTATTTTTATTTCAATTTTTTTACCATTGTTCAAATGTATATTTACTCAGGCTTAATAAAAATATACAAATATTGATATTCATATTGAATATTTAATAAGTCCACTTTGCTATCTAAAATGAAACCTTGTTGTTGCGCATCAGCTACAATATCATCTAATTTGGGCATATACATAATATGCTCATTTTTACGCACCTTACCATCAGAATCATTCTTAAATTTCTCCTCAAAATTGGCAATATTTGTACTTTGATTCAGCTTGAAATCAGCACTGTAACTAAAATCAGTAAACTTCACCTTTGTAGATGTAATACGCTGTGGTGCGTAGCGTTGAGGCGAAACATATAACAATGGGTTACCTGGGGGTAAAATTGGGTCAAATTTGTCTCTATCTACTAGATGTAATATTAGATAGCCACCGGGTTTCAACCATTTCATCGCATTTTGAAAGAAATGTATCTTGTCTTGGATGTAATAAATTGTGAAATACATACACATTATGTGTGTAAATGAATTAGGAACAAATTCACCGGAATTTGTCGCGTCACCTACTTGAAATTTATATTTTGGAAATTCCTTTTTAGCTTTTTCTACCATAGATGGCGATAAATCCATTCCCTGAACATCAAAACCTTGAGACGCAAATGCTGCCACATGATGCCCTGTTCCAGAGCCAACATCTAAAATGCGACTTTGACTTGTAGGTGACGTTTTATTTACAATTTCGCCAATTTCATAATCGTCTTTTTGATTGCTAAATACTAAATAGTCGTAAATGTCGGCATAAAAATCGTCGTAAATATCATTCCCGGATTTAAACAAAAACTTATCGGACTGTTCAAATCCTTCTTTCATTTTATTAAAGCCAGACATCAACATAATACATATAATTAATAATGACGCAAACAATAACACTTTACCCCACGTAGAGAATTTGCTATATGTATTTGTCAAAAAATTTACTTGATTTTCAATAATATTGGTCATATATATAAAATATATAAAATATATATTATATAAAATATTTCTCAATAATGAATAAAAGAACAACAGAATAAAAGAAAAGTTCATAATCTGTTATTTTTTTCCTAGTGTATAACAAATTATGAATGATAATGAAATAAATGATGTCAGAGAGCAACGGCATTTTAAAGGCGTCACATTCTCTGAATTTAAAAAGACAGATGCTAAAAAGGAACTAATTACTAGTCTACAAAAAGCTAAAATAGAACCAGCGTGTTACTGGAGCGCCGAGCTAATCTGCGCTGGACATTATTCTGACATATGGGACACAATTATTGGCTTCTATACAAAGCATATTCACATTGGTAATCCAAAGCTAGTCACTTATCTAGACTTGCGTATTTCCAATTTTAAAGACATTGTTAATAGCGGGTTTGTAGACCAAGAATTAAGATTAAGGAATAGTGATAAGATGCGCCGTCTATTTTGCGAAGTAATGTGCGTCTTATGTGAAGCCAAACGCCGTCACTGTTATGCCGAAATAAAAGTCAAAAAAGAGGATTTTGACCTGACACATATGACGGAGCGTTTTAAAGCACCCAATGTCAAATATGCCGAGACCATCTTTTTAAAAGATGACCCCAAGGAGCTATTTATTGCGGCAAACGAATTTGCGTATAATTTATCAGAAGAAGGCAAAAATAGTATGAATGCGTGTTATTGGATGGAATGGATAATTGAATTTGAGAATATTTGTAAGCATAAAAAGGAGAAATTTAATTGCGAGCGTAGAGTGTTCGCACTAGTTGATAATAAATGCCAAATGGATATTATATGGATTGTGTGGGACATTTTTTTAGAAGAGGCTGTAAAACGCAGCACATTGATTCAGCGAATTGTTAATAGTGCGTTAAATATTTTCTGTTTAAGATACAGACCAGGATGTCATAAGAAGCGCCGTTTATTAATGTATTTTATTATTGAAGTATTTACTGAACCCTTTTCTGTAGAAGAAGAAATTGTTAAAGATAAAGCAAAAATAGCAGTAATAACACAAAATATAAATAAAATTTACAAGCAAATTAAAAAGAATGAACATTCACCTGGAACTGATTATTTATATCAAAATACAAAGGCTAATAATTTAGAGAAAACAATTGAAAAACTGGACATGATGAATAGTTTAGGTGAAGAATATACACCGCGTATCTAATAATCAAATCTAATAATCTAATCTAATAATCAAATCTAATAATATAAATAAAAATAAAGACATATTATATATTTTCTATTTTTTATTCAATGCGTAGTACAAAAATGAACAAAATGAATAAAATAAACAAAACTAGACGTTCTACTAGTAGCAGTAGCAGTCGCAGTAGCAGTAGCAGTAGCAGTAGCAGTCGCAGTAGCAGTAGCAGTAGCAGTAGCAGTAGCAGTCGCAGTAGCAAATACTCACACCAGCATATCGTCTCAATGTTTCTACAAATGTTAAATACCGTGAAACTATATCACTGGAAAACCACTAGTTATGCGCAACACAAGGCTACTGATGAACTATATTCTAAATTGAATGAGTCTATTGATACATTTGTTGAAACAATGCTTGGCAAGACTGGTTCGCGAGTCAACCTAACTGGCACAAAATCTATTGCTTTGTTAGATTATACAGAGCTAAGTGGTTTCAAAAAGGAAGTCGAAATGTACAAACACTTTTTAATTAATATGGGCGCTGATACATTTTTTAAAGCAGCAACCAATACAGACTTATTAAACATAAGAGACGAGATTTTAGGACATTTGAACCAATTCACATATTTACTAACATTCAAATAAACTGGAAACATAAATAAATAAATTGGGATTGTAAAATGTAATCGTTATTATAATAAAATTTATTATATTTTTTTATTATAATGAGCACAATAACCGCAAGCAATAAAGACTTATCTAGTTCTTTAGGTGACATATTTTCAAGCAAACCATCATCGCCTAGTTCAAATACATATGAACCTGGAGCCGCATTTAGTAGTGGTAGTAGTGGTAGTAGTGGTAGTAGTGATTTTGGAAGCAGTAATATGTCTTCAGGTATATCATGGCAAACAATATTAATCATAATATTAATTTTGGCACTTTTGGGTTTCAATATATTTATTTATTTAGCAAAAGGAACTGGTGCTGTGGCAGAGTTTATTGATAAATATTTTGGACCATTATTGAAACTATTTGGTATCAGTATTTTAGAAACAACAAAACAAACTATCAATGCCAGTGCCACTGGAACCAAAGCTGGTGTTGATGCTGCAGCAAATACAACAACTGGTGCGATTGATGTTTTAGAACAAGGAACAAACTTGACTTCTAATGCTACTTCTAATGCTACTTCTAATGCTACTTCTAATGCTACTTCTAATGCTACTACTAGCTCTAATATTAATTCAAGTAATAAATACAGTGGTCAGCAAGCATCTGGTACTCAAAAAAATGCCATGCCAGTTCAACAGCAAATACAGCAAGACGGTAGCGCAACTGAATGGAGACAAGACACTCTTGATAGTGCTTTAAATGACGCATCAAAGAGTCCGGAACCGCAACCCGATGAATCATCTAGCTCAGTTCAATCAACGGGTAAAGCTGGATGGTGCTACATTGGTATGGACCGCAATACAAGAACATGTTCTCAAGTGGGCGTCAATGATATGTGTATGAGTGGCAACATATTCCCGTCACAAGATATTTGTATGAACCCAAGTCTGAGAGCATAAATGGTCTCATGTGAATTGTGTCAAATCATAATATTATATAGTAACAACGTTTGACGCATTTGATTCAATAGTGGTGCTTAATGACACAATATAAAATGAACTAGGACCCGATCCATTATCTGGCACATTATAATTTGTTTCAGTTGTATTCGCAATGAGCAAATTATTTTGATAAACATTGTAACTTGTAATAGGCAGACAATCTGATGTTGTATACCATGCCAATGAATAAATGTTTGCTTTCTTTGTAGCAATCAAAGTAGGCGTAGCCGGTTTTACAGCGCTTACCAATGGCGCATTTATAGGCCACTTATTTGTGCTATTTGTCATAACATATTGTTGCCTAGGAAACCATGTAGGATTGCCATCATCCCAACATAGGTCCACTATTGGTCCCGGAACATCAGAGTCAGTTGTGGGATGACAATTATCCAATTTAATAGGATTGAAAATTTCACCTGTACACACATTTTCGCTAGTTCCACACACAAGATTACCAAAGTCTTGAATAACAGTTGATTCTATGATAGGGATGATAACATTTGGCACAATTACAGCTAAACCGGCTGGTGTTGGTGGCTGAGGTGGCGGTATAGTTTGGTCAGATGTAGTACCAGATACTCGAAATGGCAAAGCATTAAGCAAGTTTTGTAAATTTTTAGGGCATGTCACTGGCAAATTAGTTGGGGCGCCAGCCAATGTAACATTTTGACCACCAACACGCAATAAATTATGTGTATTTGGATTTGTATACCCACGGTCAGACTGAGTCGCGTATGTTTTAGTTCGATTTATCCACTGTCCCTTTGCTATTTTGGAATAACGCTGGTTTTTTGTTAAACAACTGCTGTTTATTTTATATTGTAATACATTCCCTTTATTTATCATTGCGATTTCAAACGCTAATTTAGAAGCAGGAACTTGCCTATTGCTATATGGGACTGTTACAATAGGGTCTGTATTAGGCGGACTAATATTTGTATCATTCAATTGAGAACAACTATGTTCAACTCTAGACCACGCACGGGGTGGTTGAGGTAAATAACAATCACTATTATTACAAGACATTTATACTTAATATATTAAATGATAATATATTAAGAGTTTTATTACAGATTCTATTACAGATTCTATTACAGATTCTATTACAGATTTTATTACAGATTCTATTACAGATTCTATTACAGATTTTATTACAGATTCTATTTTACAACTTTTAAGGATTAAACTGGTCTCCAGCGCCAAAGAAAAACCATCTTAAAGACAAATAATTAGGGTTACTTAAACTAATTGAGTCAGTTCCAGAGCCAGCGCCTGAACTAACAACCTTCGTATTAGGTCCCTTAGTTACTAAATTTGAGATGTCAGTGGCACCTAGCGCATAATTGTAATACCATAAATTAGAAATATATCCAGAAAATCCACCATTCATAGCAACATAGACATTTCCATAGTTTTGTTTTGGAACACCATTTAGCTCATGACTCTTTGTAATTGTGCCATTAATATACACATCTAAAGTAGTATTTTGGCAACGAATAATCACATTAATCCATTTATTCAAGGGTATATTAGGTATTGTTATCTCTTCATTAATTACATTATATGTATTCATCATAATTACTAAAGTATTTGTATTTGGGGCAATATATAGACCAGGGGCATTATTTGGAAAATTGAGTCCAGCTGGGCTATCCGAGCTACTGGCGTAATCATTCCCCTTATAAAATACACACTTATATTGCCCGGTATTATATGTTAGGTCATCAATAAAAATCCAAGTAGACCAAGTAAATTCAATACCATCACTCGCATTCTCCGAACGAGTTATTGTTTGAGAACCACTTGAATTAGGGTCTTGTGGTATGACCATCAACTGTTTCGCATCAACCATTCCATCAATCAACTTTGGACTACCAGATGGACCATAAATATATCCTAAAATAGCAATACCAACACGCAATAATATAATGAACCCAAAAAGTACTAATAATAGAAATGCCACCTTAGCTACTAAACTATTTGATTCAAGAAAATCATTTGAAGCATTTACATAATTATTTGACGAAAATTTATTTAATGTTTCGGGACCCATACCTAAATTAGATTGTGACCCCATAGCAAAACCTTCTTCTGAACGTGAACCTTCACTCATTTATATAACAATATATAATATATACTATTATATATTATTATTACCTCAGTAAAAAGACCTCAATAAAAATTAAATGCTAAAACTACTATCTTCAGTATTACCTTCCATTAAAGATACCTTAACCGTATATTTGCCAAACAAATTAGACAACATACTAGAGCCATAACCAGCGTCATAAATATTCCAAGCTGTTTGAGGGTCGCATGCGTTAGCAAAATACTGGAATGTTGAAGTCCATCCAGAAAAACCACCATTAGGAGTGATGTAGACAGGAGCATTTGAATCTATTTTGGCAACACCTGGCAACACACATGTTCTAACCAATTTACCATCTATATAAATATCCATTGACCTTCCATAAACACTAACTAACAAATTCACCCATTTTTGGATTGGAATATTGGCAACAGCGCACCGGTGAATCATTGTATTACTTGTAGTTGTAGCTGTAGTTGTAGCTGTAGTTGTAGTTGTAGGAAGACTATCTAATCCAGGGAATACTGTCAATGAAACAACAACATTATTTTCAAGAGCGCCTAAAATAACAGAAGGACAAGGTTGGAGTGGAGTAGACCCAGAAACCATGCGTCCGAAAACAACTTTTTCTTCACCATAACGATAATTCCAGTCATCAATATACATCCAAATTGAATATGTAAAATTACTAGTATTTCCTGAACTAGAAGACGACGTTAAACTACTGGCATTAATTGTTTGCATTGTTTGAGCCGATGTTAAACCAGACAAGGTACTAACGCTTTTCGAAATATAACCATACACAATATATATTAAAACAACTATAATTACAAATAACAATACACTTTTTGCTTCCATTTAATTATATACTATATACCTAGAAATTACTTTTTTCTTTATTCATTCTTTATTCATTCTTTATTCATTCTTAAATAACATCTTTTATTTGTTGTATTATATTTTTTCCAACACCAGGAATAATTGGCGGATTTGTATTTTTCAATGAATTATACAATGTATGAACTTGTAAATAATCAATTGGCTTATCAAAATAAACCAAATTAGCTACATTACCACTAGCACCTCCATCAGAACCAACCGTCAACATATCAAATTTCATATATGGAACAACTTCTATTGCCGATTTAACTAATTCACCATTATAAAATACATCTAAAGTTCCACCATTATAATTAATAATTATATTGTTCCATTTTTGTAGCAACACATTTGACTGTTTGTAAATTATACGGTTACCATTATCGTCTAATTCCACAGTCGTTGGCATTGTCTTAATTTCTTCTATTTTGTTTCTAATATCAGACAGTGAAAATGCTTCTGTTAAATTTGTACTACTACTACCGCCACTACTACTACTACCGCCACTACTACTTGCTCTTGTTTTACGTAAAGCAATGTTACTGTCTCCATCATTCTTAACAGTAATAAAAAGAGTGTTAGTTTCTATATCATATTTTATACAAGGATTGTCTCCATAAGATAATATATTATGAAGATTATGATTTACACTTGTTGTGCTTTGAGCAAATGAATCTAAATAAAACCAGAATGACATAGCATATTGATAATTGTATTTTTCCACAGTTGAACTAGAATTTGCGTCAACATTTGCGTCAACATTTACATTCGCATTTAAATCCTGATAAGTCGCAACATTTGACTGTTTATCTGTAGGTATTGGCTCATTTACCCATGATTTACCTCCCTGCCCATAATATTTTGTCGAAGCATATGGAAACAAATAAAATTTGATTAAAAAGAACCCGCCAAAAATACCCAGCCCTAGTAGCAACAACATCATTTCTGTCTGTTTAGTTTGCTTGTATTGCCCAGTTAAGTAATCAATAATATTCACTATTAAACAAGGAATGTATAAAATGGTGTTTAATATTAATCTAAATATAGGATTATCCTCTAAATATCCACCAGAATTGATTAATTTCCATATAATAGCAAGCATACCAATGAGCATCACATAATTTAATACTGTAGAGCCAATTGATTCACTTGTATATGAGTCTTGTTTAAATGCTCCAATCCACGATAAAAGCGAATATATTAACAAACCGGAAATACTTATTGCTCCCAATATATAAACAGACCTTGATAGTATTTTAACAAATGTTGGTGAATCACCATATGTTCCCGATTTGGATGGATGTGTGAAAAAATAGTGGTATACAAATATCATTAAAAAAATCATCAAGCCTAAACTTGCTATTAAGAATGTTGAAATACCAATATATTTTGTCATTATATTCCAAGGGTCGTAGAAATATAGCAAGGCTGTTACCAGAATAAATATTAAGAACATAGCAGTATATTTGCTTCTTTCACTGTAAAATAACTGAAGGTCTCTCGGTAAGTTGGGTTTGGCAATATCATCGTCTTTGGTTACTACTACGTATGCGAAACAAGTAAGAACTAACACGGCAAATAATATGAAAAAATTCAGAGATAATGCTTTGTTTTTTTGAAAATCATCACTAAACATAATGATTAAAACAATAATGAATGTGCTTATAGCTCCTATAATATAAACTAACTTGAGCATGGGGTCGGAATCAGATGTTGATATGCCTCGCTTCACATTCATGAACATTTTTATCAACATTGTCAGACAAATAAAGAATATAATTGTAGACACAATCATATAAATAATTTTAGTTGTTAGTTGGAATGGATTAAATACCTTTGTTAGAATAACAAAAGCAATAAATATACCAATACCAATTAGCCACATTTTATAACCTTTTACTTTATCTTCTAAATCTAAAATAGTTGGGTCCTCTGTTGGAAATAAATGCGCGTCGGGTATACAACTGGGATTTTTTATTGGATTACTACTGCTACTGCTACTACTGCTACTACTGATATTGCTATTCGATGTAAAAAATGTACTTATATTGTCTTTTAATTTTTGAAAAATATTACTCATTATTATAATAATGTTATAATAATATTATTGTAACAATACAAATAGTCTATAAAAAATTTATAAAAAATCTATAAAAAATCTATAAAAAATCTATAAAAAATCTATAAAAAATCTATAAAAAATCTATAAAAAAATCTATAAAAAAATCTATAAAAAATCTATAAAAATCTATAAAAATCTATAAAAAATCTATAAAAATCTATAAAAAATCTATAAAAATCTATAACATTTTATAACCCTTACATATTTTCAGAAGCGGTTTTTTGCCCGTGACATTCGCGACAAAGTGCCACTAAATTTGACGGGTCATTGCCGCCACCGTGTTCTAAACGGACCTTGTGGTCAATTTCAAATGTATGTGTTAATTTATTATTACAGTGACCACATTTCCAGTCCTGTATTGACGCCACATATTTCTTTTTTGTTTCACTAACGGAGCGCTTTGTCGCCTTTTGTCCTGATAATTGGATACGCTGTTTTATACTAGGGTCTTGTTGTTGTTGCGGATTATCAAATCCATTTAAACTAGACATAAAATTATTTTCAGCTTTGCTAGTGAAATCAAAAATAGGCGAAATCATATCTACTGTGGTTTTATCAATTGGCATATATTTTATCAAGTTGTTAGTATACAGCAACATTTTCTTAGACTGAGTAGGGTTTCTTTTTAATAACAAATACAATGATATGCCTAGAATACCTATTATTGCCATTTTATAATATTTTTTGTAAGAAGACAATATTTTACTGTATTGTCCATCATGGTAAGCATTGTATATTAGAAAGCATGTTATACCTAATACGATTAATTCTAATTTCATTGTTTTATATAATATTGTTATTATATTTTGTTATTATATTTTGTTATTATATTTTGTTATTATATTTTGTTATTATATTTTGTTATTATAATTTCATTGTTTAGTTTCTACGTGTATATTTTCTAATTTTAACACGAGCATATTTTTTAGTATTTCTATTTCTATTTTTATTTATATTTGTATTTCTATTCTTATTCTTCGTTTTCCATTTTCTTTTAACTATATTTTTACGCCTACTCTTACTACTCTTACTACTCTTATACATAATAATATTTGACCCACCACTTTTATTTCCTTTACTAGGATTACCAGAATATGTTTGTTTGTCAAATAACATTGCCAACATTAATAATAATCTCATAACTTCATTTGAATTATGTTCAATTATAGAATTACTATTATTTTCAATTGTCATTTTTGTTATTGAATTAGAATTATCATTAGAATAGACATCTGTATTCTTAATAATAAACTCATATATATGTTTGAATAAGTTAAACATAGGTGTTACTACTAAAGGGTCATAATTTGGCAACAATGTTTTACATGCGTCTCCTAAATTAGCTGTAATTATAGTGAACATATATAAAATCAGAATGATGTTTTTATTCAATATTAATAGTAGTTTTACAAGATTTGTATTTGTATTTGTATTTGTATTAGTACTAATATTTATGTCCTTGAATAAATTGCTAGTTTCAGGTGTTATTGATGACAAAATAGGCATTATTATAGTTTTTGAGTAGTCGTATGCTGGATTATAACTAGAGTCTTTTGTAGCTGAGGCTGAGGCTGAGGCTAAAGCAGGTTCAGGCAATTCTGTTACAAGATATTTTCCAGAAATTTTGCTATTAAAATCTATAAAAAATTCATAATTACTTTTTGCTTCTGATGCTTCTAATGCTGTCGCAGCAAAATTATGTAACGCATCATCAAATTGTGACAACTGAGGGTTAGTCTCTTCATCTTTGTATTTCTTTAACATTAGAATAAACGCACTCATATAAATAATTGCTTCAATATACACTTGTTCTAAAACTTTTAATAGTCGCACTTTATCTGAAAATAAAGCATTATCAATGTTTGTTGTTTTACCAATAGTTTCCAACAACTCTTTTGTAAAAAAACCAGGCACTGATGATTGTGCTAACATGTCAAATCCAAATTCAGTGCTATAAGTAGTCCATTGTAAAGGCAAGTCGCTGATTTCTTTATAATTAGATAGTCGTGTTTTTAATATAAATTCATACCAGTTTTGTCTGTTAGGGCTACCTGTGGATATATACATATGAGTTTTATTGTCTTTTAGCTCTTGTTTTATTGTGCCATATTGTTGCGACACAAATAAAATATTTGAAGGTTTCTTGTCAACACCAATAGGTCCTTCATAGAAATATTGGCGCCCTTTAGAGTCTGGTTGAAACACAATCATTCCTTTATTTGAATCTTTGTTAAGACTGGATTTGGGTTTTAAAAATTTGTTTGTAGTAACAAGATGATTGATATCTTCTGTTTTTTTTCTAATAGCTGCTATTTTTTTAAGTTTTTCATTATACTCTGCAACTAATTCTGATAAATACACAGTGTCAACACTATTTAAATTAATATCAGCTGGGATTTGTATATGTCCAGGAGTTATACTTTTTAGAGAACCTACAACTCCGTCTGCTTTGTCTACACCATTTTTAAATGTATCATTATCAAATTCCTCTTGACTAGAATATAATACAATATCAACCATTGTTCCAGCAGTTAAAATACCTTTTGAAAATGTGCCAGATACTTTGGCAGTTGGATACATTGCTGTTTCTGTTTTATAATCATAAATGTAGAATATACCTGTTCCATCAGCACTCAATTTATAGTTATTAGTTTTATCAACAAATATATCACCTATATAAAAACCGTGTCTATATAAACAAAATGACTGGTAGAATATTAATCTTAATTCAGCTGTATTATTATTTAAATTAGCAATCATTGTAATATTTACTAGTCTAATTCCCAACCCAATGTCATCCATGTTATCAGTATTAAATACATATTGATATCTATTATAAATTATTATATTAAGTTGAGTATTATAGTTAAGTACATTTTGTTTATTTCCATATAAAAAAAGAAAAAATTTATATTTTAGCGGAACACTTATATTATATGGATTGTCTACAAAACTAAGAAATGTTCCAGGCTTAAAAAAATCTTCTAGATATGTTCCTATAAATGTTTGAGAAGGAGTCATGACGCAAATATTAATTAAATCAAGTAATCCAAATGATGCTGTTGGTTGTATTTTTCTAGTAAAAATTTGATTACATACATATATATAATAATCATTCAAAACTTGTTGTTCTGTCCATGGTTCTTTATGAATTTCTGGATTTTGTTCTAAAAGTGTTTTTGTATCATTGTCAAATATTATAGCGTCTTTTCTATGAACATCCTTCGAGACTTGTGTTTTAAAATCAGCCCAATCAATTTGCCATTTACGATCTATTTCTTTATAATAACTAGCATAAAGTCGTTTTAAAACAAATAATAAATCCTTTTCATAACTAGCATATGAAAACGTGTCTTCATGCGCATTATAATTATTTATTGTTGTATCAATAAATTCTTCATCAGTAATAAATTTCATCTTAGTATAAGCCATTTCTCTTACTTGCTCTGGTGGCATACTATTCATTTCTGTTAAGAAATTGTCAAATACTGGGGAACTAGGTAAAGGAGTGTTTGTATCTATGCTATTTAAACAACAAGTATTGTAATTGTCCAATATAGTTTTAAGTTGAGGGTCTTGTGATGCTTCTGACGCACTTGTTACAGTTGACGTTCCTATTGGATTAGCAGCAGCACTAGGACTCATACTAGCAGCACTATTATTAGGAACTAACAAGTTATTAAACATATCCAAAATATATTTTTTGTTTCTATCAAATATGTGTTTATAATTACTATCTAAATCAAATATAATTTCACTACAAGCCTCTAATAATCCTGTCAAAGATTCGGCATTTTGAATTTTTAAGTTTTCACCATTTGCCTGTAGAAGTTTACCCAAATTTTTGTTTGACACTAAAGACATATAAGTAATTATAAGTTTTGGTTTTGTCATATCATGCCAATCTAGACAAGCCATAAATCCAGTAGAAAAATTTGTGCTTATATTAAATGCCATTGTATCTGGACTTAATGTATCAGCTTCAATGTCATCTTTATCACGTTCATGTATAAGAGCTTGTGTTATTCGAAATCCACGAAAAATATCTAAATCGCCATCTATTCCAGATGGCTGAAAATTGTTTGATGTATTTTGTAAAACTTTGGCATCAGATATACCAGAATAACCTGTTAATATTGTTGTCATTGGGTATTTTTTTATAAAGTTACTGTTAGAAGTTAATCCTAATTTATAATGATTAAATAAATTTATAGGATTCTTGATAGCATCAGGATTATCGCTTCCAGGTTCAACTACATAAACAAACATAATACCCGCATCAATAGTCAATTTAGAATTAAGCCAGTCATAATTTTTGTAATCTTCATACCTGCTTGAATGTATAAAACCATCACTACATTCAAGAGGATTTGTCTTGAATATTTTAGCATATTTTTCCAAAATATTGTCGCGCATTTGTCGCCCTATTTCACCTTTTAAAACATGAATAAGCTCATTATTCTGAATATCATCGCTGGAATAATCTGTATAAATTTTTTTATTTATTGATGGAATAAATTGTATAAAATCATCACTTCCATTACCATATTTACATAAAATGTTGGATTTTTCATCTTCTCCATAGTCACCAACTTTTACTATATCTTTATCTATTAATTTATACATTACTTCTACAATATTAGTATAATATATTTATTATACTGATACTAATTTTATATCATAATTATTTTCGTCTTAATTTTCTAGAAGCCTTACTATTTTTATTTTTTTTATCTTTTTCATCCTTTTTTTCTCTTTTATATTGTCTTTTCTTAGTATTTTTCTTTTTTATACTACTGCTACCGCTACTACTGCCGCTACTACTACTACTGCCGCCACTAGTTGCTATTGTTAGTCCACTTAATCCAAGCGTGGCTCCTAGAGTTATCAGTAACATGTTTGTAAATGCCGAGTTATTTCTTACAATCTCTTCTGGCGCATTCTCAATATTAACACTTCTATTATTATCCAATGCTGCCATTAATTTGTTATATGATTGTTTGAAGCCATAATATAAATTTAAATCCTGGAAATATGTAACTATTATGGAGGGACCCGAAAGGTTAGAAGAACCAGGTTGCTGTCGATATATTTTACTAGATACAATTAAATACACATTCAAACATAAAATTATATTTTTTATTAAAATCATCAGTAAATCGTAAATATTCATATCCTCAACCTTAATGTCTTTATTCATGTTTCTAAAAAAATCTACACCGGTTTCATCTTTGGTTACTGACGCTAAAATGGACTTAATTGCGGTTTTTGATTCTTCTTTAATTGTTTCAATATTAAATCCTCTGTTACTATTTTTATTAACATAATTATTGTAAAATGTTGTAAATGCCGCCTCAGGTTCTCCTGTTCCTTCCTTGCCCATGGAAAGTTGCTTATACAGGGATTTTATTGTCATGGTTAACTCATTGGTTGCTTTTCCCTTTCTTTGTAAAAATTCATCTTTTTTTCCTCCAATTACTGAGGTAAATTTTGTATCATCTAGACCAAAGTATACGACAGCATATCTGTGAGCGCGTTCGTGTAAAATATGAGCCAGTTCCCATTTTTCAGCCTTTTCTGCGGCACTCGCGGCAGCAGCAGTATCATTCACATCTTTTGTATAACTGTCTTTATCCTGAGCAGTTAGTCGGTTAATGTATGCGGTTCTATATTTAGTTTGTAATTCTGATTGATTACCCATTTTTTCAAAAATATTTGCTAGTGTGTTTAATAGAAGTGTTTTCACATCATTCATAATTGAATCATCATTATAATCACTATCGACTATATCACTTTTTAATAAGTTATTTAAGGTTTCAATATACAAATAATAGTATAAATTACATATTAATTTTAGTATTTCATTATCTATTGATTTATCTTTCAATATACGATTTATAGTCATAAGTAATTTATCACCATCGTCTTGCGTCAAATTTGTATTTTGTTGTTGCTCTATTTTACACAATTCTTTTAACAATCTAATTTTATATGATAAGATTTTATCTGGTCCTGGTCCTGGTCCTGGTCCTGGTCCTGATGAACTTGATAAATTTTGTGAACTAGAAATTGTAAGTATATTTTTCAATTCTTCTAATTCTTCCAAACAATCTTCAAGTTGCCCTGCTTGATATAATTTATAAGCGGCATCATAGGGACTACTTACAGTTGAAGGTTCAGGACTTACTACTAAAGGACTTGCCTCCTCTTCTTCTTCTTCCTCTCCCCCTTCTTCTGAACCTTGACCACAAGTTTTCTTTTCTCCGTTAGCAATAGTATAAGCCTTAATATCATTATCATAAATATATTTCAGTGTTGATATAATTGCCTGTCCAAATACAATTATCTCGTGACCTAACATTGATTTTATTTGTTCCAAATTATCAGTTTTAAATACAATATTGTCCATATCAACGCGTTTAATTAATTCCTGTTCCATCAATTCAGAAAATTCTGTGTTCGGGTCAGGCATTACAAGCCCAGGGATACTAAAATAATTCTCAAAATAATCAGTCCACTCCCATATTCCGGTGATTTTCATAATTGAAGCTTTAGTATCAGTACTATTATACAATATATTTTGCCAACTTAAAGGAGCTGGTGTAGCAGCTGGTGTAGCAGCTGGTGCTGTTGTTACTGTCAATAAAGACACATCAGTTGGCTTAACTTCGACATCACCATTTACTCTTTTTATTTGACCAAATTTGGAAGATACATGTAGTAATGTAATCTCATAATGAGGAACAGTAGTAACAACACTTATAGTTTTTAATACAGGACCTTCATAAATAAAACCATTTGTAAAGATTACTATACAATTGTCATCAGTATCTTTTACACTAGTATCATCAGTTACATATTGTTGTTTAATTATGTAATCATCAGTCCATTGCCAATCATCCTTAGGTAGCCTTATAGCAGCAGCAACAATGGTAGCAGCATCAATAGCGACGGCAACACCATTAGTGGGAGCAATAGGAGGACTTGTACTAGAACTACTATTGTCATATAACACATCTTCCCAATTTACCTTGACATTTTTACCACCTGGATTAAGAATTTTGCCATATTGTTTGGATACTTTTAATAATGTATAATCTGGATTACTAATAGCATTAATAACTGTTGGGTCCATTGGTCCATAATATTTGAAACCATTTTGTAGCGTTATAGTGCCAACATTTTGATTTTGTTCTAGAGTTGTGTCGTCTACCAAGTATTGTTTGATTACTCCCGTTGCTTCTGATGATGATGCTCCTGGTGCTACAGGTGTTGCTGGTCCTGTTGCTGCTGGTTCTGCTCCTGTTCCTGTTCCTGTTCCTGTTCCTGTTGCTGCTGGTCCTGTTGCTGTTGTTGCTGATGCTGCTGGTGCTGATTCTTCTGGTTTTGTTTCTCCTGGTTTTGTTTCTCCTGTTCCTGTTCCTGTTCCTGTTCCTGTTCCTGTTCCTGTTCCTGTTCCTGTTCCTGGTGCTGATGGCACACCACCGCCACCGCCTCCGCCTCCACCTTCGCCTATTCCTACTGGTCTTCCACTACTGCTACTACTGCTACTACTACTACTACTACTACTGCTACTACTGCTGCTACTGCTACTAGGAGCAGAAACAGAAACAGAAGCAGTTTCACCTTTTGGCTTTGGAACATAGCTCTCTAGCACACTGATACACTCCGTTAAATTATATTTCTTCGCAATATCCAATGCTGTTTCTCCCTTATTGTTCCTAATTGTCTTATCAGCTTTGTTTTCCAATAGGAGTTTGACTTTGGCTGAATCATTTTTACTATACAAGACAGCCAAGTGTAGTGCCGTATTTCCATTATTATTATTTTGAAGGTTGGGTAAAGCGGGAGGGTCGTAGTCCAGGAGAGCCTCCATCGAGTCTACCGTACCGTTATAGGCCTGGTACATTAAAGCTGTGCCATCATGCCAGTCACTATCCTTGATATTAATATTTGATATAGTTCCAACATTAAGCATATTTAGCGAGTTACTAATGTTGCCATCGTTCTGTACGAATTTTTTAATATTTTCCTGACTATCGACTGCTGCTGCTGTTGTTCCTGTTCCTGGTGCTGTTCCTGTTCCTGTTCCTGTTCCTGGTGCTGCTGCTGCTGCTGCTGGTGTTACTGCTGAACCACTGCTACTACTGCTGCCAGACAATTTTGTTTGTCTTGCTTCAATTGCGTCAATTACTAGTTGCCTCTTTTTACCTTGAGCATAATTTAGAGTTGACAATGATTCTGTGCTAATATCTTTCATATCAAGAGCTTCTGGATATGCTTTTATTAACGCATTAATTACATCATCAACAGCACTAAAATATATAGCCAATTGAAGTGGTAGTCTGTTAGTACCACTGTTATTAACACAATATTGTTTAGCTGCTTCAGTGTTAGCATTAAGAATTGCTATAATAACATCATGTGGAGCTGATTTGTAAATAGCACGACACAACATTGTTACACCTTCATCATCAGTTTCTTTCGCAATACTTGGATTATCTTGTATCATTTTAATAATTTCTTGATTTGTCTTATCATTATTAAACTGTTTTTGGTTTAAGTATTTAAAAACTTCTTTAGCTTTATCAGTTAAATCACCACCAGTTTGAATAATTTCCTTCTTATCAATATTTTTTTTTAAATAATTGTGAATCGTCTTTTTCCTCTTTTTCTCAGCAATTTCAAACACACTATCTCCGTCATTATTCTTTATATCTGTTTCAGCACCAGCTTCTATAAGCGCCTTAAAAGCATAATAATTACCCTCTTTAGCAGCTATCATTAAAGCACTATCGCCATTATTATTTCGCAAATTTATATTAGCATTTGCTTTTATTAAATCTTGAATTAATTTGTGACAATCATTTATAGCAGCAGTCATTAGAGCCGTTGTGCCCTTCTTGTTTTGAAGATTTACATTGGCATTGTGCGACAACAATAATTCCAACATTTTCTTATTTTTATTATTATTATTATTCTTATTATCATTATTACCACATGTCAACATTGTAGCAGTATTGCCTCTAAAATCTTGGTAATCAATTTCCGCCCCTAAATTCAGCAAAACTATAACATCAACTTCATCATTGCTATTAACAGCTTCAAAAAAATCCTTATTAAGTTCTTGTTGTTTTGTTTGTTTACTTTTACCAGACATATTTGTATAATTACTAATATATACAAATATATTATTTATATGTTATTTATTGTATAAATACAGTATTAATCCAGAAGCACCTAACAAGACCATTGTATAAATAATCTTCTCTCGCCATCGATAATAATCCTTCATCTTAATATCCTTCGGCTTATACTCTTCATAATATTTAATATAAAAATCATTCATAGAAATCTTCGGTTTTTCCAATTTCTCGTTAATTTTATTATGAATAAAATGAATCCATCTGATAAATGCGTCACGAGAGTCTAGATATGCCGTCACTGGATATTCATCTATTAATTTGCTAAAATCGCTACCCATTGATTCTACTGGAATAAATATTGACAAATTCATGATAAACTCGTAGTATTTTTTTCGCGTTACATCATTGGGTCTTATAGGATATGTCATCGCAATCGTATGTAGAAAAAACCAAAAATGTGGACCCCAAATAGTCGGGTCCAAACCAGAGACAGTTGTCTTTTTCGTTTTTGTTTTTGTTTCTGTTTCAGGCATCTAAATTAAAACAACATAAAAACAACTGTATAATAAACACATAAGAATCATTCTAAATGAATATGAATATAAATATGAATATGAATATGAATATGAATATGAATATGAATATGAATATCAATAAAAACAATGTCTGTAATAACTGCGGCAAACAGGGGCACTTATTTCATCAATGTAAACTCCCTATAACTAGCTATGGTGTCATATTGTTTCGAACAACACCAAAAGGACTCCAATTTTTAATGATACGACGCAAAGACAGCTTTGGATACATTGACTTTATTCGTGGCAAATATATACATCATAATTTAGAACATCTTAAAAGTATATTCAATGAAATGTCTGTTATCGAAAAGGACAATATTAAAACACATACATTCGAAACACTGTGGGATAATATGTGGGGTATAACAAATATTGGAAACCAGTTTAAAAGCGAAGAATTGTCGTCCCAGAAAAAGTTTGATTTGCTAAAATCTGGGCTACAAATAAATGGAGAATTTGTTTCACTTGATACACTAATAGAATCTAGCACTACAAATTGGATTGAGACTGAATGGGAATTTCCTAAAGGACGGCGAAATTTCCTGGAAAAGGACCTAGATTGCGCTTTAAGAGAATTCGAAGAGGAAACCGGATATTCTAAAAATAAAATAAAGGTGATTGAAAACCTGATGCCATTTGAAGAAATATTTATAGGTTCAAATCATAAGTCGTATAAGCACAAATATTTTTTGGCATTTATGGATGAAATAGAAACAGAGACAGAAAATAGTGATTTACTAGAGAATTATCAAGCAACGGAGGTAAGCAAATTAGATTGGAAGACATTAGAAGAATGCTTGGAATCAATTCGTCCATATAATTTAGAAAAAAAACAACTAATATTAAATATTAATAAAGTATTACAAGAATATAGATTATATTAATAATATATAGTAAGTAGCAATGGATAAAATGGAAACCAATGATAAAATGGAAACCAAGGATAAAATGGAAACCAAGGATAAAATGGAAACCAAGGATAAAATGGAAACCAAGGATAAAATGGAAACCAATGATAAAATGGAAACCAATGATAAAATGGAAACTATAGATAAAATAAAAAAAAAAGAAAAATCAGAGGATACTTGTAGCAATGTATATGACCCAAAGTGTGGCAAAAATAAAAAAAAACTGGAGCTAGAAGAGGATAATATGAAAGAATCCAAATCAAATCCAAATACTGACCCATATTTGTATCCCGACCTAAATGACCCAAATTTCAATATAAAAATCGCAAACAAGAAGGAATTTAGTAACTCCAAATATGATGGAACAATTGACAATGTTGAAGTCAAAGCCAAAGAATTGAGTCAATCTGAATACGAATTGCTCCCCCAGCAAGCATTTGTAAGAAATTTCATGTCATTTCAGACGCCATATAATAGTTTATTATTATTTCACGGTCTAGGTTCGGGTAAGACATGTAGCGCAATTGGTGTCTGTGAAGAAATGCGCGACTATTTGAAACAGATGGGTATTCCAAAACGCATCATTATTGTCGCCAGTCCAAATGTCCAGGATAATTTCAAGCTACAGCTATTTGATGAGCGCAAATTGAAGGAGGTTGATGGAATCTGGACAACAAAGGGTTGTTTAGGAAATAAATTACTAAAAGAAATTAATCCAACAGGTATGAAAGGATTAACAAAAGAAAAAGTAATAGAATTAGTAAAAAATATTATAAAAGCGTCATATTATTTTGTTGGCTATACCCAGTTTTCAAATGATATTGTAAGAAGCCAAGGCACAAATTCATCACCAGGGGTAAAAGTTCGCAATTTAGAAAACGAGTATAGTGACAGACTAATTGTAATTGATGAGGTTCATAATATTCGTATTTCAGATGATAATGAAAACAAGGAAGTGGCAAAAAATCTCATGTATTTGGTAAGCGTTGTTAGTAATATGCGTCTATTATTACTGTCTGCCACGCCAATGTTTAATAGTTATACCGAAATAGTATGGCTTCTAAATTTGATGAATATGAATGATAGACGAGGAATTATTGGTATTTCAGATATATTTGATAATAAGACAGGCGAATTAACAATCGAAGGAACTAAATTACTTATTCGAAAGGCGAATGGATATGTCTCTTATGTCAGAGGCGAGAACCCGTATACATTTCCATTTCGTGTATATCCAGAAAAATTTGCGCCAAAAAACACAATAAAAGGTAAAAAAGAGTATCCTTTGTATAATCTAAATGGCAATTCTTTAAAGGGTAAAGATGGTAAAGATGGTAAAGATGGTAAAGATGGAGAACCAGATAAAAAAATAAATAAATTAGACATATTTGTAGTCCCAATTGGCAGTGTTCAAGAGATGGGATATAGATATATAATGAATAATTTATTGTCGAGAGAGGAGCGAGTCATAACTACAAAAACGGGGCAACAGCGATTAAATAAAAGTTTCAAGGACTTGAAATCATTTGGTTATACAGATTTAATGTTACCGATACAGGCATTGAATATAATATATCCACATGATGATTTGAGAGAAATCGAGGCTATTGATTATTCAACACGGTTACCTGAAACAGAGGAAACGCGTGACGATATTGCGCCTAACAAAGGTGATGTTGGAAATGTAGGAGATGTTGAAGAAATAGAGAGTTCATTAAAAACAGGTCCGGTGTTAACAAAGGAAACAAATAATGATATAGAAGATTCAATAATAGGAGACTTATCGCCAATATCAAATATAAAAAAAGAGAAAAAAACAAGAAAAGTGCGAATCCAATTAGAACCACAAATAAAACCAAAAAAAGAAGCAACAACAAATATAAAAACAAGAAAAAGAAAAACAAAGGTAAAAATAACTGAAGGTGAGCATATTATTGAAGGAGATACAATGTCACGAGCTCAGACATTGAAAAATGAACTAGGCAAAGACGAAGATGAAGACGAAGATGAAGACGAAGACAAAGACGAAGACAAAGACGAAGACAAAGTTAATTTAGCAGAGGCAATGCTAGGTGGTGCCAGAGGACGACCAAAAAAAATTCGCAGTGATGTAGTTGTAGACCCATTGGCACAATCATTGGTTAATGAAAATCCTAATATAAATCCTGATATAAATCCTGATATAAATTATATAAATCCCAAATTATTGACAGGCACCGAAGGTCTCAAAAGTATTATGAATTATGAAGACAGTCGAACCCCATCTGTAAAAGGTTCTTTTGAATACAAACCAGACAAAACACATATTTTTGAGCCCAAAGAGATTCATAAATACAGTTCAAAAATAGCAAATGTCTGTAAATATATTTATGGTTCAACAAATATCGAATCTCCAAGTGAACCACCACGTATATCAGACGGCATTATATTAATTTACTCATCTTATATTGACGCCGGTTTAATACCAATGGCACTCGCATTAGAAGAAATGGGACTAACAAGATACAATGGTAAGTCGCTATTCAAAACACGACCAAAAACAGGACTTTCAAAAGACCATAAATTACGGTCAGCCAAATACATTATGATAACAGGTGACCCACGTTTGTCGCCAAATAATGACGCCGATATTAAAGCAATAACCAATGACAATAATATTAATGGTGACAGGATAAAGATAGTCCTAATTTCACAAGCAGGTTCAGAAGGTTTGGATTTCAAAGCAATCAGACAAATTCATATATTAGACCCCTGGTATAACGTAAACCGATTAGAGCAAATTATTGGCAGAGGTGTGCGTAATAATTCACACAAGGATTTGCCATTTGAAAAGCGCAATGTCCAAATATTTTTATATGGCACAGAACTAACAAATATACAAGAAGAAGCCGCTGATTTATATGTATATCGTATTTCAGAAGTTAAAGCAATCAAGATTGGCAAGGTTACGCGTATATTAAAACAAGTGTCGGTTGATTGTGTTATAAACCATGACCAAACATTATTAACAGCTGAAAGGATGAAGACAAAGAATTCAGACGTAAAACAGTTATTATCAAATCATGAACCACTTAAAAACTTTGAAGTAGGTGACCTGCCTGACTCGGCAACATGCGACTATGATGATAAATGTGAATATCAATGTATTCAAGGTATTCCAAATTTGTCTGATGAAAAAAAACCAGAAGACGAGAAAGTAAAAGATTCAAAGACCAATTTGAATACATACAATGAGAAATTTATGCTTGTAAATTCGGACAAGATAGTCCAAAAAATAAAAAGATTATTTAGTGATAAGGTTGATGGTCGTTTCTTCTATAAAAAGAGGATGCTAATATTTTTAATAAACCGCAAAAATAGTTATCCAACAGACCAAATATACGCGGCACTAACACTACTAATAAATGACAATGCTGAATATATTACAGATAAGTATGGACGCACAGGACATCTAATAAATATTGGTGAATATTATTTGTTTCAACCAAGTGAATTAAACTATCCTCACATTTCAGTATTTGACAGGTCAAAACCATTGGATTATAAACACGACCAAATAAAGTTTGAAATAAAAATAGGCATAGAAAATACAGAAACAAATGCAGGAAAAATAGTTTTAGGCAATATGTTCAAAAAATATAAAACAGCAAGTACTACATATAGTGCTGGCAAAGGAACAGATGATTGGTATGCACATTGCGGTGTTTTAATTCGAAAAATGGCAGATGATGAATCGAACACAATTATCAACAAAAACACAACTAGAGAACGATCAAACCTGCTACTTAGTTTTGTCTTAGAACATATTGTTGATACACTAACAATGCAAGAAAGGATTGATTTAATGAATATGTTTCTAGAAACTAATAATTTAGCAAATGATAATGAGGTAAAGCAGAATAAAGCGCTAAAAAAATTTATTACAAATGTAAATATATATTTACAAAAAAAAGTAATAAAATCAAAGGGCAAGGGTAAAAGTCAAAAATCAATAGTAACAGGCATGGTTATTTTTGATGGTCCGTCAAGTAGATATAATGAGCTTGTTTCTGAGAAATATAAAGAGAACGAGAAATATAAAGAGAACGAGAAATATAAAGAGAACGAGAAATATAAAGAGAACGAGAAATATAAAGAAAAAGATAAAGATAATGGTAATCTGAACGTTTTTGTATTAAAAGATGGTAAATGGGTCCCAGGAGAAGCCGAGGATAAACGAGACTTAGAATCATCAATTATTGAAAAATATGATATACCTGATGAATTAAAAGAGAAAGATAAATTGAATAATAATGTAGGATTTATTGGATTTGATAAGAATCAACAAGATATGGTATTTAAAATAAAGGATACTGTGAATAAACGTTCAACTGGCTTTCAATGTAGTCAAGCTGGGCGTGAAAAGAAGCATCAAAAGGAAAAAGGTATTATATATATATTAAATGAATTAGAAGCGCATAAACTGAAAAAACTAGGAGTAGAAGGAGAAGGAGAAGAAGTAGAAGTAGAATTAGAAGAAGAAGAAGAAGAAGGAGTAGAAGGAGAATTAGAAGAAGGAGTAGAAGGAGTAGAAGGAGAATTAGAAGAAGGAGTAGAAGGAGTAGAAGGAGAATTAGAAGGAGAAGGAGAAGAAGAATCTCCTAAAGCAAAAAAGGTTGCACTACGGTTTTCTAATGACAGTGTAACAGATCTATGTATTCGTATTGAAATGACCCTACGAAATTACGAAAAAGAAAAATTAGATAGCAAAACATGGTTTCTAGATACTGAAACCGCAATTTTCAATGAATTTGAAAAGCGTGAGAAACCTGTAAAGAAATAAAATATTGGTTTATAATCAAATTATAAATCAAATTATAAATCAAATTTATAAAATAATTTATAAAATAAATTATAATGTAAAACACTTAAAAATAAAAGAATAAGAATAAAATTGAAAAATAATTAAACAGATATTATTATACATATTAAATATATAATGGAAACTACCGCCACTATCAAGAAACCAAAATATAGACAAAGAGAAGCCAGAAATGTCTATGGTAAATCGCAAATAACAAAGACTATAATGTTACCAATTAGTGCCGTTGGTAAGAATATTCATCAAACAATAGAGCGCGTAATTAGTTCGATGGTAGAAAGCAAATGTATCGTTGAAGGATTTGTTAAGGCAGGTTCAATAAAAGTAATAACTTATTCTAGTGGTCTTATAAAGGGAGAAAATATATTATTTGAGGTTGTATTTGAGTGTGATGTATGTTATCCAGTTGCCGGAATGTTGCTAAACTGTGTTGCTAAAAATATTACAAAGGCTGGTATTAGAGCAGAGAGTTCAGAAGAATCTCCATCGCCCTTTGTGTTATTTATAGCAAGAGACCATTATTATTCAAATGATTATTTCAACTCGATTGAAGAAAATGATAAGTTTATTGCGCGTGTTATAGCACAGCGATTTGAATTAAATGATAAATATGTGTCGGTTATTGCCGAGCCAGTGCCTCCTAAAGAGGATAAAGATAAGTTTGCGAGGAAGCCACGGATTCAGTTTGATGAGGAGTAATAAAAACGGTGCGGGGCATTTTGCCTCCAATATTGAATATTTTGCCTCCAATGTCAAATATTATATTTTTTCCTAAATAATGTAATTCCCCGTAATTAGATATTAAAAAGAATTGACTGTATATATTTAGAAATAAAATGGAGCTGTCTACAACCCAAAATGTGGACAACATGAATACAAACATGAATACAAACATGAATACAAACAATAATCTTAATATTATCATTGATTCCGAAACTGATAATGAAGTAAATTTGGCTGAGTTAAACGGCATACGTGAGGCGATTGAGAATATGTCTAAGTTTAACCAGATAGAAATATTGCGTATTTTAACAAACCATAAGGAGGTTATTATTAACGAGAATAAGTATGGTATACATATTAATTTGAGCGAATTAAATAATAATATAATAAGAGATTTATTTGTTTATATTAATTATGTTAATGCTCAAGAAATAGAATTAAATAACATAGAAAAGCAAAAACAGGATTATAAGAATAATTATTTTTTAAAAGATAATAAAGATAATAACAGTAATTCTATAAAGTAAGAACAATGTCAAACTCATATATCCGGCTTAATAATAATAATAATAATAATAATAATAATAATCATCAAATTTATAACGTTGTAGAATGTCTACAAGATTATATGTTTACTACTGCCAATTTGGCACGATATAATAAAGATGTATATGTATCTGCCTCTTTGAATAAAAAGGTTCAACCAAATGAAGATGCTTTTATTACTAGTAGTCATAATACACATAATAAAGTTATAAAAACCCAAGACATTAAAATCCAAGATATTAAAACCCTAGTCATTAATACAAATATTTATAAACCCATGAAAAAAGATTCTCTATTCTGGTGCTTTTATATTTTAAAATACGGGTTTTCAAAATATGAGATGGAGATTGGTTCACAGTATTTTTTAGTTGAAAAAACAGAGAAATACGCAAATATTGATTTATTAAGAACCAAAGAAAACAAGGATTTATTAAAGATAAACAAAATCAAGCCATTTTCTGATTTAGAAGATGATTTGGCAAATAAAGAGAGAATATCAATAAAGACATTTTTTGCTCTTTGTGTTATTGAAAAAATGAATATTTTGTTAGTTGATAATCGTAAAATATACAAAAGTATAAACAATGATAGTCCTATAATAAATGTTATTCATAGAAATAGTAAGACTTATGAGCACCATATTGAATTAAATGTTAATGACGATGTTATTGCTGAATTCAAAGAAAAATACTACAATGTTTCTGGCTTTGATAACGCATTGAAATCCATGTCTGCTTATAAAGTAGATGAATTACAAGATATATGTAAGCAATTAAATATAAATATATTAGAGAAAGAGAAAGAGAAAGAGAATGCTAAGCCAAAGAAATTAACTAAAAAAGATATTTATGAACTTATTGTCCAAAATTTTTAGATTTGTATTAGAAAAAATGTATTAGAAAAAATGTATTAGAAAAATTGAATAAATAATATAAAAATAAGTATATATTATATATATAATGTCAAAATCTATTGAAATGGAAAAACGTATATCTAATTCTGGTTTTAATGAAGATACACCAGAATATTTAATAAGAGAGGAACAACCAGATGGAACAATTAAAGTGAGGCCACGTTTTTCACCATGGTTAAATTCCATTTTTAGCAATATGTCAAAGAAAGAAAAAATATCACTACTAACAAAACCAGAAGCTCAGCAAATTGATGAACTAAAAGAATTATATAGAGAAGACTTTTTAAAAAAACCTATTGAAGTACAGAAAGGTATTTTAAAAAAGTTGGCCTACAGTAATTCTATGTATGATATAGATAAAATAGCGGGTGTTTTGCCATCGTTGGAATCTCTGGAAAGACAGGGTAACCGATTAGAGAAAAGTAGTAATAATAAAAGTATTGGTTATGAGAAAGAGAAAGAGAAAGAGAAAGAGAAAGAGAAAGACAGCAGTAAGAAGGTTCAACCACGTCAACAACTATTGTTTATTTCAAGAGAATTGCTACAATCGCAACCTGGCAAATATAACACCTATGAAATGGAGGTCAAATTTGGTACGCGTGGTATTAGACGATTAACCAAGGAAGATTATGATAATGTTGTTAAAAAGCTAAAAGACTTAGGTTTTGTGTCAGTTCAAACTGATGGTTATTATTGCTTGAAAATCCAACCAGAGTATATTGACTCGAGAACTGGTGAATTCAAATCATCTGGCGATATTGACCGTTTCCGTATTGAAATAAATGGACTGACAAATATTCAAGAATATTGTAGGTCAAATAACCTTGAACATATGTTAAATACTAAGACGTCTCAAGAAGTGTCTATTATGAAAAAATCGGATGTCAAAAACGCAGGACCAAATGAAAGGGCAAATGAAAGGGCAAATGAAATGGCAAATGAAAGGGCAAATGAAAGGGCAAATGAATTCACTTATATTAGTAGCGCCGACTTTGATGATTTCAATTTCAGAGTGACCTATAAATCTGAAGAAATTATCAGTAAAACTAGTCATATTGGTTTAGAACTCATTTCTAATTGGAACAAATCAAGAAAAGTATATCGCTACATTAATCGTGTCACATTTGAGCACAAAGAATACCCATTTAAGGTGGATTTGAGTATTGTTAGGTCATCATCAAAGGATGTCAGAGGGCGTTTGTCAAAAACATACAACATTCAGGATTCTAGTGTGTTCCAAAACACTGAATCATATGAAATAGAGGTAGAAGTCAAAAACAATGACGCAAAACTCATGTATAGAACTCCTGAAGAACTAACAAGAGGTATTGAAAAAGTCACCAAACTTGTTTTATGTGGGCTTCAAAATACAAATTATCCAGTTTCTTATGTAGAACAAAAACAAACAATCAGTGACTATTTGCGACTGCTTCATGAAGAAGAACATAAACGCAAAAATTTAGAATATATTCCAAAAGATAGAGCATATCCTAATGATTTTATTGGACCCAATTCAGTAACATTACAAGTTAAAAATATTGCGCCAATTAATCCTGATATTAGTGTGCCAAATATTACAGAGCCATTTTCATTTGTCGTAACTGACAAAGCAGATGGAGACCGAAATTTGTTGTATATTAACCAAATTGGCAAGATTTATTTAATTAACACCAACATGGCAGTCATTTTTACAGGCGCAAGAACTGAAAATGAAAAATGTTTCAATACATTAATTGACGGTGAATTAATTCTTCATAACAAAAACGGCAATTTCATTAATACATTTGCTGCGTTTGATATATATTTTATAAATGGATTAAATATTAGAGAGCGTCCTTTTGTAGAAGTTCAAACAAAAGACCCCAAGTATTTTGAAGACGGTTGCCGTTTGCCTATTCTTAAAGATGTTGTTAAAAATCTGAATCCTGTATCTATTATTGGAAAAGCTCCAGAGGCTAAGAAGGGTATTGAGAAAATCTTAGAAGCAATGAAGAAGGAAAATAAAAGTCCTATTACAATCATCGTCAAGCATTTCTATCCTAGGTTTACAAGAGATGATTCTGATATTCAAGAATCTAAAGAAGAAAAAGAAATTAGAGAAGCAGAAAAAAAAGCAAGTAATTATAATATTTTTGAGGCTTGTAATTACATCTTACAAAGAATTAAAAACGGTTTATATGAATATAACACAGATGGTCTAATATTTACGCCAACATTATTAGGTGTCGGTAGTAGTAAATTTTTGGAAGCCGGTCCATTGAAAAAGACTAGATGGGACTACACATTTAAATGGAAACCCGTTGAATTCAATACAATTGATTTCTTAATTACTACAAAGAAAGGCGCAGATGGCTCTGATATTGTGACGCCTATTTTTGAAAAAGGCGAGAGTTTCAGCAAAGCAACACAATTTAACCAATATAAGACACTCATTTTACGCGTTGGATTTGATGAAAGACGACATGGCTATATTAATCCTTGTCAAGATATATTGGATGATAAATTACCATCGGTCAATGATAATAATGAAGATGGTTATAAACCAGTCCAGTTCTATCCATCAGAACCATATGATGCGCAAGCTGGTATTTGTAATATTATGTTGGAATTAGATGGAAATGAAGCACCGCAAATGTTTACTGAAGAGCGTCAAGTATTTGAAGACAATACAGTAGTAGAATTCAGATATGACTTGACTAAATCTGGATTATGGAAATGGACACCATTGCGCGTTCGTTATGATAAAACAGCTCAGTTTAGACAAGGATTAAATAGTTTTGGCAACGATTATGACACTGCTAATAATAATTGGCATTCTATTCATTATCCAGTTACAGAAGAAATGATAGCTACTGGTCGAAATATACCATCTGAATTTGTATCGGATGATGTATATTATAATCGTGTTACATCAGACAATTTAACATCTGGTCTAAGAGATTTTCATAATTTATTTGTAAAGAAAATGTTGATACAAAGTGTGTCAAAGAAGGGCAATACATTGATTGATTATGCGTGTGGAAAAGGCGGCGATTTCCCTAAATGGATTTCATCAAATTTATCATTTGTATTTGGTGTAGATATATCAAAAGACAATATTGAAAACCGTATTAATGGCGCATGTGCTCGTTTCCTAAATTACAGAAAAGAATATTCGCAGATGCCATATGCTCTGTTTGTGAATGGAAATAGCAGTCAGAATATTAGAAGTGGTCAGGCACTATTATCAGATAAGTCGATTGCTATTACTAAGTCAGTATTTGGTTCTATTGCGTCTGACCCAAAACTAGGACCTGCTGTTACAAGGCAGCACGGAAAAGCCGCAGATGGATTCAATGTGTCGTCGTGTCAATTCGCGATTCACTATATGTTTGAAAATAGCACGACATTTTATAATTTCCTAAGAAATGTTGCCGAATGTACAAAACTAAACGGCTACTTTATTGGCACCAGTTATGATGGTAAAACAATATATAATGCTCTTAAACATAAGGAGCAAGGTGAACAAATTGAAATATATGTGGATGACAAGAAAATATGGTCTATTACAAAAGATTATGAGAGAGTTTCATTTCCAGATGATGATAGTTCGCTTGGATACAAGATATCGGTATATCAAGAGTCAATTAATCAATCATTTTCTGAATATTTAGTAAATTACAAGTTCTTTATTGATGCGATGGAAAAATATGGATTCATTATAGTACCTAGAAATGAAGCAAAGACACTTGGACTTCCAGAGGGCACTGGTATGTTTATTGAGCTTTATCATATGATGATGGATGAGATAAATCGTAATCCAAATAAGGGGGTCGATTACAAAGATGCGCCATCAATGAGAAAATATGAGAAAGACATTTCGTTTTTAAATAGATATTTTGTATTCAAGAAAGTGAGAACAATTAATGCCGAGAAGTTAACTAATACTATTTTAGGGGCATTACCTAGTGAATATGAGTTTGAAAAAACTGAAACTATGAAAGCAAAGGTAGCTATCGGAGAAGCGCAAAAAGCAGATGTTGTAACTAAAGAAAAGACAAAACCAAAGGCACTTAGACGCAAATTGGTATTGGTTGAAGCAACTGAAGCAAGAGATGAGCCTGAAGAATCAACACTAGTTCCTAATATAAATCCTAATATAAATCCTAATATAAATCCTGTAACTAACCCTAATACAAGTTTAGAAAACGTCTTGAAAACTGCTGTTAAGAAACCGCGCACCAAAAAGGCGCTAGTGACAGAAAATGAAGCTGTTTTAGAAAAAGAAAAAGAGAAAGAGAAAGAGAAAGAGAAAGAGAAAGAAACAGAAAAGAAAACAACTCGTAAGAAGAAAGCAAGTGTAGAATTTAATATTGAAGAAAACAAGTAAATCTATAATTATAACCCCAGATAATAACAGAATGTAAAAAAAAGATATAAATAATTTACACTATTATATACTAATTAATGAATTATTATATAATACCTAAAAATAATTTTAATATTTCTATAAATCCACTAATCAAAAATGAAAACATATCGCCTATTATTTCATATAGCCTTATTTATCATCTAAATACAATTTATTCACAGATATTAGATATTGATACAAATACAAATACAAATACAAATACAAATACAGAAACTACATTTGAATTTATTAACAAAATAGTCAATCCATTTGAGTTCATACATACAAATATTCCAGGCTCTTTTTTATCTGTAAGCAAAATAAAACCATCTTCAAATATTTTTTACGAATTAATGGAAATATGTCAGGTATGTAATATTACTGAATCATTATTGTTCAAAAAACAAATTCATATTGCTCATATAACTAAAAACAATTCTTCAACAAATTATTTGATGGATATGTTGCGCGAAAATAATACAGATATTATTATTAATGAAGAATTTGATTATTCTAATTTATGTAACAGTTTTGTCATTAATAACGTTTATAAATTAAAAATGGATGTATTCATATTTGAATTTAATGAATCAGATTATATAAATATTCATCAATATATTAATAACATGATTCTTGTTTTATATATTATTACAAAATACCAAGCAGAAAATGGTATGTGTATTATAAAAATAGACAATATATTTTATAAAACAATTGTAGATATTTTGTTTATTTTTTCTGCGATTTATGAAAAGGTGGTTATAATAAAACCATCTATTAGTAAAGTAACAAAAGGAGAACGATATATAATATGTAAAAAACTCAATATGAATACTTTAATAAGTTCCAAACTGCTTCAACAATTAGATACACATATAAGACCAAAAATAGTAGATAATACGTTTCAACATAGCATAATTCATTCATTAATTAAGAATGATATTCCATATTATTTTTCAAATAAAATAGAAGAAGTGAATGCTGTAATTGGGCAGCAACAATTAGAAGCATATGACCAAATTTTAAATATATTAAAGGGTAAAAATAAAACTGATAAAGTTGAAATATTAAAGCGGAATAATATTCAAAAATGTATTCAATGGTGTGAGAAAAATCAATTACCGCATAATAAATTCTGTGATAAATTTAATGTATTTTTAAATACTCAAAAAAGAGAGAATAATATAATAGAACAACTAAATATAGATACAGAAGATAACCCTATAGAAGACTCAAATACGACTGTATTTGGGACATTATTAAATGAAATTAATGAACATAATACTATTATTACAAATACCGACATAAATACCGACATAAATATTTACGGTAATGTTGCTCCAATATAATTGCCAGCCGAATGCTGTGTTACACTAACATAATTTTCCGACACATCTGCTGAGTTCTTTGAACATATTTGATGATTTTGTCTTTGTCCTTGGAAAAAGAATGGGTTGCCACTGTATGTAGCAGCAGAACATGTTTGAGCTTTAAATTTGTATATAAAGGGCGTCTCGGGTGTCTGTCCATTAACAATAGTTTGCTGCGAATTGGCTCCTTTTAGTTTTCGAATATTGGCAGCATTTGTGCTAATAGTATCAACATTTAATTTCAAAATACGCGTGCTACTTGAAACACCGCCTTGTTGCGCATATTGCGGATTATTTGGTTTATAATAGACGCGACTACATCCTTTTGAATTACTAGGTCCTTCTAAAATAGCACTGTTATATGGGTTGCTCGCAATTTCATATAAATATGTCACGGCTGCTTCTGATTGACTGGCATCACTTAATCTTGTTTTCAAAAAGTTAATAAACTCCTCAATTGAACCCGGATTTAATATAACAAGCAAATCATATTGAGTATTAGTAATAATACCTAAATTTACCATCGATTTAGCCACAGCAGTTATGAAACCAATTTCTATGCCCTGGTTAATTGTGCTATTAGGGTTACATTGCGCTACATACATATTTACTAAAGAAAGTGGACTACCTGGTTTAGCATATTCTATAAGTTTCGCACTAACAAATGGATATTTAATAATTATATTATACACGTTCTTATCAATATCACCATTAACAAAGTTAAACTGTCGCTGCTCAAATGTTTGACAACGATTGTATAAATACATGTATTGTGTCTGATAATAATCCTTCTTCACTATAGTGCTGGTAGGCAAAACCCGCTGTCTTGCTTTTCTTTGTTGGTTACAGCAGAGTAGTGGATTTGTAACATTTTCTTGCGGTTTCTCTGTTAGATTATTAATTGGATACCAACTAGAAACGAGTCCAATGCCTTGACACGTTTCACAATCCTTGTCTATTTTGTTGTTATCGGTTCCGTTTATATCGCCATCTAAAAGACCCGCATTAATTCCTTTGATATTTTCCGGTTTATTATCTTTAACAATAAATTGTCCAGGACCATCAATCATTTGACTTATTAGACCAGACCCTCCTGAACCGCCCCCCAATGATGCTCCATTTGCCGATTTAACGGCTCTATTCACATTATAGTCAATCTGTAATTGTTCAACCCGTTCTGCTTCATTTGTAGGATTTGTTAAATAATGAACAGGAATAACAGTACCTTTTCTATAATGTTTAATTGGTCTGGCTAATCCGAATCCAGTAGGAAAAATATTACCAGGGTCATTGTTAGTTAGTGGACGAATATGTGTGGCAGTTATTCCAACTGGATTACTAAAGACTCCCCTTCCTTTCCATGTTTTGTAACCACCTTGGGGTAATCGATTATTCCATGAATTCATACCTTGAGGATAAAATGCTGAAGACATTATAAAATATAAAAAGAAAATAAATGTAGTATATATATAATAATAACCAAATGCTTTTGATATATTTTCTAATTGTATTTTTTATATCTTTATTTATTTATCAGATTATTTTAGCATTTTATCCAAATTCAGTTATAGAAGGAATGGAAACAAAAAGTAAAGACAAATATAAAATATCAGGAACAAATTATGAAGACTATCCAACAGACCCATTAATATTAGGAAAACAAAATGCCGGTAATATTGAATATTTAAAGGGACAAGTAGATACTTTATCATCAAATACAACAGATATTAATCAAATGGAGACGACAATTAGTTCGCTTCAGGACCAAGTAAATGAATTATCAACGCAAATGTCGCAATTAAGTCAATCTATGATTAGTAGTGAGCCGCCTGATATTAGCGGTGCGACTAGTTATACTGGAGATACGACAGATGATACGACGACAGATGATACGACGACAGATGATACGACGACAGATGATACGCAATAATAATATTTTTAACATTTTTAACATTTTTAACAAATAATAAATATAAACAAAATATTTATATTTATATATTTTAAGAAACAAATAATGACTACAAAATCATCAAACAATTCACCTATATTTGGAGAAGATTATGCTTATTATAATTATATTAAAACTCCTAAACAACTTGGCATGTCGACCAAGGGTAATTTGAGTACTGTTGGTAAGGATATTGTTGGCTTAACTGAATATGTAAAAGTTATGGTTTCTGGTGATAGTAAAGCATCTACCACTGGTAAACCTTTAGGCAATAAATACTTTTTACAATCTGGTGGAAAATGTACTGATACAGTTACAAAACAAGAAGTTGACCGATACATTTATATAAATAATGTACCTAGTGGCAATATTCCGTTTATTTCATCAGGTCTGGGTGTTGATTTTACTGATTTTAAAGGATTAATTCCTGGCGCAATAGAGCAACTTAATAATTTTAATCCTGTAACAATTTTTAAAGCATTTGCTACAGGAGCTAATCCACCTTGTCAAGAATTAACAATGCAGGTCATTGACCAGACTAATAAAGTGTCAACAGAAACAAATTATGTAACAGTTGCCGATATTACTGCTATGGACCCTTGTATATTTCCTGGTAATAAACCATTTAATCCTGTTACTAGACAAGTATGTAGAGAGACTTTTGTTAATATGGATACTGGTATTGATAGTACAACAGCAACTGTTTCTTCAGACTCATTTGTAAAAGACTATGCTCCAATTTCTGATAGTGAGACAAATATTGATTCACAAATGTATTTTGTTTCGGTTGGCATTTTAGGTGTCTATATTGCGTTCAAGGGGCTACAGAAAATGAAGTTGATACCGCAATAATGGTGGTTGTATAATTAAATATTTTACCTAATTTATTTAATTATGTTATTCCTTGGTTTATTTTATTCCTTGGTTTATTTTATTTCTTGGTTTATTTTTTTCTTGGTTTATTTTTTTCTGTGACGACGACGGCGTCTGCGACTGCCACCTCCTTGTTCACCTTCTTTATATTCACCTTCTTCACGAACAGGAGCAACTTGTTCGTTACTGCCTTCTTCAGTAGCAGTAGCACTTTTTTCAGGAACAGGAGCACCTTCTTCAGTAGCACTTTTTTCAGGAACAGTAGCAGATTTAGACCCAAAAAAACTAGAAAATATATTTTGTTTAGGCGCACTCATATGATTTTGTAATTTAATAATTTCTGCTTCCCACTCAGGTATATTTTTTTTACACTTATCTATTTTTTCTTGAAGTTCTGTTATATCTTCCTGTTTACTAGAAAACCAACCACCTCCGTGTTGACTTCTTCTTCTACCTCTTGTCTGTCTTCTTCTTCTAGTATTTCTTCTTTTGTTTGTATGTCTAGCCATTTATATTATTATATGAGAAATAATATAAATTTTATTTTAATTTGGTTAGTTTATTAGTTTGTTAGTTATTAGTTATTATTTGTTAATTTATTTATTTGTGAACCATCTTGAATAATTCATAACCAGCTAAACCTCCGGCAACTTGCGCCACAATATAAGGAATTAAATCAGAGCGCGCTAATCTGCCGGCGTGCATCAAAGCAATCGCGACAGCGGGGTTAAACGCGCCACCAGAAATGGCACCACCGAGGAGGACAGCGACGGCTAAAGCGGCGCCAATTGCTAAATAATTGCCAGTGGCAAATATGACAAAAACAAGGAACAATGTTCCTAAAAACTCAACAATATACTTGTGCAACATTTGTTATTATATTATACTTCTAGAAAAAGATTTATTTCCACCTTTTCCACCTTTTTCCACCTTTTTTAAAAAGGTGGAGTCAAAAATATAAACACAAAGGATGTTTTGGCTCAACCTTTCTTATAAGCGTAGCGGAAAAAGTAAAGTTAAAATAGAAACACAAAGGATATTTTGGATCCACCTTTGTTAAAGGTGGATTAATACGTCTGTCTTGGCAAAGCCCCCCATGACCCTAAAGTTGGTCTCAAACTAGTATTGTAAATTGACCCCTTCTTCTTAGGCGCCGAAGACCCACCAGACCGTGCTCTTTGTAAAGCACTTCTGGTACCACTAGGATAATAATTTTTTGTCGATATTGGTGCGTCTAAAGGTAATCCAACCTTGTAAGCGGATTTACCAACAGCTACACTTTTCCTAATATTGGTTAACATGGATGACGCAATAGGAGCAATATAGTTGACATGACTAGACACCGGTATTTGTCTTTGAGTTGACCATGATGTAAATACAACAGGAGTAGATAGTTTGCCTAAAGCATCTTGTATAGCTTTGGCTCTAGGACTTAAAGCAGTAGCTCTTAAATATTGGGCTCTGGCATTAACACTCATGTCAGAGTATACGGGTTCCTGAGAAGGGAAGAACTGTTGCGGTGTAGGGCGTTGACCTGTAAGCGTTCCATAACTATGATATGCCATAGAAAATGGGTAATTATTTGTGCTTAATGGTCCGTTAATTGGTGTATTTATATATCCGGAATATGCCTGAGAACCGATTGATGTTGTAATTCCATATGGAGTAGTCATTTAATATAGATTATGAAAAAATATTAAATGATTATTTTTCTTGTTTTTTATTCATAAAAGTGTATGTTTTTATGTTTTTATGTTTTTATGTTTTTATGTTTTTATGTTTTTATAATATTTACAAATTACTGCTTAATTGAATTATACTAATGAAAATTTAATCCATGCTACACCATTATGAAAATATAAACCCTGAATAGTCAGTATTATTTGGCCAAAAGTAAAATTGGATGCTTGATTTGCTGTATCTCCGATATTTTGTGTTAAAGCATTAATTATATATATACCAGCAGGACCAGCAACACCAATAGGACCAACAGCACCAGTAGGACCTCCAAAAACGGTTGCTCCTGTAGGACCAGCAACACCTGTAGGACCAGTAACACCAATAGGACCAACAACACCTGTAGGACCAACAACACCTGTAGGACCAATGCTATTAGGTCCAGTGGGACCAGCAACACCTGTAGGACCAGTAACACCAATAGGACCAACATCACCAGTAGGACCTCCAAAAACGGTTGCTCCTGTAGGACCAGCAACACCTGTAGGACCAGCAACACCTGTAGGACCAGCAACACCAGCAACACCTGTACCAATGGGTCCAGTGGAACCAGTCGGTCCAACAGTACCATTAGTACCATTAGCACCAGTAGGACCAGCAACACCATTAGCACCATTAGCACCATTAGCACCAGTAGGTCCTGTAGCACCATTAGCACCATTAGCACCATTAGCACCATTAGCACCATTAGCACCAGTAGGTCCTGTATAACCATCACGCCCAATTATACCATCTGTTCCTCGTGGTCCTGTAGGACCAGTCATTTGAGAAACTGTATTTATTGATGAAGTAAGTGTATTTTCAACATACTTAGCTCTGGAAATCTCACTTGTTAAATCTGTTCTTAATCCAGCTTCAGCAACAGTAGCTCTAGAGGACTCACTAGTCAAATTAGATTGTAATACAGCTTCAGCCGTATTAGCTCTAGAGGACTCAACATTAATAGTATTTGTAATGTTAAAAGCAAAACTAGCATCATTATTTATTGCTGATGATAATTCAGACAATGTATTTAAAGCATCTGGAGCCATGTTCACTAAATTTGAAATAGCAGTATTTGTGTACGAATTTGCTCTTAAAACTTCACTTGAAACAGCAGTATTCAAATTAGATTGTAAAAGTGCCTCAGCGACTGTGGCTCTAGATGTTTCACTAGTTAAGTTAGATTGTAACTGTTGCTCTGTGACTGTAGCTCTAGATGTTTCACTAGTCAAGTCAGTTCTTAATCCAGCTTCTGTAACAGTAGCTCTAGATGTTTCACTTGTTAAA
>Ga0114969_10000350_pt1 | contig 39208 bp, 33 predicted proteins | sample M_130807_MF_Meta_FD_87316 | JGI IMG/M metagenome (GOLD analysis project Ga0114969, IMG submission 87316) | Freshwater microbial communities from Lake Montjoie, Canada to study carbon cycling - M_130807_MF_MetaG | ecosystem: Environmental > Aquatic > Freshwater > Lake | place: Lake Montjoie...
ACGCCGTTCTCGGCGAATCAATGCAACCGAATGTTGCGCCTGACGTTGTTCATGGGGTTCTTCGTGTCCGTGGCCATGGGTCTTGCCGCGGCCGGCACGGCGCCGTTGCCCCCGTTTCGCGAACTCCGCGAACTCATCCTCACCAATGCCGTCGGCATCACCGGGGAGCAACTCGACCAAGCCGCGGGCGCGGCGATCCTCGCGTTGGTTCACGGACGGGTTCTGGAGTCCGGCGAAATCCCGAACGAGGAGTCCAATGCGCCCGCGATTGCCGGGAAACGCATTCATGACCCGGGATGCGCCTACGTCCGTGCCGGACAGATCAGCCTTGGCTTCGCGCCCCAACTGGCGGCGATCCTTGCCGAGCCAAGCTTCGCGACCAATACCTTCGGGCTGATCCTCGACCTCCGGTTCGCTGGCGGCACCGAATATGCCGGGGCTGCCAACGCGGCGGATCTTTTCGCCGCCGAGGCCGGGCCCCTCCTCGATTGGGGAACCGGCCGGGCCGAGAGCACCGCCAAGACCAATGCGTGGTCGAGACCGGTCGTGGTGCTCGTGAACCGAGAGACGCGCGGCGCGGCGGAAGCCCTCGCCGGCGCCCTCCGCGTGCAGCACTCCGCCCTCGTCATCGGCAACCGCACTTCCGGCACCGCCGCGATCCACCGCGACCTTCCCTTGCCCGACGGACGACGCCTGCGGATTGCCGCCGCGGGCGTGAAGACCGGCGATGGGCTCCCGCTGCCCTCCACCGGCCTTGTCCCGGACATCCAGGTCACCGTGCCCGCGGATGCGGAAAGGGCTTATCTGGCCGACCCTTTCGCGTCGATCCCTGCGGCCACAAACATCGCCGGCGGCACCAATCGGCTGGCTTCGACGACAAAAACCCAACGCCGGATCACCGAGGCCGATCTGGTCCGCGCCCGCAAGGCCGGGGAACCCGAACCCGATTCGGACGGTCCCTCGGCCACGCCCGCCACAACATCACAACCGGTCGCCACCGTACGCGACCCGGTGCTGGCCCGAGGGATCGACCTTCTGAAGGGCCTTCGCGTGCTGCAGTCGGCGCCAAAGCCCTAGACGGTCCGCCGCCCGGAGGATCCAGACTTCACCCAACGAAGAAGCCGTCCCGATGGGGACGGCTTTTCGTTTTGGGGCGGGATATCAGGCTTCGAAGGACTTGCCGCAGCCGCAGCTGCGGGCCGCGCGCGGATTCTGGATCTTGAAGCCTCCACCGGTCAGCGCATCGCTGAAATCCACGACGCTGCCGCGCAGGTAATCGGCGCTGAACGGATCGACCAGAACACTGACCCCGTTGAACTCGGCGGTCTGGTCGTCATCCCGTTTCTCGTCGAACACCATGCCGTATTGGAGGCCCGAGCAGCCGCCGGCTTCCACGAACACGCGGAGGTGCTTGCCGGTGTTTTCCGGATCCTCCGCCAGCATCGCGGAAATCTGACGGGCGGCGGACTCGGTGAGGGTCACCACCGACTCGGTGGCCACGGGGGCGGGTTGGACGGTTTCAACGCTCATGACGGCTCCAAACTAAAAACGACCGGTCTCCATGTCAAACCCGTGTCACGCAATTGCACCGGCGGAAACAAGGAACGACCGGCCGAACCCGCGGCCTCGATACGACCGCACCACCCCCCGTCCAATCGCTTCCTCTCGCTCACCAGGTCGCGATCGCGTCCACCGCGAAGATCCGCTCGACCAGGGCCGCGTAGTCCGGGTTCTCCAGATTCAAGTCGACGATTTCCACCGTCAGGGTGGGATCCGATCTCGTCGCGTCCATGACGCCTTGGGCCAAGGCGTCCGCCGGACGGGTCACGACATGCAGCAGGGATTTCATCGGGATCAAAAGCGAAGAACGTTCGTGGAGCGGGCGCAGAACCGGGCCAACTCGGCATCGTCGATCGGCAGGATCGCCACCGGCGAATCCCCCAATTCGGCAAGCTCCCGAGCGCCGGCCTGCACCAGCACGGGCGAATCCGCGGAAACGGCGATCGGCAGATAGCGGACAAAATCGTCCTCGCCGATCAACTCGTCCACCCATTCGCCGGCCACCCGGATCGCGGATCCGTGAAGGTAGATCCGCACGTCGACTTTTTTCCAGGCAGCGACGCCCGCCGCGATCCGCACCGCCTCGGATGGCCGATGGCTCTTGCGAGGATCCGACGTCACGAGGATCAGGACCCGGGGTTTCGCGTCGCTCATGGGATGCTTCAGTTGAAGCTCACGAAACGATCGGTGCTGGCGATCAGGTCGCTGACGACGGTCAATCCCGCGTAGGCCGCCGTGTCGTCGACCGGGAGGCCCCGTTGATGGGCCCCGTATGCACAGGCGTAAAGCTTTAGCCCACGTCCCCGCAACGACTGGAGTTCCGGATCGCGGACGCCCGTGACGCCGTCGTCGATGCAGTAGAGATAAACATCCACGCCACCGGCCAGCGCGGCTTGCGCAAGGCGGACACCGTGGCGAAATCCGGGTTCGGTGACGGCACAGGACAGCAACAGGCCAAGCTTTCTGACGGGCACAGACACGACGCGCAGGTAAGCGACGCGGGCGCGCGATGTCAAATGCCGCGAACCGACCGGCATCGGTTTGCCCCGAAACCCGGCCCTCGAAGCGCCCATTGCCACCATGGCCAACGCCCGCGAGAATCCCGGGAAATGGCAACCCGACGGCTGCGACCGGACCGATTTGTCCACGAACGCGACCTGGTCGCTCGCGGAATCCTGCGTTTCGCCGGCATCGACGAAGCGGGGCGCGGCCCGCTCGCTGGCCCCGTGGTTGCCGCCGCGGTGGTCCTTCCCTTGGCATGGATCCTCGACGGCATCCCGAGGGATCTCGAGGACTTGAACGATTCGAAACAGATCGACGAGGCGCGGCGCGACGAGTTTTTCCGACTGCTCACCACGATGCCGGGAGTCGAATTCGCGATCGCCGAATCGTCCGCCGAGCAAATCGATGCGTTGAACATCCTGCGCGCCACGCACCGCGCGATGAACGAGGCCCTGCAGGGCCTTCGGCCTGTCCCACCGCATGCCTTGGTCGATGGCAACCGCGTGCCGACGCTGCGGTGCGAACACACGCCCTTGGTCAAAGGGGACGGCCTCAGTTATTCGATCGCCGGGGCGAGCATCCTGGCAAAGGTCACCCGCGATCGATGGATGCGGGAAGCCCACGAACGCTGGCCGGTCTATGGATTCGACCAGCACAAAGGTTATCCGACGCCAATGCACCTCGAAGCGGTGGCGCGCCATGGTCCATGCCCGATCCATCGTCGAAGCTTCGCTCCGATCCGTCGGCCGGCGCCCGAATTGTTTCCTCCGTGAAGGCCTTGTTCAATTGGTGGCGACCGAACAAATCCCTGCCGGTCCATCTGGAGCGTGGACGCCTCGGCGAGGATGCAGCCCGGACGTACCTTGGTCGGCGCGGCTTGAAGTTCCTTGCCGCGAACTATGAGGGGCGCGGCGGCGAAATCGACCTCGTCTTCCGGGACGGCGAATGCCTGGTGTTCGTCGAGGTCAAGGCCCGGGCGGCCGGATCTTGGACCCGCCCCGCGGCGGCGGTCGACGAAGCGAAGCGCCGGCGCGTCTCGCGGACCGCCCTCGATTATCTCGCCGAAATCGGCAACCCCCGCGTGAAATTCCGTTTTGATATCGTCGAGGCCATGCTCGAAGGGAACGCGGTACAGGAACTCCGACACCTGCCGGATGCATTCCCGCTCCATCGCCGCTATCGCTACGTATAGCAACGGCTCGACGGGCCGCCGGGCGGTTGGCCCGGCGCTCCAACCCGCTGCCCTCCGGACCGGAATCGCGTGCCGCGAGGCGCACGCGTCTCGCGGCACGCTTTGAACGGGCTGCCGGGGCGTCAGGCCGCGAACTGCAGTGCCTCCCGGGTCTTGAGACGGTCGCGAAGTTTCCGCAAGGCCGCCGCCTCGAGCTGCCGGATGCGCTCCCGCGTCAGACCGAAATCAACGCCGATTTCCTCGAGCGTGCGCGGATCCCCGCCATCGAGCGCGAATCGTTCGTGCAGAATTCGTTGCTCGCGCCCACTCAGCGTGGCCACCAACTCGCGGATCAATTCCGCGTTGGTCTCGTTCGAAAGCCCTGCCCATGGCATCACGGCGTTCTCGTCGGCAATCACGTCCGCCACCCGACTGCTCTCGGGATCGTTGCCCAGCGGGGCATCTAGGGAAGTCGCCCCGATCGCGGCCGCGTCGCGCCAACGTCTCACGTCCTCCGCTTCCACCCCCATCTCGGCTGCCAACTCTCCATCGTCCGGGAAGTGCCCGATCTCGGCCTCCAACAGGGTCTCCGCCTTCTTCATCCGCGCCAGTTCCTGAACGATGTGGATCGGAAGGCGGATGGCTTTGGACTGGTTCGAGAGGGCCCGTTTGATGGACTGCTTGATCCACCACGCCGCATAGGTACTCAGCTTCGCCCCCTTGGTGGGATCGAAACGTTCCACGGCGCGCATGAGGCCGATGTTGCCCTCGTTGATCAGGTCAAGGAGCGGAAGACCGAAATCCTCGTACTCCCGGGCAATCTTCACCACCAAGCGAAGGTTGGCTTTGATCATGTGCTCGCGGGCGGCGTCATCACCCGCCTGGATCTTGTTGGCCAACACCACTTCCTCCGCGGGCGTCAGCAGCGGGGTCTCCACGGCCTCGCGCAGATAGAGTCGCAGCGAGGTGTTCTCGTCCCACGGTCCCCGCTCGACCCGCCCCTCGGCCACGCCTTCGGCCTTTGATGGGGAAACGGTGCGGCGCACGGCAACGCCCGGGGAAGGTCTCCAACTGGACTCGTCCGAATCAACGGGAACCACCCTCGCCGTCGCGAGGGCCGAAGTGGGTATGATGACTTCGGCTGGCGCTTCCGGCACGGCGGATCGGGTCACCGACCGTTGGCTCTTGGTCGATCGCACCGACCTCTTGGCAGCGATCGACCTATCCTTGCGGATGGAACGCCCGGGAATCCGCCGAGCCTTCTTGGAATGACGGCCCACGTTCTTCGGGCTGTTTTTCGTGATCGTTGCGTTCGGTTTCATAGTTCCTTCTCCGTTTACAACCGCCGGACCGGAAAGTTTCGACATTGTCTGCATGGATGGTGCCAGCCCTCCGCCCCTGTCATTACGCCGGGTGCCAACCGGGCCGATATCATCGCGTTAGCCCATCTGACAGACCCACCCCATGGTTGTTCACGGTTCCCGGGTGGAATCCTTCGCGTAAAATCCAACCCAGCTTGGGTTCTGCATGGCAATCACTTGCGAGGCGTAGGATGTCCTTGCCCACGTTCGAACCCGATTTTCGGCAACCATACGACCTCCCGTCGGGCGTTTGAGCTACCAGCGAGCCAGAATGGCTCACAGCCCGCCCTCGATGAGTCGGGCAAGACACAATTGGCAGGGAAAGTGCCGGGATGGATGGAAAACGAATCCCTCCATCAAAAACCAAAACCCCGACCGCCGGGAGGCGGTCGGGGTGTCGGAAAAGCCATGCCCGGCAGGGCAGTGCCCTAGGCCACCTTCAGCGATGCCGGTGAGGCAAGCCCTTTCGAACCCATCCGCGCGCGGATTTGCTCGAGCAATCGCGGCACGGTCAACCCGTGGCGTTCGCGGAGGTAATCGACCGATGATGCGTGCTCGACGAACACATCCGGCCACGCCAACCGCACCACCGGCGTGGAAACCCCTGCCTCGGAATACGATTCGAGGACAGCGGAACCGTAGCCTCCCATCGCCACGTGATCTTCCAGCGTCGCGACCACATCGGCGGCCCGGCCGAAGAACTCGTGAACGGCGGCGTCGATGGGCTTGAAAAAGCGGGGATTGATCACCGCGACGTCGTAACCCTCGGCCTCCAGGCGGGCGGCGGCTTCGCGGGCCAACCGCAGCATGTTCCCCAATCCGAACAACGCGACCTTGCGGCCACCATTGCCGCGAAACGTCTGGATGACCTCGGCCTTGCCGATTTCCAGTACGCCCGGGATTTCCTTCACCGGGACGCCCTCGGCGGCACCCCGCGGGTAGCGGATGAAACTGGGGTGCGATTGCATGGTCGCGGTGAACATCATGTCCTGCAGCTCATCCTCGTCCTTCGGCGCCATGCCGACGACGTTGGGAAGGCAGCGAAGGAACGAGATGTCGAACAGACCGTGATGGGTTGGGCCGTCGTTGGCGGACAAGCCCGCGCGGTCCATGCAGAAGATCACGGGCAGGTCCTGCAGGCAGACGTCGTGGTGGATGCAGTCGTACGCGCGTTGCAGGAACGTGCTGTAGATGGCGACGACCGGGCGGAATCCCATCGTGGCCATTCCGGCGCCGAAGATCACGGCGTGTTCCTCGGCGATGCCGACGTCGTAGTATTGGCCGGGGAGGGTTTGCTCGAGCAGCTTCAGGCTGGTGCCGCTCGGCATGGCCGCGGTGATGCCCACCACGTTTTTGTTCTGCTGGGCGAGCTTTACCATGGTCCGCCCGAACACCTCCTGCCACATCGGCGGCGTGCCCGCCGTCGCGGTGGCGGGTTGGCCGGTTTCGACGTCGTAGGGCCCGAGGCCGTGGAACTTTTCCGGGTACTTGAGGGCCGCCTCGAATCCACGGCCTTTCTGGGTGAGCACGTGGATCACCACCGGCTCCGTGCAGGTCTTGGCAAACTCCAGCGTGCTGATCAGCAGCGGGATGTTGTGGCCATCGATCGGCCCGAGGTACCGGATGCCGAATTCCTCGAACAACAGCGGCGTGCCGTGACCGCCTTTGCCGTCGGTCTCCGATGCCGGCGTGTGCTGGAGCGCGACGCTGCTGGCGATGCCCTTGAGGGCTTCCTCCGCCTTGCCGCCAAGCATCGCCACCAACTCGCCCTTCGGGAGGCGGCGCAACCATGTCGAAAAATCCTTCGCCAGACGGTTGTACCGCGGGCTCGTGGTCAATTTCCCCAGATAGGTCGCGATCGCCCCGACGTTCTTGGCGATGCTCCACTCGTTGTCGTTCAGGATCCCGATGAACTTCTGGGTGGTCGACGCGATGTTGTTCAGCGCCTCGAACGAGACGCCGTTGGTCAGCGCGGCGTCACCGAACACGCAGACCACCTGCTCGTCGCTTTTCCGTTGGTCGCGCGCCGCGCACATGCCCAATGCCGCCGACAGCGCGGTTCCCGCGTGCCCGGCCCCGTAACAGTCGTGGTCGCTCTCCGTCCGCAATGCGAACCCGTTCAAACCGCCGGTCGTGCGGATGGTCCGAAACCGGTCCTTGCGGCCCGTCAGGATCTTGTGGACGTAGACTTGGTGGCTGACGTCCCACACGAACTTGTCGCGCGGCGTCTCGAAGCACCGGTGCAGGGCGATGGTGAGTTCCACCACGCCGAGATTCGGTCCCAGATGTCCGCCGTTCTTGGCGAGTCCATCGATGAGTTCCTGGCGGATTTCGACCGCAAGTTGGGTCAATTGATCCACCGTGAGTTTCTTCACGTGTGCGGGAGAATCCACCATGTCGAGATAGCTGCTCATACCGTTTCGGGGTCGTCGGCACCGTCCAGCGGTTCGTCGGGTTGCGCGGCCAATGCGCCGCCCAATCCCTGTTCCAACCGCTGCACCTGGACTTCGGCTTCCGCAAGGCGCTCCTGGCAAAGGCGGTACAACCGCGTTCCCTCCTCGAAGCGTTGCAGAAGCTGCTCCAACGGAAGGTCGTCGGATTCCATCGCTTCCAGGATGGACTCCAACTTCTTCACGGCCTCTTCGAAAGCCGGTTGCTCGGCTTCCGCCGAGGCTTTGGCAGCCTTCGACACAGAGCCGAAATTGGGCCAAATCCGCCGCTTTGCCTAGGGGAAATTCCCCGGCGGTCCCGCATGCTGCCCCGCGAAGCCGACCGCCCGCGTTTCCGACCAATACTCGCCGTCGTTCCCGATCGTCACGAATCCCACGTGCCCGCCGGCCTCGGGCGCCTCGAGGTGGAGCCATTCGCTGCGCACCGCCTCCTCCCGGGGAAAGCACGACGCCACGAGAAACGGATCGTCCATCGCGTTCACCAGCAGGGTCGGACGCCGGATTCCCCCGACGAAGGCTTTCGAACTGCTCCGGGTCCAGTAATCCAATGCCCCCCCGAACCCGTGCAGCGGCGCCGTGTACCGTTCGTCGAACTCCCGAAACGTCCGGATGCGCGCGAAACCCTCCAGGGACACCCTCCCCGGGAACTGCGCCGCCTTGGCCTCGATCCGTCCCCGCAGTTCCGCGAGGAATCGCCGCATGTAGACCCAGTTCGCCCGGTCGCCCATGCGCGATGCCGACCCCTCGAGGTCGCACGGCACCGAGAACACCACGGCCGCACGCACCGCCGACGGCACGTCGTCGCCCAGTTCGCCGAGGTATTTCAGCGTCAGATTCCCGCCGAGGCTGAATCCCACCAACGCGACCGCATCGTACCGCCCCGTCGCGCATGCCGCCGCCACCACCGCCGCCAGATCGCCCGACGCGCCGCTGTGGGTGAAGGTGAGCGTCCGGTTCAGCTCGCCCGAGCATCCGCGAAAGTTCCAGGCCGCGGCATCCCACCCTGCCCGGTTGAACGCCCGCACCATGCCCACCACGTACGGCCTGCCCGAATTCCCCTCCAGCCCGTGCGACACCACCACCAACCGGCGCGATCCCACCCGCGACCAATCGATGTCGATGAAATCGCCGTCGTGCAGGTCGAGGCGTTGCCGCTGGTACGGCAAGGCGGGCAACCGCCGCGACAGCGTGGCAAACAGGGTGGAGGAATGGCCGTCGCGCAACAGCGCGGGCGGCCGGTAATCCGATGCGGCGACCAAAGGCACGCGTCTCGGTAGCGGACGCCGCGGCCCGCGACAAGCATGCGGAGCCCCAAAACCCGCGGGCAGCGGTTTCGCTGGCCATTGGTATCCGTCGTCCCGGGACGTCGGTTGCCCGGTTCATCGCCGCCGAGTTCCCAAGGCGGACCCGCTCCCCCACTCGATCCGCCATCTCGCGAGTTCGGCCAGCGGGCCGCCGAACTTGCCGCTTGTATCGCCCCCCCCGGCCCGCGTTTTGATCGTTCCAATGTCCCCGCGTTCCCGTCGCCCCGCGCCCGTCGTGCTGTCCCTTCTTTCCGTTGCCCTGACCGCCCTGGCCGCACGCGCCGACGACGAACTTTTCGCGGATTTCGAGGGAGCCGACTACGGCAGCTGGGTCGCCACCGGCAACGCGTTCGGCAATGCCCCCGCCAAGGGCAGCCTGCCCAACCAACAGCCCGTCGGCGGTTTTCGCGGCCAAGGCCTCGTCAACTCCTACCTCGGCGGCGACGCCTCCACCGGCACCCTCACCTCCCCGCCGTTCCTCGTGGCCAAGCCGTACCTCAACTTCCTCGTCGGCGGCGGTGCCCACGACGGCAAGACCTGCGTCAACGTCGTCGTCGACGGCAAGACCGTCCGCTCCGCCACGGGCCGCGACGACGAGACGCTGTCGATGGCCACGTTCGACCTCGCCGAATTTGCCGGGAAGCAGGCACGGATCCGCATCGTCGACGACGACACGGGCGGCTGGGGCCATGTGAACGCGGACCACTTCGTGTTTTCGGACACCGCGGCGACGCCCCCGGTGGTGGCGGTGATTCCCGATGCCAGCCGGCTTTACGACGAAACCTGGCGTCCGCAGTTCCATTTCACGGCGCGCGAGAACTGGCTGAACGATCCCAACGGCCTCGTGTGGCTGGACGGCGAATTCCACCTGTTCTTCCAGCACAATCCCTCGGGCCGCAACTGGGGCAACATGACCTGGGGCCACGCCGTGAGCCGCGACCTCTTCCATTGGCAACAACTCGACCACGCGCTGTATCCGGATCGCTTCGGGACCATGTTCAGCGGATCGGCGGTCGTCGACCGCCGCAACACCTCCGGCTTCGGCAAGCCGGGTCGGGTGCCGATGGTCGCGATCTACACGGCGGCCGGCGGTACCAGCGAGGCATCGAAGGGGATGCCGTTCACCCAGTGCATCGCCTACTCGCTCGACAAGGGCCGCACGTGGACGAAGCACGAGGCGAACCCCGTCGTGCCCAACGTCGGCGACGGCGACCGCGATCCCAAGGTCTTCTGGCACGAACCCACCCGCCGCTGGATCATGCCGCTCTATGTCGGCGAGAAGGAGCCCGCCAAGGACGGCAAGACGCGGACCCGCAACCGGCTCCACTTCCACACCTCGCCCGACCTCAAGACCTGGAGCTTCGCGAGCAAGTTCGCCGAAGATCTCTACGAATGTCCCGGTCTGGTTCGACTGCGGGGAGCGCGCGGGCCGGCCGACTGGGTTCTCTGGGGCGCCAGCGGCGAATATTGGGTGGGTACCTTCGACGGCCGCGAATTCCGCGCCGCGACCCCGAGGCTCCGCGGCGATCACGGCGCCAACGCGTATGCCGCCCAGGCCTACGACGATCTCCCCGACCACCGCGTGGTCCTGGTCACCTGGATGAACGGCGGCAAATACCCGGGCATGCCTTTCAACCAACAGATGGGCCTGCCCGTGACGCTCGAACTCCGCGATACGCCCGAGGGACCGCGCCTTCGCAAATGGCCCGTCGCCGAACTCGGCGGGCTCGACGACGGGTTGGCATTCCGGTTCCGGAACGCCCGCCTCGCCGAGGTCGCGTCGGCGCTCGCACGCGTCGATCTCGAACTGGACGACATCCAACTCGCGCTCCCCGCCGGCCGCGACTGGCGGCTGGAGATCCGCGGCATCCCCATCGATTGGAGGCACGCCGACGGCAAACTGCGTGTCCGCGGTCGCGAGGCCGCGCTCCATCCCCGGAACGGCGCCGTTTCCCTGCGCCTCGTGCTGGATCGCACCTCGCTCGAGACGTTTGCCGACGATGGTCTGGTGGTGTTCTCCGACTGCTTTCTGCCGCCGCCCAACCAGCGCCACCTGAAGATCGCCATGGACGGGGCCGACGACGCGCCGGTCTCGTGCGAAATCCACCGATTGCGATCCGCGTGGCGTCCCTGAACGCCGCCACGCGCCTCTCCGGCGTCCCCGCGCCCGAATCCGCTCAGGGTCGGGCCCAAAGCCTGAGGAAGACCGACGGTGTCGTCCGTCGGCGGATCCGCACCGCGAGGACACCGGCCTCGTCGGGAACGACCACGTCGCCGCCGGGCGTGCTGGCCGCATCGTCCCAGCTTTTCAGGTCGTACGAGATCTGCAGCCCGACGGTGCCGAACGCGGGGTCCGGATTCCGGGGAAACCGAACCTGGAAATACTCCTCGCCGTCGACCTGCACGATGGCGGGAACCGGCAGCGCGTCGGGAACCCGCGGATCCATTCCCGCCAGTTGGCTCTCGATGAGGTTCGGCAATCCGTCGCCGTCCGGATCCGCTTCGGGGATCGAGGCGGGATCCGTCAGGCTCTTCCAATGGAGCAGTTGCCATTGGCCATAGGGCGTCGGCCGGCTGGACACCCGGACGTCGTCGAAATCGAGATACGTGCCCGCGCCGCCGGGCTTGGCGATGCGAATGGCCAGTTGTTGGTTGGGGGGGACGACGACGGCGCTGGTGACGATGCACGAGACCACGGTGAAAGCCCCGGCGGCATTGCCGCCCGCCAGTGCGTTCAACGTCGTCAGATCGCCGGCCGTGCCGGTGCCGATCGGCACGCCGTTGGCCAGAACATCGAGTCGATAGCCACCGAACACCGCGGCGTTCGTACGCACGCCCAACGCGACGGCGAGGGTGTAGACGGTGCTGGGCTTGAGCCGGGCACCCAGGGTCTGGAGGAAAGCACCGTTGGTGGCGCTGGACCCCAGCGTGCCGACATGGCGGCCGTTCATGTTGGGCAACACCCCGCCGTCCGGGATGTCGGCCGTGTTCGGATACGTCCGCGCGTCCGGGTTGAAATAGCCGTTCGCCCCGACGGCGATGCCCGTGCCCGTCCCGTTCAACCGGTTCCACCCGATGATGCGGGCACCGGTGATCGTGATGCCGTCGGCCAGGGCGGCGTTGGCCTCGAAGTTCCCGTTCTTCGGGGTCAGGCTCTCCACGCCCCACAGGGCCTCGGCCCACAGGCGGCCATGGTCGTCCAGACCCGTGGCATTGAAGTGGACCGTGTCGGAGAGCTTCCCCTCGAGATTGAAATCGTCCGTGCGCGCGCCGCGAAAACTATCCGGTGTCCCGGCGACGAACAGGCGTTGCCCGGCGGCGACCGGCTCTTCCTGCGAACGCGTCGCCGACGGATGGAACGATGCCTCGGCAATGCCCCAGGGAACCGGCCAGCCCGCCGCCGAGCGCGCGCGGGCGACGATGTTGCTGAGTTGCTTCGCGTAGTTCGCCGCGGAGGTGGATGCGAGCGAGTCCGATTCGCCCTGGTGCCAGAGCACGGCCCGCACGCCGTTGGTGCCAAACCGCACCAGGGTGTTGGTCAGGTTACGGAACAAGTCCGTGCCGGGCGCCCATTGGGAAATGCTCGTGCCGCCATAGGCCAGCCCGACGAAACCGACCGGCACGGGGTTCGACTGGACGAGAAGACTGCCCAGACGCGGCCACGGCGAACCGCCCGTGCCCATGCCGGCGGAGTTGTCGGGTTGCGGGTCCTTGGCCCAACGCCAACTGCGGGTCGACAGGGTGTACGCGCTGATCCGGTCGTCCGCCGGTGTTTGGGCGGGGCTCCCAAAACACGCCGCGTTGGATTGTCCGGCCGTGACGAAGACATCGCCGACCCCGACGCGCTCGACGGTTCCCGTGGCCACCACGCCGGCGTCCGCATCGATCACCCGGACCTCGACCTGATACCAACCGCCTGCCGTCACGCCCGGAATCACGCCGGCGAACGCTTGCGAGGCCGCGACATCCGCGATCGGAACCCAATCGGTCGCCACCCCGTTGTTGGTGGCACCCGACATGACGACGGCCCGGGCCTCGATCCGCGCCGGGGATCCCGACCAAGTGCCCTGGACCTGGATGTCGGCATGGTTGGACGCGTCGCGCTGGATTACTTGCCGGGACTTTGGCAGCGACAAGGCGATCGTGCCGGGCGCCAGCGGGACGGCTCCGGGCGAAACGACCTCGCCCCGGGCGCCCGCGGAGGCGACCAACATCAAGAGCGCTGCAAAGCGAGCCCAGCAGCGGAAGAACGCGAGGTATCTCGGGGTTGCCATTCGTATCCCCGCACCCTTGGGAGGCACGGAAGAAAAAGCAATGGACCAACCGGACCCACGCGGGACCCAACTTTTCGCCGTGCGGATCCGGCCAACCCGCTGCCGCCGAGACGATGCAGCGGACCCACCGGGGCCCGTCGCCTCCGCCTCGCTGCCTCGGCGGCGAAAAGCCTCGCGGCAGCCGTCGCGAGATGGCGAGTCCACGACGAAGCGCTGCGTCCGGAGGGACGCGTGCACCACCGACCGCTCCCCATCCGTTGGCTTTTTTTCCTCCATCTGGCCAACGGAGGCGTTGCCGGCGCGGGCGGAGTCAGGCACAAAGCCCGTACCATGAATCCCCTCCGTTTCTCGCGACTCCCCACCTTGGCCGTCCTTCTGGCGGCCGGCCTTGCCACCTCGGTCGGTTTGGCGCAGGTCAAACACGGCAAAGCGCGCCCGGCGAAAACGGGTGCCTTGATGAAGGGCATCGTCAAACCCCATTGCGGCGACCTGAAAAAAGCCCTGGAGACGGCGCCCGCCAACGACGAGGCGTGGGAAGAGATCGGGACGCATGCCTCGGTGCTGAACGAGATGAGCTACACGCTCATGGAAGACGGACGTTGCCCCGACTCGGTTTGGGCGGATGCCGCCACCAAGCAACTCCGCGCGGGCAGCGCCGACCTCCTCAAGGCCGTCGAAGCCAAGGACCACGCCGCCTCGAAAAAGGCCTTCGGAACCCTCGCCCAGTCCTGCAAGGCGTGCCACGAGAAGCACAAGGAGAAGCACTGATCGCCCGGTTCTCCCGCGTGTTTTCCCGCACCCTGCCCGCACTGGCTTTCCTGCTCCTGGTGCGGGCCTGCGACGGCCTCCGCGCCGACATCCCCGCGCCCGTCCCCACGCCGCCGCTCGGTCCGGTCGGCCAACGCGCCGTCTACCGGCGGCCCGGGGATTCCGGCGTGGTGGCCAACGGGATCACGCGATTCGAGTTCGGACTCGGCCCGGTCGAATCACGGGTCGGGGACCCCTGCCAATGGGCGGTCCTCCAGGCAACCAAAGCGAACGGGACGTCATTCAAGGTCTGGATGCTCACCCGGGCACCGATCCCGAACGACGTGCGGGAAGCGGGTACGAAGGCGGTCCGTTACCTGACCCAGGAGGGAACGGAACCGCCACGGGAATTCGTCGACCGCGGCAACGGCATGGCGGTGCTCCCGTCCCTGGGCGGCTGGGAATCCCTCTGGCCGCGTCCGCATCCGGGCGGTTTCCGCGACGGTGTCGTGGCCCGCGAGGTCTCGCTGCTCGGCATGCGCTTCACGCTCGAATCGAGCTCCGTCGGCAGCGTCCCGCCGTGTCCCGAATCCCCGCGGCGCATCGTGCTGCGGCCCGACATGTGGGTCGGCGTCCCCGGCAACGAGCGGACGCGGGACGATCGCCGGCGCTTCGACGGCTCCGATTATCCCATGGTCCGACTCACCCGCGCGGACTACGCGGAGATGATCGATGCCGGGATGAACTGTTTCCGCGTCGATCCCGAGCAAGCCGTCTGGCTGCGCGACGAGCCGGTGTACTACTGGGGCGTGGGCGGGAGGGACGTGCCGTTTCCGGAATGCCTGTATCGCAGCAATTACCTCGGCCCCGCGCTCTTCCTCGACGAACCGGCGGTCGGCACCCGCGACCACGATGTCCGACCGCTCCTGGCCAAGGACCCGGCACTCCGACGCGCGCTGACGCCCGGGCGGATGTTCGAGGCCTTTCGCGATCATTTCCACCGGGCGGTCCGGGACGGTGCGCCCACGGCTTTCATGAAGGGCATGCAGGCCCGTGCGGACGTGGAGTTGGGTAGCCTGCGGTTGGCCCAGGACAATCTGTATTCCTGGGAAACCATGGTGGCCACCGCGGCATGGCAATTGACCGGCGAGCCAACCGGCGGCCCACGCGCCATCGTCTTCGAACCGCCCGGCCGGTTGGGAACCCGACGCACCGTGCCCGAAATGAACATGGCCTACGGATGCCAACTTCCCCCGTCCAACCCGGCGAGTCTGGCCGACCCGGTGTTCGGCTTCCTGCGCGGCGCAGCCCGGGCCGCGGACAAGCAATGGGGCGTGAGCATCTACGGCGCCGTGGACCCTGCCGACGCCCCCTTCCTCCTCACCCATGCCTATGATCTGGGCGCGACCCACTTCTTTTTCTGGGACAACTACCAACTCGCCTGCGTGCCGTACGCCGAATGCCTCCGCCTGGCGCGCCTCCTCCAGGCCCACGCCGGCCAACACCCCGATCGCCAACTGACGTCGCTGCTCCATGCGGCCGACACCCTGATCCTGATCCCGCCGGGCTATGAACTCGGCCATGTCCAGATGGGACGCGGCAATCTCTGGGGCATCCCGGAACTCAACCTCGAGCGCCGCAACGCGCACGGGGTCCGCCATCGCGACGTGATGGCCAAGGTCTTCGTGGAGATCGAACGCTGCGTGCGGCTCGGCCTGCCGTTCGACCTCGCGTGGGACCTCGATGGACTTCCCGTCGCCGGGTACCGGGAAATCGTGCGCGTCCGGGAGAACGGCCGCATCGACGTCGCGACCTCGGGCCGGCACGCCGTGCGAAACGCCGCCCGGATTCCCGAGCGCCCGCCGGGGACGCCCCCGCGGATTCGGGTCGAATTGAACGGCGCATCCCATCGGGCACCCCGCGCATTCCTGGCCCGCGCTTTCGTCGAGGAAGGAACTTCCCCCGTCTACTACACCACCGGCACGGATGGCCGCGGCGTGCAGCACAATGCCCGGGTGCTGTGGGAGCTTTACGGCCCCTTGGACGAGGACTACCGGACGCTGCTGGAGCCCGGCGCCGACCCACGCGTCACCCGCGCGGGCAATCGTCTCGAGATCGAACTGCCGTTCGCGGTCGACAAGCCCGGCAGTTACCGACTGCGCGCCGCCACCACCGACGAGCAAGGTCGCTCGGCCGTGGCATGGACCGGGTTCGTCGTGGATCGTTAGGCCGGCGACAGTCGCCAAACCCGTGTGCCGAAGGGCTCGAACCGTTCGCGCAACCGACCATGGTCCCAGCCCGCGGGCGGGTTGCCCGACGCGGACTCCCGCAGGCGGTACGCCTCCAATCCGGCGAACGTCGCGTCCACCGGGTTCGGATCCGCATTCACCGCGGCAAGGACCGCGCCCCGTCCGTCGGGCTTGAGGATCCATTCGACGCCACGGTCGAGACTGTGCCCGGTGTCGCGGTACATCACGCGCAGCCTGCGTCGGGTCGCCGGGGCCGCCAGCGCCGCCCGCACGGCGGACAACTCGCCTACCACCGCCTTCAGGTCGTCCCAGAGCGGCGCGCCCGGCGGCAGGTAGGCGAGACCCCACCACAGGATCCCGTTCGCGCCGTGGATCACCGACTGCCACGCCACGAACCGGAGTTGCTCCCGCGTCGGGTACAGGACCTTGGCCGGGTCACGGTCCTTCCCGCGCAGGTCTTCCCACGCGAATCCCTGCAGCACCATGAACACCGCCCGACCCGGTCCCGCGACCGCGCGCATCTTGTCCGCGTACCGGCCCACCTGGCCCGGACCCGTGTCCGACAAATCCCCGTGCCGTCCGTCGGGCCAGAGCGCGTATTGCTCGCGCATGCCGGGCGGGATCACCGGGTAGATGTCCGTGGCCACGATGTCGGACGCCGCGTTGTAACCGCGGAGGGTGGGAACCAAATGGGTCGGCGAATGGTTGAGGTAGAGCGGATGGTCGGGATCGATGCCGCGGAGGAACCGCGCGGTATCGACGATCCGTTCCGCGGGCACGCGAATCTTCGATGGCTCCTTCCACACGAAGGTGGGTTCGTCCTCGGTTTCCCAAAACCAGAGGCCCGGGTGACGTCGGAGGCGCCCGACGGTTGCCCTCATTTTCTGCTCCGCCTCGGCACGGCCGGCGCCCTCGGGCAAGGAACCCACCGAACTCCAGCCGCGGATCCCGAGCGCGTGGGCCTCGTCGTAGGCCTTCGGTTCCGGAGGCAGGTTCAACAGGTTGAACCCGGCCGACCGCGCCTCGCGCCTCGCGCCTCGCGCATCGCGCCGTCGCGCCGGGGCAACTGGTAAAGCCCCAGCACGAATTCGCGCCGTGCGTCCGCCGACAACATGCCGTCGGACGCGGGGAAGCGGCGGATGGACGGGGCCGCCAACGCGCGGGACCACGACGGCGCGCAGGCGGCGGACATGGCGATGCCCGCGAGGAATCGGCGTCGGTGGATCACCCCCCGACGCTACCCGGACGGTTCGGCCCGGCAACCCCTGCGCTCCCGGGGCTACCGCGATTTTCGGCCCGGACGACTTCCCGACTTGGGCCGGCCCTTGAAGGCCCCGGAACGGGAAACCTGGGGCTTGCCCTTGAACAACGGCCTCGCCGGACCCTTCTGGGCGGGGTTGAACGACGGCTGTGCAGGACCCTTCTGCGCGGGATTGAACGACGGCTTGGCCGGCCCCTTGTGCGAACGGCCGAACGGCGGCTTCGCCGGTCCCTTTTGCGCGGGACCAAACGAAGGCTTCGCCGGTCCCTTCTGCGCGGGACTGAACGAGGGCTTGGCCGGCCCCTTGTAGGCAGGCCGGAATGCCGGCCGCTCCGGAGGCGCGTCCGGCGCCGGTCCGTCCATGCGGGTCGGCGCCTTGGTGTTGCGGCGCGGATCCCGCGGCACCCCGCGGAACAACGGCCCCGGCTTCGTCCCGCGCTGGCGGCCATGCCGCACCGCCCGGTCTTCCGAAAACGGCTGCCGCTTGAACTTCCGCACCGGATCGATCGTCCGCGGCCGCGGGCACGGCAACAGCACGACCGGGCATCCCTCGTACCCGAACGCCGCGCGGATCGCCTGCTTCAGATACTTCTCGTACGGCGGGCTGAACAACTCGTCGCGGTTCACGAACAGTTTGAACGTCGGCGGCGCCTGTTTGACCTGCGTCGCGTAGTAGAAACGAAGCCGGTGTCCCTGCGCGCTCACCGGTTGCCGCGCCTCGATCGACGTCTGCAACGTCCGGTTGAGGATCGCCGTCGGCACCGTCTGCCGCAGCTGCGCCGCCACGTACCGCACCGCTTCCAGCAGACGGTCCAACTGGAATCCGTCCTTCGCCGAGGTGAAGATCACCGGCGCGTAGTCGAGGAAGAACAACCGCGACTGCACCCACTCGCCGAATTCCGCCAGCGTCGTGAGCCGTTTCCGCCGGTCGTCGCGATCGCGCGTCTTCGCTTCCCGTTCCTGGATCTCGTCCTCGCGCGCCTTGCGGACCACCTGCGCCACCAGATCCCACTTGTTGATCACCACGATGCACGCCCGCTTCGCCTCGACGATCACGTCCGCGATCTTCTTGTCCTGCTCCGTGATCCCCGTCTCCGCGTCCAGCACCAGCACCGCGATGTCCGACCGGATGATCGATTCCTTGGTGCGCTCGACGCTGAAGAACTCCACGGAATCGTCGATGCGCCGCGCCTTGCGCACGCCCGCCGTGTCCACCAGCACGTACGACTGCCGCACGCCGTCCGTCTCCACCTCGAACGGCACGTCCACCGCGTCCCGCGTCGTTCCCGGGATGGGGCTGACGATGACGCGCCTGGAGCCGGTCACCGCGTTGATGATCGAGGATTTCCCGACGTTGGGTCGCCCGACGATCGCGAGTCGCAACGGCCGGTCGAGGGTTCCCGCGTCCTTGCGGTTGAACCGGGATGGTTTCGGCGCGACGACTTCCTCGCCCTCCGGCACCACCACCGGCACCGGTGCCGTCCACGGCGGCAACAAGGCGATCGCCGCGTCGACCAACGCTTCCGTGCCCTCGCCGTGGATCGCCGTGACGCCGTAGACCCGCTCGAAACCCAGCGCCACGAACTCGGCCACGCCCGGCACGGCGCGGGGGGAGTCGACCTTGTTCACCGCCACGAGCACCGGCTTCCGGGTCGCGCGCAGTTTCTTCGAGACCTCCTCGTCGAGCGGCACCACGCCTTCCTGCACGTTCACCACCAGGATGATCACGTGCGCCGCCTCGATCGCGAGGTCCACCTGCTCCAGCATCGCGCGCTGGATCACGTCCGTGGACTTCTCGCCGCGCACCAACCCGATGCCGCCGGTGTCGATGATGGTGAAGGGACGCCCGTTCCACTCGACCTCCGCGGTGACGCGGTCCCGCGTCACGCCCGGTTGGTCGTGGACGATGGCGATGCGACGGCCGGCGATGCGGTTGAACAACGCGGACTTGCCCACGTTGGGCCGGCCGACAATGGCGACGATGCCTGACATGCGGTCAGCATGGCCGATCCCGCGACGCGGGGAAACGTCGAAGTGCGGGGCCGATGGAAGCTCGCCGGAATTCCCGCGCCGCGGGACGGCGCCGCGGCATCCCTCCCGGGGCGACGAAAACCCCGTCAACCGCCGGCGAACGCGGGGATGATGCTGAGGTGGTCGCCCGCGCGCAGCGGGGTGGCTTGCTCGGCGAGAAAACGGATGTCCTCGTCGTTCACGAACACCAGCACCGAACCGCGGATACGGCCGGTCTCGTCGCACAACCGCTCGCGGATGCCATGGAATCGCGCCTGCAACTGCCCCAGCGCGTCGCCGACCGTGCCGGCCCGCACCTGCACCGCTTCCTCGCCGCCACAAAACCGCCGCAATGTCGGGGGTATCGAAATCTGGACCATGGTTTGCCTCCCGTCGTCCCGGCCATCCCGGGTCCCAGGTTCGCTCCGATGCATCAGGTCGAGATCAACTCCGGTTTGTCGTGCGACAACAACGCCTCGAACTCGCGAAGGCTGGGTCGGATGTCCCGGGTCGCGCCGCAATGTCCCGCCACGGCGTCGAGCGTCTTGAGCCCGTTGCCGGTGATGCACAGCACCGCGCTGGAATCCCTGGCGATCTTGCCCTGCGCGATGAGCTTCTTCGCGACGCCCACCGTCACCCCGCCGGCGGTTTCCGCGAAAATGCCCTCGGTCTCGGCGAGCAAACGGATGCCCTCGCGGATCTCGTCGTCGGTCACGTCCTCGCCGTGACCGCCGGTTTCCTTCATGACCTTCAGCGCGTAGAACCCGTCGGCGGGCGTCCCGATGGCGAGCGACTTGGCGATGGTGTTCGGCTTCTGCGGCTTGAAGAAATCGAGGCCGGCCTTCTGGGCCTGGGTGATGGGATTGCAACCCCCGGCCTGGGCGCCATGGATCTTCCACGGCGTCTCGCCGACGATCCCGAGCTTGGAGAACTCCTGGTAGCTCTTGTGGATCTTGGTGAGTAGCGAGCCCGACGCCATGCAGACGACGGTGTGTTCGGGGATGCGCCAGCCCAACTGTTCCTGGATCTCGAAGCCCATCGATTTCGAGCCCTCGGCGTAATACGGGCGCATGTTCACGTTCACGAACGCCCACTGGTATTTGCCGGCGATCTCGGCGCAGAGGCGGTTGACCTCGTCGTAGTGTCCCTTGATGCCGATGACGTTGGCGCCGTAGATGAGGCTGTTGATCACCTTGCCCAACTCGAGGTCCTGCGGGATGAAGACGTAGGCGTTGAGACCGGCCGCGGCGGCATTGGCGGCGACGGAATTCGCGAGGTTGCCGGTGGACGCGCAGGCCACGGTCTTGAAGCCGAGTTCCACCGACCGGCTGAGGGCGACGCTGACCACGCGGTCCTTGAACGAGAGCGTCGGGTAATTGACGGCGTCGTTCTTGACCCAGAGTTCGCGGATGCCGAGGCGCGCGGCCAGACGATCGGCCTTCACCAGCGGCGTGTAGCCGACCTGCCGGCCGACGGTCGGTTCGCCGGCCACGGGCAACAACTCGCGGTAACGCCACATCGTGTGCGGACGCGCCTCGATCTTATCGCGCGTCAGGACCTTCTTGATGCGGTCGTAGTCGTAGGCGACCTCGAGCGGACCGAAGTCGAACTCGCAGACGTGGGTGGCGGCCAACGGGTACTCGCGGCCGCATTCGCGGCACTTGAGCGCCTTCATGAATCCCTGGTTCTGGCTCATGGCAATTCTCGCCCCGAAACGAGGGCACCTCTCCGGTACACCGGGTGGCAAGGGGAACAAAAAACCCCTCTCCGCGAAGCGAGAAGGGGTCGGCAAAAACGGACCGGCTCCCCTCATCTTCGCCCTCCCGTCGGGGAGAACCTGGATTTGGCACCTGGTCGCGCGGCGGCCTGCCGCACCGGTTGCCGTGGCTTCATCGGGCCAGTCCCTCCGCCACTCTGGATGAGTGCCCCGCCATGCGGGACGACCCATAAATGGGCCATCCCTCGCCAATCTGTCAAAACAGATTTTCCGCCCACCCACCCCCGGGGTGTATCTTGGCGGCGTGGAAGCCACCGGGGTCGTATCTGTACATTGGACATCCACCCCGACGGCACCGCCCGCTTCTCCCAACCCCGCCCCCCCATGAATCTCACCGAAGAACTCGGCAAACTCGCCGAACTCCGCCAAGCCGGGCATCTCACCGAACCGGAGTTCGCCGAAGCCAAACGACGCATCATCGCCGGCGAACACGCGGGGCGGACGACCCCGCCGCAACCGGAGGACGCGCCGTCCGGCGCCGTCCCGGGGATCGCCGAAAAGACCTACCAGTCCAGCCGGTGGTCCGCCGGCAACTTCTTCTTCCCCGACCGACTGACGTTGGCGAGCGACGGAATGTCCTTTCGCAAGGGCGCCCTGTTCGGCTCCAGCGAGGAATACATCAACTACCGGGCGGTCGCCTCGTTCCGCATCACGAACGGCATCTTCCTGTCGTGCCTGAACATCGAGACGTCGGGCGGCAGCCAACCCATTTTCGTGAACGGGCTGTGGAAGTCCGAGGCCAAGGAAATCCAGGACACCCTCCGCCTGTTCCAGAAAACCGGCCAGGCGCCCGATCCAAAGGCACCGTGAGCCACTCGCCGGCGCGGGCTGGCATCGGCGGCCCGACGCCATCCCGGAAGGGGCCTGCCACGGCGGGCCTCGCAGGCGTCCGAAGCGGCGATCGACGTCGGCCCGCCTACTCGGCGGCGCCGACGGGATCGCCGCGACCCGGCTACCGCGCCGCCCGGAAGGCCGGCAGCCAACGCCGCAACAGGTCCTGGCAGTTGAGGATTTTTTCCGCGAGATCCACCGGCAGGTAAAAGTAGTGGTTCGAGGCCTCGAACCCGATGCGGGCGTCCCGGACCTGCAACCGGTGCAGCGCCCGCGCTGCCGCCAGTTCGTCGCGGAGCAACCGTTCCAAGGCCGCGCACGCCGTTTCGCACGCCGTTTCGCGCGCCGGCGTTCCCGGCGGCGCCGTGCGCGCCTTCCCGCGCCACGCCACGAATTCCGCCTGGTTCGCCACGCTCCGGAAATGCAGGGCCGCCGCCCGGCCCAACTCCACTTGCTCCAAAGCCCCGGCCCGCTCCGTCCGCGACAATCCGCCCAGCCGCGACAGCGCCTTTTCCAGGGTGTCCGCCGCGGCGTCGAATCCCGCGTGCACCTTGCGGAATTGGCCCGCGAACACCTCCGCCGGATACGGGCCGCGCCACGCGTCGAGATGGTCGTGCGGGTAGCCCACCATCGACGCCGCGTGCCCCGTCGGTTCGGCCCAGAGGGGATTGGCGGGTCCCATCTGCAAGGGGGCGTTGTAGACCACGCCGCCGTCGTAGGGGAATTCGCGGAACGCCGCGCTGTTGGCGCGCCAAGCATCCACGACCGCCATCGCCGCGCGGCCGAATCGCCGCCGAGCCTCCGACTCCAGCGTGCCGCCCGCCATCACCGCGGCCACGACCGAGAGATTCGGCGAGGGGTAACCGCCGAGGGTCCAACCCAGCATCACGTCGGTCAGCCCCGCGGCCCGCAGGCGCGCCGCGTGTTCGGCGACGTTTTCCAGCACGGGGATATACGGAATCGCCGACAACTCCCAAGTGCAGCCCGCCTGGATCTTGGCGACCGTCCGCAAACCGCGCTCTTTGGCGAGCGACCAATGGCGGGTCGCCCGCGGTCCGGGTCCCACGGCCGAAATGCTGTATTCGCCGACCTTGTTCCTCACGCCGCCGCGTTCGATGGGCAACGACCACTCGCTCACGCTCATCAACGCGACGCTCGCCGGCAACGCGCGGATCGCGTCGGGCGCCCAGTCGTCGCCCCAACCCCAGTCCCACGCCAGCAACCGCTGGCTGCCGCCGGCCGCGGCGATGCCGTCGGCCACCGCGGCGTTCACGTCGGCGATCACCGCCGCGGGACCGCGCGGTGCGCAACGCGGGCAGGACTTGCCGTGGCCGTGCGACCAGCAGTTGGTGAGATTCTCGGAGGCGGTGATCGTGAAGAAGCCGCCGAGACCGGGGGCGGCCCGGCAGATGCCCGCGATGGAATCCACCAGATAACGCCGGACCCCGGGATGCGACGTGCAGAGCGTGGCGTGGTCGCCGCCGGCGACGCCGCGCAATTCGGGATGGGCCGCGAAAAACGACTCCGGCATGGCGCGGGGTTCGTTCAGGTACAGGAACACCCGGATGCCGTGCCGGGCGGCGCGGCGGACGAGGCGGTCGAGATTCTCCCGGCGCTCCTCGTGGCGATCGGACAAGGCGGGTTGCCAAGGGAAAGGCGCCAGGCGCGACAACACGCCCTGCAACCAGACGCCGTTCACGCCCGACGCCGCGAGGCGCGCGAGCAACCCGTCCGGGTACGGGTCCAATTCCGGTTCCAACAGCGGGTCGCCGTAGGGCGCGAAATACGAGTAACAGAACCGCAGCGGGGCCGCGGGGTCGACGGTCGCCGACGGGCGCGGAGCGCCCGGGCTCCGGGACAAGGCGCCCACGAACGCGAATGGCGGTTCCCCCCCGGCGTTGGCAGGATCGTCCAATTCGCCGCGGATCGTCCGGCCGATCGCCTTGGCGGCGGCTTCCTCCGCGGGGGTCGCGGGACACCACTGCAGGGCGGCGCACCGCGGTTTGTGGCCGCCGAGTTTGATCCAGAGGAAATCGTCCTCGCGCAGCGTGTAGGCGAGTTTGTCGGCGTCCCATCCCAGCAGCGCGAGCAACTGGGGATAGGGCAGAAGGTGCCAGTTGCGGCGGATGATGGTGATGTAACCGCGCCGCAACGCGTCGGGACCGATCCGCGGTTGGGCGCGCAGGCCCATGAGACGGGCGACCCGGCGCACCTCGCGCACCGTCGCGCCGGAGACGGCGGCGAGACGCTCGGAGGGGACGAGCGGCCAGTTGCGCCAGACGAACGCGTGCCAGCGCGTCGGGAAATGCGGGGCCGCGACCGGCTCGGGTCCCGGCCCGCCCGGCAACACCGCGAGCGGGTCCGCCGGCGCGGCCGCCGCCAGCCAGTGCGGGAAGCCCGATGCCAACGCGCCGCCCGCGGCCAACCATCCGAAGAAACCCCGGCGACTCCAATCGGTCGCGGAACGCTGGCGGTCGTGCGGCGTCATGCGGGTCCTTCAGCGGGTCGTTTCCCAACCGGCGGCCACGAGCGCCTTGTAGCCGCCGACGAGGGAATGGACGTTGCGATAGCCGATCTTCTGCGCGGCGTCGCAACCCAGCGCGCTGCGGAAGCCGCCGCCGCAATACAGGACGATCTCGGCGTCGGGATCGGGGAACAGGGTCTCGATGTCGCGTTCGAGGACGCCCTTGCCCAGATGCCGGGCCTGGACCGCGTGGCCGACGGCCCATTCCCCGTCCTCGCGCACGTCGAGGAGCACGAGTTTCGGGTTGGCTTTCAGGCGCTCGCGCAGTTGCTCGAGGGTGATTTCATGCACGCGCGACTTGGCGTCGTCGACGAGGCGAAGGAAGCCGGGGTAATGCTGCATGGCCCCACCGTACCGCGGCGCCGCGGGTCGCGCCACGGTGGAGTCGGGGGCCCGGAGGGTCCCTTGACTTGCCCCACCTCCTCCGTACGCTCCGCGGCCGTGAACCGTTGGCTCCTTTGCCTTCTTTGTGCCGCCGGCATCCTGTCGTTCGCACGGCGCTGCCCGGCCCCGATCATCTTCCGACCGGGGGAAGGCTGGACGTACGAACCCGTGGGCCAGACCGGCAAATGGGAACGCAAAAGCGCCAAGGAACAGCTTCAGGTCGCCCGCGAGGCCTTCGATCGCCACGACTACGGCACGGCCCAGAAATCCTGTCGCCGCGTGATCAAGATCTGGCCGTTGTCCGACTACGCGGGCCCGGCGGAATTCCTTCTGGGCCGCACCTACGAGATGCGCGGTTTGGACGAGAAAGCCTTCAAGGAGTACCAGAAAGCGCTCACCAAGTACCCGAAGCTTCCCAACTACGCCGAGGTCCTCCAACGCCAGCTTTCCATCGCCAACCGTTTCCTTGGCGGCCAGTGGTTCCGCTTCATGTTCGGCTACATCCCGTTCGCGCCGTCGATGAAGGACACCGCCAAACTCCTCGACCAAGTCGTCGACAACGGGCCCTACCATGCCACCGGCCCCATCGCCCAGATGCAGGTCGGCACCGCTCACGAACGGCAGAAGGACTATCCGCTCGCGGTGAAGGCCTACCAGAAGGCGGCCGACAATTATTTCGACCGCCCGGAGATCGCCAGCGACGCCCTGTACCGCGTGGGCGTGGCGTGGAACCGCCAGGCGAAACGCGCCGAGTACGACCAATCCGCGTCGGCGAAGTCCATCGACGCGATGAACGATTTCAAGGCGTTGTACCCGGGCGACAAGCGGGTGCCGGAGGCGACGGCGGTGATCCTGGACCTGAAGTCCGAACAGGCGCGGGGCGCGTACGAGACCGCGCGGTTCTACGAGAAGTACCGGAAGTACCCGGGTGCGATGGTGTACTACAACGAGGTGGTGGTGAAGGATTCGAAGTCCCCGTGGGCCGAGAAGGCGCGCGAACGTCTCGAGGCCCTCGCGCCGCTCGCCAAGGAACAGATGCGGAAGTACGCCGAGGCCGACAAGAAACGCCTCGAGGCCACGCGCGCCGCCGCAAAATCCACGGGCCCCGCCGTCAACCCGCCCAAACCGCCGGCGTACAAGGACGGCAAATGATGCCGGCCCGACGCGTTCCTCCGAGATTCCCCGGTGCCTGGCTCCTGCTGGCGTTCGCCGTCCTGCTGTGCGGTTGCGCGGGCTATCGTCTCGGCCCCAGCAACGGCGAAACCGCGGGTACCCGCAGCGTCGAGTTCAAGCCGTTCTCCGACCAGACCCTCGAGCCACGCCTTCTCGAACCGGTCGCCCAATCCCTCCGCAAGGGCCTGCAACGCGACGGCACCTTCCGCCTCGCCACCCGCGAACCCGGCGACATCGTGGTGAGCGGCGCGCTCGTCGGCTATAGCCGCCGCCCCCTCACCTACCAGCCCAAGGACCTCTTCACCACCCGCGACTACGAGGTGCGTCTGGTGGCCCATGTCACCGCAGTCGAACGCTCCACCGGCCGCGTCCTCTTCGACCGCGAGATCGTCGGCCGCACGCCGATCCGGTCGGCTCCCGATCTCAACAGCGCCGAACGCCAGGCCGCCCCGCTCCTCGCGGACGACCTTTCGCGCACCATCCTCTCCCTTCTCGTCGATGGCTCCTGGTAGTTTCCCCCGCGCCGTCCGGCGCGGGTTGTTCCCGTTGCTGTCCATCGTCGCGGCCACCGCGCTGCAGGCCGCCGATTGGCCCGGTTGGCGGGGCATCCACCGCGACGGGATCGCCGGCGATCCCCTGCCCGCCACGCTGCCCAGCCAACCCGCGCCACGCTGGCGCATGCCCCTCGGCCACGGCTACGCCAGCCCCGTCGTCGCCCGGGGCAAACTCGTCGTGCTCGAGGAGTCCGGCGGGCGCGAGACCGCGCGCGCCCTCGATCCCGCCACCGGAAAGGAACTGTGGCACACAGCGTACGCCGCGGCCTGGTCGGACGAATTCGAGCCCGGTCCGCGCTGCACGCCGCTGGTCGACCGCGGGTTGGTCTTCGTCCAGTCGGCCCAGGGCGAGTTCGCCTGCCTGTCCCTCGACGACGGCCACCGGATCTGGGGATTCCGTTTCGCCGACCTCGGCATGGTCTGGATTTCGGAACGTCACTCCAACATCGGCGCCGCCGTCCGCCGCGGCCATACCGGTTCTCCCGCGATCGCCGGCGACCGCGTGATCGTCCAGGTCGGCTCCAACCGGGGCGCCGCCATCGTCGCCTTCGACCGACTCACCGGACGCCAGCTCTGGAAGTCCCTCGACGACGGCACGAGCTACTCGTCCCCGGTGGTGGCGCGGATCGCGGGCCGGGAACAATTCGTGACGGCCACGTGCGAGGGTTTGGTGGGGCTCGACACGGCGGACGGCGCGTTGCTGTGGCGCGTCCCGTTCCGCACCGGCGCCAACCGCAACGTGCTGACGCCGGTGATCGACGGCGATTCGGTGGCGTTTGCCAGCCACACCACCGGCCTGCGGCACGTCACCGTGCGCGCGGACGGCGCCCGGCAGGCCGTGGCCGAGGATTGGTACAACCGAAACCTCCCCATCAACCTGTCGACCCCGGTCAAGTGGGACGGGCACTATTACGGGCTCGGCGCGGCCCGGGATTTCGTGTGCGTGAACGCGGCGGACGGCAAGGTGGCCTGGAGCGAACCGGGTTTCGGGGCGGTCGCGCAGACCATCGGCGGCGCCGGACGGTTGATCGTCCAACTCGACACCGGCGAGGTGCGTTTGCTGCGCGCGACGCCGGCCAAATACGAGGAACTCGGCCGTTTCCAGGCCTGCGGGAAGACGTATAGTCTCCCGGCATGGAGCGACGGGGCATTGTACGTCCGCGACCCGATGGGTTGCGCGGCGTACGTCCTCGGGACGAAATGACCGGACGCCGCCCGATCCCCGGCGGGATCGCCAACGCACCGATGCCACGCGCCGCATGAAACCCATCCTTTTCGATATCGGCGGCTTCCAGGTCCACACCTTCGGACTGTTGGTGGGGCTGGGATTCGTGGCCGGGCTGTGGTTGGCGTCGCGACTCGCGCGCAGGGCGGGCCTGCGGCCGGAGCTGGTCTATGACCTCGCCGTCCCGTGGATCGTCATCGGCGCCCTGATCGGCGCACGGACGGTCTACGTGATCAGCTATTGGGAGCGCGATTTCGCGGGTCGCCCGTGGTTCGAGACCCTCGAGGTGTGGCGCGGCGGGCTGGTGTTCTACGGCGGATTGATCGGCGGGAGCCTCGCGGCCATCTTCCGGTTGAAACAACTGAAGCTGCCGTTGTGGCGGGTCGGCGACTGCCTCGCGCCCGGCATTGCCCTGGGCCATGTTTTCGGTCGCGTCGGTTGCCTCTTCAACGGCTGTTGCTACGGGCACGCCTCGAACCTTCCCTGGGCCATCCGCTTCCCCAAGGGCACGCTGCCATTCGATGGACCCGTGCATCCCGCCCAGATCTACGAGGCGCTCCTGGACCTCGCCCTCGCCGGCACCCTCGCGTGGCTCCACGGACGGCGCCGCTTCGATGGGCAGATCTTCTCGCTCTACCTGATCGCGTACGCCTTCGTCCGCACTTTCGCCGAGTTGTTCCGCGGCGATTACTCCGTCCGCTCCGCCCCCTTGGCCGGCATACTCACCCCGGGCCAGTCCACCAGCATCGCCACCCTGGCCGCCGGCCTCGCCCTCTATTTCGTCCTTCGCCGCGGCCAATCGGCCCCGGCCCAACCCTGACCCATCCCCGATGTCCAAAAACGACACGATCGTCCTCGAGCACACGCTGCCGCGCGAACGGCTCGACCGGCACCTCGCGTCGATCATTCCCGACGTTTCCCGCGCCACCGTCCAGCGACTCATCATCGACGGCCGCATCAAGGTCGACGGCCAACTGGTCAAACCCACCCACGGGCCACGGGCCGGGGAAGTCGTCACGATCCGGTGGCCCGACCCGCGCAAAGCCGAGGCCCAACCGCAGGACATCCCCCTCGACATCCTGTTCGAGGACGACGACCTGATCGTCATCAACAAGCCGTCCGACCTCGTGGTGCACCCGAGCGCCGGACACGACGACGGCACCATCGTCAATGCCCTGCTGCACCACTGCCGCGGCGGGTTGAGCGGCGTCGGCGGCATCGAGCGACCGGGCATCGTGCATCGCCTCGACCTCGGGACGAGTGGCTGTCTGGTCGTGGCCAAGAACGACCGGACCCACATCGCGCTCACCGAGCGGTTCCAGGAACGGACGGTCGAGAAGACCTACCAGGGCATCCTGTGCGGCACCCTCGAGCTTTCCTCGGGCGACATCCGGCTGCCGATCGCGCGCCATGCCACGAATCGCAAGCGGATGGCCGTGGTCCGCGGCGGACGCTCGGCATGGACCTCGTACCGGCGGCTCGAGATCCTGCGCGGCGCCACGTTCGTCGAGGCCATGCTCCATACCGGCCGGACCCACCAGATCCGCGTCCATTTCCATCACCTCGGGCATCCCATCGTGGGCGACAACACCTACGGGAAAGCCGCGAACCTCAAGCTCAAGGAAGCGACCGGCGTGGTCGCCGCGCGCCAGATGTTGCATGCCCGCAAGCTGGCTTTCCGGCACCCGCGCGACGGGCGCTTCTGCGAGTTCAACGCGCCGTTGCCGGCCGATTTCCGCGCCGTGCTCGAGGCGTTGCGGGAACCCGCCGATTGAACGGGCGCCCGCGAACGCCGCCGGTTGCCACGCCAATGACGCCGATTGCCAACCGCGACGCCGAGCCCGGCGCTCCCGTTTCCCCCGGACCGGTGGAATGTCCCCCTCGGCGTCGGAAGGGGCGACAACGCGGCGTGGTCGTCGTCCTCGCCCTGCTTGCGCTCGCGGGAAACTTTTCGCTCGGCGCCGCGCCCCTCCCGCAAAAGCCCGCGCCGCCCGTCGTCCGCGTGGTCGAGAACGGCGAGTCGAAAACCGCGCCGGAAGCCTGCCGTGCCACGCTCGTGGGCCCCGGTGTCAACCAACCCGATCCCTTTCCCGGTTACGCCGGGTTCGTCGGGTGGGAATCGCCGGTCCGCCTGAAGAACGGCGATTGGCTCGTCGGTTTCAACGCCGGTTACTGGCATGCCTCGGCGCCCACTCCCCTGCGGTATCCGGCGAAGTCGCTCGCCGAATACCGCAAGCTCGGCCTGCCCGAGGGCATCGTCGCCCCCACCGGGGGACGCGCCATGGTCATGCGCTCCACCGACGGCGGCCGCACGTGGGGCAAGCCCACCACGCTGGCCGACACGCCCGACGACGACCGGCATCCGGCCTTCGTCGAACTCCGCGACGGCACGGTCCTGTGCTCCTTCTTCACCTACCCGGGCGAACCCGAGGGCGGCGATCTCTCGAAGGATCCGTCCCTGGCCGCACGCGTGCATTTCGTCCGTTCCTTCGACGGCGGCCGCACCTGGGAAAAGAAAACCCGCCGTCTGGAGACGGGGTTCCTCTACGACGAAACCGATGGCCCGTTGCTGCGCCTGCGCGACGGATCGGTCGTCGCCGCGATCAACGGCCGTCCGCGGGGCGGCCCTCCCGACGCCGCGGCCCTGGTGCGTTCCACCGACCGTGGACGCACCTGGAAGACCGTGGGAACGGTGCGGACCGACCATGACCTTCAGGAAGTCACCGTCGCCGAACTGCCCGGCGGCGAACTGGTCATGATGGCACGTCCCGAAGGCGACATCACTTGGTCCCGCGACCATGGCCGGACCTGGACGCCGCCGGTCACGTTCGGCATGCGACTGTTCGCGCCGAGCCTCCAGGTTCTGGAGGACGGGACCTTGGTCTGCCTCCACGGCTCGTATGCACCCGGCCATGGCGGGCTTCGGGTGATCTTCAGCACCGACGGCGGACGGAGTTGGATCGCTCCCGCGAAAGACCACGGGTTTCTGGTGGACCATGCCTACGGCTACGGCAAGGCGATGGAGCTTCCGGACGGGTCGCTGTTCGTCACGTATCTGGCCACCGGCGGGCACCGCACGGGCGACGCCCAGTCCAACGCGATCCGTTGCATCCGCCTGCGGGTGCGCGGGGATCATTCGGGCATCGAACTGCTGCCGGCACCGAACCGGTAGCGGCCCGTCCAAGGAGCGCCCCACGCGGCACGCGATCCATCGCGGCCCGGGCCGGCGTCGAAGGCAGCCTCCGCTCGCGCGGCGCCTTGCAGGATCCCCACGAACGGAAGGGGCGGCGCCGCGATTCGCATTGTCCGGCGGCACGGGTCCGTCTATGCAGCGCGGCCGGAATGCCTTCGACCCCGCGCCCCGTCCCGACGCCGCTCCTGTGGCGCGTCTGGCTCGCCGTCGGCGCATGGGCCGCGGTTTCCGGCTGGGCGCTCTCGCTGGTCGGCTGGCTCGGGGCGCCGGGCTATGCCGCCAGCGCCGTCGTCGGGACCGCGCTCGCGGGGGTGGCGTGGCGGGACGAATGGCGCCGCGCCTTCCGGGGCTGGCGCAAACCCTGGCGCCGCGCCGCGCCGCTGGGATTCGCCCTCGTCGCCGTGCTGGCCATCGCCGGCGGCGCCCTCCACGCGCCTTCGAATTGGGACACCTTCTGGTACCGGCTGCCGCGCGTGCTCCATTGGCTGGACGCCGGACGTTGGCACTGGATCGAGACGCCCGAGGGCCGGTTCAACTTCCTCGCCAACGGCATGGAACTCTTGCACGCCCCGTTGCTCGCGTGGACCGGGTCGTACCGATCCTTGTTCCTGCCCAACGCGGCCGCGTTCCTCCTTCTCCCGGGCCTGTCGTTCGCGGTCTTCCGCGGCCTCGGCGTGCCGTCCCGACCGGCCTGGTGGTGGATGTGGCTGGCCCCGTCCGGCTGGGTCTATGCCAGCCAGGCCGGCAGCGTGGCCAACGACCTGGTTTCCGCGGTCGACGCGCTCGCGGCAATCGCCTTCGCGTTGCGGGCCCGCGCGACCGGACGCTTCAACGACGTGGCGTGGTGCGGCATCGCCGCGGCGCTCCTGACCAACTCCAAGCAGACCAACCTCCCGCTGCTGCTGCCGATCGCGGTGCTGGTGTTGCCCGCGCTGCCCGCCTTGTGGCGGCGCCCCGTCGCCGCCCTCGGCACGATCGCCGTCGGCGTCCTGGCCAGTCTGGTGCCGATCACCCTCGCGAACCTGCTGCACACCGGGCACTGGTCGGGATGGAGTCCGGCCGAACGGAATTTCGTCCCGGTCCACCCGCTGTTCGCGGTGGTCGCCAACACGGTGATCCTGCTGGTCCACGATCTCCTGCCGCCGTGGGTGCCCGGCGCCGGGGCGTTGAACCAGGCTGCCGCCGGCATGGCCACGGCATTCCCGGAATGGGTCCGGGGCTTCGAATTCTTCGGGGCCGTTCCCACCAGCTTCGACGAGGCATGGGCCGGACCGGGAATGTTCGTGACGCTGCTGCTCGTCCCGTTCGTCGTCGCCCGGATGGGGCGCGTGGAGGCCCACGAACCCCGGGCCGTGGATCGGATCACCCGCGTGCGCCCGCCCGTGTTCCTGGCGGCCTCCGCCATCGTCATCGCGAGTCTCGTGCTCCTGGCGCAGATGGGTTGCCGCCAGCCCGCGCGCTATCTGGCACCGTATTTTCCCCTCGCCCTCGCCTTGCTCCTCCGGCGTCCCGTCGCCGTCGGCATCGTCCGTTCCCGCGCTTGGCAGACCGCCGCCCTCGTCGCCCTGGCCGGTGCCGCCGGTTACGTCGCCCTGCTCAAGGTCCGCCCCCTGGTTCCCGCGCGCGCCCTCGTCGCCGCCTGGGTCGGGGCCCATCCCGACCATCCCCTCTCGCGTCGCCTTCGCGACCGACTCGGCACCGACGGACCCCCGATGCATCCGGTCCAGGCTTTGCTGCCGCGATTGGGAGCCGTGCGGACAGTCGGCTTCGCGGCCGTCGCGGCGGGGGAACCGTATCTCTGGGATATCCACGGCGGACGACGGGTCGTCCATGTGCCGCGCAAACCGGATCCCGCGACTTTGGACCGGCTCGGACTGGAGTACGTGGTGTTGGACGATCTCGCGGCGCGCTATGGCGACCAAGCGGACGGCCTCGCGTGGGCGGAATCGGTGGGAGGCGAGGTGGTGGCCTCGGCGCCGATGGATCTGGCGGCGGTACGGGCGCGACGGGCGGCGGGAGGATTGCCGTCGCTGGAAGACCTCGCGTACCAGCGTTCGCGGGATGGCAAACCCGCGGTGGACAACTTCTATCTGGTCCGGCGGATTCCCAAGCGCGCCTTGTAGCCGCCGAGGTCCCGGGGCGGGCGCGACCGACCCTGCCGGGCGCCCGCCGCATCACGGCGGCGGCCAAGGGGCCACCGGCTTCCCACGATGGAACGCTGCGCGGGATTCCGCATCGGCCCGTCTCGCGCCTTGCGACCCCCCCGGCTTCCCGATAGAAAGCGGTTCCTTTTCCAAGGCACTATGCCCGAAGACGTCGAACTCACGATCCTGATGCCGTGCCTCAACGAGGCTGAAACACTGGAAACCTGCATCCGCAAGGCCCAGTCCGGCATCGCCAAGGCAGGTGTCCGGGGCGAGGTGCTCATCGCCGACAACGGGTCGACGGATGGCTCGATCGAGATCGCGGAATCGCTGGGCGCCCGGGTGGAAAAGGTGGTGGAGAAAGGCTACGGGAACGCGTTGCGGGGCGGCATCGAGGCGGCCCGCGGGCGCTGGGTCCTGATGGGCGACTCGGACGACAGCTACGATTTCTCGAACGTGGGCGGGTTCGTGGACAAGTTGCGCGAAGGACACGAACTGGTCATGGGCTGCCGGTTGCCCGCGGGGGGCGGGACGATCGCGGCCGGGGCCATGCCCTGGAAGAACCGCTGGATCGGCAACCCGACGCTTTCGTTCATCGGCCGACTGTTCTTCAAGACGCCGATCCATGATTTCCATTGCGGCATGCGGGCCTTCTCGAAGGAGGGCTACCGCAAGATGGATCTCAAGACCACGGGCATGGAATTCGCCTCCGAGATGGTGATGAAGGCCCAGTTGAAGGGCCTGAAGACCGCGGAGGTCCCCATCACCCTGCATCCCGACGGCCGGTCACGCCCGCCCCACCTGAAGCCGTGGCGCGACGGTTGGCGTCACCTTCGGTTCATGCTGATCTATTCGCCGAAGTGGCTGTTCCTGGTCCCGGGAATCGTTTCCTTCTGCCTCGGCCTGCTGGGCATGGCGTTGACCGTCGCGGGGCCGTTGAAGCTGGGCGCGGTGACCCTCGACGTCGGGACGATGGTGATCGCCAGCCTCGCGACGCTGGTCGGCTACCAACTGGTCGCCCAGGCGTTCTACGCGAAGGTATTCGCGGTCGGGGAAGGGTTTCTGCCGAACGACGCCACTTTCTCGGGCCTGTTCCGGCACTGGAATCTCGAGAAGGGCCTGGTCGCCGGCGTGCTGCTGACCCTCGCGGGGTTCGCTTTGATCGGGTCCGCCGTCTGGGCCTGGCGGGACGTCAACTTCGGGGTCCTCGACCCCGGCGCCAACCTGCGGCGGTTGGTCCCCGGCGCGACGCTGACCGGGCTGGGATTGCAGACCATCTTCTCGAGCTTCCACCTGAGCGTGCTCGGGCTGAAAACCCTGGGCAGGAAGCCGCCCTCGAACGAGGCGCCCGCTTCCGGAACGCCCCGCCGCTGACGGCCGCCATGACCTCGATCGACCGTTTTCTCCAGGACTGGCGGATCCGCAAGGCGGCGCCCTTCGTCGCGCACGGCCACCGCGTGCTGGATCTCGGGAGCGCGGACGGCGTGCTGTTCGAGCGTCTGGGCCGTTGCGGCCCCGGCTCGATGGGCATCGATCCCACCCTGCCGGCCAGCACCCGAAGCCGGCAGGGATTCCGGATGATCCGCGGCTATTTCCCGGACGCGCTGCCGGCGGATGCGGGACCGTTCGACGTGATCGTGATGCTGGCGGTGCTCGAGCACATCCCGGCCGACAAACTGGACACGCTGGCGCGGGGATGCGCGCGGTTGCTGAAACCGGGCGGCCGGCTGGTGATCACCGTGCCCTCGCCGGCCGTCGACGCCATTCTCGGGGTGCTGACGACACTGCGGTTGATCCACGGGATGTCCCTGGAGGAACACCATGGATATGAAATCGCGCAGACGCCGGCGGTGTTCCCGGAGCCCGCGTTCCGACTGGAACTTCACGACACGTTCCAGTTGGGCCTGAACCATCGGTTCGTGTTCGAGCGAACTGCCGCCGCGTGACCCGCGCGGCTGATCCGACGAAAAACCGCGGCTGAATCCCGGAGCAACCCCCGCTAGATTTCCCCCACATGGATTCCGCGAAGCCGCCCTCGTCGTTGGCCCGCCGCGTCGCCGGCTGGCTGGCGGACAGCCCGCTTGCCACGCCCGGCCGCCGCCTCATGGAGGCCAACCTCCGCGACTACCATCTTCCCCTGTCAAAGTGGGGCAAGCTCGCCGCCGGCAGCTGGCTCATCCTGCGAGACTACGCCGACGGCCGGTTCCCCCCCACGTTCGAGGACCAGCAGAAGGCCTACCAGGGCGAGATCGATTACTTCGCGTCCATCCCCGGCTCGGCCCGCGAACGAATGATCGCCGACCACATCGTCAAGCCGTTCTGGGATGCCCATTGGTTCGGGAAATACGCCGCCGACCTCGCGCGGTTGCTGCGGGTGTTCGAACAACTCGGCGTCCCGCCCAATGCCCGCCTGCTCGAGCTCGGGTGCGGGTGCGGATGGATGGCCGAGTTTCTGGCCATCAAGGGATACGACGTCACCGGCACCACCATCGCGCCCGACGACGTCGGCATCGGCGAGAAGCGCGTCGCCGCCCTGGTTGCCCGTGGTTTGCCCGACCGACTCCGGTTCCGCGTCGCCCCGATGGAGAGCGTCGACGAGGCGGTGCGGGACGTGGGCCCGTTCGACGTCGTGTTTGTTTTCGAGGCGCTGCACCACGCGTTCGACTGGCGGCGCGCCATCCACGCGGCGGCCCGCGCCCTCCGACCCGGCGGCTGGCTCGTCCTCGCGAACGAACCCAACCGCGTGCACACGTTCGTCAGCTACCGCGTCGGGCGCCTGACCAACACCCACGAGATCGGCATGAGCGGACCGGAACTCCGGGCCGAGTTGACCGCCGCCGGACTCCCCGAACACCGCGTGTTCCAGCCAAGGTTCGACAATCGGATCACCGCCCACTGGATCGCCGGACGACGCCCGCCGGCGTGAGCGTCCCGATTGCCTCCATGCGCCCCGCGAAACCCAACGCCCCTGCCCTGCTCCACCGGATCCTGGCGTCGGCCGCGGCCGCGCTCTGCCTCGCCTGTCAGGCCAAGGACCCGGCGCCCCGTTTCGCACCCCTCCAGCCCGGCGTCGACTACGCCCACGACGAACTCCCCGACGTCCCGTGGTCGATCCATCTCGTGCGCGTCGACCGATCGGACACCAACCTGGTGCTGCACTCGGCCCACGCCCGTGGCCGCGCCGTCGGGTTGGCCACGCTCAGCGAGATCGTGCGGTCGACCGATGCCGCGCTCGGGACGCCGGTCGCGGCGGTGAACGGCGATTTCTACCAACGCGACCGCGCCTTTGCGGGCGATCCCCGGGGCATCCAGATCAGCGACGGCGAGTTGCTCAGCGCCCCGATCGGCGGCGCCGGGTTCTGGATCGATCGCGCCGGGCAACCGCACGCCGCCCCGCTGAAGCCGGCACTCGCTGTGACCTGGCCCGACGGTTCCACCACCCCGGTCGGCCTCAACGGCGAACGCCGCGGCAACGTCGCCGAACTCTACACGCCGCAGGCAGGGCGCTCGACCCGCGCCTCGGGCGGACGGGAATGGATCCTCGCACCGCGCGATCCCGGCGCGCGCCCCCTGCTGCCCGCGGACGCAAAACTCGCGTTCGTCGTGCGCGAGGTGCGCGACGAAGGCGATTCCCCGATCCGTCCGGGCACGCTCGTCCTTTCGGCGGGTGCCCCGCTCGCGGCCCGGTTGCCCCGGGTCGAGCCCGGCGCCGTTGTCTCGATTTCGACCGGCACCCAACCGGGACTCGACGGCGCGCGCATCGCCATCAGCGGCGGGCCGATCCTGGTGCACGAGGGCCGACCGCAATCCATCGAGTCCACCGGCGGTTCCTACGAGACCCGATCCATGGTCGAACGCCATCCCCGCACCGCGCTGGGCTGGAGCCCGCGGCATTTTTTCCTCGTGGAGGTCGATGGCCGGCAGCCCGACCTCTCGGTCGGCATGACGCTCGAGGAATTGGGCGCCTATCTGGCCCGCGTGGGTTGCGTGGAAGCCCTGAACCTCGACGGCGGCGGTTCCGCGATGCTTTGGGCGGGCGGGGAGATCCGCAACAGCCCCTGCGATGGCCGCGAGCGTGCGATTGCCAACGCCTTGTTGGTCCTGCGACGGCCCCGGCCATGAACACCGCGCCCCCGGAAGGGTCGAACCCCGCGGGCGCCGGCAAAGGGACGGCGCGGAAAACAGCCTCGAACCCGTGCTGAAACCCCCTCCATGCGCCGTCCTGGCCGCCCTGTCCTCCGCCCTGTGGACGCTGGCAGCCGGCGGTGCCGCGGGCGCCGACAACGGCATCGTCGGCTTGCCCCCGGATCGACTCCCCCGCGGTTACCGGTATCACCACGACGAAGTCCGCGAGATCCCCTGGTCGATCCATGTCTTCGAATTCGACCGGTCGCGGAACGACCTCGGTTTTGCCAGCACCCTGGGCAACGGGAATGTCCTGGGACTCGCCACCGTCACCGAGCAGGTGAAGGCGTTGCAGGGATCGCCGGCCGTGCAACCCATCGCCGCGGTCAACGGCGATTTCTACAACGGCGACCGCGCCTATCCGGGCGACCCGCGGGACCTGCAGGTGAAGGACGGCGAGTTGGTCAGCGCCCCCAAGGGACACGCGTGTTTCTGGATCGATGCGGCGGGCCAACCCCGGGGCACCAACGTGACGTCGCGATTCGCGGTCCGGTGGCCGGGCGGCACGACGACGCCTTTCGGCCTGAACGAGGCCCGCAGCCACGACGACGCGGTGCTGTATTCCGCGGCCAACGGGCCATCGACCCGCACCGCCGACGGGGAGGAATTGCTCCTCGAGGCCGTTCCCGGCCAACCATGGATTCCCCTCCGCCCGGGCGAGGAGATCCAGGCGCGGATCCGCGGGATCCGCTCCTCGGGCGATACCACCCTGGACCGCCAACATCTGGTCCTTTCGCTCGGTCCCGCGTTGGTCCCGCGTCTCCCGAAGTCGGCGCTGGGCGATGTCCTGCGGATCTCGACGGCGACCTTCCCCGACACCCGCGGCGTGCGCATGGCGATCGGGGGCGGGCCGATGTTGGTCCACGATTCCAAGCCCATGGCGTGGGGCAAGAGCACCGCGCGCCATCCCCGCACCGCGGTGGGCTGGAACCGCGACCGTTTCTTTTTGGTCGAGGTCGACGGACGCCAACCGGGTCTCTCGGCGGGCATGTCGCTCCCGGAACTCGCCGACACCCTGCGCAAGCTGGGCTGCGAGGAAGCGGTGAATCTGGATGGCGGCGGATCGGCGACGCTATGGGTCTCGGGCCAGGTGATGAACAGCCCGTCCGAGGGCCGCGAACGCCCCGGTGCCAACGCCCTCGTGGTCGTCCAACACAAGGCGGGTCCGGCGCGCAAGGCGCCCTGAACGCCAATCAACCGCCGAAATACCGTTGGAACACGACGGTCAGGCTGCCGATGTGGAGAACGATCGGCGGCAACACGAACCCCAGCGCCAGAAGCAGCGGACGCCGTTCCTGAAACGTCACGAGCAGGCCCTTCCATCCGAGGAAACACACCCCGAGGAAGGCCAGATAAACGCCGATCAGGTAGCGCCCGTGCAACGTCGGGGTTCCCACGGTGGCGATCGTGGCGACCGCCAGTGCCACCAGCGTGGCAAACGTCCCCGCGACGACGGCCACGAGGCGGAGGCATCGCGCCCGGTTCGGCCGTTCCGAAATCCGCCACGACAACAATGCCAGCCCCAGGGCGAAAAACGTGGTCAGCAGACCGAGTTCCCAAACCGGCGCCAGCGAGTCGAGGTATCCGTTCTCGAGCCAGAACAGCCGGGACACCAGGAAATCCCCGCGGACCGGCCCCCACGATCCGGCGAAGGATCGCAGGACCGCCATGACATAGGCGCGAAGCGGCGGGTTGTGCTCGGCCATTTGCGGCAGGGCCGCCGGCGGCAGCAGTTCGTGCTGGTGGGGGGCGAAATCCCACAGCGGCACCGCCTCGTGCATGCTGGGTGTCGGCGGGGGTTCGACCCAGACGTTCGCCGCGAGGCAGAG
>Ga0114969_10000351_pt1 | contig 39193 bp, 24 predicted proteins | sample M_130807_MF_Meta_FD_87316 | JGI IMG/M metagenome (GOLD analysis project Ga0114969, IMG submission 87316) | Freshwater microbial communities from Lake Montjoie, Canada to study carbon cycling - M_130807_MF_MetaG | ecosystem: Environmental > Aquatic > Freshwater > Lake | place: Lake Montjoie...
ATGCTAATATAATTGGAACTCCTAATTTATCCACATATTTAACTACTGCTACTGCTTCAACAACATATTTAACTACTGCTACTGCTTCAACAACATATTTAGCATTATCTGGAGGAACTATGATTTCTAATGCAAGTATTACATTAACAGGAACAGGTAAATTTTCTGGTGATGGGTCATTATTGACTAATCTTCAATTAAGTTCATATTCAACCACTACACAAATGACTACTGCTATTTCAACTGCGTTGGTTCCATATTCAACGACTACACAAATGAGTACTGCTATTTCGACTGCTTTGGTTCCTTATATAACTGCTAACCAAACTTCAAATACTTTTGTAAAAAAAGCTGGTGATACAATAACAGGTAATCTACAGATAAATGGTTCAACATATGTTAGCAGTAATTTTGGTGTTGGAACATCAACAAATGGTTATTTGACTACAAGCACAGCAGTATTTTATTCTGGACCTACATCTTCAATTCAAAACCAGTTAGTCTTAATAGGAGACAATCCCAATTATGCAAGTTCTTTTTTGTTAGTGAATAATGTTAATAATAATGCGATGTTTGGGTATGGTGGTCCTACTTGCCTTGGTCCTCCTTATTTTCAAAACAATTTGTTTATAATATCTTCTGGTGCATATGTAGTTAATGTTGGTGGTAATAATTCAGGAACAACTCCTTCTATGATTTTGGCATCAAATGGTAATCTTGGTATTGGTATTTCCAATCCCTCAACAAAATTATATGTAAATGGAACATCAACTTTAATGGGTAATACTGGTATCAACACGGCTCCAACAACATACGGATTAACAGTCAATACAATTAGTACTACAACATCTATAACATCTCCAAGTATAAGTATTGGAACAACGACAAATTTTAATACAAATACATTACTAACAATATTATCATCAAATACGGATAATGATACTGTGGTTATTAATAACACCATTTCTGCAGGAACAGGAAAATGTTCAATTAATTTGAATAATAGTAATATAAATGCATATATAGGCGTTGGTGGAACAGCAACAAATTTTAGTAATTATACTAGTAATCTTTATATACAGGCAGATAATGCAATTATTTTAAATGCTAAAAATAACGTATACAGTAATACACCACAATTAATAATAGCGTCAAATGGATGTGTTGGTATTGGTGTTAATAATCCAACAATAACATTTGATGTAGGTTTAAGCACCTGTAATTTGACTGTAGCTGGTAGTTATTTTAGATCAAATCTTGCATTAACATATATATCAACAGTGACTGCTTTTACCGGAATATGTGCTAGATTTACCGGTTCTATTTTAGTAACTAATAATATTATTTCTTCTTCTGATTACAGAATTAAAACTAATATTATAGATCTTGATAATTATAAATCATTAGCTAAAATTTTATCTATTAAAACTAAAACTTTCAATTATAGGGATATTATTAATAATGGTACTAATTTAAATTATGGATTTATCGCTCAAGAAATTAAAGAAATTATTCCCGAGGCTGTTTCAGTATATAATTCAATAATTCCCAATATTTATTCAATATGTGAATGTAATAAAAATAAGATCAAAATTTCATCTAATATTGAATTATTAAAAATTAATGATACTATTCAAATAATAAATGAAAAAGAAGAAAAAAAGAATTATAATATAATTGATATTTCTATTGATAATAATGAAATAACAATTAATGAAAATTTAGAAGGTTCTAATTATTTTGTATATGGGACAGAAGTAAATGATTTTCACATATTAAATAAAGATTTTATATATGCAATAAATGTATCGGCAACTCAAGAATTATATAAATTAATACAAGGACAAAATATTGAAATAGAATTATTAAAAAATCAAATAAATGATTTAAAAAAATCAACATAAAATACGAATTATTATATTTTCTCATTAAAAACATCGAATTTTTCTAAAAATAGATTCAACGAAATAGGATACCAATCTAAATAAATTCAGTTACCATATGTGCTACTACATTCAGTATAATATTGAAATCGCAATTCATTTTTATTATTAAAATAAATATGCTTCCCTTAGTTGTTCATACTTCATAATTTCATCATATTTTTCTTCAAATAATATTTTAGCAAAATCATCATCATTAAAATTATAAATTCTTATTCCAAACACACAACCATTATTATATATTCAAATAATTTTTAATGATAATGGTATAAATATTTATTTTTGTTTATTATTAATAAATATCGTGTATTATATAATAATATTTATATTAATATTAAAAGTAAAGAAGGTTATGGATTTTAATAGTGATAATTCATCGCAAAATATAACTTTACCAACTATAGGTGTAGTTGATAAAGTATTATATACTAGCGTTTTCAGTAATAATTTAATATCTAATTTACCAATAACATCTGGTATTTTAACAGCTAGTAATATTACAGCTTCTAGTAATATTAGTATAGCAGGTAGTTTATTGCAAACTAATGCTGCATGTAATATATATATTGCAGGTAATGTTGGTATAGGTACAACAATTGGAACATTAAATTCTAATTTAAATATTTTTGGTACGGTAAATATTAATAGTAATTTAAATGCTGTTTCTATATTTGAAAATGGATTGTCTTTAACTAATAAATATCAATCGAATATATTAGCCAATCTTACATATCAAATATTACGATATCCACCCGTCACTTTAACAAGCGCATCTACTACACTTACTGGTAACAGTTATGGAAATGGTATATATATTACTAGTGCATCATCTGTAGCATTCGGATTAGGTACGTATGATTCTTTTACATATCCTTATACATTTGGAGGATGGGCGTGTACTAATAGTAGATATTCATCTACATATTTAGGTACTGTGTCTACTAGTATTACGTCGATTGGAAACATATTAGGTGAATGGTTACAAATACAATTACCAATTTCAATTAAATTAAATTCATATGCTATTTTAAGTTCTAGTCAATTTAAATCTGCACCTAGTACATGGTACTTAGTAGGTTCTACTAATCAAACGACATGGTATCCTATAGATTATAGAACAAATATTACTAATTGGACTATTAATACATCTGCTAATCAATTCATACCAAATGGCGCAAACGCATCTAGTAATTATAATTATTTTAGAATTATAGTAACTAATGTTATTGGTGGTGTTGTATTACAAATTGGACAAATATCACTATATAGTATATATGAAACTATTCCATCATCTGCTACAATAACCACTACTAATATTGGTATAGGCACTACAATATTAAATTATCCTACATCATTTTCAGTAGTATCAGGGACTTCATATTTTAAAAATTCAATAGGAATAGGTACAGTACCTTATAATACTTCGTTACTTACAATTTCATCTACTGATAGTAATAATGAAACTATTATAGTTAATAATACAAATAATCAATTTGGGAAATGTTCTATTAATTTTAATAATAGTAATTTTAATGCTTATATAGGAATTGGTGGAACTGGATATACATTTCAAAAATATTCATCTAATTTATATATAGAAACTACTTATTCTATATTGTTTAATGCATTTGGTAATAATTATAATAGTATACCATCGATGGTTGTTAGTGGAATTTCTAATGTTGGTATAGGTACAACTACTGCAGGTACTAATTGTTTAGCAGTTTATGGTACATCTAATTATTTTAGTGGTTCTATGGGTATTGGTATTGCACCATCAGGAACTGCTGGTGATTTAAAATTAGCAACTATGACAGCATCTGGTGCTGTTACTATAGGAGGTGCAGCTTCACTAACTAATAATTTAAGTGTTTCTGGAACATCTACATTAATTGGTAATGTTGGTATAGGAACAAATGTTACAAATTCACCTCTTCAATTTAATAATAGTCTTTCCTCTGGTCTTAGAATTATAACATTATATCAAAGTACTAACAATAATTATAATTTTATCGGTTTAGGTATTGGTAATGGTTTGTTATTTCAAATTAGCGATAATGTTAATGATGCTTTTAAATTTCAAGTAGCAAATTCACCTAGTGGCGGAAGTTCTAGCGTTGAATTGATGAGAATAAATGGAAACGGTTCTGTTGGTATAGGAACTGCTTCAGTTACTGCTGGTGCAAAATTACAAGTTTATGGCGGACCAATATACGCATTAGGTATTGGCATTAGTGGCGATGGTAATACAGGAAATCCTTCAACAAATGCTATGGGTGGAAATGGTGATAGAATTATATTATGGCCTGGTAATAATAATGCTGGAGGTCAACCATTTTCATTAGGTATTGGTGCTGGAACTATGTGGTATTCTGTTCCAGCTGGTAATGTTCATAGGTTTTATGTAGGTGGTAATCAAGCTATTTTAATTGATTCAAATTGTAATTTAACAGCTTCTGGCGATTTATCATTAACACGTACAAATGCAAGTATAACATTTGTAACAAATGGTTATAATATAGCAGTACCATCAACAGCTAATTTTTTTTCATCTAATGCACTTGCTAATGATATGGTTATAAGAAGTACTAGTAATTTAATGTTACAATCTGGTGGTAGTTATGCTGCTATTTATATTAATACATCTAATAATGTTGGAATTGGTACTGCATCTATAACAACAGGTGCAAAATTACAAGTAAATGGAGGTCCTATATTTGCAGCAGGTGTTTATCCAAGTGTAAGTGGTCCAACTAATGGTCAAATGGGTGGAAATGGTGATAGAATAGTATTATGGCCTGGTGGTCCTTCAGAAGTACCATTTTCATTAGGTATTAATTCTAGTAATATGTGGTATTCAGTTCCAACATCATGTACTCATATATTTTATATAGGCGGTAATCAAGCTATTTTAATTGATTCAAATTGTAATTTAACTGTTACATGTAATATTTTAACAAATAATAAAATATCTATTGGAAGTACTAATATTTTTAATGCAAATACATTATTAACGATTTCATCTACTAATACTGCTAATGATACTGTAGTTATAAATAATACATTAGCTGCTGGAACTGGTAAATGCTCTATTAATTTTAATAATAGTAACATAAATGCATATATTGGTGTTGGAGGAACATCTACTAATTTCAGTAATTATACTAGTAATCTTTATATACAAGCAGATAAGTCAATAATTTTTAATATTAATGGTTCAACTTCAAATAATTCAAATCCTGTAATGTTATTGTCATCTAATAATTATGTTAGTGTTAATGATTTATGGTTAAATGGACAATCTATTTTTTATAATAATGGAGAAAAACAATTTCCACCTAGAATATATGATTCCGCACCATCAATTGCTTCAACTAATACAAATGTATCATTATTTCCAACTAGTTCTCCATCAGGTACTTCAGTATATACAGAAACATTAACATATAACGGTATAGGAACATATATATTATATTATTCATCTATTAATACAAATGTTTCAACTACACTTAAACAAAATTTATTTGATTATAAATATCCACCAGCGAGTGGATACACTCTAGCTACTTGGGCGAGTGGTAATTATACAAGTGGAACTGCAAATGCAAATTCATGTATAAAAGATATTTCAAACAATCAATATAATGGCGATTGGATTGTTATTAAATTTCCATCAACTATTATACTAACTAGGTTTAGATTTTATACTGATTCATCTTCTAGTAATTTAGCACCGGCTGCTTGGTATTGTCTAGGTTCTATGGATGGTATAAATTTTAATTTAATTCAAAATGCTACAAATACAACTAATGTATTAACATCTAATAGTTATAATATTAGTACTAATGTAGCTCTTTATTACTATGAATATGTTGTATCTCCCAGTATTATAACACCATATAATTATATTGGTTTTGTTATTAATAAATTAACAAGTACTACTATCCAATTAAGTATAGCAGAACTTCAAATATTTGGTATAGATAGTATTTCTACTTCATTATTAAATACTTGGAATGAATCTAATTATATTAATTATTTAACTAATAGTAGTAGTACTGTATTTGTTAGTTCTAATACAACATTTAATACTGTTATTTCATATCAATTTCAATATAATTCACGTATTAAATTTAATAGAGGTACTGAAATAGCAATTCCGTATGGTTATACTACAATAACAATTAATCCTACTAATTATATTGGAAAAATTGCAATAACAGGTGCATCATTACTACCAGAAATAAATGATAATTATTCATATCCTTTATTATATGATACGTGTAATAATTATATTGCACCAATATTATGGTATAAATTTGATAACTCATTAATTAATAGTGGTACTTATACTAATAATGATTTAACTGCTACAAATAGTCCAGAATTTGATTTTATAAATTATGTTAAAGGTGCTTCATCTATATTATTTGCAACAAGTAATAATACACCAGCTGCCGTTGCTCAATATTTAACTATTAATAATTCTAGTAATATAAATTTTAGTAATATAAATTTAGCAACTGGAATAACATTTTCATTTTGGGTATGGACTGGTGCAGCTATTGGTTCATCAGGTAGTTATGCTAGATTTTTTGATTTTGGAGAGCAAATAGTTGGTGGCGGATCCTCTAATTATATATCTTGTTTTAGAAATGGTACTGATGCTAGTAACATAATTTTTGAAATTAAAACAAATAATATTGCAAATAATACATCTAATAATTTAGTAACAACTACTGCAACATGGAGATTTATAACATGGTCAATATCTTCTAGTGGTACATGGAATATATATATAAATGCATCAAATATATATACTGCAATTAATAAAGGTACTATTCCCACATTTCAAAATACGTTAGCATCACATCAATTTAATAAATCTAAATATACAGCAGATGGATCATTTTATATGAATTTAGATGATTTTAGAGTTTATGCAACTGTTTTAACATCAAATCAAATATATGAATTATATAATAGTAGAATTGAAATTTATCAAGTAGCTGGCGTTGGTATTGGTACATCAACTGTAAATGATAATATATTAAATATTAATGGTTCTATTGGTCTAGGAACTACAGCTACCGGGTCTATCGGTGATTTTAAATGTTTAACATTAACATCTTCGAATGTTCAAAGTAATTATTATATGTTATATCCACCTCCTTATATTTTTACAACATCACCACAAACAATAACTAGTTCATATGGTAGTGGTCAATATACGTTAACTGCATCGTCATATATATCATCAGTTCAAGCACCATGGTTGGCTTTTAATTTTCCTGTTTCAAATTCAAATGCATGGGTATGTGGTCAATATGCATCAGCATATCCGTATAATAGTGGAGCAAGTCTAAATAGAGCTTATTTAAATAGTGGGGGGGCAACGTGTAATACAGCAGTTATAGTATCTAGTTTATCCGCGTCAGAAGTAACATCAAATATTAGAGGTGAATGGTTACAAATACAATTACCAACATCTATAATATTAACTAGTTATTCTATTACAGGACCACAAACACCTTTAAATAAACGTTCTCCATCTAGTTGGTATTTAGCAGGTTCAATTGATAATATTAAATGGTATTTAATAGATAATAGAACTAATATTAATAATTGGGGTTCTTATGCAAATACAACTAATACATATTCAAATATTAATTTTACAAGAAACACAAGTATGCTCGCATATAGTTTGACACCATATAATTATTATAGAATAATTATAACAACTGTATATAATGATCCTGCTGTTTGTATTGTAAAATTTGGATTATATGGTTATCAAAATATTCCAGTATCTGTTTCAACAAATTCAATAGGAATAGGTACAACTTCATTATCATATGGTATAAATTCATTAAGTGTATATAATGGTTATTCATATTTTGCAAATAATGTTGGAATTGGAACAAATATACCATTACAAGAACTTCATGTTCAATCACCAACACCATCCATGATTAGAGTTGAAACAAATGTTAGTGCACCAGATCAAGTATCTGGTATAGAATTTGGAATTCCAGCATTTATATCAAATTATAGTGCAAAAATAACATCAACTAGTATTGCAGGAAATAAAGCAAATTTACAGTTTTATACACCAGATGGAACAAATCCATCAGCTGTTAGATTAACAATAACAGATATTGGAACAACTTTAAATAATAGTGTTGGAATAGGTACAACTGTATCAGCTACATATGGATTAGATATATGGTTTAATAGTACTAATGCGGTTAGAATTGGTAATACTACTACTGTTAGTACTAATAATGGTTATTTAATATTATCAGGTGGAACAGGTGGGTCTGCCGGATCGGGATCATTAGGTTTTATAAATTTTCACACTTCAAATGGAACAAGACAAGGTTATATTGGCTATGGTATTAATACAACAAATTATATAGATTTAGCAACTGAAAATAGTTTTCTAGGTTATAGAGTTAATTCTAATTTATTAATTGGTAATAAATTAGGTATTGGAACTACTTCAATACTAACCAATATTAAGGTAGGTATATATGGAGGTGTTGTAAATATAACAAATAATACACCATTTGCTGGTACTGGCAATAATATGCAAGCTGGATCATTAATAATTGGAGATACATTATTAGATTATGGAAATTCGACTAATTGGAGTTCAAATACAGCTGGATTATTATTTGAATGTTCAAATAATACAGAAATAGTGGTACATGATAATGCTACTAGATTAGCTAGTTTAATTCAATATTTAGGAGATACTTCAAATAGAATTATTATTGGTCGTGATATGGGATGGGGTGCTATTTCAAATATTAGATTATCATCAACTACATCTATTATAAATGGTTTAACGGGATTTCCTTCTTTTGGAAGTAATGGATCAAGTGGTGATAAATTAGTATTATGGCCTGGTGATGCAACTAATTATCCATATTCGATTGGTATTGCAGGTGCAACTATGTGGTTTGGCGTACCTAGTGGTGCAAAATATCATTTTTATATTAATAGCAGTAATACACCAGCTGTAACAATAGATAGTAATTCTAATTTTTCAACAGCTGGCTATATATATGCAGGCGGTACTACATCTGGATTAAGAATAAATGGAAATGACTGGGGTAATACTATTTATCAAAATGCTACTGGTATTGGTACTAATCCTGCTAATATTGGTTTTACTTTAAGAGATAATAATTCTTTTAATTTTTGGTCATATTCAACTGCTGCAACACCTACATACACATTAATGGCTGTTATAAATATGAATAATATATCGTTGCTTAGAACTGTTGGTATTGGAACAACTGCAAGTTTTAATGCAAATACATTATTAACGATTTCATCTACTAATACTTTAAGTAATACTGTTGTTATTAATAATACAGCAAGTGCTGGAAACGGTAAATGTTCAATTAATTTTAATAATAATAATATTAATGCATATATTGGTCTTGGCGGATCGTCAACTGGACTTGCTGCTTTTTATAATTGTAATCTTTTAATACAATCTGATAATGCTATTGTATTTAGTGCATTTAATACATCTCCAGCAGCAACACCACCATTAATGATTAATAGTAGTGGTGGTATAGGTATAGGAACTACATCGTGTAATATAAGCGGTTTAGCATGCGCTTTATTTGTAAATGGTAATTATTCATATTTTGTTGGTAATGTAGGTATAGGAACAAATCCTTCAACAAATTCAGTATATCCAGGTGGTAATTTAAATGCTGTTAGTATTTTAGAAAATGGATTAGCATTAACTAATAAATATCAATCATTTGTAAATGCAACTTATAGTAATTTAAATAATCAATATCAATATCCACCAGCAAGTTTAACGAGTAGTTCTACTACATTATCAGGTAATGTATATGGTAATTTTACTTATACCGTATCTGCATCATCTTCTTTTTCAGGTAATGGACCTGAAAAAGCATTTCAATATCCAAATGTATATTTTTGGAATATAAATACTCCATATCCATATACAGGTGCAGGTGCAGGTTCTTTAAAAAGTTATGCTCTTACAACTTATGGAACTAGTAATATTGTTAATTATAGTAATATTATTTACGGCGAATGGATACAAATACAATATCAAAATCCAATAGTATTACAATCATATTCAATTACAGGTATTTCCGGTATTTCTTATACAAGAGCACCAGCAACATGGTATTTATTAGGTTCAGTAAATACATCTAATTGGTATCCAATAGATTTTAGATCAAATATCACTAATTGGGTATCTGCTGGTACAACAAATACTTATTCTGGATTTGCAACTGCATATAATGGTCCTTTTAATTATTATAGAATTGTTGTAACGCAAACCGCTGGCGATTCTGGATTAGCAATTAATCAAATAATATTTAATGGTTACGAAACAAATGTTGTAAGTACATTACGGTTATACCCTCCAACGTCTATGAATTCATCGAATACTTCAATATCTGCACAAACATATGGAAATGGAACTTATATAGCAACACAATCAAGTACTTATCCAAGTCAATTATTTTTTAATACAGTAAGTACTACTAATAATGGTCAATGGACTTCCGCAGGTAATTTATATAATGCATCAGGTATTTATACGGGGGATGTATCTACTACAGTTAATGGAACAGCATATATCGGTGAGTGGTGTCAAATTATTTTACCAGTACCAATAATATTAACATATTATACATTAAGAAGTTCTACGACTGGTTCTGGAAATAATTATAATTATTCTATGTTTAGAAAATGGATATTAATAGGTTCTAATGATGGTGCTAATTGGACTATATTAGATTCTAGAATAAGCATCACATGGAATTTATATGAAAGTAGATCTTTTTCAGTAACAGCTAATTATGAATATTTATCATATTATAGAATAATTATATTAGAAACAAATTCTTCTCCCGTTGCTGGTCAAATTGTATTAGCTGGGTTTTATTTATATGGTTTTGAAAATTTAAAATCTATATTAACAGGTCCTGTAGGCATAAACACTTATCCTACTTTAAATAATGCATTAACAATTGGAGGATATATTGGTATTGGAACTACTAATGCAAATGCATCAATAGAAATATATTCAACAAATCAATTAAATGCCGGACTTATATTATCAGGACAGGAATATGGGAGTGCACCATCTGTTGGTAATTATACCGCTGGTGGTATTGCATTATTATGTGGTATAAATATATCGGGAAATAAACAATTATGGGTTACTGATAGTAAAAACGTAGGATTAAATACTAGTACTGCAAAAGCAATACGTTTAATATGTAGTACATCAGTTGATAATAGTATTGATTGTGTTGGATTAGATAATGCAACAATAAAGCCAATAATATTTGGAAATACAGGAGCTATAACATCAATATATGGGTCAGGAATATATATGAATGGTAGTGTTGGTATAGGAACAGCAGCTAACTCATCATATGCTTTAAGTGTATTTGGAGCTATTAATTTAACATCTAATCCATCTAATCCTGGTAATAATACTAGTGCTTCATTTTGGAATCAAGCAAACGTTGGTCCAACTATTAGTGGTTCAGCTGTTTCATTTCAAGTAAATGGTACAACTGAAATGGCTAGAATAACATCAACTAATACTATTTTTTATAATAATATTGGTCTAGGGACGACTCCTCCCGTTGGCGATAAAGCTAGATTACTTGTATATGAAGCTACTGGGAGAGATGCTGCTGCGTCAGGTGGTGGATCTTTAGTACTTCAACATGGTAATTCAGGAGGTGTTTCATCAATTGTATTTGCATCAACCGTTAATTATGCTAGTGATTTTGGATATATTAAATTTTATGATAATGTTCAAGGTACTGGTTTTAATTATTTTGGAGGTATCAGTACTGAAACAGCTGCATTAGTTATTGGATGTGAAAATGATGGTTCTAGTGGTGCAGGTCCTGATAGTGTAATTTTAAATCCAATAGGAAGTGTAGCAATTGTACCTGGAAATGGTGTAACATATATTGCTGGTAGTGTTGGTATAGGTAATACATCGCCAAAGTTAACATTAGATGTTGGTTATACTAATGCTAATCATAATATAGGCAGAGCAATATTAACAGCTGGAGATATTCATGCTGCGGATAAATTAGATTTTCTAAGTATTGGAAGATGGGATGGTAGTAGTACAGCAAATTGGCAATTTTGTGGAATAAAATGTGGTGTTATAACAGGGGCAGCCGCAGGTGAGAGTGCTAATAATCATTCATGTATTACATTTCATACTTGGGGAAATAGTGTGGCAAATTCTAGAGAGGTTATGAGAATAACAAGTAGAGGCGTATTAAGTGGTGGTGTTAATGTATTTAAGAAAATAATATTTACATTCACCCCATCATATTCATCTAGTCCAGCTGGTTATTATTATTATATTAATATAAGTTCATATATTAGTTCTTTTGTAGGAGGAGCAGGTAATAATCAATTTATTTTTAGAATGACTATTTCATCAACTTCAGGTGATTTTGGAGATTCCGGTAATAATGTTAATACAATAAGTTATAATGTATTTCTTGCAGCATGGGGTGGTGGAGGTAAATGTAGAATATACCAAGTACTTAATTCTAGTTCAGAAGCATATTTAACATGGTTTGATGTACAGGGTACTGGTGCTTATCAAGTGTATTTTTGGGGAGGTAGTAATGGAGGTGCGAGATATTGTATTTTAGAAAATATTGGAACTTATTAGTAGAATGAATAATATAATTATAGATAATTCCCCTCAACCTGAATTAACAGAAGAACTAATAAAATATATGACTGATTGTAATAATGAACATTTAAAAAAACAAAGAAATAATTTATTAAATGAAACAGACAAATATTTATTAATAGATTTTCCTATAACAAATGATAAACTATTGATTATTAAAGAATATAGACAGGCTTTAAGAGATTTTACAATTAATAATTATATATTACCTGCTAAACCTGATTTTTTATAAAATTATAATATTTTTTAAAATGCTACAATTTAAATTGACGAGTAATACATAATAATTGTTACTTCCATCATATTAACAATCGAATTCATATACCAATTATCACTTAATGTATTTGCATAATCAGTAACAGTACTCATACAGCCACCAACTTGATATTGTAGATGTATTAATGTTCCAAATCCATAACTTCCACCCCATAAATCTAATAACGTCATTTGTAACTTTAACAAACAATAAATAAATTTCCTAAAATAATATTTAATTAATTTCATAATTCGTGTTTAATTCCCGTGTATTTATAAATTTTATTGTTTTATTAAATAAAATATTATAAATAAAAAAAATAATAATAAATTAATAGATATGTATTATAAACTTTCGATACTAATATTGATAATATTTATATTAGTATTTTTACTAGGAATTACCTATATTTTAACTACTAATATTAAAGGTATTGAGAAATTTGTAAATCAATCATATGATACTTCATTAGTTGTTAGATTTCCACCTGCTAATGCTGCAATAACTATATCAACAAATCCAATAAATGATAATTCAACAAATGCAACAGATACATGTGGATTATTAATATCATCATCTGAAACTATGGTTGCTGATTCAACTAATTTATATTATATAACATCTTCATATAAACAAATAAATTCGGTGCAAATATCAAATGCATTTAATTCATCTTCAACTACTAATATAAATTTAATAAATAATAGTAGTGCACCTGCTAGAAATTTAGCAACATCGACTGGAACATTAATAGGTCATTATATAATTTTTACTTATTTAACACAATTAAAATTTACAAACATTTCAATAACATTTTCAAATGCAGGTACTAATTATTCCAATAAAATAAATTTATATACAGTTAATCCTACTGTAGCAAACAGTTATAATATAATTAATACTAGCGAATCTATATCTGGAAATACAGTTAGCAAAGTTATATTAGATACAATCGAACCAGTTATATTATCAAAATTAATAATATTTTTTGATAATTCATTAACCAATTTTAATATATCTAAAATTAATATTAATGGCATTCCAATTAATATAGCGAATACAGTTCAACAACCAACAGATGACAATACTGATGGTTCTACATATGATAATACTGGAGCTGCTTTACCTGGCATGGCTAATTTAACTACTACACTAGCAGATTATTCATATACAGGTACATCGCCAAATGTAATGTTTAATCAATTAGTAAGAACTAAATTACCATATGCTATGTATTTTGCTGGACATGGAACGTGTACTGCTCAAATACAAGATTTATATGATAGACCATGTAGGGCTGCTTCAGTTATTGGGACATTATCTAATTTATCTGAAACAGCTCCATTAGATGCAAATGGTAGTGTTAAATCTATAGTTGGAACAAAAACTACCCAAATATTATTTCCATATCAAAGTATTCCAAGAGAATATACTATTTGTGCAGTAACTAGATATACAAATCCTAATACAAATAGAAGAAGAATATTATCTGCAAATACATATCCAAATAATGGTCCAAATTGGTTGTTAGGACACTGGGAAAGTAGAACACAAATTGCATATAATGATGGTTGGAATTCTGTTATGGGACAGCCTAATAATAGTACTAGTTGGGTAATTTCATGTGCTACATCTGGCGCATCTGGTGCAAATTCATATTTATTTTTAAATGGTGATAAATATGTTAACAATTATAATCCAATAAGAAATTATAATGGAAATACCACAGGAACATTAACAATAAATAGTAATCCATGGGGTGAAAATTCAGATTTTGCATTATCATATTTAATAATATGGGATACAGCATTATTATTACCAGAATTACAGAATGTATATGATGTATTAAAAAATTATATAGATACTGGTGAAGAATTAGATTATAGCGTGCCTACATTTACATTAACATCATTACAACCATTAGGATCATGTGGAAATCCTGGAAAATCAGCAAAACAAATAAAACAACAAACAGGAACAAATACAGATGGTATTTATTGGATAAGAATGTCCGATGATGTAGTTAAACCAGTTTATTGTATAATGAATGATGTATGCGATGGTGGTGGTTGGATGTTGGCTATGAAAGGTGCTAAAAATAAGCAAACTTTTATGTTTAATTCGGCTCACTGGACTAATCGTACTGTTTTAAATGAATATGATTTAACTAGAAATGATGGTACAAATAATACAGATGCTAAATATGATGTTTTTAATAAATGTGAAATAAATGATTGTTTAGCTATTTTTAATCCAGCTGATACAAATAATACCATAAATTTACCAGGATATGGTTATTGTTGGCTTGAGCCGAATATAATTAAAACAAAGCAAACATTATTAAATTATTTTTCAAAAAACAATACTTATATACAATTTTATGGAGATGCGGCAGAACCATATCCTAATTATAATAATAGCCCTATATGTGAATCAACAAGATATTCATCAAGAGATGATTTTATAGCAAAAAATATTACAAATAAATATAAACAGGGTATTTGGTCAAATCAGCGTGAATTTATGGCATATGGTCTAAATATACGCCCACGCACATCATGGGGTCATTCAGTAAGATGGGGTGGAACTTTTAATGAAAATCCAGGCACTGGGGGGTGGTGGACTGGTGATGGTAGTAATGATGTTTCTGGTGGTATTGGTATATCATTTAATTATTCTAGCGGTGATTATATTGGATGTTGTCAAGCATCTAGAGGTCGTAATGCGTCTATGCGATTTGAATGGTATGTAAGATAAATTTTATTTAAGAAAAAAATAATATTTATTAATAATAATAAAAGATGTTTTCAGATATTCATAAGTTTGTAATTCTTACGTCTAAATCTAATATTGAATGTATTCAAAATTATGTTCCATTAGTTTTTCCACCAGTAGAAGTTGTTAATTATTATAAGGATGCGCATATTTGTTTAAGTGATGTAGTTGATTTAACAGATAACTGATAATTTTATTTTTTTATTGATTATAGATAATATAATGAATACTGCATTTGATCCAATATTTATAGCATCTGTTATATTTATGCAAATTGGGGCACGACATTTGGATTTAGAATTAACAGACTTTCAAAAGAAAGTATTGAAAAATAAAGGAATACAGGCAATAATTTTATTTGGATTGATATATGTTCCTGTAAGAGATATTACAAAAACATTAATGATTTTATTGTTAATATATTTAATAATATATGTAATTTTTAACGAAAATAATAATTATAATTTATTTTCAAAAAAGTTATTATATGATGAAGGAATTATAACAAATTATAATGACATTAAACAAAAATATTATACGAATTTATCAAATTTATTAAAATAAAAAATGATTATATTTAAAATTAACTTATATAATAAATAGATATGTCGATATATAATGAATTGTCATATAATAGTCAAAAAGTCATTATTGAAGAAGTTAAAGGCATACAATTTAGCGTATTAGGACCTGAAGAAATCATCAAGCGTTCTGTCGTTAAAATTACTAAAACTGATACTTATACTGGTAGTGATCCTGTCGTGGGTGGATTATTTGATCCACGTATGGGAGTATTAGAACATAATAAAATTTGCACTACATGTGAGCAAAAAAATGTATTCTGTCCTGGTCATTTCGGTCATATAGAATTAGCTAAACCTGTATTTCATGCGATGTTTTTCGACATAGTAAAAAAGATATTGAAATGTGTATGTTATAGATGTTCGCGTATGTTAATTTCGCAACATACGACTATTGAAGAATTAAAGAATGAAATGAATCGTATATTAGCAATTAAGAATAATCAAAAACGATGGGAGGCATATTTTAAGTTATGTAATACAACTACTAAAATTAAAGTTTGCGGAGATGATAAGCATATTGGTTGTGGTTGCAAACAACCAGACAGATACAATAAAGAAGCTTCTATGAAAATAGTAGCTGAATGGAAAGATAAATCAAAGGAAACATCAGTACAGCAAGAATTTACAGCGGAAGATGTTTTAAGAATTTTTAAGAGAATTACAGATGAAGAAATGGAATTGATGGGATTTAATCCAAAATGGAATAGACCAGAATGGATGATTTGTACTGTTTTACCTGTACCACCTCCAGCGGTTCGTCCAAGTATTATTGAAGAAAATGGACAACGCAGAGAAGATGATTTAACTCATAAATTAAGTGATATTATTAAAACAAATAATAATATTATTGATAAGATCAATAAGGGTGCAAGTGAAGAAACTATTAAATTAATTACTATGGTTTTACAATATCACGTATTCACATTTATTGATAATCAAATTCCAGGATTAGCACCATCGCAACAGAGAAATGGTCGCCGTCTTCGTTCTGTATGTGATAGAATGAAGAAGAAGGAAGGGCGTATTCGTGGTAATTTGAATGGTAAACGTGTTGATCAATCAGCACGTTCAGTAATTACACCAGATCCATATATTAGTATTGATGAATTGGGTGTTCCTATTCGAGTAGCATTAAATATTACATTTCAGGAGATTGTGAATGAGTATAATATTGAAGAAATGCGTAAATTAATTTTGAATGGTTCAAATAAATGGCCTGGTGCTAAATATGTTAAGAAAGCAAATGAATTGGGACCTATTAATTTAAAATATGCAGATTTAATAAAAATTGCAAATGAACTTAATTATGGCGACGTGGTTCATCGTCATTTGAGAGATGGTGATTATGTATTATTTAATCGTCAACCATCATTACATAAGATGAGTATGATGTGTCATAAAGTTATTATTATGCCATATCAGACATTTAGATTAAATGTATTGGATACACCTCCATATAATGCAGATTTTGATGGAGATGAAATGAATTTGCACTGTCCCCAAAACATTCAAACTATGAGTGAATTAAAGGATTTAGCAGCTGTTCCATATTTAATATTAGCACCCAGAGATGGTAAACCGAGTATTGAAGTAGTTCAAGATACACTAGTTGGATCATTTCGAGCTACTAAAGATTATATTACAGTTGCTGATAAACAAATGGCAAATTTACAAATGATTAATAGTTATTTCAAAGGAAAATTAGAAAAACCATCAAAAAATTTTACATATACAGGAAAAGATTTATTTTCTGAAATTATGCCACCATCATTATTTATTGAAATGACAAATAAGGCTGGTGAAAAAGTTGTTATTAATAATAGTAAATTAATTTCAGGTACATTAGATAAATCAGTATTTCACAATATTACAAATGGATTAATTCCTGTTATTTATCATGATTATGGACCTGTTGAAATTAAAAAATTCTTAGATAACACTCAGAGATTAATTTGTCGTTGGTTATTAACTTCTGGTTTTAGTATTGGTATTAGTGATTTAGTAACTATTGAAAGCACAGATAAAGAGTTAAATAATAAAATCAAGGAAATGAAAGCAAGTGCTTATAAGAAATTGGAAGAAATGCGAAAAGGTGATTTAGAAAATAATTCTATATTTTCGAATGAAGAATTTTTAGAAAGAGAATTGATTGGTATTCTAAATCAAACTACTAATGAAGTTGCTAAAATCAGTTTAGCTAAAATTGATGAAAAAACGAATAGAATGTTTAATATGGTGAAATCTGGTTCAAAAGGTAAAGAAACTAATATTGCACAAATCATGGCATGTGTTGGGCAACAGAATGTAGATGGGAAACGAATTGCATATGGTTTCACCGATAGAACATTACCTCATTATACTAAATATGATGATGGTCCAGAAGCTCGTGGATTCGTAGAAAATAGTTTTATTAGTGGATTATCACCACAGGAAGTATTCTTTCATGCTATGGGTGGGCGTGAGGGTTTAATTGATACGGCTGTTAAATCTGTAACAGGAGATACTGATATTATTATTATTGAAAATGGAAAAATTAAATTTGCTAAAATTGGTAGTTGGATCGATAATAAAATTGATGATAATGCGAATAAAGAATTTGTTGAATTATTTGGACCCGAAGATATGAATATGGAAATGTTAGGTATTCGCGATGATGATATTTATATTCCTTCGTGTGATAATGTTGGTAATATTATTTGGGGAAGAATTACAAATGTTAGCAGACATGATCCTGGAGAAATTTTATATAATGTTAAAACAAAATCAGGTAGAAAAATTACAGTTACAAAATCAAAATCATTAATGGTATGGGATGAATTAAGCAAACAATTTGTTAAGAGAGATACACCAAATGTAAAAATTGGCGATAAATTACCTGTAACTATGAATTTACCAGAAATTAAAATAACGAATGATATTTTAAATTTAGATGATGGTTATAAAATTGGAAAAGAAATAGCAATTTATATTAATAAAATTCCAAAATATGCATTTCTAGCTACTAATGAATTTATTATTGGACTATTAAAAGGATATTATGAATATAATAGTAGATATTTAAATGATGTATTGATTACTGAAACAAAATCATTAGAATTAATGAATGAATTAGTAGTATTATTAGCAAGAATTGGAATTACAGGTATTATTGAACAAAATGATAAATATTCAATTAAATTAATTGGAAAAGAACTTCATAATTTTAATAAACTTACTGAATTATTAGAATTATCAGATGTAATTGAAAATGATAGTAATAATGAAATTAGTAATGATGTTATATTAGACGAAATTATTTCGATTGAAGAAATTCTTGAGACTGAATTTAAACATAAATATAAGAAAGTTTATGATGTTTCTGTTCCTGAAACTGGTAATTTCTCGACTGCTAACGGTATACACTGTGTTAATACTAGTGAAACTGGATATATTCAACGTCGATTAGTGAAAGCGATGGAAGATGCTAAAATTAATTATGATAATACAGTTAGAAATGCGAATGGTTCAATTATTCAATTTATATATGGAGAAGATGGTATGGATGGTTGTAAGATTGAAACGCAAATTATACCAACAATTGAATTAAAATTCATGGATATTGAGGCAAAATACAATCTAACTCCGATTGACAATCTAAAATTATATTTAACATCTGATGCATTTAAAACTATTAATGAAAATACATATACAAGATGTAAGGAACATTTTAATGATTTGATTGCTGATAAGAATTTCTTAATTACAAAAGTAAATAAGAACAGAAAAAATAGTATTGTTAATTATCCGATTCCATTTCATAGAATTATTAAAAATTGTATTAAAAGACGTGAATCAAGTGATATTAAAGCTACTTTAAGTGATTTGACACCTGATTATATATTTGACAAGATTGATGAAATGATGACTGAATTATATATCAAAGATACTGAACAAGGTATGATATATTTTCATATATTATTAAGAGTTTATTTATCACCAAAAAAATTAATTATTGAACAGCATTTTAATAAATCTATGTTTGATTGGGTAGTATCTCAGATATATGAGTATTTCAAAGAAGCGATCGCACAACCAAGTGAAATGGTTGGAATTATTGCAGCTCAAACTATTGGAGAAATGGGAACACAAATGACATTAGATTCATTCCACGTATCTGGAACAGCAGCGGCTGTGAAGGCTACTAGTGGTGTTCCTCGATTGAAAGAAATTCTTAGTGCTACCAAAAAGACTAAAACGCCAACATTAATTATATATATGAAACCAGATGTAGCATCTGTTAAAAATCCTAAAATTGCTGAAAATGGTATTGATTATATTGATGACAGAATTGAACAAACAAAGAGCGTTGCTATGAATATTAAAAACTCGATTGAAATTACAACATTATCAAATATTTTAGAGTATAGTGAGATTTATTGGGATAGTGGAAAATTAGATACAACAATCGAAGAAGATAAAGGAATATTAGATATTTATAAGAAATTTGCAGCATTAGATGATAGTATTAATAAATGTCATAGTGATTCACCATGGGTATTACGTATGAAATTTAATAAAGAAAAAATGAATGCATTCGGTCTGCGTATGATTGATATTTATACAAAATTAAATAAAGCATATAATAAATATATTGATTGTGTATATAGTGATGATAATGCCGATGAATGTATATTTAGAATTAGATTAACTGATTATGCATTAAAAGATATTGAAAATAAGGATGAAGTAGCTGCATTAAAAGCCATGGAGCATAATATCGTATATCAAGTATTATTAAAAGGAATTAAGGGAATTAACAAGGTTTCTTTAAATAAAAAGAAATATGATATTTACAATCCAACAGAAGAAACTTTCGATAAAGTGGTTGAATGGGTATTAGATACTGATGGAACTAATTTAATTGAAATATTATCAAATCCTAATATTGACGCGACTCGAACTATTTCTAATGATATTCGTGAAATTTACGATGTATTGGGAGTAGAAGCAGCTAGAAATGCATTATATAATGAATTAGTTAATGTGACTGGGGAAGGTTCTATGAATTATCGCCATTTATCATTATTAATTGATACTATGACATTTAGAGGTAATTTAATGTCTATTGATCGTCATGGAATTAATAGAAATGCTAGTAGTGCATTAAGTAAATCATCATTCGAGGAGAGTGTTGATATGTTAATTAATGCTAGTATATTCTCTGAATATGATAATACAAGTGGTGTATCACCTCAAGTAATGTTGGGTAAAGTTCCAAATTGTGGTTCTGGTAATTTCGACATTATTTTAGATGAAGAACATTTAATGGAATTATTAAAAGATGTTAAACAGGTAAAAGAAAATAAATATAATTTGGATGATATAGAAGAGGATGATGATGAAGATAATGATGACTGTCTTGAAGAAAACTTAAAATTCAATATACAATTAAAAGATAAAAATGAATGTTATAAAATAAGTAATCCAGATATTAAGATTATTTAAACAAATGCCAAAAATAAGTATTGACATTTATATCATTTTTGTTTTTGTTAGAACATTTCTAACAATACCTCCCAATCATCGGTAATAACTGATATAGTTTTACCATATGTATTTAATTCGACCAAATACTGTTTGTACGGCATTTCAACTATTGAAATTTCAATATATTCTTCATTACTAAATAATTGAAGAATATTCTCTTTATTCATAGGAAAATGCTTGATCATTTTAATGATTATAAATATAAATCAAATCATTTTTTTATGATTAATAGAAAAAGATTAAACAAATTTATTTAGAGAATAATGGAATACAACAAGCTTTCATTTGTTTAACACTTTTATTTATTTTAACTAAACCTTTGGCACAGCAAATCATAGTATCTATAATTTCACCAATAATTCTATTTTCCATCATATGATTTATATTTTTAATTATTTCATCATTATTAGCTTTAATAAAAATATTATCTTTTGATGTTGATATATCATATAATATTGATATTACTAAATCTTTTTTTGTTTTACCTTCAATATCTTTAATTAATTCGATTTCTTCCATTATAAATGTTATTAATTCAATTGCAGACATCGATGATATATCGATATTTTTATTAATTATGCGCATTTCAATAATTTCTTTATTTTTATTAATAGGTCGAATATCAATTTCAGTTAATGATGTGGTCATATCTAATAATATAATTATATTTTTAACTCGCTTTTAAATGTTCATTAATTAAATATTTAATGGCAAGAGGAATATCATTTAATTTAATATAAATGGATGATAAATCCATATTTGAATTTTTATCAACAATTAAATTATAAATTATTTTTTTATCATCGTCATATTTATATAAAATGATAACAGGTCTATTTTCATAATTATTAGGTGATTTATAAAATGTTGATGATAATAATAAATCTTCTATATCACCTCTAACAACTTGTATTTTTTTATTAGCACCGTATTTACTGCGATGAATAGTTATAATATTAATATTAAGAATTTTTGACATAGCAAGAATAAAATAATCATTCGGGAATAAATCACCATATTTATGAATAATATTAAATATAAATTGTTTTCTTATATCATCGTCAGGTAATACTTCTTTAATATAAAACTTTTCCCAAAAAATATTAAAATTGATATAATTTTTACCAATCTCTTTATTAATATTTGCAGATATTTGAGGATCATCAAATAATTCTTTTAATAAATATTTATGCATTTCAATTTTATCTGGATTATTTAATTTTATGCTAAATATAGCTGTCATATCATTAATAGCAGTTGTTTTGAGATCATCATATGAAGTTTTAATATCTAAAACAGCTGCTAACCATAAATAAAAGTTTTTAATATAATTTATATCATAATTAGTATTTTTAATATAAATCATATTACTCCATTTAGATTTTTTATGCATAGTCCATTTACTATTTAATTGCTCTGCGGTTCCATTAAATAGTTCTGGTAATTGTAGTTCTTCTTCTTCTGTAACTTCATTATAAATATAATCTTTTGATTGATATGAAATTGTATTAAAATTATTGGCAGGTGTTGCTTGATGATAAATTAATAGTTGTTGAGGAATGTTATTATTGAGTGCTATTTGAGAAAAGGTAAATTGTGTTTTACTTTCTTTAATTAGAGGATTGAGAAAATCATATTTATTATAAACAATAAAATCATTTAAAAATCGTTTAATATGATTTTTAGAAATAAAAGGTATTTCTTCTAATATTATTTGTATTTTGCTTTTTTCTGGTATAGTTGTTAATTTTAGTTCTTTATATAATTCTTTAATTCGATCCATTCGAGGTAAAGATAATAAAAGATTGAATTGATCATCTGGTAAATTAATAATTTTCGAATAAATCATTAATTGTAATTGGAACCATTTTTTATTAATTTTATAATTTTTAAATTGATATTTATATAAATCGTCAATAATTCTTGAATGAATTATATCATTTGTTAATGGTATTTTTTGTATAGTTAATTTATAATAAAATTCTTTTGGAGTTGTTAAAGATTTATCAAGAGTTCCAAAATCAAATCGAATATTTAATTCTTCGCATTTATTTTTAAATAGTTCATAATCACTTTTGAGGACTGATATAGGTTCATAAACATTTCCAATAATATCATCATAAAATACTATATTAGCAATACCTAAATTAATAATAATACGAGGTAAAAAACTTATACTAATTTTATCAATAATAATTAAAAAATTATCTTTAGTTAAAAAATGAGTTATTGACAAATCATTATTAATAATTATTGTATGTAATGAAAATTTTTTAGACATTTTAAGATGATCCGTATTTATCCATGTATTTAATGAATATAAATTATTATATATTGAATTATTTTCACTATAAATTTCTTTAGAAACGCTACATTCCTTAAATAGAGTTTTTAGATGTTTGTAATCATTTAGATGTATTAATTTTTGACCATCGGTGCCTTTACTTTTTAATTCTATTGGTTCATAATAATTTTTATCTCTAATAATCATTAATAATAATGGATTAAGTTCCATGGAACCAATCAAATCTTCATAACTGGTATAATAAGGGCAAATAATAGATGTCTCGGTTGGTTGTTTATCCCATATAACAATAAGAACGTTATAAATGATGCTAATTAATGAATATAAATAATATGGTGATTTAGTGATTGGATAATCATTTGAACTTAAATATAACATAAATTTTTTATAACTTTTGAATATACCTAATAATCTCGAAAGTTTATAATTATTGTCATTTGGTATTTTTGAAATTAAATTAAATTTTTTAATATGATTTTTTAAATCTTCAATAAGTTGTTTATTATCGGTTGGAATGATTGGTAATTTATCCATAAAAGCTTTGCAAACATTCCCATTTTCTAAACTCATATAGGTGTATAGATCTAATTTTTTATTAATGTCAGAAATAAACATTTCTTTATTCTTAAAATTTAAGCCATGGGCGATTGAATGAATTATACTATCATTATGAATATTTTTAATTTTTTTTGAAGTTTTATGAGATATACCTTTTCTAACAAAACATTTATCATTTTTAGTTAGTAATTTTGAACATACAGAATATTTAACATCTGGAAAAAATAGTTCATGTAGATTTTGTGGAATTATTCCAAATCGTCCAATACGTACTGGAGATGTATTCATTAAATAGTTTTCATCTTTATCGGTTATAGGTTCTTCTTCTTTTACAGGTTCATTATTATAATATTTACATTTATTTAATTCATCATCTTTAGGTGGTTTTTTGAAACAACATGGAGCACAAATATTATTTTCATCAGGTTTAATTAATTTAACATATCTTTTTTTATTTGGGTCATTATCAAAATACATTTGCATCGGTTCTTCGTCTTCGATTGGACAAGTTGTTTTGCCATTATCAACATCTAAGGGAACTTTTGAAATTGGACACCATAAACGAGGACAAGCATATACATTTTTAATATTTTCTTTACTTCCATAAACTAAATCATTATCAAAATGATATGTACCATTTTTTTGTAAAGTTTCTTTATATTCTTTTGAAAATACGACAGGTTGATTAACAGCCTGACATTTATTTCGAGCGTAATTATTGGCGAATAAATCTTTATCAGCTTTTGTTAATAAATTTATAAAATAGCTGTGTTTTTCTTTACCGAGTGCAGCACCTCCTTCGCTTCTATCACTTTTAAAAGATGATTTATTACTATTACCCTCATCACTTGATGTATTATAACTCAATTTACCTAAATCATCATCGTCGTTAACAGATGAATTAGATGAAGATGATTTTTTAGGAGGTGGTGGTGGTTGTTTAGTTGGTTCTGCTTTCTTTTTTGTTATTTTTTGGGTGGACGATGAAACAATTTTAGACATCCAATAAATTAAATTATCTAATTCACTTTTATTTGGAATATTTAAAATATTTACAAAAAACCCATTCTTATATGATTCAATAATAACTAATGTATTTGTTTTATTAATGGTTTCTTGTTGTTTAAGATTATCAATTTCCATTTCATATATAAATTCTTTTTCTTGTTTTAATAAAACTTTAGCTTCGTCAACTGTCATATCATTTAATATAACTAATTGATTAATAATATCATCATCTTCTATTCCTAAATATAAACAATTTTTAATATAAGCGAGAGCATCAAAACCTTTTTTATCATAATTAGATGAACGTTTATAAATTAAATTAATAGTATCTCTATTTGATTTCATAATATCAAAGATATCAACAAATTCACTAATTTTCTTTTTTAAACTCATCATAGAAACATTCTCAATTTCAATAATAAAATTAGCTTTAATGCTCAATTCATTAAAAATTATTTTTTGTTTTAAATGAAAATTTAAATATTTAGAAATTGCATCAATACTTTCATAAATTTCTTTCCAATTTATATTTTTCCTTAAATTAATATTATAACTTAATGATATATTCATATCTTGGTTAATGGTTAATTTAGCATATGTACCGCTATTAAGTATAGAATAACAATTAATACAATTAATTATAGATATTTTTTTAGTGTCAGACCAATTTAATAATTTATCTTTAGAAAGTTTATTAAATTTATGTAATTTATAAATGATTTTATAAGTATCATTAACCCACTGCACTAATTCTATAACAGGTGATGTATTTAATAAATCGAATATGTCAGCTAGTGTATATGGTTTATTTAATTTACTTTTTAATTCATATCTATGAATATTAATGGTATTATCAATTATAGGTTTAGTATCTATTTTTTCTAATTGATTTAATATTGATTCTTTTTTCTTAAGTTCGGCAAGCGATGGAAATGATTTATCAGTAAAATAATAAGGATTATTCTCTAAATCTGGAAAATCTTCTTCAAATATGATATTAATATAATTATATGGAAATAATCCGATATTATAATCATAAATAATGGGTTCTTTTAATTGTACACTATTTCTATTGGTAGATAATATAGGATTAGGAGAATAACCGTCCCATTTTATCGATTTAATTTTAAATAATACGGATTTATTTGATTTTTGCAACCAAGCATAAAATCTACCACTATTTAAAGTTTTAGCAATCTTAGCGACGGCATTTTCAACATTATCATCTTTGTATACATATACTTCATGGGTATTGAATTTATTATAATTAATCCAATTATAAACGATAATTTTTTTATATAAATTCATATCTATTTATTAATTTTAATATTTTTTTTCATATAATTTATTAGATTAAGTTAAATAATGCCTCATGATGATAATAATCTTGATTATACCAAAATTAGAGATGCTATGGATGCAGTAGCTGAATTACTAAAAAAAAAGAAAGAAGAAAAGCTAGAAAAAACAGAATATGAATTAACAACCAAACGAGAAGCCGCTAAATATGATGAAGAAATTAGACAACCATTATATAAGAAAATACTTTTTATTGGATTATTTGTAATATTTGCGATATTTATATTATTATTAATTATATATTTATTTACGCGAAGCAGCAGTAAACCGGAAGTAGTAGTACCTGTAGCACCATCAGTACCTAATGTAATCCCACCACAGCCATTCCCAATACCTATTAATAATGCAAATGCCAATAATACATTTACATATAATGATTCCTCTTCTATTCCTATAACAACAATACCATCATCATTACCTCCACGGATGAATGGAGGTAGGAGAATGTATAAAAATAAATTTAATAAGTAATTTTATTAACAGATGAATATATTGGAAATAGATATTTATAAGATATATAAAATGCAATTATCATTCCTATGAAAATGAAGAATAGATATTTAATAGAATAATAACCTACTGCTAATAAGAATACAAATAGAAATAAATAATATAAATCCATATTTATATTTATATAACAATTAATTTATTATGTCCAACTCGAATATCGGTATTAATAACAATAGGAATACCGAGTTTATGAATATTTTTACAGAATGCAACATCCTCTGAACAAACATCACGAATAATCTTTCCATCATCGGTTATAATCTCTTGAATATCGGAATTAAAATATGGATATGTCATTTTTCGTAGTACATCTCTTGTTACTGCAAAAAAGCCCATACCGGTATAATGGACAGGTAGATATTTAAGAGAAGTTTCTTCCTTCCATTTAGTAACATCTTCAGGAGTTAGAAATTGGAAAGTTCCATTTTTAGCAAAATAATCAGTATCCCAATCTTTAACAATAGTATATGAGGTTAGATTACTCATACGATACATTCCACTAACAACCGGATGTTGGTCAGTTGAATCGATTAGATCAACTACTTGTTGAGGAGTAAAGATAATATCACTATCGATAGTAATCCATACATCGAATTCCATATTATCGAATGGTTTTTGATTAAAGCCTCGAAGAACATCAAGACCTAGAGTTTGCATACGTGCGAATGTTACATATGAACTAACACCGGAGCTAACGACAATATCATATTTTTTAGATTCCCATAGGGCATTAATGGTTGCAGTCCATGATAATAGGAATTTTGAAGAAAAATTATCACCTGGAAGACCAAATACAATTTTCTTTTTTACTTCAGCTGTTTCAGCAACTGTTTTAACTTCACCGCTATTGTCTGTGATTTCATAAGTCGCACTTTCCTTTTTAGCCTCCATTCTTATTATATATAATTTTAGGATTATATCCCTTATATATTTTTAATTTAATATAATAAATGTCAATAGAAGTTAATTATTATGATATAGAATTAAATGAAACTAATAAATTTGCTCTGCAAAACGATAGAATAAAAACAAAATTAAAACCACATCAATTAACAGCCTTATATAAAGCATTAGATATGGAAATAAACGGAAGTATTCGATATAATATTTCGAGTCGAGAAAGATTCATATCTATAATGACTATGTTATACAGTAATTACACTCAATTTAATAATATTGACAATTTTATACAAATATCAACAAATGTTGGTATATTTGGGGATATTGTTGGATATGGTAAAACCTTAATTGTATTAGCATTAATAGCTACAAATGATGTAAAAAATATATATGTCAATAATATTTATACAAAAACATTTAATAATTATAAAAATTATAGTTATTTGAATATATCTTCGCAAAACAATTTAATAATACCTGAAAATATTATATTCAATACAACATTAGTTATAGTTCCCAGAGGTCCTGTTTATGTGCAGTGGGTAGAAATGATTAATAAACAGACGAATCTAAAAGTATTAGCTATTGATAATTTAAATTTTATAAAGAAGAATATACCAAAATATAATAGTAATAAACAAGATATTATTAATTTTTTTAATAGTTATGATTTAATATTAATAAAAAATACAACATTAAGAGTTTTATTTGATTATTATTATGAAGATGGTAATTACAATTTAATAAATAGTTGGAAACGTATTATTATAGATGAAGCACACGATATTATTAATAAAATTCCTAATATTAAATATTATTATTTATGGTTAATCTCGGGAACTTATGAAGATTTATTAAAAAAGGTATATAATTCTAATAATTCTATAATATATTCGAATACTATAAAAGAATTATTGAATGACGAATTTATTAATTTAATGTTAATTAAGAATAATCCTAAATTTATTAAGAATAGTTTTTTGATACCAGAACCAATAGAAAAATATTATTTATGTAAATTATCGCAAAATATTAATATTATAAAGAATTTTATAACTGATTCTATTTTAGAAAAAATAAATGCTAATGATATTCCGGGTGCTATTAGAGAATTGGGTGGTAAAAATGAAACAGAAGATGATATAATTGAATTAGTTTCAAAAGAATTAAAACGTGATTTATTTAATAAAGAAACCGAACGAGATTATATAACTACGTTGGATATTAATAGCGAAAGTAAAGCAATACGATTGAAGAATATAAAAAATGAAATCGAATTACAAAAAGAAAAAATAAATAATTTAACAGAGCGAATTAGTTATATATCATCTAAATCATGTGCCATTTGTATGGATTTAATATCAAATCCTATAATGTTAGAATGTACGCATATATTCTGTGGTAAATGTTTAATGAAATGGATAAATACTAATAAAAATTGTCCAAATTGTCGAACGAATATTACAAGTACGGATAAATTAATAGCAATTGTTGATGAAAATAATAAAAATAATGCGACTATTGAAAATGTTTTAAGTAAAGAAGAAACTTTATTACAGATTATAAATGATAAACCGAATGGAAGATTTTTAATATTTAGTAAAAATGAAAATAGTTTTGAGAAAATTAAAATAGAATTACGAAAGAATAATAATAATTATGAATTACTGAAAGGGACTACTTCGCATATGATGAATATTTTGGATAAATTCAAATCGGGAGAAATAAATATAATATTATTAAATACTCAATATGCTGGAAGTGGTATTGATATTAGTTATGCAACAGATGTTATAATATTTCATAATATGGGTATAGAAAAACAACAGGCTATTGGACGGGCACAGAGAGTCGGGCGACATAACGAGTTATATATACATAATTTATGTTATGAACATGAATTTTAGATATTTATTTTTTTATATTTATAATCAATAGAATATAATGAGTTGCTGTTCTACAGATTATCCTAATCGAAAATGTCCATTAAGAATGTCAGACGGTCGCGCATTTACTAATTATGAAACTAGATGTAGTTTTAATAATTCATTAAATGCTAAATTAGCTGAAAATAATATGATTAAATCCAGTTATGAAATGCGATTATATTTACAACAAAATTATGATAAAATAGTGGAAGAGGAGCGACAAAAAGCTATTAATAATATTAGTCCGTGTGGTAATTGTTCTGAATTAATTAATCTTAAAAATAAAGAAATGGATGATAAATATGCGGTAGTGTGCGATGGTGTAAGTTGTTATAAAAGTTTAGTTAATCCAAATGGATTAGGGACATATAAATTATTTTAAATTAATATAATAGAATTATAATGAATGAAACATTTGATAGTGAATATGCGAATATAAATATTACAAACATTAATAATAAACAATTAAAAATTAATGGGTTTATAAAAAATCCCAATAATTATACTAATATGGCTGTAATTGCACCAAATCCTATGGATAAAATAACATCATATTCTGGAAAAGGATTGCCGTTTCCATGTGAAACTATAGCATTCGAAAATACGCCTAATTTCTTTATAATACCTAATACTGGTATTATAGATACCGTATTTACATATCCAAATAGTTATTATACTCCCGATGGATATACAAAGATTAAATCACCTGTCATAATTAAATTAGACTCGATAAAAATAATTATTGAATTAAAAGACAATTGTCCTTTAAAGACTTTACGCGATCGCGTAAGAGGTAATCCAAATTTCTATGGATTAAAAGAATTAATATTACCAATAGGAACCGCCGAGAATGTAATGAGAGATTATTCAACAGCTAAAGTTTTATATAATATAGCATAATTTATTTTTCTAATAGTTTTACAGCAATCTTATTTAGTTTTCGCAGTTCATGTGAGATTGAATTAAGATGTGTTGCAATATTATTACCTTCTTTATCTACGAAGAAATTCTTTAGCATTTCAAATTGGATAATTGTAGCATCAAACTCTTCATCATCGTCGTCGTCGTCGTCGTCATCTTCATCAGCTTCTTCTTCATCGTCGTCATCTTCTTCATCGTCATCTTCTTCTTCCTCATCATCCTTTTCTTTAATAATGACACTTTCCTTGGTATCATCGTCAGAGCAGATACTATTAGTTTCATCAGTTTTTAGCATTTTCAATAGGATAATATTTTAATTATTAAAATAATTCTTATATAATTTTAAGGAAATGAATTTATATTTAGTCAAAATTTTTAGTTTTTTTATTGGGTTGTTTATTATGTTAGTTATATTATCATATTATAAATTAAATGAAAATTTCACAATTCCCACTAAATATTTAGAAGGTTTTCATAATAAAGAAAAAATCATTAAAGATGATAATAATAATGATCCAAATGAAATAGATAATTCAATATTACCGTATAAAGGACATAAATTTATATGTATAAATACATTTGAAGATACAGATAAAATTTCACAAGCCGATGGGAGATGGTATGATATTGATTCTAGTGATACTGTTGATTTTAATTATAATAATTATTTTAATTTTAAAAAATCAATATCATTTGAAGATAGTGCAAATAAAAATGGTGCAAAAGGCGCTAATATAAATGAATTAACTGGACCAAGTTGTTATAATTTTGCTAATAATAATGAAACATATGAAGTTAAAATATTTACGATGTTTATTACTGCTAAAATTAATGGTTGTAATACTAAAAATAATATTTTATTTGAAATGACCGGTAATACGATTACTACAGATACTATAATACCTACTTATTCACCATCCATAATACATATAAATTTAATAATAACTGAAAATTTAAATTATAGTGTTCATTTAACTATCGGTAATATTATATATAAGGGATTAATTGAAGATATTGATAAATCATTTATAGAAGATAATGAATATATAACTATTGGTATGTATTATACGGACGATAAAATTGGATTATTAATAAATAAGAAAATATATGAATATACGAATGTAAATAAATATGAGATTACATTAGGATCTACGCCAATAATTATTAATAAAAACGGAACAATTAATATGAATTTATATAATTTCGTATATTATAAAAGTTTATTTCCGTTTAATGAATATGATAGATTATTGGCATATAATAATTATTATATATCAGGATTAGATTATTTAAATAAACATAAGAATTGTCCAGTAGTTGAGAAAAAATCACCACCTAAAATAGAAGTTTCAAAAGTTGACGATAAAATCATTATTCCTGAATTTAAATATGATGAAATAGTTGATTATTATACGCCAGATATATTAAAACGAATATTTAATTATTAATGTTTCGTTTATTTAAGAGATATAAACATATCTATTTTTTAATAAGTAAAGTAATAAATGAATGATTATATAGATTTTCCAAATAAACAGCAATTAAATGATACTAATTTATTATTTAACAAAACGAAGATAAGCGCAGATATAGCATCTCTGTCGTCCATGTCATCGATGTCATCGTCGTCATCTAGTTCACCAAAAAAGAAGCAACAACCGCCACCACCATCATATCAGCCGAAGAAATTAGTAAATCCAAATAAAAAGATTTTATATATGGCTGAGGAAGATGACAATAAAAGTAGTAATGGCGATGATGACGACGAAGAAGAGGAAGAAGAAGAAAGCGAAGAAGAGGAAGAAGATGACGAAGAAGAAGAGGACGATGAAGATGAAGAAAAATCGAGCACAAAATTAAATCCTTATAAAAATGAATTAAATGAGAAAAAAGAAATATTATATCAGTTAAATCGATTACAATTAAAGGGTTATAAAATACCTAGTAATTTAACGATGCAATCAAATATTGAAGAAATGAGACACGAGTATAATCGAATAATTAGAGATAAAGATATTGATGCGAGTGTGAGATTTCAGAGAAAGATGTTAATGGCATTTGTTACGGGTACAGAGTATTTAAATACTCGATATGACCCATTTGCAATTAAATTAGATGGATGGTCTGAGCAAGTGCATGAAAATATAAATGATTTTGATGATATTTTTGAAGAATTACACGATAAATATAAATCAAAAGGAAAATCTATGCCACCTGAATTAAGATTATTTGTTAGTTTATCTGGTAGTGCTTTTATGTTTCATTTAACTTCTAAAATGTTTAAGGAAAGTTCAATTCCAGGTGTAGAAGAGGTATTAAAAGCAAATCCGGAATTAATGAAACAGTTTCAAAATGCAGCAGCAAAACAATTTATATATAATAATATTGGTTCATCACAACCAAAAGCAGCTACGCCAGCTGCTAAACCGGTCGAAAGTGGTGTAAATAGTTTATTTGGTAATTCATCTGGATTATTTGGAATGGTAAATAATTTATTCAGCGGATTGAATAATAGTAGTCCATTTCAAGAGATGCCTTCTATGAAACCTAGCAAACCTGAAAATGATATAAATAATATTATAAATAATGTTCATAATAAAATATCAATACATCAGGATGATGATAATAGAATTGAAACATTATCTATAAGCGATGAAGAAATCACTTCAATAATAGAGGATGCAACCGATGTTAAGATTTTAAAATCATCAACGAGGGGTAAAAAAGCAAATAACAGAACTTTGAATATTTAACGAGGTATATTTTTAACTTTTCCTATTTGTTTTGTAATTTTATTAACACCTGTCTTAATATCATTAACACTTGAGCGTAATTTTGATGGAATTTTAGATAATGAACCTATTGGATCGCGGATAGCACCTTTAAGATCGCCAGCACCATCTTCAACTGATTTTATTAAATTAAACATTACAGTTAAAACGGTAAATATTATAATTTGAAGAACAAATGTAATAAATATTAAAATCATTTCAATTACTGAACCTATCATGATTATTTCACGACGCATATCAGTAGAACATTTGCATTTTTCATTAACTAAATAGCGAGTATATCTAAAGACTTCATATAAATAATAAATAAATACTAGAACGAATATTAGATCTATGAATTTATTGAGGGCGACAATACTGCCACCGAGATTATCATAAATAACTTTATCAGATACTAAACCGGTGAATAATAGATATATTATGGAAAATATGGTAAATCCTTTAATAAAATTTATATTTTGGGTCATAGCGCATTTACAGCCTTTATTTTCAAGACTTACTATATAACTATAAATTACAACTAATAGAATTATAGTTATTACTGAATATAATATTTTAGTTATGTATGATATACCAAAATTCGCCATAAGTAATGTTTTATTCTAATTAACTAAAATATTATTTTTATATAATAAATAAAGTTCTTTTATTAGGTTTTACATATTTTAATTTTAGAAATTTGAATATATCTTGTTCGCTATGTATATTACTTTTAACTTTTCTATCAAACCCATGTTCGCTCAAAGAAATATTAAATGTCTGTTTAACATAATGACGCATACCGATATTAAATAATTGTGAACCTGTGAAATATAATAATGAGAAATAATATTCGTCTTTAGGTGCAATTAATATATCAATACGTCGTGCTATTTTCTCATTAGGCAATTTAACAACACCCATAAATTTATTTGAACCAAGAGCTAAAGTTTCGACAACATATCCAATAAGGGAATTGATATAAGTCTTTAAATCAAAATTAGGATTTTTCATAATAATAATATCGATATCGCCCATAAGTTTTTTGCCTCTGCGATAAGATCCAACGAATTCATAAGTTAAATTGGATAAATCTTTTTCTAGGATAGTCATATGTTTTTTAAATTCATATAATGGTATTTTCTTTTTAAAATCTTTATAATATTTGAATCCTATTTGCTGTTTAGCATTCAAAATGGATATATTCTTTTTTAATTGAGGCATGGTGGTTATTCCATTTTCGATAATTTTATTAATATTAGCCGGTCCAATTCCATAAATTTGTATTAATTCTTGTTTAAATTTAAATAACTTATCTTTTTTAATATTTTCATTTATATATGTTATTTTTCCAGTCTCAAATAATTCTTTAATTTTTTCAAATATACCTTTTCCAATTCCAAACTTATTAGTTTTTAATGTTTCTAAATCTTTAATATCATGTGGATATATATGTAAATTATTAATTACGTTTTCATAAGCTTTAATTTTATATTTGTCGTTTTTGAAAACTTCATATTCTTTGATAATACTTAAATATTTAATTATTAAATTTTTATTAAATCTAACCATTTAAATATATAAGGATAAAAAAAATTAAATGTATTTTTCTGTAATATTAGAAATTTTAAATTTTGTCGATGCGTCCAAATTAGACAAATCAATATTAGTAATATAATTTATATATGTTTGTTTGGGTATATAATCAAGAATAATAGTATATTCTTCTAATAATAATTCAATAATATGTTTATAATTATTTTTAGTTTCTGCTAAAAATTTTTTTAAATCTTTAATAATTTCATTAATAATATTTTCAATAATGCTAATTTTATTTATTTTTTTAAGAATTATACATAATGCTCGTAAAATAGATAAACAGTTTTTCTTTAATTTAATATAATTGCAATAGACATCATAAAATTCATCATCGAATATTTCATTATGTGGAATTATAATTTCTTGAGGTAACCATTCTTTATTTTCTAAATAACTTGAATAATAGTTCGTAATATGTGATTCTATATAAGCATCATTAAATAAGAATAATACTTCGATATAAATAATATTATTAGAATTTTTAATAAAATTTATGAGAACATCAAATAGCGAGTTAATAATATTATCATCAATTTGTGAAATATAATATTTAATTTTATCATATATTACTGATTTATTCACATCAGTTAATTTATTTAAATAAGAAATAAATTCTTTTTTACATTTCGAACTATCGCTAAAATCGATATTAATAATATGATGTCTGGTAGTTGTTTTAATTTTATTGGATGCAATAATCTTTTTCTTTTCCCATAAACTTCTAGCATCGTAATTGGAAACAAAACAATTATAAGTATTAACTAATTCATTTGCTTTATTAACGATATTTTCAGATATTACATTCGAATTATGAGATCTGAGACAATTTAAAAAAACATTATAATTAATTTTAACGAGTCCTATTTCTTCGTTGTCAGCCATATTACAAATTTATATTAATATCTTTATATTTATTCAACATCTAATAATTCTTCATTTTTTGAATTGTCATAATTTATAATACGTTCAACTAATTGTTTTTTCGTTCCGTCAGTCGGTAATTCACGTTCTTCGCATTTTGTTTTTAGTTTTTCCATATTTAATTTCATTAGATTCTTAGAAGTTGTATCAACGCTCGCACTTACAACCGATTCTACTTCTACTTCTTTCTTTAAATCAAATATTTCTACGGGAGGTTCGACAATTTCGACAGTAGGTTTTTTAGGAATTTCGCAAAATCCACTAATTTCATCGCATATATTAGAAGTATCGGTGAATATCTCATTCATTATATTATCGGCAACACGAATACTTTCATTTATAGAATTATTATATTGAACGGTCGATGGATTATTATATTCTATTTCCATTCTATTTAGTTTATTCGTTAATAGATAAACGGATTGTTCAAGATATAAATATTTATATGCTAAAAATAAAATAAATAATATTAAAATGAAAATGGTTATATAAAATACGATGTTGCTAAAAGAGAATAATTTAAATACGAACATTTCTTAAAGTTTGATTATATAATTTGTTTTTCATTTCAATCGCACTATTAATAATATCTTTATTGAATTTATGTTTTTCTAATAGTTCGATTGCTATTATTTGGGTTGAACCGCCTTTATTAATCTTATAATTAAAATCATATGTTTTAGAATCGGTATTATAAGTCGCATTAACATTCAAATTAATGAATGATGATTTATATAAATCAGCTAATTCTATGAGATTATGAAAATGGGTAGTAATTATTAATGTAATTCCATTTAATTTACCTAAATATTCGGCAACCGAGAATGCAACCGCTACACCTTCTATTGGTGGTGTTGAATGCATCGGCTCATCCATTAAAAATAAACCTCTTTTATTATTTTTATGCAAATCATTTGCTACATTTATCATACTATTGCAATAGCTGGTTTCTGTTTCAAAATATGATTTATCACCGACTATATCAACTACGCGCATAAAAGTCGTAATTGCATCATATAAATAAATATTACCTTTAATAGCATTTATAATACCAAATGTTTGAGCCAGTATAACATTTGCAGTTATTGATTTAACATATGTAGTTTTGCCACCAGCATTTACACCAGTAATAATAATATTCTTTTTTAAATTAACCGGATTTGGTGTTTGTGTCGATGGTAATAATGGATTGTGAATATTCCATATTTTAGTGTCGGTATTGTCAAATGTTGGAAGACACCAATATTTATTTTTCTTAAGTTTAGTAATAGTATTTATAATATCAATTGTATAAATAACTTTTAGAATATTTATAATATCTTCCTTATATTGCTGATTTTTCCATAATTTATAAATGGTCGAAATATCATTATTTAAGGTTGATAAGTTATTTATGCTATAATTTAATTGTTCTTCTGTTAATTCATGGTGAAATAGGAAGAATGATTTCCAAATATTATTGGATTGTTTAATTATAGTTATGGAAGTTTTAATAAAATCGACTAATCCATGAATTTTATTAAATAGTTTTTCACGTATTTTATAAATAATATAGGAAACATAAAATGATTGATAAATACTATAAATATATACTGCTACATACATAAAAACAGTAACAATTTTAATTAAATCATTTCTTATATTACCAGAAAATGTAAATAATATTTTAATAAATTGATAAATAATTTTTAGATAATCTAAAAAGGGCATTTTAACTTGTAAATATTTATTTAAATAATAGAATGGCATATAAACAGCCGATATTGGAAATACGAGACTTGATAATGGAACAATACAAATTTTATATATATGATAAAAATCTAAAAGAATACTATAATAATTCATATTATTAATCATATATGTCGATGGAAATAATAGATTTATTGATAAATCTTCATCTATTTCTTCTTTTAGTGTCATAATCCATAATAATTCATTCTCATTATTTTTTAATGATTCTAGATGGTATGACATAACTTCAAAATTATTTTTTTGTCTCATTAATAATAATTCTTTATCGTTTATTGGTGTTTTTATTAATTTTTCAATTAATATTGAACCGCCTTTCGTTGTTGGTAATGTATTAGCCCATTCATTTATTTTAGTATCAGTATATAAATTATCACTTACAATAATTTTATTATTGGTATCATTATTTTTAAGGATAGTTTCTAATAATAAATTAGCAGTTTTATGAGGTATTTCAAAAATAACATTCAAATTATCTAAATCCATTTTTAATAATATATTTACATAAAATAATATCATATTTAATTTCACTTATATAAATAAAAAATGAATATTAATAATCAATAATTAATTATGAATTATATAATAATGATACACGATGATAAAATTTATAAAATAGATAAAGAACCATTCGAAACAGATGAAAATACGTATATTCGCGGTTGGTTTATTATAAATAAAAAAACAGAAATAACTGATGAATTAATATCACGTTCTATTATACATTTAAACGAATACAAAAATAATATGAAATATGTTTAATATTTAGCAGTACGAGGGCGGGATTTGGACGCTGCAGCACCTAGAGAAGTTGATAATGATTTAGATTTGCG
>Ga0114969_10000352_pt1 | contig 39161 bp, 60 predicted proteins | sample M_130807_MF_Meta_FD_87316 | JGI IMG/M metagenome (GOLD analysis project Ga0114969, IMG submission 87316) | Freshwater microbial communities from Lake Montjoie, Canada to study carbon cycling - M_130807_MF_MetaG | ecosystem: Environmental > Aquatic > Freshwater > Lake | place: Lake Montjoie...
CATCGCCGCTTTTTCTAAAGTTTTGCCTTCGTACATCCTGCAAACATCGCAACGGCTGTCTGGCGTATCGAATGCTACCCGCCAGTTTGTTGTGAAACGACAGATCGTGAAATGACCGCCCGACCATTGCTTGGCCAATTCCGTCAGCTTCTCGATAATCTCCGAATCTGTCATTGCCCGCCCCCCGATCGTGTCTTAAACTTAAACGCCAGCGAAAAGAACTTAGAGCCCGTCTTGGCTTCCTTGATCCATCCCTTAACCCAACCCGTGGCCGGCGCATTGCAATGCGGGCAAAGCGTTTTGAACTCGCCTTCATACTGGGGATGTTTATCTGACTTGATATCCTCATCGGGAATGCGAAACAAGTTTCCACTATTGTCTTTAGGCTCGAATTTTCTGATCATGATGCGTTGTCCCCCATGATCTCGTAACCGACACGACCGACGCGGAATTGATTCAGCCGCTCATCGAGGTGAAGCTCTGCAAGCGTCGGCTTGCCCATGCTTTCATGGTCTTTGAGCTTGTCGAGGTGCAGCATCGTGGGGCCGTCGAGGTTCCGCCAAAGGCAAACGCCGATGTCGGCCTTGTTGCCCCAATGGGCCGTGTCCGCGCCGTCGTTGAGCGTGAGCAATCCGTTCTTGGATAGCCGCTTCTCGACGCCATCCTTGGGCGGATGAGCGCACACGATCATCAGCAGGTTGTAATCGTCAGCTAGGGCCTTCATGCTCATGATGAACCGGCCCATGTAGTCGGTCTTGCTTTCGCCGCGCGGCACAACGTGGTCGATTTCATTGACGGGATCGATACACACAACACGCACGCCGTAGACCTTGACCGCGAACTTGATCCGATTGAGCAACCGCGCCTGGTCCAAAACTTCGCCGCGCTTCCTGCGAAGAAACCTGGCGCATTTGTCCATTTCGATATCGGCCTTAGCCACATCGTGATCGGTCCACTGATGCGGCGGCTTGTTGATCAGGTTCCGCCTGATATCGCGCTGGTAGCGCGGCTTGATTTTCTCCTCGAAGCTCGTAAGCAAAAACTTCCAGCCGTGCATGCGCCACAGGTTGACGAGCAATTGACGAAGAAACACGCTCTTGCCTGAACCGTAGGGACCAATGACTGGCATGAACGCAGGCGTGACCAGACGCCAGCCGTGATCGTCAAGCGCACCGAATCCGGTCTTGTAGGTTTCGACGGGACCTTGGTCGGGCACGTCTGACATCGTGCAGACCTCATCGGTCCACATCAGACGAGCTGTTGCAATCGCGGTGTTGATCGCGTCCGGGTTGATTTCCTCTGGCCAGTAATTCCAACGGCAGCGCGTGTCTCCGAGGTTTATCGCAACGGCGTCGCGGGTGTCTTCCTCGCCGTGTGCAATCAGGATCGTGAACGACTCCCAGCAATCGACGTAGGGGTGGGTGCGGCCTTGGCTGTCAACGAGCTGGCTGGGGTTGGCAACATCGCGGACGGACGGCGTACCGCAGTCCCTGACGATCTGGGCGGCTTCCTCGCCAAGCACCAGCACGAGGTTTCCAGCAATGGTGTGGGTGTCGAGCATGGTTCACCACCTGCTCAGCTTGACGGGCTTCGGCGCGGCCTTGACGGCGGCGGCGGCAAGGTAATTTTTCTGCCGACTGGCCATGTCGCGAACAATGCGGGCCAACGTGGCTTCGACCTGAACCTTGAGAGATTTGCGACTGCTCTCGTTGACGGCGGCGTGGGCTTCGCGAAGGGCATTTCCCAGAGCGCGATTGTCGTTCCCGAATTCCTCAAGCCAGTGTTGGCGTGTCCCGTTGACGAGAACCAGATCGCCGGTTTCTGTCACATCGATGCCAGCGTGATCGTCCTTGGTCGCGAACGCTGTCCGCCAATTGATTTGTGAAGCATCTGCCGAAGCCCCCTGTGGGGGTTTGGGGGTTTGTTCAATTGACGGTTCAGTGACGGTTCCTTTAGTAGCCGCACCTGATGCGGCTAGGGTGGCCGCAGTACATGCGGCTAGGGTGGCCGCATCCTGCGGCTGTCCCCCTGGCCGCAATTTGCGGCTATCCCCCCGCGAGGGGTTGTGTGTGGCCGGCGAGTAGTCCCCAACTGGTAGCGAGTAGCAATTCGACTTCAGGCCGCCCCGATCCGCAATGCGCGCGTCTTTTGCGAGCATGCCGGATTCGATCAGGCGGCGTATCGAGCGGTCCACAGTGTCGATGCTGCACATCGCCAGTTTGGCCAGCGTCTTGCGCGACGGGAAGCACTGATGGTTCTCATCGGCAAAATTGCCGATTGCGATCAGGACGAGCTTATCGACTGGCAGCTCGGTGCTCTGCTCAAGAGCCCAGCCCATGGCTTTGCCGCTCATTGTGCAGCCCCCCTGGCTTTGCCGTTGATTTCATAAGTGATTTGTGTCATTGATTCTCTCGCATTGGTTTTTTACCGCCAGGGCCTTGCAGGGCTTTACCGGCGGTTTTTCTTTAGTCGGCACGCTCTAGGAATTTCAGGCGGGGAAGGGATGGCGCAGTCCGACGACTTTCGTTGTAGAACGCCTTCCGTGCCCCACTTTTCCCAGCGCCTTCAGCAATGCGGCGGGCATGTTTCAGTCCGGCTATTCGCTGAGATGTGGACGTGGCAGTTGTGTCGGCAGAATAGTTGAATTCGAGGTCGTCGATGTCGCTCATGACAACACCAACTGCTCGAACGCTTCCGAGCTAAACAGCGTCAATTCATTGCCTCGGCGGACGTATCCGCATCCATTGAGAGCCATGGCCAGAACCTCATCGAGTGTGCAGTTCCTAATGCGGTGACACCCAAGAATTATGTTGAACTTTTCCGCTTGACGTGTGGCGCGCTTGCATCGCGGCGCGTCGTTATCTAGAATGAATTCCATGTTGGCCCCTCCTACCGGGCGCGTTGACGTTGGAGCATGCTCCACGAGCTGTCTCCGTAAGCGCCGGTGCTGAGGTGGGCCCTCGGTGCCGGCGCAGTCGTTTCCCCTGCCGGCTGCTGATGCCCATTCGGAACAGGCACCAGCAGCTTCGGCCATGAGGGGATGCTGGGGTCACCAGCGGAGGAAGTGCGCGCCCTGTTCGATTCCTGCCGGGGTGCGATCCCGTGAGCTACGCCTAAGCGCGGCATCGAATTCTCAGCGTTTCGCGCACTCCCGCCGATGATGACGGGCAGCTACTCAACGCAACGGTACGGGAACGCTGACTGACACCGGCAAAGGCCGGATTACTTCACGCGGCGGCGTTGACGTTTCCCCGTAGGGAACGCCGTTCAACGACCACGAAATCATCTGCTGTGACGACGCCGCCCGTCGCTTCCTTGATGCGCGCGAGCACGTCCCACTTCGGCCGGCGCGAGCCAGCCAAATAGCGACGGACAGACACCGGATCGACGCCGATTTGATCGGCGAACCAGTCCGGGTCCTTTTCCACAGTTTCTAGGTATGTGTGCAGCTTCATGGTTGCACCGTACACCGGAATGGTGCGATATTCAAGTATGCACCGCTTTGGTGCTGTGGACAGCCTGCCGCGAACCAATCAAGAAAAGTGCGCAGTACGCAGTAAATGGGTAACGCTGCCTCGCAGGGGTGCCCATGAACCGCATACGCGAAATCCGAGAAGCAGCAGGTTTGTCCGTCGATGAGGTGGCAGAACGCGCCGGCACGTCCGGCACGCAAATCCGTCGCCTCGAGACCGGAACACGTCGGCTCACGGTGGATTGGATGCAGCGGCTAGCAGAAGCACTGGAGTGCTCCCCGGCGGATCTCATCGCGACAGCGTTGATTGCTGGGGCCGAGAACGAAGTTGAGCCTGCCGACATGCATATCGGCAGTTTAGCAACCGCGATTGCTCGGAAGGGACTGAAGCTCTATCGGGTAACTGGCGGTGCCGTAACCGAGGCGGGCATACAGCCCGGAGACCTGGTTGCGGTCGACGAGAACCCTTCTGTCATTGCGGCTGTGCAGACGGGGGATATCGTGCTCGTCAAGATCAGTGCGCCGCCGATGCTGGTCTTGCGCCAGTACATGCGGCCCGGCCTGATCATAACCAACCGGCTTGGCGCGAACATCGCCATTCGGCTCGACGACAGGTCAGTGCACCTATCTGTCGTCGGCGTGCTCGTCCGAGACTAGGGCGAGCGGCATCGTTTGCAGGCTGGGCAATTGACGCGCAATTTCGCCCATAAATCCAGCTTCAACGCCAGAATACTGCCCCGCAGCGATCATGTCGCGCACGATCCATCCGAGTAGTGGCGCACCAAACCGCTTGCGCCGTTCGATGTAGATCCGGGCGTACTCATGGCCGACTTCGCAGTCAGCGATCCACCGGCCAGAAGCCGTCACATCCCAAAAGTATCGAGGCGCTTCGTCCTTCTCGTCGCGCTTTCTGTTGCGCACGAATGGCAGCGATCCAGCAAAGCGTGCCAGCGTGTCTGTCGTCTGCGGCACCTGGAATCCGCCGATGTAGTACGCCGCCAAAAACATGCTGATATAGGCGAGCAGTTCTTCGTTTGTCGGTATGGTTAACTCCCACGACGGGTGCACGAAGACGAAATTGAAAATGAGCGTTGACATCAAGGCCGCGAGCAGCCCGCCACGCCGGCCAGAGCGCAAACTCGCCATGGCGACCACGAGCACAAACGGGCTCGCGTAGAACGATTTAACCAAGCCGATTCTCTCGGTGACAATGCCGACGCCTGTGCAGGCCATCACCAGCGCCGCCGGGTAGAACCACCACTGTGCATGCAGCGCAATGATCAGTTTGAATATACGAACCATGGCCGCCCCCCCTGGACCAAAACTGGTCCAACTTGTCGCAGGGCTTTTACTCAGGGCAATTCACAACTGCACTAATATTAACCACGACACTGCGACAGACCGTCGCATCTGTGGAAACCAATCTGGTTCGTATTGAAACGTGAACCAATCCGGTGCATATTCATCTCATCACCGCCGCAGATGCCGACGCCACGGCGGCCGAAAGCGGACGGATCTAGCCCCCGGATAAAGCTCTAGGCGCGGCGGTGATGCTTCAAATGGGAGACAGTCATGTCAATCGAAGTCACCAGCGCCGAACTGATCCAAGCCAAGCGCGCCGTGCTGGTGCTGAACGACATGACGAAGCTGGCGCTTTCGATGGCTTCAAAAACGATGCCGCTGGAAGTCAAGCAAGACATCTTGGCGCTGACCAAGCTGCTCAAGAAACTCGACGCTGTAGCCAAGTAGGCGCGGCGGTGATGATGAAACAACGGAGAGGGGATGGACCATGAAGTTTGACGTTCTCAATAGACGGACAGGGGCGGTTCAGTTTTCCGCTGAAATTGAATGCAGCGAAGACGCGTCAGCCAAAATCAAACTATGGCTTGCAGTGCGGTGGGCTTACAAAAATAACGCGGACCTCCGTGACGCGGACCTCCGTGGCGCGCACCTCAGTGACGCGCACCTCAGTGACGCGAACCTCAGTGACGCGAACCTCCGTGGCGCGAACCTCCGTGGCGCGAACCTCCGTGGCGCGCACCTCAGTGACGCGAACCTCAGTGGCGCGAACCTCAGTGACGCGGACCTCCGTGGCGCGAACCTCGGTGGCGCGAACCTCAGTGACGCGAACCTCAGTGACGCGGACCTCAGTTACGCGATCCTCAGTTACGCGATCCTCCGTGGCGCGAACCTCAGTGGCGCGAACCTCAGTGACGCGGACCTCCGTGGCGTTCCGATTATTCCAGAAATTCACAAAGCTATTTACGCCGCAGCTTCCGTTGATGGCGCGCTCGATATGTCAACTTGGCACTGCGGAACGACCCATTGCCGGGCCGGGTGGGTTGTAACATTGGCTGGTGACGCAGGTCGGGCAATGGAATTTTGCATCGGTACGTCTGCTGCCGCCGCTCTGATCTATCAGGCAAGTGATCCGGCCATGGAGCGGATACCGGACTTTTACTGCGATAATGATACGGCCCTTGCTGACATGGCGCGTCTAGCCGGTATTTCAGCGGTTACGGAGGTCTCAGCATGACCTACGTTTGTGATTGGTCCTTAGAGCTTCCCGTCACTGTCGGCGGCAGGATTGTTTCTTACTGCCCCGATGTCGAGTGCATCCTGTCGTTGGATGAACGCGGCGACCTGTTCAAGGTCGGCTTTCGCGAGCATGGCAATCCAAAAGATGCTCCCGTCTGGCTGCACTCGGGAACCGTGTTTCGCATTGCGCAAGAAGCCCTAGCCCATAACCGCATTCACATCATGGATCTGTGCGAGATACCGAGTGACGTTCGGTTTCCGCCCGTCGAGCGGCCTGAGTACACCGGCCCTGAATACCATCCGTTCAACATTTAACGAGCTTCTGCGCTTCGCCCCAATGAAGCGCAGACATTGGACCGGGCAGCGCGTGCGGGGTCGCGTGTGAGTCTGCGGGGTACTCTGGCCCGGTCCAATCACCTTTTCATTCAGTAGCGGGAGCGTGGGTATTATGGCGAAAACATACAAGAAAAAACTCAGATCATACGAAGAAATGCGCGGCGATTTGGCTGCTGAGAAAGCGTTAAACCGAGCGATCAGAAAACGCCTATCCGACCTGCGGCATGAACTCCGATCAGTGAAGGCAAAACACAATGATCTGGTCCACATTATCGCGGTGTCTCGTGGCGGCAGCATTGAGCATTCTGATGGTGGGCCTTATGGCGATAGCGCCACGGTGCACGGCTGACGCCAAGGGCCTCAAGGTAGGCGGTGTGTTGATGGCGGGCTGTCCAGGATGATGGGCGAACCATGGAAGAGGGCGACATGATCCTAGCTCTGATGTTCGGGGCCTATTTAATTGGCTGTTTGGTCGCGGTCTACATCGTCGAGAAATGGGAGCAGATGTGATGGCCATTTTGAAACTGCCGCAGTTTATGCGTTGCCCAACAAGGCCAGAATTTGAGGCCGATAAGGTCTATCGGAAAGATCCGGAAGTTGAGGCCATCGGCGGAATTGGTGAGTGGCTATCGACACTCGACAGCGACGAGGCGCGGCTGCGTTGCCTAGCGTTTCATATGTGGAAATTGAAAGACGGCACGAGCCCAAAACAGACAGATTGGGTTGAGAGCATCGCGGAACAGTCCACGATGATAGTCAGCAGAAAACACGGGTTTTCGGAGGGCGTGGAATGAGACGGCCAACGCCGCTCTCAGAACAGCTTGCAGACTGGAAACACATGGTCGCGACGAACACGCGTCAGCACGATGAATGGCCGCGCTGCGGATGGTTCAAGCAGCGCCTAGAACCGAGGTCGAAGACATGGCTACCAGCACGAGTGTGGCTGCACCAAGTGGTGAATTGGGAAACGGGAGAGTTGCTGGAGCCGGAACAGTTTCGGCTAGAGATAGCGGGCAGGACATGGACGGATCAAGACAAGATCCAATACCGCTTCATGTCGCTGCACCCGGTGACGCTGGACGAGCACAAGTGGCTGACAGCGCGCCTCGCGTTGCATGGGATGCAAGTTGGTCGCTCCGTCGACGCCTCCTGATGGCGCAAGCGGCGGTTGCCACGCTTGATCTCGACTCTGACGTGGTGATGAAAACGAAGGACGGCGGCACGTTCAAATACAAGGGCATCACGGCGGCTCAGGTCGTCTCCCGCGCCAAGTCTGCGCTGATCAAGTTCGGCATTCTCTACATGCCGGAAGTAGACCGCACGAGCGCGCAGATCAACGGCAATAAGACAACGATTTGGGTCAATGGGATTTTCGAGAACGTCGACGATCCCGCTGACACAATACAGCGCGGGGCCTTCGGGTCTGGCACCGACAACGCTGACAATGGGTATGCGAAGGCGTTCACGAACGCCAACAAGCAGATCCTAACGAAGACTCTCAACATGACCACGGTGGAAGATGACAGCACTCAAGAAGTCGAACACAAGCCAGAAGGCAACGCCAAAGGCCAAACCGACGCGGAAGCCCTCAGCGAAGCTGCAATCAGGACGTGGGGCGACGCCTACCGCGACGCGCTCAGGGGTTGCCAAAACAAGAAAGACCTCAAGCGCATCCGCGCCGAAAACGCGCCGATGATGAAACGGGTTCCGCCGATCACGGCTGAGTATTTTGCGGACATGATCGCGGAACTCGAAGGGTCGTTGGAGTAGCCCATGCCCATCCCAATAGCCCTGCACCACTGCGTTAGATACGAAGCAGGCAGAGGCTTGGGATGGGAAGACTGTTGCGTTGTTTTGAAAGTGCCTCGGCATTTATGGGACGAAGTGAGAGATTTGGTTTTGGGGATAGGCCATGAGCGTAATTCATATGAAACCGTGCCCAAGATGCGGACATGCTCCAACGCTGATGGCGGGGCCTGTCCTTGACCTCGGGGACCACTATGTTCTGGTGTGCTGGCAAGACGGACTTGCAAAGCTCCTCGGAGCTAGCGAGCCATGGGGAAGGCTCACGAAACGCAAGAAGGTGACGGATTGGACGAAGTTTACCCCGACGCACTGGCAACGGAAGATCAACGGCGAAATTCTCGACTACTGGCCGACGCGGAATAAATGGCGCTTTGCCAACAAAACGCAGGTTGGAGACGTTGAGAAGTTCATTCGGAGCTTGCAGCCATGAGCATCAGCGAGAGAGCGAGAGCGGGCGTCACGGAAATGCCGGAACGCGAACGGCCGATCAGTGAGCAATTCCGCATCGTGGCTCGCCAGTGGGTGGAGGCCGACAAGGCGGCGAATATTCTTGAGGAATGCAAGTCGGCGGTTCTTTCCAAGCTGATGATGGCTAAGGGTGACGTAGCTGTCAGCAAGGCCGAGATGCTGAGCAAAGCATCAGACGAGTGGGCAGAACACTTGAACCTGATGGTGCAAGCTCGAGCCGATGCGAACCTGCGGAAAGTGCAAATGGAGTTCATCCGCATGCAGTTTTCGGAATGGCAATCGAATGACGCGAATGCACGCCGCGAGCGACAGATGGGGAGGCAGGCGACATGAGTATCTCATCATTCACCCACGCCACGCGCCGCAGCATGACGCCACTGCGGGCTCTGCGGATCTTTGAAGCGGCCGGCGGAAAGTGTGCCTGTTGCGGGCGCAAGCTCAAGTCTGGAGACGATTGGGACATCGACCACAGGATTGCCCTTGAGAACGGCGGCACCGACGAAGACGACAACCTGCAGCTTCTCTGCCCCTGGTGTCACAAACCGAAGACGGCAGAGGATCATGGGCAAGCGGCTAAAGGCAAACGAATGGCGGCTAAGGCTTTTGTGCCGAAGCGGTTTAAGAAATCAAATGGGTGGGGACGATGACCGACATACGAGAGAGGGTGGCTAAGGCGATCTACCTGGATGTGAACGGGAGATATGGCTCAAAGTGGGAGTTAAATGAAACTCCGCAACCGTGGATGAGTTGCGCAGACGCCGCCCTCCGAGAGTGCGGATATGACGAGCTGGTGCAGACGCTCTCAAACTTGCTTGAAAACGTCGTGTTTTATCAGAGCATAACAATCGTTGACCAAAAGGATTTTGAGGCTGACCGCGCAAATGCGGTTGCCTTGGCTAGTTCCGTCCTCTCCCGTCACCGTAAGGGAGAGGGAAAATGAGCGAACGATGGTTCATTCTGGCATTGGCTCTGATGGGCTGCATCACGGTTGGTTTCGTTGCTGACAAGTGCACGAAAGCCAACGTCGAGATTGCCAAAGAGCGCGCGAACACGTCTCGGCAAATTGATCTCGGACTAGGCAAGCGGAGGGATCAATGAGCGACATCGTGGAACGCGCAAGAAAATATCTTGCCGCAAATGCCGCAGAGAGTGGCGCGGATGTTCTGATCGACGAACTTGCCTCCGAGATCACCCGCCTGCGCTCCCTGACAGAGTGGAGACCGATAGAGACGGCACCGAAGAATGAGGCCGAGGTTCTACTATTTTGGCCGTTCATCACTCAAGATGGTTATGCGACCAACGGATTCTGGGACGATCCAGGCCCAGGAGTTGAGCCGCATTGGTACTCGCCGACGGTTAACGGTGGAGCGACTCAGCCCACCCACTGGCTCCCCCTTCCCCCAGCGCCAGAGGTGAAGAAATGAGCGACCGCCCTTACTCTGTAGCCAGCCTTGCCGAGCGCTGGGACTGCTCCCGCCGGCATATCATGGACCTCATCCACGGCGGGGACTTGCCCGCCTTTCGCCTGGGGTCGAAGATGTATCGGATTCGGGCGAGGGATGTCGAAGCATGGGAAAGCGGAAATGGCGAGACTATCGGGCAGGAAACTACCGGCTCCGCTACTTCCAGGGCGAAGGCTGCGCGGTATGGTACGAGGGTGGCCGCCGCCACCGCTACCGGCTCGGAGTTGACGAAGAAATCCCGGCGCGATCTGCGCTTGATGCGTTCGCTCGACGACGTGAAAGCCTGAGCCGAACGGGGAGGGAAACCGTAGGCGACCTGTGGCGGTCCTATTTTCAGGACCGGGAGCGCGACGGCAAACAGATGGCCGCGTTCGGGTTCAACTGGCAAGCACTCGAGCCGCGATTCGGTAAAGTATCGCCTGGCGTCGTTGATGCCGAACTGTGCCGCCGCTACGCCGAGGAGCGGATCGCCGCCGGCAAGTCGCAGAATACCGTGTGGAGCGAGCTGACCCGGCTGCGCTCCTGTCTCAATTGGGCGGCGAAGCACCACAAGACGGATGCGAAATTCACGGTATGGGTGCCGAGCAAGCCGAAGCTCGCCAAGCGGGTGCTGAGCACCGACGAAGCCCTTGCCCTGCTCGACGCCTGCGTGACCCCTCATATCCGGCTGTTCGTGATTCTGGCACTGTCCACGGGCGGGCGGGAACAGGCGATTTGCCAACTGACCTGGGATAGATGTGATTTTGCGAGCTCCACCATTGATCTGATGGTCGGCGTTCCCGGCAATCCGCTCCAGAAGGTGCAGCAGAAGGGGCGGGCCAAGGTCCACATGAGCGATTGGGTCCGCGCCGCCCTGACGGTGGCTAAGGAATCGGCGCTCACCGACTACGTAATCGAGTGGGGGAGGAAGCCAATAGCGCGCCCAGGGCTGGCATTTGACAAAGCCGTGGCCCGTTCTGGCCTCGCCGGCGTAACGCCCCACACGCTGCGCCACACGGCGATCTCGTGGATGGAAGAAGACGGTGTGCCCATGCAGGTCATTTCCCGCTTTGCCGGACATTCAACCGAGGCCGTCACGCGGGGCATGTACTCGAAACCCAAGGCCGTCGTCACCAAGCCAGCGGCGGACGTGATCGACATGAGGATGAGGAAACAGAAATGAAGAAAGCACCAGCCACACCGAAGGGGGGTGGCTCTCTGACCATTGAAGATTGGTATTTGCCATCTACGGAAGCAGCCTTAGAGGCTGCCGTGGATTCCCAGCTTAAAAAGTTAGAAGGCGTCTTCGAAGGTATGAAGGAAGAGCTATTGAAAGCGGCTCTCAAGGGGGCCGGCGAAGCCCTGTCTTCATGCACCAACGAAACGGCGTTTGCGGATTTCAATAGCGACGGGAACATTTTGATCGAGCTTCCGATAGGCGACGATTGCGAGTCGCCGAAGTGGGAAGTCAGAATCGGCTTTGCCATCGAGGGGGTGTGTGACTCACTTGAAGACGGTGACGCCGAAGACTTCGCTTATGCGCGTCGGCTTCGTGACAACCTGCGGCGTCTTGCCGACACCATCGACGCCGCCGTGAACAAACACGGAAAACTCGAGTAGCTGGTTGCGCTGTACCAGTTTGAATTGTGTGTGTTGCACACAGAGCGCCGTTTTTACCAACTAAATCAATGGTGGGAGGTGAGGGGATCGAACCCCCGACATCTTCGGTGTAAACGAATAGGCTTGGTGTGAGTCCTGGTGAATTTGGTGCCTGCTGGTGGCGGTTTGTGAGGATTAGAGCGGTTTAGGTGGTCTCAGGTGGTCGCGGTGAACCAGTTGGCCAGGCCGGATTCAGACCCCGCAGGCATGCGGGTAGAGGGGAGCAATTGGGTTCACCAAATCGCAGCCGAATCCGGCCTTGTCCACGCGCGTTTCTGCTTAGAGCAGGAAGCCACGCAGGCCGGCAGGGACACGTTGAAAGCTGAGTTCGCAGAGCTGGCGCGTATGGAAGACGCGGCACTGGCTGACGACGAAGACTGAACCAGACGACGAAAGGCCGGATCATGAGCATTGCATCTGGATATGAGAACGCCAGCCGCCGAGAGCAGGATGCATATGACCGCGAGCGCGCCCATCGTGATATGCACAAGCGGGCCGTAGCGCTGGCCCGAGACATCTACGATGACTACGGCTCCGAGGTCTACCGCACGGAGTTTGACAAGGCCGGAGCCATGTACGGCACCGATCTGGATCATGCGTGGGAAATCTATGTGGCGTTAGCTGACAAATCCTGAGAGAAAAGGCCGGATATGTACGCCCAGCCGATTGATAGCGCCCCGAAAGACGGGACTCTGATACTCGCCATGGACTCGCGTGGGTGGCGAGAGATGTGGTTTAAGACCTGCGGCGAGGATTATGCTGACTACTGGCAGGACAACTACGACAGCGAACCTGAACCGACGCACTGGTGCCCACTTCCGATCATGAACCAAACGCCTAGAGAAAAGGCCGCTACTGTATCAGCCATAGCGTCAACTTAAATGCGTAGTGAGCCACGACCGTAAGCATCAGCACCGCGGCCACAGTCCGGACTTGCTTCCACGTCATGTTTTCAAACGCTGGAGCAGCGACAGGGCCAGATCCAGCACGTCGCTCGCCTTGGCGTGAGCTAGGCCGGCGCTCAGCCCCGCTAGCGCTATCGTGAAAGCCTTGTTCCATATGTCCTGATCGTCGTGTCTCTTGGTGTGTTTCTCGATCTTCTCGCCGTGTGTGTCGGTCTGCACCTCGAGCTTGGTCAACCTCCCCTCCGTTTGCAGAGCGTGCTGCCAAGATGCATGAGGCGATGACGGCGAGTCGTGTTCCCAGCTCATCCATTGGACGCAACCTTTGCGGGCGCTCCCTGTGCCGGGCAGATGGAATCAAATGCTTTGTTGTGTCCGACAATCTGACGCTTGGTCGGCTCTGTGTCGGCCTTGCTCATGGCAATCGGTTTGAAACTTGAGCACGCACTGTCAGCAATCCCGACAATAGGTGTCCCGCAGGCGGCCAGCAGGGAGCTTATCAGCATCACGGCGAGCGTTTTCAGCCTTGCGCGCGTTGGCATTGGATTTCCTTTCGGAGTCTACGCGCACGCTTTCGGCACCTCTATTCTCTGCGGCTTTGATGCGCCGCCAGTCCCACGTTCCGATCATCGCGAGCATACCAAAAACCGCCGCGAATTTTAAGCCGTGGCCTGCAAATAATCCTATGAGTTGTGTCATCCGGGCTTTCCCTCTTGCGCCGCTTTTACCCGACGACTGACGACATAGACCGCAGCTCCGATACCGAGCCCTAGCGTCATGCTCTTGACGTTTCCGCCCATGCCGGCCAATGCGGTTTGCACCGGGGATAGCTCCGTTAGCTTCGCCGCCCACTCAAGTAGAGCCGCTACGGTCTGATCAACGTAGGCCAGCACGCCAGCGGATGCGCCGGCGACGGTGCCCCAGATCGTGCCAGACTGCGGGAGGGGTGCCGCTGGTGCTAGGGGTGCCGCTGGTGAAGCCCCATTAGACACGGAAATTGACGCGGGAGTTTTCGTGCCGTCTGCCTTGTAGACGCGACGATCCAGCTCGACGTGCGGCGTATCAACGAAGCTCTTCCAGTCCCCGCCCCACTCGATCGCTATGCCTAGTTCCTTGGCCGCCTGCTTGAAGATGGCAGCACAGGCCGCCATGTCGTCGTGATCGTAGGAAACGCCGCCACCGGGCTCGGCAACCACGAAATCGACGGCGTGGCCGGTGAGGTGGCGAGACTTCATCGTGCGGGACTTACCGGCTTTCACGAGAGCGCGCTGTTGTTCTTCCGTCCGGAGCCCGCACGTGATGTGAAACCGCGCGCCGAGTTCGTCAGCACGCCGAACCACCGCGGCAATGTCAACGTGTACGCCTTCGAGGCATTTGAGTGAACGAGGGGCGAGGGTCATGCATCACCGGGTCTATATTGTGGGGACGCGGGACGAGGGGGAATCATGGAATTCTGCGATCCGTACTCAGCCGCAGCAGCACCGCCAGCCATGCCGAGCAAGCCGTACTTGCGAAGGATCTCGATCAGCTTGTCGTCAAAAATGGCAAGGTTTCTTGAACCTTCCCCGCTAGCACGCGAGCCTTGATCAAGGTAGCGAACGCCTGCAATTCCTGCCTCTTTTAATCGTTGCGCCGCTTGCTTTTTGTCTGCAAAATCTTCTGGAACCAGCTTGCTACTTTTGTAAATTTGGCCACCTGTCCAATCCGGCCGGTCAATGCCGTACTGCGCAAGAGCCCCCCTTACCTTCTCACTCTGCTGGCTGAGCGGCTTGTCCCAGTCTAGGAAATCTCTGGCGTGGCGTGGTTGTACTGCGCCGCCATGAGTCCGCCTGCGATCCTGCGGCGCTGGTCTGGTGTGAGCCCGTTGTAGTCGGCCATCAAGCTGCCTTTCTCCGTTCAAGCTCCAGCCGAATGGACTCGATTGCCGCGTTCTGTTGCTCAATCACGGCGTCCATGTTGGGGTATATGTCTTTCCCCCGCAAACTTCCGATTGAGTCAACGGTAGCCTGCACCTCCGCAACGCGCCGGTTCAGGCTGGAAATCGTTTCGGCCATTTCCACAAGCAATGTCTGCACATCCTCGGGAAGGGTTTCCGTCTTGATCTCTCGGGTATGGGTTCCCGCTTTCTTCTGACGCCAGTTGCGGGGAGCTACACCGTCCATCTGATGGCCTCGTAAGCAGCCCTTGCGGAAGCTGCGTCCGACGCATCACTGATTGATTTTTTACCGACCAGGCGAGTCCGCTCGATCACGTTCGACAGATCGGCCCACGCCTCCGACTTGGCGATCACGAGCTGTGCGCAGTCCCAAAGCGTTGCGCCCTCAAGGCCGACCGATGCCGCAAGCGTCGGGAATTGTGCAATCCGTTCGGCTTCGGTCAGGGCGTTGGCAGCTTCCTGCCCCATCGCATGCACTGCATTGGCCTGGTCGCGCTTCTCGGCGTAGGTCATCGCCATGCCGGATCCCGGCGTGATGTAGCGAAGGCGCACCGTTTCGGCGTCGGCGTCAACCTTGAGGCGCAGCGCAGACTTGACCTGATCTAACGGCACCGTAGAGCGGACAATGCGAATCCTGTCAGCCTCGACAATCGTATCCGAAAGGTCTCCGTCCCCCTCGTAAACAACCGGACGCCACAACGCGGCTTTGTGTGCGGGAATGCTGTCAAGATCCCGGCGTTCAATGATCGTATTGCCGTCGAGGCGTGCGTATTCCATTCGTTTATCCCCTCAAGTCAAATACCGAACGATTACGATTCCAGATCCGCCAGCACCACCCGCAGAGCCATAGCCACCACCACCACCACCACCCGTGTTAGCTGTCCCCGCAGATGGGGCAGGGGAACCCCCACCACCGCCGCCAGCACCGCCCGCCCCGCGGGTTGTCAAAGCACCACCACCACCGCCGCCGCCATACGTTACAGACGAACCACTGATGGAAGATGCCGTGCCGGCACCACCATTGCCGCCAGTTGTTCCAGAGCCTGCCGATCCGACAGCGCCAGCGCCGCCGCCGCCGCCTGCCGCCGAGCCGCCAGTAGCTGCACCACTGCCGCCGTTGTTGCCGCCAGTTCCGCCAGTGCCGCCGCTGCCTCCAGCAAATGGCGTTGTTGAAGCCGTGCCGCCGCCGCCGCCAGAACCGCCGTTGGCGCCCGTCTGGTTGGTATCGGAGAATGCGCCACCGCCGCCGCCACCCGAGGCGGTCACGGACGAAAATATGCTGTTTCCGCCCGATGTGCCCTTGACAGAACCCGAGGCCGCACCGCCGCCGCCCGCCCCGACCGTAATCGTATATGATCCGGTTGTGACCGACAGCGAGCCCGTTAAAACCGCTCCTGCCCCGCCACCTCCGAAGCCGCCACCACCAGCGCCACCGGCTGCGACGAGGTACTCAACCGACCCGCTTCCGGTCACGACTAGCGTTCCGCCAGATGTAAACGTGTGGATGGTATAGCCACCGCTGGTGGTGATGGTGCCGCCGGTGGCAGAGAGGGCTTCGCCGGCAGATGCGGCACCAAAGCCGATTAGATTGTTTAATTGCAGCATCACGCGTCCGTTATCGCATCAGTGGTGAAATAAAGCGTCACGCCATGCAATCTCGCATCGATTGCCATGGTGTCCGAACCATCCGACGGAACGCGCTTGATTTGAAACACGACCCAATCTTCGGCCGCTGGTGTGCCCGCGATCGTGATAGCCGGCGTGGCACCGGAAACGTAAATATCGTTTGTCGTCCCGCCCGTGTCGGCAATCTGTTGCAACGTCCCGAATGCTGCATCTCCTGCGTCATCGTCAGACAGCGCAACACCTTCCAGAGCCCACACCACACCAAAGTTGGTCGTTGTCGAAGCGTGGCTCCACGTAAACGCAGCCGTAACAGTGCCTTCATTCCACGACTTCGGCATTCTAACAGAAAACTGGGCAAACTCCTGCGTAGTCGTGTCAAAATCAAGCGTTTTCAGCATCACTTTGTTTGTCGTGGTCTCGACGGTTCCCGCCGCGGCACCGTTGGTCGTGCGCGAGACCATCGCTGTTGCGGGTACGTAAATGACATGCAAGCCGGCGCCAAGGTCTGTCGCCGCGGCAGCAGTAAGCCCACCGGAGCTTGCCTTTTGAACAGCAGATCCCGTCGTTGCCGCGACGTAATCCGTGCCAGCCGCTGCGGCCGAGAGAACGCCGGACGTTGCCTTTAACAGACCTGATGTGGTCGCTCGCTTGAGCAGCTTTCCGGTGGTTCCGCTGTAAAGCGCAATCTCACTATCAATCGACGCGGCCGGTCCAACCACATCACCCGCGCCTGCACCATCCGTCCCCTTGTTGCCGGTGCGAACAAACAGTATCGACAGAACATCGCCGTTGGTGAATGTCGGCGGCGTGGCTGGGCTAACATAGGAGATCGTGAACCGCCCGTAGGTAGTCCCGTCAGTGATGCTTGAGGTGATGTTGAACACGCAGAACGTGTCTGGATCGCCGTTCTTCCTTACGACCAACGTCCCATAATGCGCAGTATTCGTCGAGTCGTCCCACGACTTGACAAAACTGTTGACATCAGGATTTCCGGCCTCGTCACTCTGATACGATATCGACAGTTCCGTTGCACTCGACAGCGTGGCATTATTGAAACGTAAATCCCCCGCTCCGGGGTCGGCTGCCGTCGTCGTTGAGCTGTCGAAAGTCCACTTGAGACCGCCGCCGTCTGCGCCAGCCGCTCCGTCCGCCCCGGTTCCGGCGATAACGAACTCAACAGCGAGACTATCGCTCGAGGAAAATGAGCCTGCCGCAGTCAAAACCGTAATCGGAATTGAGCGATAGCTGCCGGCGTCAGTAGGGGCCGCAGTGACCGACGCCACCAGCACATTGGCCGGTGCGCCGATCTTGGTAATCTTGACGATTGAATCCTCAGTCACCGCCGCAATGGTGCCAGATATATTAACGCTCCAACCGTCCGTTTCGCTGATGTAGATCGCGGTAGCCGAGGCAAGGGTGGCGTTGTTGACGCGAACCCTGCTCGTGCTTGGATCGGCAGCGGTCGTGCCGGTATCCCAGGCGTAGGGGAAGCCGAACACGCCGAGCGTTCCCGCCGCCAACGTGGACGAGGCATAAACGTCGAGATGGAAAGCGACGTTCTTGACGCGCACCTCGTCGCCGCCATCGCTTGCGGCGGTGCCTGACACGGTGACGGTGTGTGTGTGATTATATCCGTCCGTGAGTGCTGTCGCTATTGAGTTGAGCTGCCCGCCTGAGCCAGTGCTTGGGACCAGCCCTTGGAATACCGGCTTGTTGTACGGGTGTTGATGGTTATCATTCGCCGTTGTTCCCGACGCGGTTACCGTATGCGTGTGCGCCTTGTTCTGATCGGTTTGGGTCGATCCTGCCGCGCGTGCGCCGCTCGTATCGATCGCCGAGCTCGTCGCAGCAAAGCGCAGGAAGTAGCCGGCCGCCGGGGGAAGGTTGAACGTCGTTGAGGCCGAGCCCCACGGGTACGATATGCCAGACAAGTAGGTGTTAAGTTCAGGCCAATCCGCCTTATTGAGCGTCTGGGTCGTCTGAGTCAGCCGAATGTATCCCGTGGCCGGGGTTGGCGACATCGACAGGACGGGCGTGCCGATCTTGATCAGGCTTCCGGTGATGGATTGCGAGGTGAGGCTTGGCGCTGCGCCGCCCTCGATCTGGAAATCATCTGTTGACGCTCTATATACGACGCGCACCTTCTGGCCAGACACGATCTCGCCACCCGTCAGCGCCGAGCCATTTGCCGATTTGACCGGCTTAGCTCCGAGGCCGCTGACGTTCAGCGTCGTTGGACCTGTCGTCGTATGGTTTGCCGTGAAGGCAAGCACAAGCGCGTCAGTGTATGCGGTTATGGTCCGGTTGGGCGTGATCGTAAACACGTTAGAGGACCCACCGGCGGTCAACGATCCGTTCGTGTCTTTGTGATGCCGCGCCAGCAACCCCTCGAGTTCGCGGCCGGCATCGTTGACCTGCCGGAACTGCATGTTTTCGGGGAAGCGTGCGGTATTCGAATCGTCTGTCGTTGACAGGTCGTCGAGTTCGGCCATGAGCTGGTCTCGTTAGTAATCGGTTTCTGAGGGGAATTGCGAGCCGTAGTAGCCACCCAATGCGAAGGGCATGGCGAGGAATCCAGGCCTTCCCATAATGCGGTCGAGCAACTGCCGCTGGGCCTCGGGCGGGAGACCCTGCAAGCCTTCCAAGACGGGGCGGGTTTGGTTAGTTCGTTGCGTGATTTGTCCGGGCCGAACGGCCGGAGCACCCGCAGCAGCGTAGCGGGTGGCAAGTTCTGCGGTCATCTGCCCGGTCGGCGGCAGCGATTGACCTCCCGCTAGCAACTCGTCAATATATTGCCGTGATATTGGCGTATGCACTGATGGATCATACGGAGAGGGCGATGGGCTCCCAGGTTGCGGATTTGCAGGAACTTGAGGCGGCCTCGCTTGTATTGGCGGAGGATTTAGCTGTCCGCCTGCGGGACCTCCCAGCAGAGGCCCGCCTGCGGGTCCTGGCCCAACTCCGGGAAGACCTTGCGGCGCTCGGAGTGCTGCCGTCTCAGCCGCATACCCCTTATGGTACGTCTGAGCCCCAGCACCCACCGCACTAGAACCGATTTTAGCGGGGATGCCGCCCAACGCCGCGCCTTGAAACAGACGTCCCACAATACCGGGAAAGTCGGTGATCTCCCCCATAACCTGCTCTTTAAGGGGAGACCCAGGTAGCGCCCGCTGATAGTCAATTGCAAGCGGCGCAAGCTGGCTCAACTCGCCGATACCCATACCAACGCCAACCGCCGTACCAGTGCCGCCAATGCCTTGCGCTTGCCGGGCCGAGAATGCCGATCCCAACTCGTCTGCCAGCGCCGGGTTTGGCGCTTTGCCGGTCGCGGCCTTTCCCCATCTATTGGATAGGTCTGCCATTTCTTGGTTGTATAAGCGCGCGTAAGGTGCTTTGATCGCAGCCCCAGCTAAACCACTGGCCATCATTGCAGCAGGGGCAACATATGGCATATAATCGGCGTACAACTCTTTAACCGATGTATTGGCCCGCTTCTCCCGCGCGGCGTCGGCCTGCTCTTGCTCCATCTTTGACAGTTCAAGTCTGTATTCAGGAGAATTGAGCCGGTCTATATTGGCTATCTTCTGATCAAGACCCGTTTTTTGCGCTTCGAGCTGGCGTACTTCCGCGTCTGCGTCTGCCCATCTTGGATCCTTCTGAGGGCTCGGAACCCTGTTGCTCGGTCGCATCTGATCACGGCGCGCAACCGCCGCGTCGATGCGCTGCTGGAGCGTTGCGCGCTCTGTGTAGAGTTGCTGCGGGTCCATTGTCTGCGGTGTAGACGAGAGCTTATCACCCGCCTGCGATGGCACCCCGAACCCAAATGCACTAAGACCTCCCGCCATCAAGCCCGGTGCATAGCGAAAACCGCTCGCAATTAGCTTACCTCCAGGGCCAGCCAGAAACGGTAATAGGTCCATCAGGCCCGCTCTGTTTTCAGGCAACGGCACTTCCACGTCGAGCCCCGCAACCGTCTGGCGCATGCGTGCGCGGTCGCTTTGCGCTGCCGACAAGCCTCGATCTGCCATTGCAGAAAATTCCTCTTCCTGTGTAATGTGGAAACGCTCGCGCGCGGGGTAGTCACCGCCGAACGGCACGCCTTACCTGGATGAACTCAGGCTACTGTTTGACGCCGCCGCACGGCTGTTAACGGGTAGGGGCGCGGGCTCACTTCCCCGTGATCAACTGACCAGCACTGGACCCAGCAGCAACCGCAGGTGCGGCCATCAGCGCCTCGCCGCGATGAATGGCGGGCTGCATTCGGCGGATATCCTGCAGCGCGACATACAGCACGCGGGGATCGGTTTCCGTGACGATGCGCGCGATCTGCTCGGCGTTGCGCTCCGTCATCGCGCGCACCAGCCGGTTGACGACGGCGTTTCTCAATCCAGCAATTCCGCCCGTCGTCATTTCGGCGGCTATCCTGGGCAGCTCCCGCATGTCTTCTTGCGCTGCGAGCTTGTTGGCCGTGTTCGAGTTGCCGAACACGTCCGTAAAGATCTTTTTTAGGCGAGCCTCATCGTTGAGAACGCCTGTTACACCTTGGGCTGTTTCCTGCCCTGGCTGGTACGGGATGGGACGCCCCGCCACTTGGCCAGCTGCGGCGTTGTTCCTGGCTGCGATTGGCGCATTCGGCAGCGGAGCGCCCAGCGCCTCACGCATCGCCAATTGAGGCGCAGGACGAATCCCACCCGTCAACGGCTGCACCATGTTGCTTGGTATGCCGCCCGTATTTTCGACGTCATCCGCTAGCCGACGCAGCACGCCCTGCCCGAAATAGTCCCGCAATTCTTCCGCATGCTGCGGATGCCGCCGCTCAAGACGGCGTAATGTGTCAAGTGTATCGTCCTGATGTTGACCGCTTCGCAGGGCGTAGGCTCGGCCAAGATCCATCGCCTCTTCTCGCGCCATGTCTGATGCGAATTGCTGATCTGCCGCCCTAAACGCCGGGTTAGTTTGCCCGACCGCGTTGTTCACATCATCGCGCAATTGACGAATGGCATTCAGCGCCATTGGGTCAGGGTCAGCGCTGCGGCGGAGGGCTGTAACCATTTCCTCGAGCGAGCGGCGGGCTTGCTGGAACCGCTCCAGCGTATTCGTTCCCAGGTTCGTCGATCCGGGACGAACACCGGATAGCGTCATAACCGCTTGCTGAATGCGAGCACCTGTGTTGCCACCCATGCGTCCCGCATACAGAGCATAGCCATCGAGAATCGGCTGAATGTCGAACGGCTGTTCTTGGGCATACGCTGCGCCATAGTTCTGTTGCGCCGCCGTTCTCCGCGCCGCTTCTCTGTCGGCAAGTGCGCGCCTGAAATCCGTATCACCAAGCTGCCCCGCCAAGCGACCACTCATACGCTCTGGCGCTTGCTCCATTGTTGCGCCCATGTTGCGAAGCGCAATCTCCCGACCGCGCCCCGGCATGGTGGATATGCCCTGCATCATCGACGTTAGACCAGACCTTCCGGCTTCGCCGCCGCCAACCTCTTCCGACAGCCGCAGCATGTCCCGAGGGACCGGATTAGCGCGCCCAAAGCCGGCAGACCGAGTTCCGATCTGACGACTAGGTGATAGCGTGATCCCGTGATTGCGCTGAACAATGGCGGCAACCTCTGTCGCGGTACGGCCAGCATCAAGATTGCGCAGAATATCAGCCAGCACCTCCGGTTCCATTGCGCGCACTGCTGGCGTTGCATCGGCTGTCAGCTGTCCCAGCATTGCTGCGGGGTCGGTATCTTGCCGGCGCAGCGCTTGTTCTGTTTTGCGCAAGGCTGGCGCGATTTCATCGCCTCTCGCTGTATCGTAAAGATATCGCCCGCCAGCCCTTAGCCCGCCGCCAAGCGAGTACAGCAAGGGCGACGCCACGCCACCAACTGCCCCACCAACAATGCCACCAATCGCCGCTTTCGTGCCGCCCCGTACAAGATCGTCCGCAAGTCCGTTGCCTTTACTCTCGTATTCCCCAGCCGCCTCTGCCGCCCCCGACGCCGCCCCGATCGTCGCGCCCGTTCGTGCCACTTGTCCGAGTGTCATCCCTCCACGCGCCATCGCAGCAGTGCCTCCAAGAGGAACAGCCAAAGCGCCACCGAACTTGCCAGCCATATACGTTCTGGGATTGGCATCGGCGAGGTCTTTAGTCTTTGCGCGTGCCTCTTCCAGCGTCTTGCTATAATCACCACCAAACAGTGAATGAGCGGCAGCAATAGCTTCATCGCCCCACTCAAAAGTTGCCCCCTGATATGCGCCGCGCAAGAAACTGTCCGTCGCGCTGCGGTTCATTGCAGCATTCGTGTCTGCATCAGCGACGATGTAGCGCGCCATCAGTTAACCGCTCCCTGCAATAGCTTGCGCTTGGCTTCGCCTTGCATCATCTGCCGGCGCGAGACAAATTCTCCATTGAGAACCTTGCCCCATTGGCCTGTCTTGCTGTCGTAGACATCCTTTCCGTTTAAATCCGCACTCAACGTATCGACAGAGCGCGTTGCTTCGCCTGTCGGCGGCCGCATATCTTGCCGCGTTGGCGCTGCTGGAGATGCTGCCGTTTTTTCCTGTCGCGCTTTTTGCTCGCCTTCGAGTTTCGTTATCCACGACGGCACGTAGGTCGACTGTTCTGGGATTTTCTTAGACAGGACGTAGCGAACGGTCTCTATGCCTTGCCGCAAGTCTTCCGCACTCGTGGCAGACATCATGCCGGTATATGCGCGCTCAAGGGTTGCCTGCTCGCCCTCTGTCAACTGGCCAAGACCTCGCTGGGTTTCTCGTGCTTGAAGGACAATACTGTCGGCCATGCCCTTTAGCTTTAGCCGGTCGTTATAGGCTTGGTCCTGCCCATATCTCAGCACGTTGCGACCGAACCAAGAATCTAGCGTTGGCGATGCCGCCGCTTCAAGTCGAGAACCGCCAAGCGCGTTCCCGGCGCGGTCGAGCGTATCAAGAAGTCCCCACATATCCCGCGCGGCTTTCGTCGATTTCTCATCGCCGGCCTGTGTTTTTGACCGCTCAACAGCCAGCGTTTTCGCCGCTTCTCTTCCAGGAACCTGCGCGGCCTCTAGTGCCTTCTCATAAATCTCAAGCGCACCCTTGCTATCGCCGAGCTGCAATCGCGCAATAGCCAGCCGCTTCATGTTGTCATCAAATGCCGGCGCTGTTGGCTGGATCGCGTTTCCCGGTTGCGCTGTTGTCGGGGCCTGTGGGAGCGATGCTGTCTGCTGTGGCACAATCTGCGTGCCCGCCATCGGCGTCGACGTCTGCCCAAATGGCGGGGCCAAAGCCGATGGCGCGGATATTGAAGATGCCGGTGCCGCCTGCCCGCCAAACATTGGACTGAGCGCACCCATCATACGCTCAAGGTCCTTTGCCTTCATTTCTGATTCGTAGTCCTTAACGGCTTTGATCTTCTCAACCTCCGCCCTACGCGCCAGCTCTGAACCGTGCCGCTTCATTGCGTACTCTTGCAACGCAGAAAGGCCCGCTTCTGGCCCCATCACTTGAGCCAATCCAACCATGTCAGGCGGCAAATCCTTTAGCATCGGATGCGCCATGTTGGGCTGGCCACCTGCGAACATCGTATTCCAAGCCGCTTCCTGTCGCCTTTTCTGCTCCATCTGCTGACGAAGAGCGTTGTTGCGCAGCCCAGCAGTCTGCATCTGACTCGCCGCCTGCGAGCCCTGCATAAGCCCTTCCCCGATGTTGGGCGCACCGAGAACGCCGGCCCCCATCTGAAACAGTGGCGACGATACCCAATTATCGAGGCTAAACCCCTGCTGTGATTGCGGGTCGTATAGGGCCATTTCTGGGGCTCCTGCTGTCTGGTCTTTCGGCCCACCGAGCATCATCATCGGTTGTGCTGCGCTCATTCCGCCGCGCTTGGGCTGATAGTTGGCGGTCTTGGCGGGATCGGGCTGCGATGACGGTGGAACCGCGACCGGAAGTCCTCTGTCGTTCGGGTCTTGAACTGGCCCCCAGAAGTCGGGGTTAACCGCGGCGTGAGCCGGATCTGACTTGGCTAGGCGTTCGGGGAACCGAACGCCGTAAGATGCCGCGTTCTGGCGCATCCAATCGAGCGACGGCCCCGTGCCGAAATCAACCGCCTCGCCGCGCTGGTGCATGCTGCCGCCGACCGGAGCCGCATAGCCAGGAATGCCCCGCGAATAGTCTATAATCGATGCGGGCCTGCCGTTGACACGTTGCGATACGCTGTTGATCGCTCGAGCCTGGTCCGCCTCGGATCTGTAGCCCGACACAATGCGCGGGTCTTGGCCGGCTTCCTGCGCCGCCGCCATCAGCGCCCGAATGCGTGTGTTGAACTCGGGGAGTAGCCCCATCAGCGACCACCGAACGCGAGTGCTTGCATCTGCGGATTGTTCTGCATCGCCTGCACCATGCCAGCGCTGAGACCGCCCGTGCTGCCGCCCATTCCGCCGAACATTCCAGCCATGGGGCCCGATCCGCCGAACATTCCAGCCATGGGGCCCGATCCGCCGAACAGGCTCGCACCCATCAGGCCTGCACCGATTGCCGTCTGAACCGGGGTTTGCTGCTGTTGCTGCGTCGTCGTGCCCTGACTTGTCGAGGTCTGCCCCAACTGCGCCACCGGGTTCGTAAAGCCTTGGAACTCCCGCAAGGCGTTTGCGCCGCGGTCCTGGTCGAACTGATAGCGCGCCATCTGTTCGTCGATACCCCGCTGACTCTGGTCCTGCCGCATCTGGCCGACGTTGGCCAATCGTTCAAGGTCCGCATAGTCCTGATTGGCGAGCCCCGGCGCCATGCCGGCCGCTTGCATCTGGTTCGAGCGCTCTTTGCCGTAGTTCTGATAGGCGAGCTGCCCGATAGAATCGCCAAGCCCGCGTGATGCCGCCTGCACCACTTCGTTATTGCCCGTGCCGCGGCCAGCCTTGGCCCACTGCGACGTGATCGACGGCAGAACCTCAGATGTGATCCGGTCTGACATCTGCGAGAAGTACGGGTTCCCCGCGCTGAGATAGTTCCCGTTGAGCGTGTCGCCGACCATGCCCTGAGCGCCGCGAACCAAAGGCGAGCCAGCTTGCGCGCGGTTGGTCATTCCCGTTAGGGCCTGCTCGGTTTCCGGAGCGAAGTTGGCATACGTCTGGCCGGGGAAGAACTGCTGGTTTTGCCGCTGCGTGAACACGTCGTTAGCCGCCGACAGACCGCGATCAATGCTCGGTTGTGCCGGTGCGTAAGGGTCGGTTTTCTGCGTCTTGTTTTGGCTTTGCGTGGTCTTTGAGGTCGTCATAGCGCTTTGGCCACCGTGATCGTGATTTTTTCCCACCCGAAACGCTTTAACGCGCGCTCCCAACCAACCCTGCAGACGCTCTCAGTTCTCACGCACCCGTTGGCCTTGGCCCATGCTTCAATGGTGCTTAACAAGTGCAGCCAGTCCGCCATTCCCGTGCCGCCGAGGTAGGGGACGCCGCAGGTCTTGCCCGCTGCCGTGTCGTAGATCTCCGTTACCACCGCGCCGGCTGTCCCATCCCCGACCCTGATCGCCCATAACTGCATTTCGCGCGCTGCAATCTTCTCTCGGATGCGCTCGACACTTTGCACCGTGGCAACGGCTCGAGCCGCATCGTCGATAAACCCCACCAAATACGGCCAGACCCGATCAAGATGTCTTGCAGGGATCGGGACTAGCCTAGCGGATGAGGATAAGGTCGAAGGTTTCGGTTCCGCCAGCGCTGGCATGGGTAAGCGTGATTCCGGTTCCTGCGGTTCGGGCTGAAACATAGGGGCTCAATGCTGCCGCGGCTGAATTGGTCGGGGTCAGGCTGACGCGATGTTCTGCACTCATGCCAGTCCAAGCCACGCTTGTCGTCGTGCCGGCGGTCAGCGTGATCGTCCGCGTCGTGTAATCCTTGTAGCTTTCCCGCGTGAGAAGAAAGCTGAGGCGCTTGCAGAAGTCGTAAAGCTGCGGGCCTCCAGCGCCTGACGGGGATGGCCAAAGGTTTCTATTCGACATCAGCGGCCACCCGTCAGCACTGTAGTGTGATGCACGCCCTCGAGCCGCGTCCAACTAGCCCCCGTCGACACTTGCACGCGCGCCCTTACAAAACGCGCATCCATGCGTTGCGGACAAAACCCGGCCCGGTTGATGCTGGTTGCCTGCGTGTAGGCTACGGATGCGCCAGGAAGCGCACGCCGATAGCCAATCGATGCCGACACGTTCGACGCGTCGAAGTCACCCACGGGCCAGATTTCAGTCACCAGCGCACGTTTTCCAGCCGCTGGCTCGAATTCTCCCGTTTCAACGATGGCTTGGCGGTTCTCCCCGGTGAATGTGCCGATGCGGTGCGTCGTGGCACTCACGCCAGCAAGCAAACGCCGCTTTTCGTCGAACACGTTGCTGTCGATGTTGATCCCGTCGAGCGCTGTCGTGTCGAGGTCGTCGGATGGCTCGTAAATCTCGAAATTGTCGACGGTCAGAGCCTCAACCGGCATATCGGTAATCGTTTCGAGCGACACCTCGTCGTGCGTCCATCGCCCATCGGTCAGCGAGTAGATGAGCAGTTCCGAGATATTCGTGGCCGATCCAGCCGGGAAACCGAACACCACGAATTTGTTGATGGTGTCGACGCCTACCGCAACCTTGTGACGATAGCCGTAGTTGAGCCGGCGCTGGAAATAGTTGTCGACCTTGCCCGAACCGATGCCCCTCGAGCTGTTGCCGTCGAACACGTAAAACCCGTCATCGGCGCAGAAGAAAATGCTACCGCCAAAACGTGCCGTGGCGTGCGGCCCAATGGCCCCGCGCTTCGTCTCAACGGCATCCTGCCCGAAATCCCACGTCACAGGAGGCCCGACGAATACCGCCCGGCGTATCGCGCGCTCCTGGAAGATTGCCGCATATTCACCGCCAACGATGGCTTGAATTTTGCCCTGCGCCTGGTCGAGATCCTGCGTTCCTGCCTGCGTCGTCGTGCTCGGCGTCCACGTCGTGATGTTGTTGAACCCGCACCAGTACGCCGTGAAATCCTTACCCATCATCAGGAAGTCATTGATACGAGCAACACACGTCGCCTCGGGCGGGCTTCCCGCGAGATTGGCAAACGCCGTCGAGGTTCCCATTTGATAGACTTGCGGCACGGTCTCGCGCGCTACCGCGACAACGTAGTCACCAAACTGTTCGAACTGCCACCAATCGTCGGATGAAACCGTGTACCCGCCCACCTTGCTTACGTCCGTGGCAACGCGGGAAACGAGCGTGTAAAGCGCGTCCTGATCGCCTGCGAAAATCTGGCCATTGGCGAACCCGTCGTAAACGCCTTTCATGCCGAGGCACACGGCTGCGGTAGCCGCATCAGCGCCGGCATAGTCTGATATCGACTTGAACGGGGCGTAGTTGCCAGCGATCGAAACGACGCCTTTGGCCTCTAGCGCGGCATTCTTGCGGCTGGGCAGATCCGGCGTCCATTCACCGAATTGGATGGTGTCTGGCATCAGAGCACCCACGGCGCGATGCGCCCGGTGAACGCCTTAGCAGCCATGCGGCGCTTCAACGGATCGAGCGCCTCGGCCAGCGCATCGCGTGCAATCGACAGCCCTTCGCCATCGCGCAGGATATCACGATAGATAATCGCCTTGGCCTGGTTGCGGATCAGCGCCTCGCCGTCCGTCATCCAAGCGTTCGTGGAGCCGTCCGTGGTCAGCGTTCCGAGCTGAGCCAGCCCCGAAATCGTGCAGGCGTAGGAAGCATCAGGGATCGGGGAAAGCCTGATCTTGTCGCCGAACACGGCGTAGGCATAAGGCTGACCGGTGTACTGGCTCGCGTTGGCCTGCTCACGGTCCATCACGCCTTGTGTTTGCTGCTCGAGCGGATAGGGCTGGTTGGCATAGGTCAGTGTGAAGCTGTCGATTTCGATCAGGGTTTCACCTGAATCGATGGCCGTGCGGTCCGTGTTGGTGAGGTCCGACATGGCGTAGTATTCGGTATCTGCCACCGTAGTGAGCAGATACCGTTTTTCGTTGAAATGAAACCGCGTCGGAGCCCAAAGCGACAACGCCGTGGTTATGGCGTTGCCGATCTGAGATGAGAGGTCATCGCGGACCAATTCATCCGCGATGCGCGTTTTCATAGCCCCGAGTGTGCTCATCAGGCGTACAGAGCCGGGTTCGGGATGTACTCTATCCAGACGAAGCCGGCACCCGTTGTTGCCGCCGTACCGGACATCGCAAGCGTTGCCGTGATGGTCGTGTCGCTGGTGACATAGGCGTCATTGCTGGTCGCCATTTCGTCAACCACGATCACGCCGACCGTACCCAACGCAAGATCGGTTGCAAAACCATCGTCGTCAGCGGACGTGCCGATGTCGAGCAGGTTGGTTGTCGCTGCGTTGAACACGGTGGTCACGCACACACCACCGCGAAGCACAAGCGACCCGGACGGAATCACGCCGAGCGTGTAAACCTTGCCGGTAAGGTCGGCGTAGCTGATCGGAACACGAAGAAAATGCACCGCGGGCAAGCGGAGATCAGTTGCAGGAGTAGCCATTGGATGTGATCCCCTCTGTTAGTGCGCGACAGCGTAGGTCGACATGGTGATCGTTCCGAAGTCGACGGAATTGAATACCGCCTTCTTGAGACCGCCGATGCAGCCGGCTTTGACGCCAAGTTGGTTGCCGTAGTCGAAAAGTTCTTCGTACCAGTCGAACTCCTTGAACGAGTGGCCCTGGCCAAAGCCCATCACGGCAGACTGTGCGCCGCACAGAACGGCACGACGCGTGCTCGTCTGCGCTGCACCCGTGGACGAGTGCACGCCCTGCGTTACGCGGATCGATTCATGCAAGATCGCGCCGTTGTAGACGCCGAGAGCGCCGGTGAAGATCGGGTTTTCGGCAACCTTGCCGCCGGTCATCGCCGCTTTCTGGATGTCGAGCCACTGGCCGGTACTGGTCGTGGTGCGCAGATCCGTGACCTGATACGGATGCAGGAACACGACGTAGTGCTTGCCACCGTTGATGTTGATCGGACGGATGAGCGGGGTCGCCACCTTGGCGGCCTCGATCGCGTTGTCGATCATGGTCAACGTCATCTTCGACGAGGACGATGCGTTGACGGTCTGGTCGTCGGAACCGGTGGCGAAGATCTTACGGCCGGCAGACGGCGCGGTTGGCGCATTGTTGCCGGTGTAGCGCGTGTCAGACTGCGTGGTGTAGCCGCAGATCTGGTTGAAAAACCACGTATCCATGCGATCCGACCACCAGTCGCGAAGGCCGCTCATGGCCTCCTCACGAACCGAGAACGGGATGCGCTGCTCGCTCATCTTGCCAGAACTGCGCACGGCATGGCGAAGCTGGTTGATGAGGAAGTCGTCGGTATAGGTCGTCAGCGCCTCTTCGTTGCCCTCGAGGGTGCCGTCTCCCTGAATACCGTCGCCGGTCAACTGCATGCGCAGCGTGACGCGAACACGGTCACCTGGCCCCTTCTTGGTGTCGTTGCGAAGTTGAATCACCGAGTCGTCGGACTCGCCGATGAACTTCTGCATGTACGTGGCCTTCAGGGCTTCGCGAGCGAGCCTGCGCGACCACAGCTTAACGGCCTCATTGGCGTTAACGCCGTAGTTAGTGACTGCCATCTGGTGGCGTCCTTTCTGTGTGGCTTGTTGGGGATAGTGCGCGGTGCTCTGCTCTTAACGCCGGCAGGCTGGCAGCATCGATTGCGGCTCGACGGGGCCGAAAGTTTCAAACGCAAGGCAACGGAAGGGTAAGAACGGGTTGCGGCCCCGCTTAGCCGAGTAGTCCGGCCTTCTGCATACGCTTGAATTCCTTGTCGGCCCGGTCGGGGTCGTCGAGGTACAACTGTGCCAGGTCGTCAGGGCTCATCACGTTGTTAGAGCCGCCGCCGCCACCTGAGAGAGACTTTGCCGCCTGCATGCCAGCCTTGGCCGCAGAAATCGGCGTAGCCTGTGCTGTGGCTTTCTTGAGGATCTGCGGCGCTTGTGCCGGCTTCGACTGATAGCCGCGCTGCTGTGCAAGCTGGTAGTACAGTTGCGCGGGCGAAACACCCATCTGCATCGCTTGCCGAGCCACCTGAACCCGGTCGTTGTTGAGGATGGCTATGCGCAGATCTGCTGCCGACTTGTAGCCTTGCTGCTCGGCGTATGCCTGCGCCGTGTCGGGGATCATCAGTTCCAATTCTTTGACACGGTTCGCCTCGAGGTATTCGACGGCAGGGTCATAGTCGGGATTGCTCGCCCGCATTTCCTGCTCGGCGCGCTGCACTTCGCCCCAGAACCGTTGTTCGTGCTGCGCCTTCTGGAATTGCTCGACGGTCTGTTGCGTGCCCTGCGTGAGACGCTGAATATGCGCTTCCTGTTCGGCAATCTTGTGCTGGAAATACCCGATCGGATCCTCTTCCAGCGTCGGCACCTTGGGCGCTTCGGCCTGGGGCTGGGCCTGACGCTGCGCCAGCACTTGACGAAGCACCTGCTCCATCTGCTGGGCACGTTCGGCCAGCTGCTTGCGGGTGCCGCGTTCCTCGCCTAGTGCGCCCTGAAGCTGCTTGTAGCGCTTGTCCAGTTCCTCATACGGGATCGGTGCCGCTGCCTTCTCGGCTTCGGTCTTTTCCGATTCCGGCTCTTCCTTGGCCGGTTCCGCTTCGGCTGCGGCTTCTACCTCGGCTTCATCGCCTCCCTCGTCTGACACCTCTTTTTCAAGGTCAGCCCATGCGGCGGCTTCGGCTGCGTCTGGTGCGTCGGCAACAATCGTTTCTTGGCGGTCAGTCACTGGTTAAACCCCGGCGGTTGTTGAGGCTGTAATGTCTGCTCATAGACTTGACGTGCGGCTTGGGCGGCGCGGGCCTGATTGAGAATGGCCTGCGTTTCATCCTTGCCGGCGGTCGCGGCTTCCTTACGCAGCGCCAATTGCTGGCTTGCTTGCTGCATCTGCTGTTGTGCCGGATCGGGCTGGCCTGCCTTCTCCAACGCTTGGCCGATCTTTGCCGATACGCTCGACGGCAGCGGCGAGTAGCGCAGGAACTCGGTCCAGACTTCCATCGGCACGGGCTGCTTGGTCAGGATCGGGAGCATTTGGGTCATCATTCCCCAAACGGCTTCCTTCTGATTGGCGGACATCGGAGCTTCATCGACAATCACATCGTACTTGGCGGTATCGGCCTGCTTGGTCAGCGGAGCGTATTGCTCGTTACCCTCGCCGCCAGCGATGCGGATCAATCGGCCGTCGCTGATGAACTCCTGAATGAAGTGGAGCATCACGCGGCCTTGCATCTTGCGATACCGGCGAAGGCTGTCGAAGAACACGGCCAGGATCGCGTATCCGGCCTGCTTGCGTTGCGCTTCCAAAACGCCGGCTTGCTCTTTCTGCACCAGCCCCAACAGCTCGAGGTTGATGCCGGTAACCTGTGGCATGCTGCCCACTGCGAACTCGAGCAGCCTGTCGAGACCTTGCGGATACGCCTTCGCTTCACGCTCTTTGATCGCACCACGGCCGAGCGAGCCCGACTTGACTTCGATCATCCCGTCCGGCTTCGACCAGTCTTCCATGGCCTTGCGCGGGTTCTCGAAAGCGTCCTTTTCGTACAGAACGCCGCCCTTGCTCGACGTGTTCAGGATGTGGAGGATCTGCGAAAGCCATTTGTTGGCCCACATCTGCGGGTCCATCATGGCACGCACGATGCCGTACCACGTACCGTTATTGCGATCCCGCTTGCCGGTGATGGCCTTAAATGTGAAATCGTTGCAGGTGATCGGGCTCTTAGGCTCTAGCAGCACGTCGCCGCACACGAACGCCTGGTAGTATTTGCGGATCTTGAGCTTGACCGCTTCCGGCGGTTGCATTTTGATTTCGAGGTACTGCAGAATGGTTTGTTTGTATTGCTCGGGGCTCATCGTGGCCGTTTGGCCAGACTGCTCATCGCTGATCTTGTAGGCGTCCTCCAGCTCCCACCACTGGAAATGCTTGATCCAGACCTTGCCCTTGTTCTGGTCTTCGCCGGTTACTTCCGGGTCACCGTTCTCGTAATCATCGCCCGGTCCCGTCTGTCCACGGCCCATGCCGGAATCCATATCAGCACCATCGCTGCCGGCTTCCGAAATCTTCGATTTCCACTCTTTGGGCAGCTCAGAGCGCGGACGGAAGCGACCACGGTAGCAATACCGCATGTCCGCCATGTTGCGCTTGCGGGCGCTTGGATCGGACCACATCTCGAACGGGTCGACACGATCGATACGAATAGTCCCCTCTGGATCGATCTCGTAATCCATGCGGGTTTCGGTCCAACCGATACCGCATACGATCACATCACCGAACGCATCCGATTCCTCGTCCTCGGCATCGCACAGATCGCGCGCCCAATCGTTGGCGCTGCTGATCAGTTCGTTGACCTTTACGTCGCCAACCTCACGAGGAACGAAGCGCACTTCCTGCCGGTTGAGGATTTCAGCGCCGAGCACAGCGTCGACCATAGGCCCCGTGCGGTTGAACACGATGGGCTGGCGCATCTGGTCTAGTAGCGCGGTCTTGTCGTCCTGGCTCCACTGATGGCCAGCAACGAAGTCATAGCAGCGGCGCGATTCCGTGCGCCACGTCGACCAATGCGAGCGGGCCTGACTCTCCCATTCCTTGAGCTTGCGTAGAAGCTCTTCGTCTTCGTGCTCCTGCCCTTCCGGGTCTTCGTGCTCTTTGGTGTCGTCGGGAGCTGTCGACAGCTCCTCGTCGTCGTCGCTCATGCCGCCCACGCGCTGCCCCCTCCGCGACGGCGGTTGTAACGCTCACGCGGCTTCTCAATCGGGTGATGCGTGGTTGCAAAGCGCAACATCATAACGGCGTAGCGCGTAGCACTCATGAGGTCGTCACGTTCCTTTACGATCAAGCCATCGACACGATGGTAGAGGCGGAATTCTTCGAACCAGTCGTTCATGTTCCGAAACACCTTGAAGCGGCTGGTACTCATGCGCTCGAGCATGTCCATCAAACCGGCTTCGACACCGTTTCCGCCCTCGGCGTGCTCGGCGCGGTCGGGCAGCATGTTGACGCCGTGGGTCTTGTACTGCTCTTTCAGTTGCTCGCCTGAACCCTTGTCGCGAGTCAGACCGTCATGCGGCCAAGCGCAGGGAATCCAGTTACCCCAGCTTTTGATCTGCACCGCATGGATGGGCGGGATTTCGCCTTTGATGCGGTAGCAGTGCGTCACGTACACCGTGTCTGAATCCCGATCCCAGGCGCAGCGCACAGCGGCGAACGGATGGTCAATACCGAAGTCAACGCCGACGATCTGAGGCCAGAAATCAGGGATCGGCAGCGGGTCGACGGCTATCAGTTCCTCGGCAATCGGAAACACGCGGCCAGATCCCATCGTGGGAATACCTTTGGCGCGGGCTTCGCGTTCGTGCGCGGGATAGCTCGCAATGATGCGTGCCTTTTCCTCGGCGCTGTAGTGCTCCACATCGTCAATGGTCATTGAAGTGACGTGGCGAGACAATTTATTCCTCGTGGTGTGGTGTCAGCCCGGGGATCGGCGACACTTTCAGGAATCAGATTTCTCAGCGAGCAGGAACATCGAAACGACTTCGCTCATGCCAAGCAATGGCGTGAACGTGATGTAAGCGAACTGGCTACGCTGGCCTCGGTTGGTTCGCGTCAGCCCTTCCGTGTAGATGTCGAGCGGCGGTTCCTCATCGAACCACACAGCATCAATGGTCGGCCCCTGCCACTTTTCGCGGCCCTTCTCATAGGCTTTGAAGTACACGATGGACTCGCCGGCCTGTACATCGCCGCCGCCACCATGGCGAACGATGTAGTTGTCGAGCAGGTTCGGGACACCCATCGCACGGTCGAAATCAAGCAAGCATTCCTTTGGAATTGTCCCGGTTCCCCAATCGTCTTGGCGGGGCGGGTTTCCGATCAGAACGCGTTGCGGGTTGTCCCGTGTACTCTCGCCGGTTACGCCAGAAGCCCAGATGATCGGGGCTTTGTTGAACGTCGCGCCCCTCCACCAGTCAGGATAGCGGCCGGTGAGATGCATTGCAGTCTCAAAACCACCGGCCCACGTCTTGCCGAGCTGGTTGCCGGCCATGAACAAGCGTTCGTGATGCTCTGCGCCGGCTTCGTGGAACTCCCGCTGCTTAGTGTACGGGGCGTAACCCTTGAGCCGGTTCTGTGCTTTCCGCTTCGATTGCTCCTGCTCGAGCAATTTCAGCAGCGCAGGTATTCGCGAGGGATCTAAGGGCAGCGAGGCTAGCAGCGAGTTCGGCGTCATCTATCTCTGCCAGGTTGTCGATTTTGACGTTGACATCTCGCGGCAGCAGACCAGCAACCACCTTCAAGAACTCGTGGGGTCGCTCTTCGACAACCTTGGCGATGGCTTCCGCGCCTTTTGTCTTCCATGCCGCGTGCATGTCCTCAAGGAACGCTTCGCTGATCTTGTGCCGCGTTCCCTTGGCCTTTCCAGCGGGATTGCCTGATTGGCCAGGCTGGAAAGGCTTGAGGTTGGCAAGGCTTCTCTGTTTTGCCTCTGCATTTGCAGTGGTTTCGTCACTCATTGTTTCACAGGTTGTTTCACGTGGAACCGTTCAGCACTTGTTGCCCTTCGGCATGGTCTTTGGTCCACTGCCCTGGGGCTTGGGTTTCGGCTTGCTTGCCATGGTGCTGGTTCCTATCGGTTGAGGGCTTCGATAAGTGCCCTAGTGGCGATGAGCCAATCCTTGGGCATCAGGTCGAGATGTTGGGTGAGAGCCTTGTCGACTTGGTAGCGGTCCTGATCTGGAAGGGTTGCGTAGTCTTCCAGTAGGGATTCGAGAGCGCCGCAGAAACGAGAGCGGGCGGGCTTCGGTGGCCTGCCACGCTTAGGTTCTGTGTCTGTCGTTGTCATGCTGCGAGCTTCAAACGGGCGGCTTCAATAAGGGAACGGCTACCGTCGATCACGGTTGGCCTGGGCGAGGTTATGCGGGGCTTTGCCGGGGTCTCGTCTTCCTCACGGCGATAAAGGCCCATCATGAAAAAGCTAAGCGCGGGAAGGATCACAGGCATCAGAGCAAGACCAATTGTGTTCTCTTGCTCCACGACTTCTTTCAGGAGGGGGGACGCTTCGACTTGGCCGGACGTGACGAGCGATGCCAGCTTGAACAGCGTGGTGTTCTGGTGACTGACGATGGACGGCTTGTGCTCGACGGCTGCGGCCTTCTCTTTGTAATTGGCGATCACAGCCTTGGTGGCTTCGATCTTCTTTGTGGTTTCGTCCACGCGCTCGAGCACGGCGATGCGGCTGGCAACGTCGTCGCGCTCTTGGGTGCGAACGAGGCACTTGGCCTTGCAGCCGCCGCGTGAGGCTTCCTGATCGATTGCAAGATTGAGGCTGGATAGCTTGGCCCGCAGAGCGTCGGCCGTCACAGTGGTAGCCCATCCGTTGGCCTTCTGCAGATCAGCGAGGCGGCTTTCAAACAGCGCGAGGGTGGCCTTGGCCTTCTCCACGTCGTCTCTGCCATCGTCGTACTTGGTCTGCTGTAGGTTGGCGGTCTCTACGTTGATGCCACGGAATCCGGCGGTGTAGGCTATGTGGCTTTTGGATTCCTGCCAGAACAGGGGGACGGAAACGAGCGCAAGGCCGATAGCCACGCCCTTCATACCTTGCCGCCAGTGCTTATAGGCTTCCTCGATGATGAACGCCGTTGCAAAGGTCAACGCGCCCATGATCAAGCCATGCTTGAAAGAGACCTGGGAGCCGTAGTCGTAAGCCATGCCCATCGAGCAAGCCAGCGTGATCAGGCCGGCCCACATCCAGAACCGTCCGGTTGCGGTAAGGTCGCCGAACCTTTCGCGAAGTAATGCTTTCATGGCGTTCTCTCCAGAGTTTCAAGGAGCTCATACGCTCACGGATGCGGGCGGCGACTTCAGAAGGTGACATAGGTGGACGCATTGTTGGTCCAGCCGTTAACGCCGCTGTGCGTATGCGTGCGGTTTTGAACCGTCACTGTATGGGTGTGCGGTGGACCAACGCTGCACCAGCTATGCGTGTGGTCCCCGCTCGTGCCGGTGTAGATGTACTGAGACGGAAGCGCTGGCGGCATGGGCGGGGGAACTACTGCACCGGCCACAGGCACCGCCGCAGCTTTCACAAGCTCAGCGGCCACGGCTGGGGCTGCAACAGCGGCGGGCACGGCGGCAAACAGGCGGCGGAGAAAGCTGCGGCGGTGCATGGGCTATCCTACTTGCTTAGGCAAAAATACGTGATCGCGAAGCATGCGGCCACCTCTGCGGCAGTCTTGGCGTCAACTGAAAAGCCGGTGCCGATGATCTTCCAAATGGCAAAGCCACCCAGCAAAAGGGCCATCACGGCGAGTAGGGCGCGAATGATGCCCATGAGCTGCGAGACGAGTTGATCTGCGTTCACCAGTCAGGCTCCGCTAGGTAATTACCGGCGATGATGCCGATGATGAGAACGACCAACCACGTTCCGAGGATTGCAGCGGTCAATTGGGGCCGTCGTATTCTCGCTCGTACCGATCGACGGCGCGGTTGATCATGCGGAGCGCAATGCAAGCGGCAGCGAGAACGGCAACGGTGACGATGAACTCGAGCATCAGAACTTGTACCGCAGGCCCACACGGGCGTTCACGTCGTCTTTGGTGGCCGTGCCAAACTTGCTGGCGGCCCATGTGCCTTCAGTAAAAATGGAAATCTTCGGGTTAATGATGTTGAGGGAGAGCTCAGCGCCGCCACCGAGACCGAGCTGGCCGGCGTCCTTGATCTTCCACTCAGGAACCTTCCACTCGGCCAGGCCATAAATCACAGCACCGTTGTTGATCGCGATGCCGAGCTTGGCGAAGATGCTGCCGGCCGCAGTGCCAGCGCCGTCTTTCCAGTCGCCACGAATGCCACCACCGAGAACCATGTTTGCAAGGGTGAGGTCGCAACCGCCACCAATACCGACGTTGGCTTGCCGATCAGCACGGAGGAACGTGCCGGCAACGCTGGTCTCGACGTAGCAGCGGGCGGGGCTGGCACCTTTCAAAGCAATGATGTCTTCGAACGTGGCAGGCTTGCCGAGGTCTGCGGCGGCAGATCTGCACCCAGACAAGGCAAGAAGAATGGCGGCAAATACCAGTGCTTTCCGCATGTTCTAGCCTTTCTGTTGGGTTGGGCTGAGCGCGATTGATCTACGCAATAATTCGCGTTCGATCATTTCCAGGGCCATAGCCTCGCCAATGGTTTTCCCGGCGTTAGGACCGTCAATAATCTTTGCAGAAAGAATGCCGTGTCCTGACTTTCGTGCTCCAACGGACACATCATTTCTCGCTTCGAGCAGGTCTTCGTCTGACATTTGCTCCACGGTTTGCGTCATGTGGCGTTCAGCATCCTGGTGTTAGGTTCCCTGCGTGTCGGCGGTGCATGCAGTGGAGCGCGGGTTTGTGTTGCCGCCGCAGGGAATAGGTATCGCGTAGCGCGTGTGTGAGTGGCGTAACGCAAAGCGGGCGGCCCTGGTGTGGACCGCCTTTGTGCTTCGGGCGCAATAATGGTTTCGTGGGGAAATCGATTCCCCTGGGGTGCCTACGCTTCGTCGCCGCAGCGGTACAAATCGGCACTCGTCCGTGAACTCTTATGCGCGAATTCGGCCACAATGTCTAGTGGGTCAACCAGGGTCGATGCGGATAAGGCTTGTGGTTTGCACACAGAACTTGCGGCCCAGGCTTTCGACGAGCCACTGACGACGCCCCCGCCTTTCGACGAGTTTTCCAACACTGCCCGCGAACGGACCGGCCGTCACCCGCACGTCGTCTTTAAGTTCCCATGGCTTTTCAGCCGGCAAGGGCTGGGGGCGGCTTCCATAGAGATTGATGATCTGGCGGTTTGGGATCTCGGCCAGAACGCCCATGGCGTGCTTGGTGAAGGCTGGCAGCGCGTTCGTGAACACGAAGTTGGCCGTCACCTCCTTTGTGACCCGATGGCGCGTGACGTGGGCCTTGGAGCCCTCACGGCGCAATTCGCTGACGAGCTTTCCCCTGGATGCGCAGCGAGGGGCTACGGCAAGCGAGTGACCCGGCCTGGCCTTCCTCGGCGGCACGTTGCGGGTGCGGACGGTGAGAACGTCCTTGCCGTAGCGCTGAACGAGTTCGGTTTCGATGCTCATGATGTGTAGTCCTATGCGGGACGCGCACGCTTAGGCGGTTCACTTGGCTGGTTTGGCCCCCGTGACTTTGCCTTTCTTCCGGCGCTGAGCCGCTTTGACGTGAGGCAGCGCCGGCGGGGGAGTGATCACCAGCTTGCCGTCTACAATCTTGGCGTTGGCCAGCTTGGTCTTGTGTCCTGTAGAGGTGAGGGGAACGCCCATGTGAGTTCCGGGTTTGAGTGCCATGGCGATTACCTCCGCTTGGCGTCGTTGATCGTGATAGGCCCTGTCTCTGCGGTAGAGGGCTATGCGCTCTTGGGCTGCTAGGGTCATGCTGCTTTCCTCAGCTTTGCCCTTATCTCAGCCCTTGCAATTCTTCGAAGCTCTGCCCCACGTCCGTTGACTGGTGTGGACATCTGCAAAGCCTTGAGAGCGATCGTAAGCATTAAGGCGTGGTCAATGTCGGTTTCGGATTTAATGTCCAAGAGGTAGTCCATGCCGGCGCGGTGGGGGTTCATGCTGGCACCTCATCGTGAAGCCAGATCAAAACGACGGCATCGCCCTCGGTTCCCCATACCTGCCAGCCCTTGGCGATGTACTCTCTGGCCATGTCGAGAGGCACGCGCTTGTGCCAGTGGTTTTCGTAGCTCATAACTTGCCCCTCATCTTAAGAGCGGTCTGTGCGAACGCTAAACGCTCGGCAGCTTCGCGGGCCAATCCTTCGCAGTATTCGAGGAAGGCAGCGCGTTCTTCGTACCAGTCTCGAAGATCATCGTTGAACACGTCGGGGTTCATGCCGAGCCCTCGACTTTAGCGGCGTAGAGCGCAAAGATTTTCTCATCGTCTTTGATCGCATCGCCGTGACATTTGCAGGCATCTATCCACAGATCGGGCGGGTTTCC
>Ga0114969_10000353_pt1 | contig 39134 bp, 25 predicted proteins | sample M_130807_MF_Meta_FD_87316 | JGI IMG/M metagenome (GOLD analysis project Ga0114969, IMG submission 87316) | Freshwater microbial communities from Lake Montjoie, Canada to study carbon cycling - M_130807_MF_MetaG | ecosystem: Environmental > Aquatic > Freshwater > Lake | place: Lake Montjoie...
GAGTCGCGGTAAGCTCGGGCAGGAGTGTATTCTTCAGAGAATCCCAAACCTCCATGAATTTGCACAGCTTCGTCAACTACATAGTCTAACATTTCACTACCATATACTTTGAGAATAGCACATTCAATTGCAAATTCTTCTGCTGCTCCCATCAGCGCTTTCGGATATTCCAATCCTGATTCGATGAGGTCGTGTGCTTTTTCTTCTATCTGTTTAGAAGCACGATACATGGCGCTTTCAACCGTAAATATTTTAATTGCCTGTTCAGCCAGTTTATATTTTATAGCGCCGAAGTCAGAAATTTTATGTTTGAATTGTTCGCGTTGTGTTGCGTACTCTACTGAAATAGTTGCCATTCTTTTTGTTGCGCCCATTGCAGCAGCACACAATTTCAATCGTCCGATATTTAAAATGTTGAATGCAATCAGGTGACCTTTTCCGATTTCGCCCAACAGGTTTTCTACAGGCACTTTCACATCCTGAAAAAATATTTGTCGAGTGGATGACCCTTTGATTCCCATTTTCTTTTCTTCTTCTCCTCGCGTTAAACCTTCGCTGTTTGCTTCAACAATAAAACCAGTAAATTTTTCTCCGTCAATTTTTGCGAACACAATAAACACATCGGCGAAACCACCGTTGGTGATCCACATCTTTTGTCCGTTCAGTAAATAATATTTTCCATCAGCAGAAAGTTTTGCATTTGTTTTTGCAGCAAGTGCATCGCTTCCGCTTCCCGGTTCTGTTAAACAGTAAGCAGCTTTCATTTCGCCGCTCGCGAGTTTCGGAATGTATTTTTTCCGTTGCGCTGGGTTACCGAAATACAAAATGGGAAGTGTACCGATTCCGGTATGCGCCGCACACGCAACAGCGAACGAACCACCTGCGCCTATTTTTTCAGTGAGCAAAGTTCCGGTGATGAAATCTTTTCCGAAGCCACCGTACTCTTCGGGAATGGTTGCGCCGAGCAAACCGAGTTCACCCGCTTTGTTCATCAGCTTCACCATCAGTCCTTCTTCTTGATGATCCAATTGTTCGTTGACGGGCAGCACATCGTTGTTGATGAAATCTTCCGCCATCTGCGCCATCATTTTCTGTTCTTCATTGAACTCCTCAGGAATAAAAGTATCCGCCGATGAAGATTCTCTGATTAAGAATTCACCGCCTTTGAGCGCTTGCTTTATGAGTGTTTCAGCCATTGAAAATTGTTCTTTGAATTTATTTTATCCTTTCTTCCGAAGAAGAAATTTTTCACTTTTAGTTTTTATTTTTTCACTTACTACATCACTTCAATCACTCCTGCAATTCCTTGTCCGCCTCCGACACATGCTGTTACTATTCCGCGTTTTTTTTCGCGGCGGTTTAATTCGTGAATGAGTTGTATAGTAAGCTTTGCACCTGAACAACCGAGTGGATGACCGAGTGCGATGGCGCCGCCGTTCACATTCACTAAATCAGGATTTATTCCCAATGTGCGAATCACTGCTATGGATTGTGAGGCGAATGCTTCGTTCAATTCAATGAGGTCAATGTCTTTCAATTTTAAGCCTGCCTGCTTTAGTGCAATAGGTACTGCTTCAACAGGGCCAACTCCCATAATGCGCGGATGCACTCCCGCACTTGCGCAACCAACTAAACGCGCCAATGGTTTTATATTGTAATGCTTGCACATCCGCTCGCTCATCACAATGGTGAATGCAGCTCCATCGGAAGTTTGCGAAGAGTTCCCGGCTGTTACACTTCCCTTTGCTGCGAACACTGGTTTTAATTTGCTTAGTACTTCGAGCGAGGTATCAGCACGAGGACCTTCGTCGGTATCTATTATAAAAGTTTTTGATTCTCGTTTTCCTTTTGCGTTCACAGAAACATCTTCAACATTTATGGGAGCAATTTGTGTTTTGAAATATCCGTTGGTGATGGCGGCGATTGCTTTCTTGTGTGATTGATAAGAAAAAATATCCTGGTCTTCGCGGCTCACATTGTATTCGTTCGCCACAGCTTCAGCAGTGAGTCCCATACCCAAATAATATTCGGGTGTTGATTTCGACACGGTGTAATTCGGAACTGTTTTCCATCCAACCGTAGGCACAAGCGACATACTTTCAGTTCCACCTGCTATAATGCAATCTGCCATGCCTGCGCGAATCTTGGCGGTGGCAATGGCAATGGTTTCCAAACCTGATGCACAATATCTGTTCACCGTCATGCCGGGTACATTCATTGGCAGTGCGCGCACTGCTATCATGCGACCAATTTGCAAACCCTGCTCAGCCTCAGGCACTGCATTGCCTACAATTAAATCATCTACATGCTGTGGCTCAAGTTGCGGAAGAGTTGCAAGTAACTGGCGAATGGTTTCTACTGCCAAGTCATCAGGGCGTGTGAAACGAAAACCACCTTTCTTCGCCTTGCCCACTGCGGTGCGGAGACCTGCTACTATGTATGCTTCCTGCATTTTTTGTTGAACTAAAAATTAATGGATAAAAATGAAAAACAGTTTGCCAATTCTTAATTTCTCAAAATTAAACTGGCAAATCGTATTAATTTATGACTTGGAAAAATTTAACGAACAGTTTGTGTGGATAGTTCAATGAAAATGCCATTTTCTATTTAATGAATGATTAGCGCTATTACATTTATCGCCTGAAAATTATTTATGAACTGTTGCATTGTAACAATTGGTGATGAACTATTAATCGGTCAGGTTGTGGATACAAACTCTGCATTCATTGGTCAGGAAATGAGTAAGCTCGGTGTGCGCATTCATTCGCGCATCAGTGTCGGCGACCGCGAAGAAGATATTTTGCGCGCACTCGATCAGGCAAAACAAGTTGCTGATATTATTTTAATCACCGGCGGACTCGGTCCAACAAAGGATGACATTACAAAAAATGTTTTGTGTAAATATTTCGACGCGAAGCTGGTAGTGAATGAAGAAGTGTTACACGATGTGAAAGGATTTTTCACACGACTCAATCGTCCGATGCTTGAAACAAATCTGAAACAAGCCGAAGTGCCAGATAATTGTTTAGTGATAAAAAACAAAAACGGAACAGCGCCCGGTATGTGGTTTCAGCAGGGGAATAAAATTTTTATTTCAATGCCCGGTGTTCCGTACGAAATGAAAACAATGCTGACAGATGAAATTATTCCGTTGCTTAAAAAAACTTTTTCGTTTCCAATCATCATTCATCGCACCATTATGACTTGCGGAATAGGGGAATCATTTCTTGCCGAGTTAATAAAAGAATGGGAAGAAAATCTTCCGGCGCATTTTCGATTCGCATACTTACCCGCATTGAATCAATTGAGATTACGAATCACAGCAACCGGAACCGATGAATCGAAACTGAAACAAGAAATTGCAGATCAGGAAAGCAAACTCATTCCACTCATTGACAAATTTGTTTTCGGGTTTGATGATGAACCATTGGAAAGCGTGGTTGGAAAAATGCTGAAGGAAAGAAAAGCAAACATTGCTCTCGCAGAAAGTTGCACCGGCGGATACATTGCTCATAAGCTGACTTCCATTTCCGGAAGCTCATCTTACTTCGATGGCTCGTTGATTACTTATAGTTACGATGCGAAAGAAAATTTTCTCGGCGTGAATCACGAAACACTGTTACAGAACGGAGCGGTGAGTGAAGAAACTGTTCGCGAAATGGTGGCGGGTGTAAAGCAAAAATTCAAAACCACTTATGCAATTGCTGTGAGTGGTATTGCAGGACCCGATGGAGGCACTCCCGATAAACCGGTGGGAACTGTATGGATTGCTCTTGCCACTGAAAAGGAAATTATTGCAAAGAAATTTTTCTTTCACCGCAATCGAATTCAGAATATTGAAATGACTTGCGTGGCTGCATTGAATATGCTACGAATGGAATTAATCGGAACATTAGAGCATTAACCAACATAAAATTTTCAAACAAATTTTGATTCTTATTTTCGCGGCAGAAAAAAATTACAATGGCTGAAGTGGAACTCATTATGCCCAAGATGGGCGAAAGCATAACAGAAGCAACCATATTGAAATGGCTGAAGAGCGAAGGCGATAAAGTGGAACTGGATGAAGCTGTTTTGGAAATTGCAACCGATAAAGTGGATAGCGAAGTGCCCTCACCTTTTGCAGGTACGCTTTCAAAAATTCTTTATAAAGTAGGTGATGTGATTGCAGTAAATAAACCGATTGCTATAATTTCAACCGGCGCCGCTGCAGCAAAATCTGCTGCTCCTGTTTCTGCCCCTACTGTTACACCTTCACAAAAAACGACAACAGCTGTTCAAACTACTCCGGCTGTTACAGTTTCACAAACTGCAACAAACGGACACAGCAATGGTGCGCGCTTTTATTCTCCGCTCGTTTTAAATATTGCACGAAGCGAAGGAATCAACATGAGCGAACTCGAAGCAATTGCCGGAACCGGATTAGAAAACCGCGTGACTAAAAAAGATATTCTGAATTATATTCAGGAAAAAAAATCAGGCGGTGGATCAGGGGGATTTCCATCTCCAATGAAACCAACTGAAGTTGAAGAACCTGTAAGTATTCCCTCTGTTTCTGTTTCAGGTAATGTTGAAATTATAGAAATGGATCGAATGCGTAAACTCATAGCAGATCATATGGTGATGAGCAAGCGTACAAGTGCACATGTAACTTCATTTGTTGAAGCAGATGTTACAAATTTGGTTTTGTGGAGAGAGCGCGTGAAAAAAGATTTTGAAAAGCGCGAAGGTGAAAAAATAACATTCACTCCGTTGTTTATTGAAGCTATTGTAAAAGCGATAAAAGATTTTCCATTGGTGAATTCATCATTGAACGGAACACAAATCATTCGTAAGAAAGATATTAATATCGGAATGGCAGCAGCACTTCCAAGTGGAAATTTAATTGTGCCTGTGATAAAAAATGTCGATACAAGAAATTTAATCGGCATTACGAAGGAAGTAAATGATTTAGCCAATCGTGCACGCAAAGGTCAATTGAAACCAACTGAAATTGAAGGCGGAACTTTTACTGTTACCAATGTCGGAACATTTGGCAACCTGATGGGCACACCAATTATCAATCAACCACAAGTTGCAATCATGGCAACCGGAGCAATAAAGAAAAAACCTGTTGTTCTCGAAACTCCCCAAGGAGATGTTATCGCAATTCGTCACATGATGTTCTTATCACTTTCTTACGATCATCGTATTGTTGATGGAGCATTAGGAGGTTCATTCCTGAGGAAAGTAGCAGATTATTTAGAACAGTATGATTTAAACAGAGCTTACTAAAAACAAACTTATGTACGAAGCATTTTTAAAAACACATTCCTATTTAAGATGGGTGGTATTAATTCTTGCACTAATTACTGTTGTAAAATATTTAAGCGGATGGTTGCAAAAAAAATCTTTTACTTCTGCTGAAAATAAAATCAGTTTGTTTTATTCCATTGCAATGGATATTCAATTGGTAGTTGGATTAGTGCTTTATTTTATAAGCCCAATAACCTCGAGCTTTCATATTGACATGAAGGACACTTTCAGCCGCTTTTGGGGAATGGAACATATTGCAATGATGTTTATTGCTATTGCTTTAGTGCACATCGGTAGAATTATTGTTAAAAAAGCAAAAACAGATGCAGCGAGATTTTCAAAAGGCACCATTTATTTTCTCCTTTCATTATTGATTATGCTCGCTTCAATTCCATGGCCATTTCGTGAAATCATAGGCAGACCTTTGTTTTAATCTGTCAGAATAACCATTCTTCCAATTTTTTTAGATAAAATAATTAAAAATTATTTTATCTAAATCATTTGAAAATCAGAATAAATTAACTCTCTTTATACCAAGTTACAATTTAAAACCAAACCAAACCTTTATGGAAAATTTTTTCAAACCCCCTAAAAAAACAGTCTGGAGCAAATTAATTTTTTGCATGCTGTTTTTAACAACCGTGTTTGCGTACACGAATTCAAATGCGCAATATTGTACTCCTACTTATGGATTCGGAGCTTGCGATGAATTCATCAGTAATGTATCTGTTGCTTCTATTAACTATGGAAGCGGATGTGCCGGTGCTGCACAGTATGAAGATTTCACATCAACATTTACGGATGTTTTTGCTGGTCTTAGTTATCCAATTACTGTAATTGTTGGTCCTCCTTTTTATGCCGGAGACCAAGTTGGAGTATTTATTGACTGGGATCAGAATGGATTATTAACCGATGCCGGAGAATCAAATTTTCTAACCAATAACGGTGGTGGTTCGTTTTCAGGAACTGTTAATGTTCCTTCAGGAGCAACTCTTGGAATAACCCGTATGCGTGTAATGATGACCTATAATGTTACTCCGGAACCATGTAATTTAAATGCTTCATTCTATGGCGAAACAGAAGATTATACAGTTAATGTTCAGCCTGGTCCAACTTGCCCATATTCAACGCAGTTAAATGTAACGAACCCTACAACCACAACAGCTGATTTAAACTGGACACACAATTTATCCGCTTCATATTATAAAGTAAGGTATAAAAAAGTAAGTGATCCAACTACCGTTCCTACTTGGGCAAATCCCACAACTGTTTTAGCACCAACAACTACGCTTACTGCAACAGGTTTAACAGCTGCTACACAATATGAATTTCAAGTAAATTCTTTTTGTAGTGCATCTGATTCAAGCGGGTATACATTTTCTGCATTATGGAATACCGGATGTTTTGATTGTCCATTAACTTCAATTCCGGAAGCAGAAGCTTGCGGTACAGATGTAAACGGTGGTTGCAACATGCCTGTGCCTTTCTTTGAACCAATAAATTGCGGAGATACAATTTGTGGAACTGCTTGGGCCGAAGTAAATGTAAATTTCCCTTTTGGAGGTCGTGATACTGATTGGTTTACTTTTGATGTAACTGTTCCAGGAGTTTATACAATTTTTGCTAAATCAATGTTTCCTGCACAAATGGGATATATTGGACCTAACGCAGCATGCCCGATAACTGCTTTTACTGATTATGTTACGACTCCAAATGAATGCGATTCATTAAGTTTAACAGGATATTTAACTGTGGGAACATGGATCTATTTTATTTCTCCAAGTGTATTTGATGGTTACTCATGCGGAAGCGGTCAGAATAATTATTTAACTTATGTATGTTCTACTACTCCTCCAATCACTGTTGCAAATGATGCTTGTTCCGATGCAACTCTTATAACTCAAAACACAACTTGTGTTCCTACAACTGGTGATGTTGCAGGTGCATTTGTTCAAAACGGTGCAGCTTGTGTTGGAACTGCTGAAGATGATGTTTGGTATCAATTTGTTGCAACAACAAATGTTGTAACAGTTCAGGTAACAGGTTCAGCAAGTTTTTATCCTGTTGCTGAAGTTTTTGATGCTTGCGGTGGAAATCAATTAGCATGTATTCAAGGCGCTGGTGCTGGTGGAGTTGCTACTTCAACTTTAGCTCCTTTAACAATAGGGCAAACATATTATGTTAGAGTGTACGATATTTTTGCTACAGTTCCTGCAACTACAACTTTTGATATTTGCGTGTTTGACGCTCCTCCTTCAACTCTTCTAAATGATTTTTGTACAGATGCAATCACGCTTGTTTGTGGTGATGTTGTAACCGGAACAACTATTGGTGCTATTGATGATATTGCCCCAGCATGTGGTCCTGGGTTAACCGCTCCCGGTGTTTGGTATACATTAGTTGGTGATGGTTCAAATACCTTTATATCAACATGTACAGGTACAACCTGGGATACAAAAATCAATGTTTATTCCGGCGATTGTAACAACCTTGTTTGTGTTGGAGGTAATGATGATTTCTGCGGATTGCAATCTCAGGTTTCATTTGTTGCTCAGATTGGCGTTAACTATTACATTTTAGTGAATGGTTACAATGGAGCTACTGGTGATTTCACAATTGATGTTGTTTGTACTCCTCCATGTATACTTACTTGTTCTCCATCTTATCTTCAGGAAAATGAAGTTTGTGGTGCTGATGTAAATGGTGGTTGTAACATGCCGGTTCCATTCTTTGAACCTATTGCTTGTGGTGATACTATTTGCGGTAGCGCATGGATGTCAGGCGGAACAAGAGATACCGATTGGTTTACAGTGGATATTTCAACACCTGGTATTTATACTTTTGTTGCTATTACACAATTCCCATGTACTATGGGATACATTGGACCAAATGCAGTTTGTCCAATTACACAATTTGACCAGTTTGTAAACACTGCAAACGAATGCGATACTTTAAGTATTACAAGTTTCCTTGCAGCCGGAACCTGGATTTATGCCATTGTTCCTTATAACCCTTCATTTGATGGTTACCCATGTGGAAGTGGTAAAAACACATATGTTACCTATGTATGTGCTCCAAATCCTTCCCTTGGTGTTGCAAACGATATTTGCGACAGTGCAATTTCAATTACACAAAATGCATCTTGCCAACCAACTACAGGTGATGTTGCTGGTGCAACTATTCAATCTGGTTTAGGATGTTCCGGTGGTTTTGGTGAAGATGATGTATGGTATAGTTTTGTAGCTACTGGAACAAGTGCTGTGGTTCAGGTAACTCCTTCAGCAAGTTTTGATGCAGTTATTGAAGTATTTGATGCATGCGGTGGTACTTCTGTTGCTTGTATTGATAATTCTTTTGCTCAGGGTGGTATTGAATCTCAGGAAGTAACCGGTTTAAATATTGGTCAGACTTATTTCATTGGAGTTTACGACTATGGTTTCACACCTCCTGCAACAACTACTTTTGAAATTTGTGTATTCGATCCTCCGGCTCCTTGCGTAGTTTGCCCATCTGCAACTGCTCTACAGGAAAATGAGGTTTGTGGCACCGATGCAAATGGTGGTTGTAACATGGCTGTTCCAACATACGAACCAATTGCTTGTGGCGACACAGTTTGCGGAACTTCTTTCGCTGATAATAACCTTCGTGATACTGATTGGTATGAATTTACAATTGCTTCACCATCAAATGTTGTATTCACTGTAAATTCCGGATTCCCAAGATTGGTTGGTTTTGTTGATGCTTCACTTGGTTGTGGTGCTCCGGTATTCTTGGTGTTCTCTCAAGGAACTTTGGAATGCGATACAACATCTGCCGGTGCAAATTTACCTGCCGGTACTTATTGGGCATTTGTAGCCCCAAATGCTTTCAACGGATACCCTTGTGGCGGATCAAAATCAAACTATACTGCAATTCTTACATGTGGAGCTGCAGTTCCACCACCTGCAAACGACAGCTGTCAGAATGCTGAAGTTGTAAATTGTGGTGATGTTGTTACAGGTTCTACACTTTACGCAACTACTGATGCAAATGCTACTTTCTGTGGTACTACACCTGAAGCTCCTGGTGTTTGGTACATGTTTGCAGGAGATGGTTCAGTTGTTACTGCTTCAATGTGTAACGGAACTTCTTATGATAGTAAAATCAATGTTTACTCTGGAGATTGTTCAACACTAACATGCGTTGATGGCAATGATGATTTCTGTGGATCACAATCTCAGATTTCTTTCCCAACTTTTGTAGGAACAAACTATTATATACTTGTAAACGGCTACAATGTGGCTACCGGTGATTTCCAATTAGAAATTACATGCGTTCCACCTCCTCCAAATGACGATCCATGTGGTGCTTTATCTTTAGCTATTGGGTCTAATGGTCCATATGATAATAGTTCTGCTACTGCAAATCCAAGTGAACCAACTCCTCCTGGAACTGATTGCGAGGCTAATGATAGCTGGTGTCCTTTCGCAAATACTGCTGAAAATACTCTATGGTTTATTTTCGATGCCCCTGCTTCTGGCAGAATTACAATTAATTCTCCTGGTTTTGATACTCAACTCGCAATATGGGACGCTGCTGATTGCAATGCTATATTAACTGGCGGTGCAACCTTAATTGCTGCAAATGATGATGATCCTGATTATGCAACTCATGGCGGTTCTATTTTCTCGTCTTATGTATATAGTGATTGCTTGACTCCTGGTCATACATACTATGTTCAATTAGATGGTTATAGCGGAACTGTTGGTTCAACGGATATTATTCTTTCTGATCCTGGAGTTATAGATGCATCCTTCACTACATTAAATGCAAGATATTGCCCTAATGCTTCAGCTGTTACTCTTGTTCCTGCTACTGCAGGAGGAACATTCAGTGGTCCTGGTGTTAGCGGAAACATCTTTAACCCCGCTACTGCAGGTGTTGGTGGTCCTTACAGTATTGTTTACACTGTTCTAGGATGTATTACTTCAACTCAAACAGTTACAGTTGAAAACCCGGTTGCAGACATTTCACCTGCAGGTCCGGTTACTGTTTGCTTCGGACAAGCTGTTCCGTTAACTACTCCATACGATCCGGGTTATACCTACTTATGGAAGCGCGGACCATTTACAATTCCTGGTGCAACTACTAACAGTTACACTCCAACATGGTCAGGAACATTTAAGTACAAAGTAAAAGTTACAGATGTAGTTGGTGGAGGATGCTCTACTAAAGACTCTGTATATTATACTATGATAAACTTCCCGAACCCAACATTAATAATAGGTGCATGTATCAATAACACAGTTTTATTAACTTCAAGTGTTACTGCTTCAAACTTGAACTACCAGTGGGTTAAAGGAACTACTCCAATCAGTGGTGCAACTAATACTTCTTATTTAGTTACCACCAATGGTCCATACAGAGTAGCTATTACTGACTCATGCGGAACATTAAGATTTACACCTTTAACAATGATTAATGTAACTACTTGCCGTATTGAAGAAATGTCTGACGAACAAGTTGCTCAAATGGTTGATGTTGCTCTTTATCCAAATCCGAATGAAGGACAATTTACCATTGACTTGAACTCTTATGACCTTTCATCATCTGCAATCAGTGTTGATGTTTACAATGTACTTGGTCAGGTTGTTTATTCTGAACTTCTGACATTGAATGAAGGAAAATTGAACAACTTGATTCAGTTGCCTTCATCTGTAGAAGATGGATTATACAATGTGAGAATTAAGAAAGGCGATTATGAAACATTCACAAAAATTGTGGTGTCGAAATAATTCATTTCTTAAATAATAAATAAAAGAAAGGCTCCACAATGGGAGCCTTTCTTTTTTATATAACTTCTGTTATTTTTATAGTAATAGAATAAATTGCGTATGTCATTAAAACGAACCGCAAAAGAATATTTTACTTTTAGTAAAAGGGACAAGAGGGCATTACTTATTTTATCTGTAATAATTGTTTTGTTTTCCATTTCACCTCAGCTGTTAATTCTTTTTAGTACTGACGACAAAGTGGAGAACGATTCATTCAAAGAAGATGTTAAAAAATTTTATGCCTCGCAAAACAAATACCAAGAAGAAAACGAAATTGCCACTGAAGAAATCATTCAAAAAGATATTGCAACAACCGTAAAATATGATTCTGTAATTCCGGGAAAAAAAATTGTTCAGCTTTTTTCATTTGACCCAAATACTTTATCAGAAAATGAATTTGAAAAACTTGGCTTACCTGTTAGAACTATAAATAGCATTCTTAACTATCGAAAGAAAGGAGGACAATTTCATTCGCCAGATGATTTTAAAAAGATTTATAATCTTTCAGATGAAGATTTTAATCGATTAAAAAGTTTCATTGTTATAAATAATCCATCTCCTGAAAAAATTCAATCTTTTTCGAAAACATATACTGCATACCAACCGAATTTATTAGATATTAATGTTGCAGATTCGATTGAATGGGTCAAATTACCTGGGATTGGTCCATATCTGACATCTAAAATTCTTAATTACAAAAACGCACTTGGCGGATTTTATTCGACTGATCAAATAGCAGAAGTATATGGTTTGAAGCCAGAAACTTTTGAATCTATAAAATCAAAAATTCTTTGTGGAAATGATGGTGTAAACACTATTAAAAAAATAAATCTGAACACAACAACCAAGGATGAATTAAATGCACATCCTTATATCAGTTCAAAACAAGCTGTGATAATTGCAAATTTCAGAATCCAACATGGCGCATTTCTAAAAGTGGATGATTTAAAAAATGCAGATTGTTTTACTGAAAAGGAGTTCAATAAATTAAAACCCTATCTGATTGTTAATTAAGAGGTAGCAACACCTTTAAACAGGAAGGAATTATTGTGACTTCTGCAGGAAGATTAAAGTAAGGTTCGCCATCCAGTTCCAGAATATTTTCTCCGTCGCATTTTATTATCGCATTTGTACCTGAAAAGGTTTTCACTTTATGATGTTTAGTAAAACTTCCCGTAAATAGTCCTTTAAGGTTCAATAGAATTTGTGGAATTGAAATATCGCCGATGACTGTGATATTTAATTTTCCATCATTCATAGTTGCATCAGGGCATTGCTTTATTCCTCCGCCATTGCTATGATTATTTCCGATGGCAACAGAAAATATCTTTCCGGTCAATTCGCTTCCATCCGCTATTACACTTACCTGCTGTGCTTTATAACTGAACAAAGATGTGGCAAGACAGCGCAGATAAACCAACTTGCCGCCATTACCCTTCATTTTTTGATAATGCGCTTTAACGGCAACATGGGAATCGAAACCGCAACCACCCATACTTATTATGTGCGCGGTCGTCTTTTCATTGAGAAAATTAACTTTAATGGCATCCTGTAAAACAGTTTTATTTTTTTGAAGCAGCTGAATGATTTGATCATTTTTATTTGGCAATTTCCAATAGTTTGCAAAATCATTTCCTGTTCCCATTGGAATTAAACCTAGGCTGATTTCTTTTGAAGAAATATTCTCTTGTGATAAAATTCCATTAGCAACTTGATGTAAAGTTCCATCTCCACCAACAGCAATAATTTTTTTATATCCCTCCTGAATCAGTTCATGTGCTAATAGAATAGCATCGCCTGATGTTTTTGTTTGCCTGAATGTAAAATCTATCTTATGCTTATGAAGCAACGGCTCAAAAGATTTCCAGAATTTCAGGGACTTTCCGCCCGAAGAAACCGGGTTAAGAATAAATGCATATGAATTTTCTTTTATCATTCAGGTAATAATATTTGAATTAAAATATTCCCTTAATCAGGAAATTTATGCTGTTGCAATTTTTGGTTTATTACTAAGAATCTTTTCAATTTCTTTGATAACATCATCAGTTAAAAAATCCATCTTCTCCAATGATTTTAAATTTTCTTTCAGTTGCTCCAATTTTGTTGCACCAACAATGACCGTGCTGACATTTGGATTTTTTAAACACCAGGCAAATGCAAGATTGCTGAGTGGAATATCCAGTTTCCCGGCAAGTGCAAAAAGTTTTTTCACCTTTTCCAATTTTCCAGCATCTCCTAATGCACTTTCTTTCAGCCACTCTAATCCTTTTAATCCAAGTCGTGAATTTTTTGGAACTCCGTCAATATATTTTCCGGTAAGCACACCTGAAGCAAGTGGTGACCAGATGGTAGTTCCCATTCCAAAATCAGAATATAATTTTTGATATTCTTTTTCAAACCGTTCGCGATGAAACACATTGTATTGTGGTTGTTCCATTGTTGGTGCGAGCAGATTTAGTTTTGCGGCAATTGTATGAGCTTCAGTAATTTGTTTTGCACTCCACTCACTTGTTCCCCAGTATAAAATTTTTCCCTGTAAGGCAAGCTGATTCATGGTCCATACTGTTTCTTCAATTGGTGTATTTACATCCGGTCTATGGCAGAAGTATAAATCAAGATAATCGACTTTTAATCTTTTTAATGCTCCATGACAGGCTTCAAATACATGTTTTCGACTTAAGCCTGTTTGGTTTGGAAGCTTTCCGCCTGTACCAAAAAAAACCTTGCTGCTTACAAGATATGTATCGCGTGACCATTTCATCTTCTGCAGAATTTTACCCATTAATTCTTCTGACTTGCCATAAACATAGCCTTCCGCATTATCAAAAAAATTCACACCATTTTCATAAGCATACTTCATGCATTTTTCCATTGAATCATTGCTTCCGAGTTTTGCAAAGTTTAACCATGAGCCAAATGATAATTCACTTACCTGCAATCCAGATTTTCCCAATTTTCGATAGTTCATTTCTAATTTTTTTTCAAACCTAATGAATGAAATGATTTGTTACAGCTTGTATTTTAAACGATACAAATGATTTTGCTTTGTTTGAAACCAAAATTTTATTAACGGTTTACAACAAACGATGAAACTACTTTTGCGAAAACAATTTTATGTCAACCGCAATTTTTACACTCTCAGCACTAATTTTAGTTATTACCACGGTAATGATTAAAGCGCAAAAGCGAGTGCGATAAATTTATTGAATAAAAAAAACATTCTCAGTTTCTGATATCTGGAAGCTAGCTAAACTTATCTCCAAAGTACCGCCAACTATTTTTTTTGCACATAATTCATACAAAAAAAGACCACTCAGAAAATCCAAGTGGTCTTTAAAATTAGTTGCAGGAAATTAATTTGCTGATTGAAGAAACTCAACCACTTTATTAATTTCTGCTTCGGTTAAATTATTTACCCGTTGCTTCATGTGCATTCCTACTGTTTCCCATTGTGCATCGCTGTAATCTACCGGGTCGGGTGCATTGTGACAGCGCAAACAATTTTCTCCCCATATCTGTGCACCTGATTTTGCAGTAACAGCCTCAGTTGCCGCGCATCCGTTGATAAATAATAATGCTCCAATGCTGAAGATTATTGCTATTGAAAGTGAAGTTATTTTTTTCATTTCTTTTGAATTTTTGTGTTGATGAACTTTTGGTAAAAATTAAAATCCCATTACAAAGCGTGCTAACAATTCATTGCTTTGTTCGCCATTTACATGTGTGGTGCTTTCATAAGCGAAACGCAAACCAGTTCGCCAGTTTAACCAATAGCAAAGTCCAATGTCCATTCGGGTTACTACTCCGCCTGCACCATTATTATCTTTTTCACTCCATGCTGCATCTTTTGGTTCTGTGAGTGAATTGTAACGAAGCAACAATTCAATATTTTTCAAACATTTATTTTTCAGAAGCGCTGGACGAAATGAAAATTGCGCATAATAATTCTGAAGTGTATTAGCAAAAGTATAAAGGGTAGAATCTCCAGGAGCATAACTATTTGCAATAAAATCATCGGGAACTGAATAATAAGCATCATCAACAGTATAAGTGCTGAATTGGCCTTTCAAACCAATGATGGATTTGATTTTCGGAATTGATTTTACAAAATTTAAATCAACAGCCATTGCACTTGCACCAACTTTTGAATAATCTTTCCATTCAGAATTTATCTGATAAACTGAATCTTCAGAATTTCCAGCTATACCCTGCTCATAAGAAAATCCTACTTCCAGACAAGAATTAGAAAACGGAAGCAACCCGATTCGTCCACCAACTTGCTTGTTAGAATTATTGTCATCAAGATTTTCGTAATCAATTAATCCGTTGCTGTTATCCAACGCTGGACCATTGGAAACAAAAACAACATAACTTAATCGTGAATTTCCCAAAGGCACTCTACCGCGAACATCCAGTCCCATTATTGCCCCCCAATTCAGATGAGTTCCTCCCGGAAGAAAATCTTCATCGGGAATGATAGGATTGTTTGGAAAGCGTTCAATGAAAGCAGGCTCCCATTTTTCGCCATATGCACCAAACGGAGTTAACATTCTACCTGCTCCAATGCTGATGTAATTATTAATTGCATAATTAAGTTTTGCAAATTCCAATTCGAATTCACCATTGGGAGCTTCAATCTCGCTCTCAAAAAATAATTTGTCAGAAATTTTCCAAAGGAAAACAGGTGCAAAACCATAAGAATTGAAATTCAATTTTGCGTCATTGTCATAAGCAAAACCAAACCAACCTGCACCAGTTAAAAGCATTTTAGTTTTACCTGAAGCGGCAGAAAGATTTTTTTTGTTTACTTCAGTCTGCGTTGAATCCTGTGCTGAAGAAACGAAAGTCATTGCCGGCATCAGGAGAAATGCAAGCATGATTAATCTGAGTTGTGATTTCATGTGTTTGTTTGTTTATTGATTATTAATTTGAGTTGAGATTTATTTTGTTTTCTTAACCACAGCGAGGGTTCGTATGTAACATACTAATTGCCACCGCTGCTGATCAGTCAAAGTTGTTTTGTAAGTTGCCATTGCGCCTCTACCGGTTGTGATTTTCCAGAATAATGAACCATCAGTTTCCGATTGCACTTTAACTGATGAGTGATCTGCGGGAGGAATAGCGAGGGCAGATGCTGCCACTCCATCTCCTTTGCCTGTGTTTCCATGACAAACCACACAATACTTTACATACAGAATTTTTCCTGCAGTAGCAGCGGTTGCATTTCCAGTCAGTGGATTTTTAATAATACTTGCTGATGCAGGTGCGAGCCACGGAGTAGTTTGAAATGGTTTTGAATTTTTACTGCTGATAGCTTCGAATGAAACAATTAAAACAATCAGAACAGTTAAGGGGAGTTTCACTTTTTTCATAAATCAATTTATTAACATTATAAAATTCTATCAAAGTCGGCATGTAACTAGTGAGAAACATCAGATGATTAGCATGATATATATCATGTACTCAATAGTTAAAAGAATTAAAATGGTGAAGATTAATTGTGTCTGTATTTAACACACAACTGTAATAAAATTGAAAGAAAAAACTGCGAAGCAATTAAACTGACCTAATAACTAAAATCTGCTATAACAAATATTTATTGTGTTTATACTTTAATTCCTATCACCATCACATCGTCCACCTGTTCATTATTTCCTTTCCAAATTTCAAAATATTCATTTAATAAAATCCCTTGTTCTCGCATATTATTATTTTGAATAGAAATTAATAATTCTTTGAAATTGCTTGTCATTATTTTTTTTCCGTTTTCTCCTCCAAACTGATCTACAAATCCATCAGAAAAAAGATAAATTGAATCGTCAGTTAAAATTGAAATGGAATGATGTGTAAATGATTCATTATCCCAATACTGACTGCCAATTGAAAATTTATCTCCTGCAAACTGTAACAGTTCTCCTTTTCTGATTATCCAGAGGGGGCGTTTTGCTCCAGCAAATTCCAACTGCTTGTTTTTTAAGTCAATTGAACAAACGGCAACATCCATTCCTGCATGAGCATCAGCTTCTGATTTGTTCAAAGAATTGATGACCGAATTATTCAATTGTTTTAAAATCTGATCTGGAACTGTTATTCCCTTTTCATTGACAATTTGATTTAATAATGAAGTGCCCAAAACGCTCATAAGTGCGCCTGCCACTCCATGGCCTGTGCAATCTGCAGCAACAACAATTATTTTATCTGCTTTATAATTGAACCAATAAAAGTCTCCAGAAATAATGTCCTTAGGTTTAAAGAAAATAAAACTTTGGGGAAATAATGTTCGCAACTCGTTTTCAGGTGGAAGAATTGCTTTTTGCAAACTATTTGCATAGTGAATGGAATCCAGAATCTCTTTGTTTTTTATTTCAAGTAATTCCTTTTGATATAATACCTCCTTGGTTCTCTCTGTTACTTGCGATTCAAGCAATTCATTTTGAAAAAGAATTAATTTTTCTTTTTCCTGTAAACTTTGCAGTGCTTGCTGTTGTGCTTCTGCCTTTTCTATAAGGGCAATTTCCTTTTCGTGTTGCGACTGAATCAAATTCTTCTGTGCTTCAATTCCTTTTTTTAATAATACCATTTCTTCAATGGATTTGACCAATGTGAGTTGAAGGTCTTCAAAAGTTATAGGCTTTGTAATAAAATCAAATGCTCCTCGATTCATGGCAGTTCGAATATTCTGCATATCTCCATAAGCAGAAATCACCACGGTTTTTTGTAAGTGATTATTTTCCTTTTTCTTTTCCAAAAAGGTTAATCCATCCATCACTGGCATATTAATATCAGTGAACACTACATCTATATCCGGTTCAAGCTTTAATTTGTCAAGCGCAGCACTTCCATTCTCGGCAAATGCAAATGTTAATTCGCCTTTTTTAATTTGACTTCGAAAAAACTGGCGGAATAAACTTTCAACATCCGGTTCATCATCAACTACAAGAACTTTGCTAGCCATTTTTTCAGTTCTGCTTATTTCGACAAAGCTAACTGCTTTTAGGATGCCTAAAACATGAAATAAAAAAAGGCACTAGGATATTCCAAGCGCCTTTGTTTGAGTTCGGAAGCGCTCTCACATAAAGTCGCTAAACCTTCTGATAGTTATTACTTTCAGGGGTTTCGTTTTTCATGGATACTGTATGGTTCAGTTTATTTAAAAGGTACATATCCAACTTCACTCACAATAGATTGACCTTCTTTTGACAAAATATAATCAATAAACGATTTAACCTTTTTGCTAAGTGATTTATCAAAATAAAAAAACAGAGGGCGCGTAATCGGGTATGTTCCGTTGATTGCATTTTCAGTACTTGCGTTCACATATGTTTTTCCCTTATCGTAACTAACTGCAACATCTTTTACATCGCTATTCAAATAAGCAAGACCGATGTACCCGATTGCTCCTTCTGTCTGGCTCACACTTTGGACAATTGCTCCGGTTGCAGGCAAATTCAAAACTGATTTATCATAGTTAATTTTATCCATCACATGCTCTTTAAAAAATTCGTAAGTGCCGGAACTTGTTTCCCTTGCATAAACAACAATTTTTTTGTTGTCTCCACCAACTTGTTTCCAGTTAGTGATTTTTCCAGAGAAAATATCTTTCAGTTGTTCCTTAGTGAGTTTAGAGATTTTATTTGTCGGATTAACAATTACCGCAAGCGCATCTTTTGCAATCAGTACTTCTTCGACTTTAACACTATTGATTTCCAGCTTTGTTTTCTCATCTAATTTTATTTCACGCGATGCCATTGCAATATCTGTTGTGCCGTCAATTAAAGCAGTAAATCCAACGCCACTTCCACCACCTGTAACACTGATTGAGGCTGTTGAATCTTTCTTCATGAATTCTTCTGCTTCTTTTTGTGCTAATGGAAGAACGGTATCGCTTCCTTTTAAAACAATACTATTCCTCTCCGCATTTTCTATGGAAGAATTTTCAGATGAATTATTTCCGCATGAAGAAATAATAAATACCAGTGAAATTAAAAGGAAGAGTTTTTTCATTGTTGAAATTTTATCGGCCGAAATTATTTCCGAATTACTTCTTGAATGTTAAGTAAAAGTTAAATAAGTGTTTGGAGTAACTATGGAAATTTTGTTCATCAATTGTTAACACACGCGCAACATGCACGCAACATTCAATATGAACTTTTGCGAAACCTCTTTTGGATGACCAAAAAGCGAACTGCTGAAGCTGTTGTAATATCAGATGTACACCTCGGAACTTATGGCTGCCACGCCAAAGAATTAAGTCGCTATCTCCACAATCTCTCCACGCCAATTCTCATTCTCAACGGCGATATTATTGATGGTTGGGCTTTCAAGAAAAAATACTTTCCGGCTGACCACATCAGAGTGATTCAACGAATATTAAAGTTGATGTCAGAAGGCACAAAGGTGTACTATCTCACGGGTAATCACGATGAAATGATGCGGCGCTTCAGCGGATTCACAGCCGGCAACCTGGTGATTGATGATAAACTTTTATTGATACTCGATGATAAAGTGCATTGGTTTTTTCATGGCGATGTGTTCGACATCACAATGAAACAATCAAAGTGGTTGGCGAAACTTGGCGGAAAGGGTTACGACATTCTCATCAAGTTTAATCGCTTCGTCAATGTTGTTTTATCAAAAATGGGAAGGGAGAAAATCTCACTCAGCAAAAAAATAAAAAACAGTGTGAAACAGGCGGTGAGTTTCATCAGCGACTTTGAACAAACTGCCATTGATATAGCCGCAGAAAATGAATATGATTATGTTTTATGCGGACACATTCATCAGCCCGAAGACAGAATAGTGGATGTGAAAGGAAAAATAATTCATTACCTCAACTCCGGGGATTGGGTGGAAAATTTAACAGCACTTGAATTCAACGAGGGTAAGTGGAATCTCATTCGTTACGAAGATTTACACTTCGATGAACAGGCAATTAACGAAGCACAAAACCAATCGCACAGCATTCCAAACATTCAACAACTTTATGAAAATATTGTACTCAGTACAGGGAACCGGTAACGGACACATCACGCGCGCAATGGAAATTGTTCCGCTGTTGAAAACAAAGGGTGAAGTGGATGTACTTGTTAGTGGAACACAATCTGATATTCAGTTGCCGTTTGAAGTAAAATATAAATTCAACGGACTCAGTTTTATTTTCGGAAAGGGCGGAGGTGTGGATGTATGGAATACTTACCTGCACATGAATTCACTTCGGCTGCTGCGCGAAATAAAAAGTTTACCTGTAGAAAAATATGATTTAATCATCAGCGACTTCGAACCTGTTTCGAGCTGGGCGGCACGATTAGCTAAAAAACCTTGCATTGGTTTAAGCAATCAGGTAGCAACATTGCATCCGCACGCACCAAAACCAAAGAAGACCGACATGCTGGGTAAAATGGTACTCGAACATTATTCACCCACCACTTTCAATTATGGTTTTCATTTCAAAGCGTTGGATAAAAATGTTTTCACTCCCATCATCCGTAAGCAGGTTCGTGAATTGAAAGTGAAGAATAAAAATTACTATACGGTTTACCTTCCATCGTACAGCGACGAACGAATCATAAAATTTCTGAAGCAATACAAAAATGAAGAGTGGAAAGTGTTTTCAAAATTCAGTAAGAAAAAATACAGTGAAAAAAACATAAGCATTCAGCCACTCGATGCAAATTCCTTTTTAGAAAGCATGGCAGCATGCAAAGGAGTTTTATGCAATGCGGGTTTCGGCACCACAAGCGAAGCGCTTTTTCTGAATAAAAAATTATTAGTGATTCCGATGAAAACGCAGTACGAACAACATTGCAATGCTGCGATGCTGAAGAGTATGGATGTTCCGGTGATGAAAAAATTAAAAAATAAACATGCCGATAAAGTAACCGACTGGTTAAAAAATGATAAAACAGTTGAAGTAAATTATCCCGATATCACAGAAGATATTCTTGATACCATCATTGCAAACCACGCAGGTAAAACTGTGGATGATTCAATAGAACATTTACATTATTCATTGTTTCAATAATTCTAAATTGTCATTCTGAGCTTGTCGAAGAATCATTCATTTACTGAAGAACAATTTCACAGTAAAAATTTTGGTGACGATTTTATCTGGGGCATCTCCGCATCCGCTCCGCAAAGTGAAGGTGCGCACAACATTGACGGAAAAGGATTTTCTATCTGGGATACTTTTTCTGAACGCAGAAAAAAAATCCTGAATGGCGATACACCTAAAAGAGCAAGTGAATTTTATCATCACTACAAAGAAGACATTGGAATTATTAAATCACTACAAATTCCTAACTTTCGATTTTCTATTTCGTGGTCGCGCATTTTACCCAATGGAGTCGGAGCAATAAATCAGCAGGGAATTGATTTCTATAATCGAGTGATTGACGAATGCCTTGCAAATAATATCGAACCGTGGGTCACACTCTATCATTGGGATTTACCACTCGTACTTTCACAAAAAGGCGGATGGACCAATCGTGAAATCATTTATTGGTTTGAAGAATATGTTACACTTTGTATTCGAACTTTTGGCGACCGCGTGAAAAACTGGATGATATTGAATGAACCAATGGTATTCACAGGTGCCGGATATTTTTTGGGCGTTCATGCGCCTGGCGAAAAAGGATTAAAAAAATTTCTACCTTCTGTTCATAATGCTGTGCTGTGCCAGGCAATAGGCGCCAAAGTGATTAAAGATGAAAATGCACTCGCCAATGTCGGCAGTACTTTTTCATGTTCTTACATCACACCAAATTCCAAATCAGCAAAAGATATTGCAGCAGCAAATCGTATTGATGCTTTACTCAACCGCTTGTTTATTGAACCGGCACTTGGCTTGGGTTATCCTGTAACGGAACTTCCGTTGTTAAAAAAAATTGAGAAGTATATAAAGTCCGGCGACGAAAATATAATGCGCGCTGATTTCGATTTCATCGGACTTCAAAATTATACACGCGAAGTTGTTGCACACACTTACTTCGTTCCGTACCTGCAAGCAAAAGTGATTCCGGCAAATAAGCGCAAAGTTTATCACACCAACATGGATTGGGAAGTTTATCCCGAAGCGATTTATGAGATGATCAAAAAAATCAGCAACTACGATCGTGTAAAAAAAATTATAGTTACAGAAAACGGTGCAGCATTTCATGATACTATCACTGCTGATAAAATATATGATGAAGAGCGGATTAATTTTTTATCCAACTATTTGAAACAAGTTTACCATGCAAAAACAGACGGACATAAAATCAGCGGCTACTTCGTTTGGGCGCTCACCGATAATTTCGAATGGACAGAAGGATACTATCCCCGCTTCGGTTTAGTGCATGTTAATTTCGAAACACAAAAACGAATTATTAAAGATTCAGGATACTGGTATAAAAAATTTCTGAAGCAAAAAGAAACACCATGATGGTATATAAGAAAAATTATTGCTTTCTTTTTATTGAAATAAAAAGCACCGCAACAAAATTTGATGCGGTGCTTTTTCACCAATTGGTTTAGTTTAAAATATTTCTTCTATGGCTGTTTAATTTAAAATAAATTCTTTTCTGGCAATGCTTAATTACAGATTGAATTAAACTGACCTAAAAATATCAGGAAGTCAACATTGTTAATGATGCCGTCGTTATTCATATCAAACTCACATCCGCTACACGATTGATTGAAGTTGCCTAAGAAAAGCAGGAAGTCAACAGTATTCGTATGGTTATCACCATTAAAATCAGAGGGCAGCGCATGTGTTACAGTCACAGCTGTGGAAGTTGCCGAGCAGTTGTTTGTAGCACTTGTAATGGTTACAGTATAATTCTGATAAACCGATGCCGCAATGGAAGCAGTGGTGGCTCCGTTGTTCCACAGATAAGTATAGTTCACTCCTGTAGTTGCATTCAATGTTACAGGTTGTCCGGCGCAAATGGCGGTGTCACCGTTAGGTGTAACAGTGGCGGCAAAACCGGAACAAATATTAAGGTCCATTCCTGAAACTATATCGCTGCGGAATTTACGCAGGTTAAGGTCAGCAAAATCTTTCGCCTCATTCAGATCGCCATACAAATTTTGAGCGCCGCCGTCAATAATCATCTGTAATTTGGTAAGGTCAGGCTGCCCCGCCCCGTTATTAATTTGCATTAATCCTTCAATATTCAGCAAGCTACCCACCGTGTTGGCAATGGTAACCGGTGCATCGGAAGCATAACCCGACCACTTGTAAATATTGTTTACACCACCATCATCCACAGGGCTACCTGCAACAATAATGTAAGTGCCATTGGTTAACCGGATAATATCACGAATGCCTCTGAAATCTAAATTCAATTCTATTGGTGCGCCAAATGTCGGAGGACCTGCAGGTGAGCCGTTATTAAACCACGCTTCAAAGTTTAAGATAGGAGCAATCACTGCATTTTGCCGTAATGTGGTAGGTACAAGCGGTGCCCGTAAGCCAAGATACATGGTAGTGTTATCGGGTCCGAAAACAATTCCTTCCAGCGAGAATCCGCCAAAGCCCTTGGAGTTCATACCGGCAGCAGCAGAGGCAGTAAAGCTATAGCCATGTGCATCACCCCATGCAAGCAAATCTGTTCTGAAATTTACATATCCGTCGAATGAGAATGTAGTGGCTGCACCTGTTCCTGTAACAGTAGTGGCAAACATGCGGTCGCGGTTTGGTTTATTATCGTACGGTAATTTTCCGTTGCTGTAAGAACCGGTCCAGTATATCCGCGTTGAATTTACAGGGCTGCGTGTACCTGCTTCCACATCCACTTCGGGTGAAGAAGGGTTCGGGAGATTAAGGTTAGCTGTATAGTTATAAGATTTAAACGGTAAACCCGAATGTGAACGGCTATATACATTCAGCACATTTAACTCATCATCACCTGAAATATAAAAACTGTTATCCAGCGCAACCGCATCAGAACCATCGCTCATGCCGGTGTGCCATACAGTGCTGTCTGAAATAAACTGTGGCGCAGGATCCGATGCAGCATAGTTCAGTATGTAAGAAGAAGAACTTGTTCCATCATTCACGGTAACAGTTATGTTTGAATATCCGATGGCAGCGGGTGTTATTTTAAGATTGCGCGATCCGTTGGTTCCGGTTAAAGTAAGGTTGGCTGCAGGCACCACTGTAAGATTACTGCTTACAACTGTTACAGTTAAATTGGCAAGTGGTGTAACATCATCATTCATGGTAAAATCAATTCCCAGCGTTTTAGCAGGGTCGGTAACATCATTCAACGCTCCGCTTAATCCGTAAGGAGTAGGGGGAGAAACCAACACACCACCGTCAAGATAATTAGAAGTGGCGGAAACATTCAGAACAATTGTTGGTGCGCCATTAACTACAAAGCAAGGGTCAAACACAACAGTAGGTCGGTTGCTTTTTCCGGGATTACCAATTTCACCAAGTGTTGAAAGAAAAGAACCTTCGGCATCAGCCACTGCACTTAAATTCCATTGTAAAATATTGTTAGCACCTAATCCGGCTGCTGTCACCCATCCGCTTTTTGTGGTGGTTCGAATAGAACCGGGTGAGTAGGTTACATCGCCGTAAGTAATACGGTCAACTAAATTATTAGCAGCATCATAAAGATTTATCTCATCTTCTCTGCCAAGGTTATTTATACTGTTTCCGATTATTTTAATTCCTGCACATAGGTTCCAGTTGGTACGGAATGTACCCGCATTCGACTCGGTTAATATAACTGATTCTCCAGGTTGAACATTTCCAAAATTGGTCAGACTTTGAGATCCGGGTACTCTGCTGTTATCGTCAAAGCTCCAACCGGTCATATCAATAACTGTGCTGCCCACATTTGTAAATTCAACAAACTCTCCTGCTCCTCCTGCACCTAAACCATTGTACATGTATTCGGTGATGCGCATATTCGGCAAAGCTGTAACTGTAATGGCAATATCTCTTGAAACACTCGTACCGCAAAGGTTTGAAGCGGTAACACTTAAGGTGCCGCTAGTGGCGGATAATGAAAAGTTAACTGTTACACTGTTTCCTGTTCCGTTAATGGTAGCATCTGCTCCGCTGTAGTTCCAGGCATAAGTTACACCCACCACATTCGGCACAGTATAAACAATTCCGTTTTGTCCGTTGCTCACATTAGCAGAACTTGCAGTGAAAGCTGCAGGTTGCGATGGAGTAGAAATTTCTGTTACAATAACTGATGGGGAAAAGCCATTGCAGTTTCCGTTTGAAACTGTTACAGAATAATTTCCGGCAGTAGTTACAGTTATGGTTTGAGTAGTTTCAGCATTGCTCCACAGGTAAGAGCTATATCCTGCACCTGCATCAAGAATGGTAGAACTGCTTGTGCAGAATGTAAGTGTGCCGGTTATAATTGGCGTTGGAACCGGATTCACAGTCATGGTTATTGTATTGGAAGTTGCATTGCTTGTTGTTACACAGAACAACGATGAAGTAATGGTACATGCAATGGAATCGTTATTTGCCAATGAAACATCAGTATAAGTATCATTATCAATCCCAACATTGTTTCCGTTTTTAGTCCATTGATAAACCGGAGTACCGCCATTAACCACCACTGCTGTAAATGTTACACTTGTTCCGGCACATATTGTATTGCCGGGTGCGGCTGAAATAGTTACCGAAGGTGTTACAGAAGTTGTAACAGTAATAGTTAAACTGTTTGAAGTGGCTGTGGTTGGCGAAGCACATGGATTAGAAGATGTAAGCACACATGTTACCACATCCTGATCAGCAAGCGAATTATTTGAATAAGTATTGCTGTTGGTTCCAACATTGTTGCCGTTTAATTTCCACTGAAAAGAAGGTGTTAATCCGCCATTAGTCGGCGTAGCCGTAAAAGTTATGGCAGTACCTGCACAAACAGTTGAAGAAGCATCAGCCGCTATTGAAACGGATGGTGTAACAGATGAAGTAACATTAATGGTCAATGCATTGGAAGTAGCGGTAGCAGGTGTTACACAAGTAGCATTGGATGTCAGAACACAGGTAATTATATCTCCATCAGCCAAAGTATTATTTGCATAAGTAGCTGAACCATTGCCAACATTATTTCCGTTTAGTTTCCACTGATAGGAAGGAGTTGTGCCACCATTAACCGGAGTAGCTGTAAATGTTACATTGGTTCCTGAACAAATAGTAGTTCCCGGATTAGCCGCGATAGTAACTGATGGTGTTACAACCGGATTTACTGTAACAGTTGTCGAAGCAGATGCAGCCCAACAACCATTCGCATCAGTAACAGTTACACCATAACTGCCCGAAGAAGTAACAAGTATATCCTGCGTTGTGGCTGTGGTTGACCATAAATAAGAACTTGCTGAAGCAGCAGAAAGTGTTACAGAACCGCCTGCACAAAAAGTAGTAGCACCGTCGGGAGTAATCGTAGCGGTTGGTAAAGGATTAACTGTTACAGCAGTGCTTCTGGTAGTGGAGCCGCAACCATTAGTAACTGTAACATAGTAGGTGCCTGATGCTAAAGGTGTCGCATTCGCAAATGATGGATTTTGTAAAGCTGAAGAAAAACCATTCGGACCGCTCCACGCATAATTAAGTGTTGCACTACCTGTGGCAGCAACATTTAAATTCAGTGTTGTATTTTCACAGATGGGTGAATTGCTTGTTGTTGATGTAATTGCTGGGGCAGTACATGGAGTAAAAGGTGCAAATGCAACTCCTTTAATAATTGTTCCGGTTGCCGCAGTATAAAGTGTAACATTGTTTCCGGTTGTTATATTTATCGTAGCATTATATCCTGCTGCATCTGTTAAACGAATTACACTGTTTGCTGTAAGCGCGCCTAATCCGGTGGAGACAAATAAATAAGCACCGCCTCCCTGCACTTGTGCCGCAAGTCCAAAACCTCCGAAGGTGGTTGTGTAACTTCCGTTTGCAGTCCATGTTCCACTTACTAATGAATATTTAGTGATGGCTCCGGCAGTATTACTGGTTGCTGAAACCACATATAAAACATCAAATGTGCTTCCGTTGCTTCCTGAAGAAATCAAATAAAAGTCCTGCATGCTTGCATTATTGGTTAAGCCCTGCAACCCTGTAACAGTTCCTCCCGAAGCCGCAGATAATGTGCTTACCTGAATTACTGTAGATGTTGAACTCGCTTGCGAACCATAAACAATTCCGCCATATGCCTTAACACCACGCAGATTGGCTACCGGACTTGCCGTGGAAGTTCCATTGGTATATAAACCACCCTGGTCACCTAAGTACCAGGTAGTATTATTTAAAGTGGTAGCGCATCTTGTTTGATTTCCGGATGTTCCTGTATAAGTGGCAGGTAAATTAAAAGTGTAAGTTGAATTTAAAGTACCTACTGCACGAGGGTTAAGCGTATTCACATTAGAACTCGTGTTGGTGTTGTTCGCCCCCATAAAAGCCAATAAGCTGCCATCATTACTGTTGGCTAGATAACCTGTAGATGATGCACTTCCCGAAAACCGCATGGCACTTGCACCTGTACCATTTATTGAATAGGTATTAACTGCAGACTGACCTACGGTGGTAGTATTTAATTCTACAATACTTCCGGTAGTATTGGTTGCGCTGGCAGCGGCTACAAATACAGCAATATTGCCCTGCGTAAAAGTTTGCGCCTTTACACTTTGATTAAATACAGTTAACACCAGCAAAACCAAACTACCCAATAAGGAATAACTAGGTCTGCTGATATTTGCATAGTTGTCTTTTTGTTTTCTGACAACTTGCTTTAATAAATTTCTGAATGCGGGGATAAACTTGCTGATTAATGCGTTTGGTGATTTCATTTGTGTAACAATTGGTTGTGGATTGATGAAACAGATTTAAATCTTTTCGGAACCACAAAAATTGAATCACAATGTTTCCATTGCATATTGTAAATATTATGAAATGATTACTATACCTTATCGGCAATGTAAATTTTCGTTTTGGAATAATTAAAGAAAAAAAATAAAATGAAGAACTCATTCTCCGTTTTATTAAAATATGAATGCATTTGTAATTACAACAAGAATAAAACAACCTTTCCACCAATAAGTAATTTTTACAATAAGAGCAACTATGGTTCTGTAAATATTTCAAAGTGACAATTGTAATTAGAGGGGGAAATTCAAAATATATTTCAAGTTAAGAGATTTTATTTAACAAATCTTTAACCTTCTCTTAACAAAAGACGGTAGATTAAGAAACTACTTTACACAAAAGTTTTAATCACTATGATTTGGAAAAAGGATGTAAAAGGAAATCGTCTATCTTATGAATTAATAAGCAACGATAAAATGATTGCAAGAATTGTATTTGATACAAATAAATCCTATCATGAAGCTACTTGTATTGTTGATGGTTCTTTATATAAAGTAAGCAGAACAGGTTTCTGGAAAAACAAAATTCATTTTGTAAATGAACGCGATGATCTGATTGCTACTATTGATCAGGAGCGAATGCATTCGCGCAAGTGGCGAATTCATTTTCTGAATAAAATTTATCACATACACTATCATAACAATCCGTTATTTGAATTGGTCATTTATGATGAGCAGTATTCATATCTCATTACTTATAAATTAAATGTAGCAGATGAGCATTACAGCGCTGATGTTGAAATACATAATGTTGCATTTCAGTTTTCAGAGAAAAATTTATTACTAATTATTGGATGGTATTTATTTATGCCGATTGCTCATGAGAATGCCCTTACATATGCTTCATGAAAATTTCAGATAACAATTTGTTAAACTTTAATTAACATCTGAGATAAGCAAATTGTTATTCTTTGTTTAATGCAAAAATATAGCTACAAAAAAATTTATCTGATTGTCTTTCTGTTGCTGAATTTATTTTTAAAAAATAATTCTTCAGCTCAATCATTAAGTCAGGTAATCATTTCGGAAATTAATTATAATTCTGATTCAACCATGAATTCCGGTAACTGGATTGAATTATATAATAAGTCTTCAGTTGGCGTTAGTTTAAATAATTGGGTAATTCATAATAACAATAATGACTTTTATACCATTGGTTCAGGTATTACACTTGCTTCGCATGCATATATAGTCATATTCGAAAACCTTTTTGAATTCAATGCAATTTATCCTTCTGTTACAAATATAAATGGACCTATGAATTTTGGTTTTGGTAATAACGATGATAATATAGAAGTCTTTGATGCCTCTGGAAATCTTGTTACAAATGTTGCTTATGGCGATTCAGGAATATGGGGTAAAGGTGCTGATGGAAATGGAAGAACACTCGAGTTAAATGATTATAACGGAAATCAAAATGATCCAGTAAATTGGTTTACCGGTTGCATGTTCGGTTCACCGGGAGTTGCTTATTCCCCTTGCAATCCTGAAATTGTTTTCAGCGAGATAAATTATAAGAGTGCGGCGAATATGAACGCAGATGATTGGGTAGAGATTCACAATGTTTCATCAGCACCCATCAACCTGAGCCAATGGAGTTTTAAAGATGAAAACGACAGCGACATTTTTTATTTACCTGCTGTTACACTTCAGCCGGATGGTTATCGGGTACTGTGTCAGGATGTTGGAAATTTCCTAGGTCGACACCCCTCAGTTTCAAATTTAAATGGTCCATTCAATTTTGGATTGTCGCACAAAGGTGAAGCCCTTCGTATGTTTGATGCGAATGGTAAATTGAGTTTTTCTGTTGTTTACAATAATAGCACACCGTGGCCAACAAGTGCAGATAGTGGCGGCTATACTCTTGAACTCAATACGATTCATGGTCACATGAATGATGGAAGCAATTGGTTTGCCGGTTGCCTGGAAGGCTCACCTGGTGAAGCATATGATCCGTCTTGCGGTACCGGTGTAAGAGAAATTAGTTCTGACACTTTTACTTTCCATCTTATTAATTCATTAAGTGATAATAAAGTGTATATAGAGATTTCAGGAATAGAAAAGTATTCAGCAGAAAAACTTTCAGTTTTTGATATTTATGGAAGAAGAATTTTATCACTTCCAATACTCAATAAAAAAGCAGAAGTAGATATTTCACAAATACCATCAGGAATTTATTTTGCTTCAATATTGTATGACGGAAAGTATCAGACAATAAAATTTGCGAAGCAATAAAAATCATGCTTAAAAAAGTCGAAGTAGAAATTTATCTTCAATTAAAAGTTGAAAACATCAACCGGATAATCGTTCCTAAGAATTTAATTTTGAAAAAAATAAACCGGTGGAAATAAAAAAGTTTGCGGCCATTGATATTGGTTCCAATTCGGTGCGCTTGCTTATTTCAAATGTGTTATTAAATAGTGAAGCGCCTTTCTTCAAACGAAGTTCGCTTATTCGCGTTCCGGTTCGGTTGGGTGTTTCAGCATTTACCAATCATGAAATTCCGGAAGTTGCAATTCTTCATCTTGAAGAAACGATGCTGGGTTTTAAACACCTGATGCGCGCAAATGATGTAATTCATTATAAAGGATGTGCGACATCCGCCATGCGGGAAGCAGGAAACGGAAAAGAAATTGTTAAGCGAATTAAAAATAAAACAGGAATTAGCATTGATATTATTTCCGGCAATGTGGAAGCTGATCTCATTTTCAATAGCCAAAATGCTTTGGCAGAAAAAATGGAAAGCAATTGTTTGTTTGTTGATGTTGGAGGTGGTAGCACCGAAATAACTTTATTCTCTCAGGGAATTCCGATTGATAAAAAATCTTTCAGTATTGGTACATTGCGGATTCTTCAAAATCAGATTGATAAAAATGACTGGAAGAAAATGAAGGAGTGGGTAAAAAATGAAGCGGGTGATTTGCACGATTTTAAAATTGTAGGGTCAGGTGGAAACATCAATAGTTTTTCAAAATTAGCAAATATGAAACCCGGGAAAGCGCTTTCCTATAGTAAACTCAATGAGATGATAGAGGATTTAAAAGCACACACCTTTGAAGAGCGTATGAAAGTATATGATTTAAATCCGGATCGTGCAGATGTGATTGTTCCGGCGGGAGAAATATTTATTCGCATTATGAGGTGGGTGGACGCCGATGAAATTTTTATCCCTAAAATTGGTTTAAGTGATGGAATTGCAAGAGAAGCATACAAAGAATATTTAAGTGGCAAAAAAAGCAAGTTACGATAGTCGCATTTTTATGAAAAGGAAAAATCAGTTTCATACCAAAAGTTTTTCTTCCACCTTTCATATAAATTTATTTCAGAACAATTCCTTAATCTCAAAGATCAATATTTTTTTAAAACCCTTTTATTTTACTATTTCTTAATAATGTTATATTTATTTCTTAAATTCATTAATGATAATTTTCCAATCAATTCAAATAACTTAAAATCAAAAAAAATGAAAGTAAAAAAACTGGAAGAATTAAATGGTTTGTGGAATGAGTGTAACAGTCGATGGGCTGAATTTAACACTGCCGGAAAAAAAGCAAATGTGGATACACCGGCAAAGGAGGACCTTGCTGCATATAAATCAGCTGCTAAAAAAGCATTCAAGGCATTAAACAAAGTACACAAACTGACAAAAAAGATCAGTTTGTAGTTTTATAAGTAGTTTTTTTCTGGATGGTTATTTATTGCAAATAGAAAACAACTAGTAATTATTAAAGCAAAAAAAAGAGGAGCACTTCTGTACTCCTCTGAATGCTAATAATATAAGAAAAAGAACTTCGCTTTGAGTTCTTTTATTCTTTATGAATTTACTGCAATAATATTTTCTTATGAAAGTTCAAAGATGGTGTCGCTACCTGTACCAGATAAACTCCTTTTGAAAGAAATTCCAGATTGAGGTTGCTTTTGTTTTCGCCAACATTAGAATTTCCGTTTTGATGGTACACCATTTTTCCATTCATATCTGAAACAATTAACTGATATGACTCACTACTATTAGTATTAAAGTTCATCTGAAAAAATCCATTTGAAGGATTAGGAAAAAGTTCAACCGACTCATTATTATTAACAGGTGCAACTATCGCATTGACAGTATCTGTATCACTAATACATTCCGTAATTTTAGCAGAACAGGCATCGCCATTCAGATAAACAAGTACACTGTTTAAATCATCGGTACAGAATTTTCCGGATGAAACATTGAAACGGATTTTAACCATTGGCGTATTATTCGCGAAAGTTGTAATACTGAAAGAAGTGAAATAAACAGTTGAATCACCGATGTTGTAATTAGAGGTTATAGATAAATAACCAGCCAACTTCAGAATGGTATCATATGAAAAATTGGTTTGATTGTATTTGAAAGAAAAATCCAACGCATTTATTGTATCATTCGATAAAAAATAAACAGGAAATTCAACATACCCGACTCCTGAATCTGCGTGTGAAATATCAAAAACAACTGTATCCTGCGCATCAATAATGTTCATGTCATTTGGCGATTGGGCAAATGAAATTAAAGAAGAAAAAATTATAGCAACAATAAGTACAATCTGTTTTTTCATTTGATTTTAATTTAGGTTTTAAAAAAAACCATCCCGATTAATTAATCGGGATGGTTTGGTAAAGATTACTAAAAAAAATTACTTCTGAATAACTACTTTTTTAGTAGATACAAAGTTGTCGTTAGAAACCTGAAGGAGATAAACGCCATCAGCAAGATTAGCAGTATTTATTTGCAATTTCTCATTAGCAACAACATTATCAGATTTAAACAAAAGGCTTCCGTTTACACTGAACAACTGTACAGTTGCATCTTCAGATGAAACAACATTTAACATTTCATTAGCAGGATTCGGGAAAATAACTACATTGTAATCTGAAGCAGATTCATCAGTATTTATTTCCATTCCAACGCGATCACCATTCAAATAACCTTCCAAAGAATTAAAATCAGACTTAGTTAATTGACCGGTAATGTTAAAACGAACAGTTGCAATTGGTAAACATTTTACAAACTGATCCATACTGTATGAAGTGAAACGCAAAGTTTTATCTCCTGAATTGAAATTAGCCATTGACTCAATGTTTTCAGCAGTATTAATAATTGAGTTGAATGATAGTTTTGTTTCATCAAACGCAACTGCAAAGTCAAGAGAATTAACTGCACTTGGTGATGTTACATAAACCGGAACATCAACATAACCTTCACCGGTAACTGATTTTGTTAAATCGAAGATCACTTTGTCATCTCCCATTCCTTTTCCCTGTGAATAAAATCCAGTATTACCTGCGTAATTACCATTTACATCTCCAATCAAAATACCTTTATAAGTTTCATCATTAAGAACTACACAACCACCGGTTGTATCTGCAGTATTTGGACTAGGAAGACAAAAAGGAACAACAGGTACTCTGTTTTTAAAAGCCCCTACTCCATCATCAGCAGGATAGGTAAGTGAAACCCTGTAGTCCACATCATTATTCAATGTTGTTAAGTCAATAAACACCCAATCTTTAGAAAGCGGTCCAAGTGAAGTTCCATTCGCACTGTAATTCCATGCCTGTTTCATTTCAGGGTTTATCAAAACTGTTCTTTGATTAATCTGAGATACATCACCCGCACTAACTACACCATCAAGATTCGCATCCATTGCAATTAATTGAAAAATGGAAGGAACGAAAGTGGGGTCATTAATCAATACTCTTTTTGTTAAGAAAGCATCAAATCCATTTACTACTGGCTGTATGCTGGTTGTAGGAGCAATGTCTCTTTTTATTGAAATGTAATCACCATCGCTAGTGTTGAAAGTAAAATGACCGGTTAAATCAGGTTGAGTGGCTGTTACAGATTGACTATTGCAATTTGCATTGTTGCCATAAATATTTGTAATCAAAAATTGACTCGGAATAGCCGAATTGTATGCAATAGGACCATTTTGATTCCAATAAGTAAGTAAACCTGCAAATGAAGTGTCTTTGTAAGTATTGTATTTACCAGCATCAGCTGCAACCAACTGCACTCCAGTAATATAACTTTCCTGCAAAGTAACAATGTTGAAAGTTGCCGTATCAACAGCATCAAAATTTGATGTTTTGCTGAACTCTACACAGCAAATATTTCCTGTACCTGTAAAAAAGGTATTGGAAGGTGCACTACCATTGAAAAATAAAGAAATATTTATATTTTGGTTCGCTGCATCAATACTATTGAAAACATCAACTAAATTAGAGTTAACAAGGTCACTGGATACAGTTACTACTCCTGTTGGTACCACTTTTGAGGCATCGTAGTGCATTACTAAATCATATCCGATTACATTGGCTACTGCATCATCCGCAGCAATAGACATGCAGAATATGCCTGGCTCACATGTGTTAGTTGCATTTACTATCTTGTAAGGAAGTGCATTCGGGTCAGCTACATTAATAGTTACAATGCTTGAAGTTGTTGAAGCGCCACTGTTGTCGGTTGCTACAGCTTTTAACTGACGGTTGCCGAATGGAGATCCACTTGTCCAATTGAAACTAAAAGTAGGCGGTGTATTATCGCTACCAACTAAAACATTATCAACAAAAAATTGAACCTGAGATACAGTACCATCGGCATCGGCAGCATTAGCTGTAATATTTACACCAGCGGGGGCAATAAATGATGCACCATTTACAGGTGAAGTAATGCTTACAGTCGGAGCAATAACATTACCAACTGTAATGTTTATTGCTGTTGATGTTACTACTGTTCCACCGTTATCAGTTGCTTTAGCGGTTATAGCATGAGCACCTAATGTTGCAGTCCAGTTAAATGTATTTGTATAAGGAGCACCTACTTTAGAACCTTTTTTTACTCCATCAACATAGTATTGAACTGAGTCAACTGTTCCATCAGGGTCAGCTGTATTTACAGTAATTCCAACTGTTTGACCAACTAAGAAAGTTGCGCCATTTGTTGGTGAAGTTACACTAATTGTAGGAGGAAGGTTAGGAGCATTTAAAGTTTGTGTAAGGCTTGGAATTGTGATTTCAGCTCCAACCGGATTTGATGATACATAATTTTGCACCCCACCTGTTGGTGTTCCAATTTGAATATTTAATTCAAAATGCAAAACACCGTCAGTAGTAATTTGTGCAATCAACACTTTGTTAGTTGCAGGCACAGGACCTAATGAACCATTCAATGAAGCCCAAGAACCATTAGAGGTAATGAATGAATTTCCAGAAACAGAACCGTCACCGAATTGATCAGTAAGAGTGCCAAGACCAACGAAGGTAACTGCTTCAGGAGCACCTGCAAATAAACCATCTTGAGTAGTCAATGGAATGCCTGCTGATGCATTGTTATTCTGAAGAATTTTTCCACCAGGAGCAGCTGGTGTATTGTTCACTACAGTATTCAAACCATCATCTTCTGATTTAAGGATTCCAAAGTTACCAGCGCAACCTGCACCCACTGAAAACCAAGAATCGAGCATAACAGAATTTTTTGCTGCATTGGTTTTTGAAAATGTAGGAGCAATTGAACCATAATCAGTATTGTTAAAGAAAGGAGTGGTTGAAGTAATTTTCAAAGTATGCGTTGGCACTCCGTAGGCTGCCTGAAATTTATACCCTGGTAACATATCAGCATATATTCTGAATGTTGCTGAACCTGCAGGCAATGTACCTGAACTGTAAGTAGCATCGGTTGCATTTGATACATAGTATTTTTCAACTATAATATTTTCTAAGCCGTTTTGGGCGTTGGCAAAGTTCGCAAGTAAAAGCGTGACTAAGCCGAGTATTATTTTTTTCATTAGAGATTTTTGTTTTTGTTTTTGTTTTTGTTTTGGAAGGAGTTAGGAATTTGAAATGAAAGTTTAAAACTTTCACTTCAAATCCTGCTTCTCTTTAGTTATTGACAAGATTGATTAAATGAACCAAGCAACTGTAAGAAGTCAACAGTATTAGTAATACCATCACCGTTAATATCAGTTGGGCAAGGTTGCATACCGTTTACTGTATTTAACAAAGTATTATAAGACCATGCAGATAGCCAATTTTGACCTGTAGAAGCAAATGCTCCTCTGTAAGCTGCAGATGAAAAGAAACCATCAACCGGTGTTGAGATAAGAGTTCCGGTTAAAGCAGGGTTTGGAACAGCATCAACTTGGTGAGAAATTACATTGGTTGCATTGTTTACAGTTAATAAATAATCAAAACCAGGAACAGATGTTACAGCTATGTTTTTATCTGTTGTATAGAATTGAGCTGTGTCTGTTAAAACAAAATTTGCAGCACTGCTTCCAACTGTAAGCGGGTTTGTGCAATTAATAAAAGTGTTACACTTTACTTTTAAGCTGTTAGTTGTATTTCCACCGGTGTTAGCCCAATTATGATATGCTTCACTTGATACACCGTTAATGGAGTTCACTCTGGTTCCCATGGATTTAACCATGTTGTAACCATTTTTAAAGTTTGCAAAAACTGAGTTATAAATTTCTCCTTCAGTTAATTCTTTTGCATTGATAGCAGCAATAGAACTGTTGTCGGCTGTGAGAGTTGTTTTGCTGTTTCCAATCATAGTCGCATTGAAAATAACCGGATGCGAACGCAAAGTGTTGTTCGATTTTTGATCATCAGCATCGCATTCAAATCCATTATCACTGTCAACATTTGCAGTGTTGTCTGTTTTCAAAACAAATACAAATTGTGCTCTTCCTCTCCATCCATCATCAAAGTCAATATTATCATCATTACCGAAAAGCAAATCGATGTATTTTAAATCAACAGTTCCGCCCCAAAGCTCAATGCCATCATCAGCAGAAGATACAATTTCAACATGATCAATTGTGGTTCCTCTTCCTACTGATCCAAGTGACAAACCATTCAACTCACCACCAACCTGCAAGATTGCACCGGCGTGGCGGATAGATACATATTTCAAAACTCCTGAGTTGTCGTTGTCATCAAAAGATGCAGGTGTAACACCAAACTGATCCTTGCTGTTTGAAGATGCAAAACCTTCAAAAGTTCCGATACCATCAGCCACACAAAGGCGACCATCACCAACACCGGGTTGGAAAGGACCATTAGCAGCAAGTGTTAAATTATTTGAAGCTTTTCCTGCAATGCATAAACCACCCCATTGACCATTGCTGGAAATCGGGAATGTCCCGTCTAAATTATCGGCAGCAGCCGTAAATACGATTTGACAATCTTCGGTTCCTGAAGCAAAAATTTTGCCTCCTACTTCAACTGTTAATGCTGTAGCGTTAGCTGCAGTTCCGGTGTTTGCCTTAATAACTGTACCTGGTTGAATGGTTAAAACTTTACCATTTGGTACATAAATCTTTTTGTCCAGTATCCATGTTTTGTCGCAGGTGAAAATGGTGTTTGCTGCGAGTAGTTCTCCATCAAGGGCACCGCCACTTGTTGCCAGGGTGGATACAAGAACTGTTGGTCTGGATGCCACAGGGGGGCATCCGCAATTTGCGCCAAGATTTGCTTGAGCAAATCCGGTTGACGCAAATGCAACGGCAAGAGTTGCCGAAGCAACTAATTTTGCAATTGTTTTTTTTGTTTTCATTGGTTTGGATTTTTTAGTGCATCTTTTTTAATGCGACGCAAACCTATCGGCACTATATTATCTTAATTTGTCCTGTAAATAATTAAATAGTTATAGTCGTGTAAACGACCTGTAAACGATTGAATGATTATATAAATCAGTAATTATATTCATAACGAACAAAAGATAAAAGCAGGAATAATTGTCAGAAAAATAAAGTATTAATCTTTCACACACCTGATACTAAACCCGTAATTCTTTAAACAAGAAGTACGGAATACATTTGATTTTTTATAATCGAGATAACGATACCAAGCTTCTGTGGCAGAATACTCTGATGAAGTCCACCAGAACCCGGTAGCAAATAATCCTGGATTTCCCCACTTGCCATCACTAATGCGGCAGCTTCCGGCTAATGCTGTGAAACCAACAGTGTTTGTTCCCCATACATTTTCAAATTGCGTCCATCCTTCAGGGGCTGCTGCTTTCAGTTTATCAGCTTCGTTAGTTCCACGCCATCCTGATTGTTCTTCGGCACCATCAGTCATTCCGATGTATCGCTCCAATTCTTTCCACTCATCGTCTGATGGAATATGCCATCCTTCAGGTGCAATATTTCCGGTGTCGGTTACGGCAAACCAGTTGTAAAGCAAGCCTGGTGATGCAGGGTCATTTTGATAAAGGCAGCATGCGGCGCTGTTATTTTGCCAGAGTGAATCATCTGTTACATTGGGAATTGTATTTCCGTTTCTGAATTTTGTTACCTTCAGGTTCTCAGCCATCCACCATTGATTTCCAATCTTAATTGTTTTATAGCTATTGCCTTCAATGTCCTCAACTGTTCCTGTTTCCTGTGCCACTACAGGAGGATTTTTGTCGGGATTGCAACTTCCAATTAGCAACAAACAAATCAGGAACCCAATAAAATTATAAGTCGTTTTTCTGTTCTTATTCGTCATGACAACTACTGATTTTTATTGATTCTTATTTTCTGATTAGTATTTCATAAACATTTTTCCTTCCGAAGTTCCATCTTTTGAAAGCCAAACCATGTAAACACCGGTTTTCAGATTCGATACATCTATTTTAAGTTGTGAAACTCCTTTTTTAACGCTGCTGCTTTTTTCCATAATCAACCTTCCGAATGAGTCATAGATGAAGTAGTTGATGTTTTCATTCTGTTCGGAAGAAACCTCCAGGGTCATTTCTTCATTTGCCGGATTCGGATAAAGTTCTAATCGCTTTTGAGTCAGATCAGGACAAACAATCGCAAGGTCTCGGTCATTGCAAAGTCCCGGATAACAACAAAGCGATTCGATATTATAATTCGCATTCGGGTTATAATTACATGCCATCGGATCCATACATCCAAACACAACAAGTGTTTTACATGAATCAGGATTTAAGCAGCCATACGCTTCGTTGAATTCAAGGTAGTTCGCATCGTTGCATCCGCATACAGGCGGATATTTCAGGTATGGAGAAATTTTTTCGTCAGCTAAAAGTGTATCACCATTCGCAACATACTTAATAAAATATCCATTAGTATCAATCACTTCAATGTTCAGCTCGAATGTCAATTCTCCTTTTGTAGTTAATTGTGC
>Ga0114969_10000355_pt1 | contig 39095 bp, 31 predicted proteins | sample M_130807_MF_Meta_FD_87316 | JGI IMG/M metagenome (GOLD analysis project Ga0114969, IMG submission 87316) | Freshwater microbial communities from Lake Montjoie, Canada to study carbon cycling - M_130807_MF_MetaG | ecosystem: Environmental > Aquatic > Freshwater > Lake | place: Lake Montjoie...
AGGCTTGCAAGGCGTTGAAGTGAAAGACAGTAATGGTTGTTTAGATACAGCAATGGTTACGATCACATCTCCTTCTGCCATTGTTGCAACCATCATCGATTCTACTAATATTTTGTGTAATGGTGTTTGCATCGGTACTGCCACTGTTGATGCTGCAGGAGGCGTGGGTCCGTACGGCTATATTTGGTATGATATTGTGGGCGCTCCAACGACTACTTTGGTAGATAGTTTGTGCGCAGGTACTTACCATGCGCAAATTACCGATGCCAGCGGTTGTTTTGATACGGTTGCCGTTAACATTACGCAACCATTAGTACTTAACGCTGCGATTGTGAAAACCAACATAGCATGTAACGCGCTGTGCAACGCTACTATGTCGGCTTTGCCTACCATCGGCGGAAAAGCTCCTTATACATACAATTGGTACGATGATGCAGCACAAAGTACAATTGGTATTGGCAATCTTTGCGCCGTTACGCGAAATGTTGAAGTAACCGATGCCAATGGTTGTATTGATACTGCTACTGCAACGATCTCACAACCCTTGCCGCTATCGGCAGCGGTGATTGATTCAACGCCTCCGCGTTGTGTTGGCGTGTGTGATGCGAGTGTGAAAATCGCGCCAGCAGGCGGCGTTGCGCCGTATTCGTACAATTGGTATACTTCCGGAAATCAAATTTTAGACAGCGCCATCAACATGTGTGCAGGAAACCATGCTGTTGAAATAACTGACGCGAACAGTTGTGTGGATACAGTTTATCTTGTTATTGCTCCAGCTCCAGCTTTAGTTGCTTCTATCGTAGATTCTACTACTATTTCTTGTTTCGGGGTATGCGATGGAAGTGCCACGGTAGGAGGTGCCGGAGGCTTGGCTCCTTACACTTACAAATGGTACAGTTTAGGCAACGACGACAGTACTGTTGTGTTGAATCTTTGCGCTGGTATTTACGGGGTTGAAATTACTGATGCAAAGGGTTGTGTCGATTCAGTGAGTGCCCATATTGTGTCACCACTTGCGCTGAGCATTATCAAAACAAGTACGAATTCAGTTTGTAACAACGATTGCAGCGGAACCGCTATTGTTATTCCGTCAGGCGGCACTGCACCATACGCGCATTTGTGGAGCAATGGAGCAACATCTTCCATTTTGGTGGGATTGTGTGCCGGAACGTACATTGATTCGATTAGCGACGCCAGCGGCTGTTATTTGATTGATTCGGTAATCATTAGTGATCCTGTAGTGGTGCAAACCAACGCTGTGGCGCAAAATGTTTCTTGTCCGGGAATGAGCAATGGCTTGGCTTACGCCACACCTTCGGGAGGAACAGGTCCCTTTACTTTTTCATGGGACAATGGAAGCACCAACGACAGTTTGATCAATATGGCAGCAGGGGTTTACACGGTGATTGTCACCGATAGTGTTGGCTGTGCCGACACCTCCACGGTTTCTATCACTACACCTCCGGCTTTGGTTTTGACGATGTCGCACATTGATGCGATATGCATCTGCAATGGCGAAGCCACTGTGGCTGTATCGGGTGGAACATTGCCTTACAGCTATTTGTGGAACGATGCTGCATCGCAAGACTCGGCGCATGCAGTTGCTCTTTGTGCAGGAAATTATGAAGTTGCTGTACAAGATTCTTTAGGTTGCAGAGACACGCTTGCGGTAACAGTGATCAACACCTCTACTTTAAACGGGTTGGTCGTAAGTACAACACCAACTTCTTGTTTCTCTGCGTGTGACGGTGCAGGCACCATACGTGCTACTGGAGGAGACAAACCTTATACTTATTTATGGAACGATATTGCCGTCACAACAGATACCACTGCAACAAATTTATGTGGTATCAATTATTCTGTAACGGTGACCGATAGTAACAGTTGTGTATTTATCATCTCAGTGCCTATTTTGTCTCCTCCTGCAGTGAGTGGAACACCTGCTGTCATCATGCCATTGTGCTTTGGCGATTGCAATGGCACAGCGACAGTTGTTCCAAGCGGAGGAAATGGTGCACCATACACCCACAGTTGGGATACGGTGTCTAGCAATGATTCAATTTTTAATCTTTGTGCGGGAACGTACAACGACACCATCACTGATGTCAATGGCTGCATTGGTATAGTGCCCGTTGCTGTAGCGCAACCGCCAGTATTGAAAGCAACACCGCTGAAAACAAATGTAACTTGTAATGGCGCCGGAAATGGAACAGCTGATGCCAATGTTTCAGGTGGTACAGCGCCGTACAAATATTTGTGGGACAATGTGGCCGCCGATACGACGGCGACACTTGCAGGTTTGGTTCCTGGAACTTACCGCGTAACGGTGACCGATGCCAATGCTTGCAGCACTTTGGATTCAGTAGTCATCACCGAACCATTGCCTTTGACTTCTTTCATTGTGGACTCCACCATGGTGAATTGTAATTGTGTTGGAACAAGTAAGGTGCGCGCAAGCGGTGGTACTTTGCCATATACTTTCTTGTGGAACGATTTGGGCGCACAAAGCGACTCACTGGCGACTGGTTTGTGCGCTGGTGTTTATAGCGTAATTGTTACCGATGCCAATGCTTGTACAAGTTCCTCAACGGTGCACATCAACGATATTTCTGGTTTCTCTGCATCAATTACTGGAATTGTGAATTTAACCTGTAACGCGGTGTGCATAGGCGAGGCCAACATTAGTACGATCGGTGGTACTTTGCCATATAGCTTTGTTTGGAATGATCCTGCCGTACAAACCGATTCTACTGCTAAATTGCTTTGTGCCGGCAACTATACTGGTATTGTCACGGATGCAGCTGGGTGTAAATTTGTATTGCCAACCACTATTACTGAACCGCCTGCCATTAGTATTGCAATGACTACCACAGATGTTGTTTGTGCGGGCTTGTGCAATGGAACTTTGACTGCCCTTGCGAGTGGCGGAACAGGAAGTACATTCAGCTATCTATACAACGATCCCTTGAACCAAAATACTGCGATGGCCGATAGTCTTTGTCCTGGCAGCTACACTTTAGTGGTAACCGATTCAGTGGGCTGTACCAAAACAGCATTGTATCCTATTGTTGAACCTTTCCCATTGACTGCATTTGTTGCTTCTGCTGACAATGTGAGTTGCTTTGGTGCGTGCGACGGTAGCATTAACTCTTTGGGCGTGGGTGGAACTGCTCCGTACTCGTATTCTTGGAGTTCAGGTCCTATCACAAAAGATATTTCAAGTCTTTGTGCGAACAGCTATACCATCACGGTAACCGATGCAAATGGTTGCATCGACGATTCAACACAAACCATTACGGAACCAACTATTTTGCTTGCCAGCATTATCGACAGCACAAAAATTACTTGTAATTCTTTTTGCGACGGAAAAGCAACGGCACTAGGAATTGGCGGTACTGCGCCTTACACATATTCATGGTATGATGCGCCAGGACTAGAAACTGTTGACTCAGCTAAAAATTTATGTGCCCAAATTTACCATTCTCAAATTACCGATGCACACGGATGTAAGGCCACTGCTCAAGTTAATTTTGTTGCTCCACCAGCATTGAGCGTGGTTCAATTGTCTAAAACACCGGTGCGTTGTTTTAGTGAGTGCAATGGCGGTGCAGTTGTGCTGGCATCGGGTGGTACTGGTATTTTGACATACGCGTGGACTGGTTTGCAAACGATTCCAAATCCAAGTGATTTGTGTGCTGGAATCAATACTGTGACTGTGACCGACTCGAACAATTGCACCAAAACCTTAGGCGTCAATATTGTTCAGCCTGGTGCATTGACCCTTCAGTTGCTTGACACAGTGCATTTGAAGTGTAGCAATATCTGTGATGGAAGCATTAGAGCTTTGCCAAACGGCGGAAATGGCGGTTGGACTTACCTATGGGATGATCCTAATGCGCAAACCGACTCTATTGCCGACGCATTGTGCGCTGGCACCGTGAATGTTGTTGTAATAGATAAAAAAGGTTGTCAAACATCAGCTGGTGCTGACATCAATACTGCAAATGCATTTAATGCTTCGATTGTAGCAACGAGTCCTTTGTGCTTCGGTGATTGCAATGGCTCATTGAAATTGAAAGCCAGTGGTGGTGTTGCTCCGTATTTTATTACTTGGTCAGGACCAGGCATTGCTCCAGGAACTACGTCGACTAAAGTTTCTAATTTGTGTAAAGGAAATTACTTTGCCACTGTGACTGACAATTCGGCGTCAGGCTGTCCAATGCCTGTAAACAAGTTTTTAAGTCAACCTGATTTATTGGTGTTAAGCATTAGCGATAGTACCAACGTGTTGTGTCACGGAGAGTGCAGTGCTTCGGCCACCGTAACGCCACAAGGAGGAACGGCCCCTTATACCTATTTGTGGAACGATCCAGCGGCAAAAACGACTGATGTAGCGGATAATTTGTGCAAGGGTAAATTTACGGTCATGGTAACCGACGCCAACGCATGTAAAAAATCTATTGGTGTAAATCTCACTGAACCAGCGGCATTGGCGTCAATGAATACGACCACTCCAGCCTTGTGTACCAATACGAATGAAGGTACGATTGATGAAACCGTAGTCGGTGGTGTGTTGCCATACAATTTCACTTGGACGGGGCCAAATGCCTACACTGGAAATTTAGAAGATGGGGCAACGCTCTTCCCTGGAAAATATTATTTAACGATCACCGACGACAACCTTTGTACTTTGCTCGATTCGGCATTGGTGGGCGCTGTTACTTTTATTGATGCCAATGCTGGTATTGACGATACCATTTGTAGAGGGGATAGTGTTCATCTTGTTGGCGCGGGCGGCGTAACGTATGCCTGGACTAACGGACCAGCCACAGTCAACTACGACTTAAAACCACAGAATACCGCGGTGTATACATTAACTGTTACAAGTGCAGGTTGTACCGATCAAGATGCCGTGAAAGTGACGGTTAATGACCAACCTGTAGCCGATATTTTCTCTTCAAAAAATATTATCATAGAGGGCAGTTCACAAGTGTTAAATGGTTCAGGTGCTGGTACTGGAGGAACTTACGACTGGTTGCCACCGATCAGTCTCGACGATCCGACTCTGCAAAACCCAACGGCAACGCCAGCAACTACCACGAAATATATATTGACTGTGACGACTGCGGCGGGTTGTAGCGATACTACTTCTCGGGTATTGAAGGTGGCAAAAGGCATTGTCTTCCCCGATGGTATTACACCCAATGGCGATGGCAAAAATGAAACCTGGGTGATTGATCTAATTGAGCAGTTTCCACAGTGTAAAGTGGAGATTTTCAACAGATGGGGACAGCAGGTATTTCAATCTGTAGGGTATACTACTGCATGGGATGGTTTGTTCAACCATGTTCCGCTGCCTGTTGGAACGTACTATTATATAATTGATCTGGGTCCGGGAATTGCGAAATACACCGGTCCGATAACCTTGATGAGATGATGAAGGCCGTATTTAAAATAGTAGTGGTATTGATGGTGTTGTTCTCTACAGCGAGGGCGCAGCAGTTGCCCTTGTATTCGCAATACATGATGAATCGCTTTTTGATCAATCCAGCTGTTGCGGGAACCGAAGATCATTTTATGGTGGCCACCAACAACCGCTATCAATGGGCTGGTATTACCGATGCGCCGAGAACTCATATATTGAGTGTTCATGGACCGCACAGCACAAAACCAGTTGGTTTTGGCGGTGCAATATTTTCTGATGTAACCGGACCAACTTCGCGCACTGGCGCTTATTTTACATATGCCTACCATTTCAATATTACCGATAAAAGCAAATTGTCACTGGGCTTGTCGGGAGGTTTGTTGCAATTCAAAGTGGATGGTACGCAAATCACTTTGAAAGAAGCGGGTGACTTTGCCATTACAAATGCTGTGCAATCGGCATTGATTCCTGACTTTGGATTTGGCGCCTATTACTATACCGACAAATCATACGTGGGTATTTCGGTGCCGCAATTTATTCAAAATAAACTTGAGTTTTTCAATACGTCAACTCAGTCTTTGAGTCGCCTGACTTCTCATTACTTCATCAATGCTGGTCACCGTTTTCAGGTCAGTCAAGATATTGAAGTAGAGCCTTCTGTGTTGTTGAAATGGGCTTATCCAACAATTCCGCAAATCGACTTTGGTGCAAAAGTGATTTATCAAGAATTTTTGTGGGCTGGTGTTGCTTTTCGCACGCAAGATGCTTTTTCATTCATGTTGGGCTATAAAACCAAAAATGATAAATTGCTGTTCGGCTATTCTTACGATCAACCTTTGACCAACATTAGCAAGTATTCTTTTGGAACACATGAGATCATGGTATCGGCGCGTTTCACCAGCATTCGCTCCAAAGCGAGATACAGCAAAGTAACGACGAAGGCAGACGTTGCCGAATCAGAATTCAGCAAAGAAGACCACTCGATTGCTAACGCCGAATTACAGCGCAGCAAGCGCATTGCAGCGCTCGTTCAAAAAGACAAGGACACGCGTGCTAAGGTGCGAAATTTGAGAACTCAGGCCGAGACTTTGGGGCTAAATCCTGCCGATGCAAAATTTGAACATGTAAAAGAGTATTTGCAGGGTATTGAAGATATTAAAAACATCTATTTAGAAAAGCAGCATTTAGAAAACCAACATTGATTCTCTTGCAGGAACGCTGTTAAAATTCCGAACACTCAAAATAACGGTCACTAAAAGTTTAGAGCGCAGCTTAGTATGGTCGAAAATCTGTATTTAATAGCGTTTTAAGGATGTCTAAGGGCATTCAGCACAACTACGAGAAAGATAACGGAGCATTGCGCGAAAGGCAATGGGATGTTAATTTCCTTCGCTCATCCACGCATTCGGTGAATGCTTCAAGCGTGCAGAAGCCAAACCTTTCAATGCATCAAGCTTGTTGTTATAGCTGCCATAAGTAACACGAATCAATCCATTTGGTGTTTTGGCAAGTATTTCTGCAGCAAAGCCGATTGCTTTTAATTCGGCTAAGAAAAGTGAAGCGTTTTGTTCTTCTGCGAAACAGCCCGCGATCACATGGTAGTGGTTTTCGGCGAGTGTTGTTGTTTTTTCGCTGGGCAATTCTTTGACTACCGAAGTGCTCAATTCCATCTTCGGCTCCGTTAATTTTTCAGTATAAATTTTGAGTACTTCTTCTTTGTTGAAGAAATCTTCAGGACGCACTATTGTTATGGTCACATCAGGATTGGCAGGCAATGCAGGTAGCGCTTGTTCGCTAGTTGACCAAGTGAATGGATTCCAATTCAATTCAGTTGAAGCGTTATGCGGTAAATTCATTGCAAAAAACAGGGCAGTGGCGGCAATTGGCGCGGCTATGGCTGCGGCCACTTTCATCCATGTACTGGTGTTTTTTGCCGAAGGAATTGTGCTGTCAATGATTTGTCGACTGATTTTTTCTTTGATGCTTCCGCGCTGCGCTGCAGCAACGTGTATGGCTTGCATACCAAAAGCTTCGGAAAGATAATTCACTGAAAAATCTTGGTGAAAGGCTATACTGTTGTCTTTTGATTTTTTGAATTTACCTATTTCGTTGAGCGTGATTTCTTGTCCTTTTTGCAAACGCGCAGTCCAGTTTTTTACCAAAGCATCAACTGCGGCTGAAGCCTCGTTATACGACACTTGTTTTTGTGTTGAAAGTGCCGTAGTCAAAAGTCCATCGTTCATCTGAAGATGGCTGTTGAAGACTAATTTTTTATAAGGCGGATAAAAAGTGTTTTTGTTGCTGTCAAGGTGAGCCGCTACTCTGTTGCCTACCAATCCACCAAAACCAGGAATAATCACACAGTTGTGCGCATACAACAGTTCGGCGATGACAGCGGGAATATGTAGTTCGGCTACGTTCATTTCAATGCTAAAATACTAAGATATGCTAAGAGAGCAAAGGCTTTTGGTAAAAAAGTGAGGGGAATTTCGCAGTGGTGCAGAGTAGCAGCTTATTGCATTTTGCGCAACACAAAATTTTGTCCGAGATATACGCGTCGCACCTGTTCGTCGGCAGCGAGTTCTTCAGCAGTGCCAGTTTTTAAAATTTTACCTTCAAACAAAAGGTAGGCGCGGTTGGTGATGTGCAGCGTTTCTTGCACGTTGTGGTCGGTAATGAGGATGCCGATGTTTTTGTCTTTCAATCGATTTACAATGCCTTGAATGTCTTCAACAGCAATTGGGTCAACACCTGCAAAGGGTTCGTCGAGCAAAATAAATTTGGGTTCAACAGTCAAGCAACGTGCGATTTCGGTGCGACGTTTTTCTCCGCCCGACAGCACTTCTCCTTTGTTTTTGCGCACTTTTTGCAAACCAAATTCATCCAACAGGGTTTCTAGTTTAAAGTGCTGTTCCTTCTTCGTGAGCTTAGTCATTTCGAGAATGGCGAGTATGTTGTCTTCAACAGTCATTTTGCGAAATACAGATACTTCTTGTGGCAGATAACCAATGCCCATTTGCGCTCTTTTGTACATGGGCAGCTTGGTGATGTTGAGGTCGTCGAGAAAAACATCGCCCTTGTCGGGTTGAATAAATCCAACAATCATATAAAAAGAAGTGGTTTTTCCCGCGCCATTCGGACCAAGTAAACCCACGATTTCACCCTGCTTCACCTCCACCGAAACATCGTTTACCACTGTTCGGCCTCTGTAGGATTTAATTAAATGACGGGTGGATAAGATCATGTTTTATGCTTCTTTTGCTTTTTTCCTTTGAATCATTGCAGAAAGAAAGATACTGATTTCATACAAGATAATAAGCGGTATGCTGACTACGATTTGACTGAAAACATCGGGAGGCGTGATGATGGCTGCAATGATCAATATAACGACAATGGCGTGCTTTCTGAATTTGCGAAGAAATTGAGGCGTGATGATGCCGAAGCTGGAGAGAAGGTACATGATTACGGGCAGCTCAAATGCAAGGCCTGTTGCCAATGTGGTGGTGGCAAGTAAGCCCATGTATGAGTTTAAGGTTGGCATTTTCTTTACCATTTCGTGGGCCGAAAAGGTGCCTAAGAAACTTATTGATAGCGGACTGATGACGTAGTAGCCGAACAACACGCCAGAAAGAAAAAGAACTGAAGTCCAAAAAACAAAACCCCTTGCTTTGCCCGCTTCTTTTTTGTGCAAGGCAGGGCGAATGAACTTCCATATTTCCCAAAACAAGAACGGCGATGCCACAATGCAACCAACTATTAACGATACCATCATCACTGCTGAAAAGTCACCTCCCATATCGATAGTGGTTATTTCTAAGGGCAATGAATCAAAGCAAGCGGCTTCGGGATCGGTTAGCCATGGTGCAATGGCGCCCATTTTTTGCGAAATTTTGCAAAGAATTTCGTAGGTCGGAAAGCTTGCTTTTAGCGGGGCTAAAATAATTTTATCAAAAATTTCATAGTAGTATATGAAGGCCACAACAGTAAAAATACTCACAGCCAATAGCGAGCGCATGAGCACTTTGCGCAAGGCTTCCAAATGTCCCAGGAAGGACAAGTTGTTTTGTTTGTGTGTGCTATTTGGACTGCTGTCGTCGGCCATTACACTTTTTTCAAGGCGTTACGAATGTCGACTTTTGCCCTGATGATACCTTCCAGTTGATCAATGGCCACGCGTTCTTGCAGCATGGTGTCTCTATCGCGAATGGTGACCATATTGTCTTCCAAAGTTTGCGGGTCAATGGTAACGCAAAAAGGAGTGCCATAAGCATCGTGTCTTCTGTAGCGTTTGCCAATGGCGTCTTTTTCTTCGTAGTGACAGTTGAAGCTGAATTTAAGCTGGTCCATAATTTCTCTTGCTTTTTCTGGCAAACCATCTTTGCGCATCAAAGGCAAGATGGCCACTTTATAAGGAGCAAGAAAAGGAGGTAAGCTCAACACAACACGTGTTGTGCCATCTTCTAAAGTTTCTTCTTTATAAGAGGCTGATAAAATCGACAAGAACATTCGGTCTAAACCAACAGAAGTTTCTACGACATAAGGAACGTAGTTTTCATTTAACTCGGGATCGAAGTACTGTAATTTCTTTTTAGAAAATTCTTGATGCGCAGTTAAATCGAAATTGGTGCGCGAGTGAATGCCTTCCAATTCTTTGAAACCCATTGGAAAGTCAAATTCGATGTCGCAAGCAGCATCGGCGTAATGCGCAGTTTTCAAATGGTCGTGAAAACGGTATTTTTTATCTGAAAGACCTAAAGCTTGGTGCCATTTCAAGCGAGCGGCTTTCCAGTATTCGTACCACTGTTTTTGTTCGCCTGGCTTTACAAAGAATTGCATTTCCATTTGCTCGAACTCGCGCATTCTGAAGATGAACTGACGGGCTACGATTTCATTTCTGAAGGCTTTTCCAATTTGGGCTATGCCAAATGGAATTTTCATTCTGCCTGTTTTTTGAACGTTGAGGTAGTTTACAAAAATACCTTGTGCCGTTTCGGGACGCAAATATATTTTGTTGGCGCCTTCGGCCAGGGAGCCTATTTCTGTAGCAAACATGAGGTTGAACTGACGCACTTCCGTCCAGTTTTTTGTGCCTGAAATCGGACAAGCGATTTCCAAATCAACAATGATTTGTTTCATCTCGTCCATATTGCTGTCTTCCAACGCTTTTTTGAAACGCCCGTTGATCTCGTCAATTTTATTTTGGTATTCTACCACTCGTGTATTGGTAGAAAGGTATTGCGCTTCATCAAAGGATTCGCCAAATCGTTCCTTGGCTTTTTCTACTTCTTTTTCAATTTTAGCGCGCAATTTATTTTCAATGTATTCTTCAATCAACACGTCGGCACGGTATCTTTTTTTAGAGTCTTTGTTGTCGATCAAAGGGTCGTTGAAGGCATCCACGTGACCTGAAGCTTTCCACGTAGTTGGGTGCATAAAGATGGCAGAATCAATGCCCACAATATTTTCATGCATTTGCACCATTGATTTCCACCAGTATTCTTTGATGTTGAATTTTAGTTCGGAGCCAAGTTGTCCGTAGTCGTATACTGCGCTCAATCCATCGTAGATTTCACTTGACGGAAATACAAATCCATACTCCTTCGCGTGGGAGATAATGGTTTTTAATTTTTCTTCATTTGTTGCCATAGCGCGAATTTAACCCAAATAAGTGATATTTTTGTGCCTTATGATTGAAATTAACGATACCCTAATATCCGACGAGTTGCTGGAGACTCATTTTGTTTGCGACCTAAGTGTTTGCAAAGGAGCCTGCTGTGTGGAAGGGGATTCGGGTGCTCCTTTGGATTTAGACGAGCTCCCAATTTTAGAGGACATATACGAAACTGTAAAGCCTTATATGGTGGCAGAGGGCATCGCTGAAATTGAGAAGCAAGGAAAGTTTGTGGTCGACAGCGATGGCGACTTCGTCACCCCTCTGGTGAACAACAGAGAATGTGCCTATGTTTTTTATGACGAGCGTGGAGTGACCAAGTGCGCGATTGAAAAAGCGTTTGAAGAGGGGAAAGTTGATTTTAAAAAACCCATTTCCTGTCATTTGTTTCCTGTGCGATTGAAAAAATACAGTTCTTTCACTGCCGTGAACATGGAGTCACTGCAAGTATGTGCTGGCGCGTTCGCCTGTGGTCACCGCTTGAAGGTACCCGTGTATCAATTTTTAAAAGGACCCCTCACTCGAAAGTTTGGTGAGGAATGGTTCGCAACCCTCGATGCTGTAGCCAAGCGTTAATAGTTTCAAGACTTATCAACCTAAGGCGTTTAATAGTTTCAGAATAATTTTCTGCTTTCAGCCTCTTTTCGGATGTAAATTTAGGTAGAGCAACTGCTATAGATGAATCGTGATTATTTGCCGATGAATTTAAAATATGTTGTGCGCTAAATACCATTCGTTCTTTAAAATATCAATGTGTCGGCAGTCTATCGAGTTACAAAATATTAGTGCTTTAACTCTTTAAGGTGAACTGCTTAATCTGTTGCGATTCAAAAGAGTAAATGGAATGTTTAAAACTTCATCTCTTTGTGAAAAACTATGGATTGGTACTCCGATAAATTTTGTCAATTTTTGTATCCTGCTTCGGTTGACTGTTTACAGCCAGTCAATCACAACTCAAAAACAGTTTGGCAGCACCAATGAAATGACTCTCCTCAAAAGGGGGAACGATAATATAGTCTTCGATAACGAACGAAATAAAGTACAGGGAAATGAAGGAACAAGAAATTAAAATTACCACTCTGGCCGCTGAGTCAGAACTCAACCAAATTTTACCATCCAACAAAATTGAAGTGGAAGAACCCATCTTAAAAGAAAGCAAAGACCGTTTCGTTTTGTTTCCTATAAATCACAATGACATTTGGCAAATGTACAAACAACAGCAAGCAAGCTTTTGGACGACAGAAGAAATTGACTTGGCAGCTGATGTTTTGGATTGGGATACTAAACTGAATGACGACGAGCGTCACTTTATCAAACACGTTTTGGCTTTCTTCGCTGCAAGTGATGGTATCGTAAATGAAAACTTGGCCGAAAATTTCTTGAGCGATGTGCAGTACACAGAAGCTAAGTTTTTCTATGGTTTCCAAATCATGATGGAGAACATTCACTCTGAAACTTATTCTTTGTTGATCGATACGTTGATTAAAGATCCAAAAGAGAAAAAATATTTGTTCAACGCTATTGACACCATTCCATGTGTTAAAAAGAAAGCCGACTGGGCGATGAGATACATCGACAATGGTAGCTTTGCTGAAAGATTGGTTGCCTTCGCCGCAGTAGAAGGAATTTTCTTCTCAGGTTCTTTCTGTTCTATCTTCTGGTTGAAGAAAAGAGGTTTGTTACCTGGCTTGGCTTTTTCTAATGAATTAATTTCAAGAGACGAAGGTTTGCATTGTGATTTCGCTTGCTTGTTGTACACGAAGCATTTGGTGAATCAATTGTCGAAAGAAGCACTTGAGAAAATCATCGTTGATGCTGTTGAAATTGAAAAAGAATTTGTTTCTGATGCTATTCCAGTAAAATTAATCGGAATGAATGCCGACATGATGTGTCAATACATTGAGTTCGTAGCCGATCGTTTGTTACAAGAGTTAGGCAACAGTAAAATATACAACGTTGAAAATCCTTTCGACTTCATGGAGTTGATTTCCCTTCAAGGAAAAACCAACTTCTTCGAAAAGAGAGTAGGCGAATACCAAAAATCAGGTGTCATGAGCAGTAAGGAAGACAACGTTTTCCGCTTGGACGAAGATTTTTAGACTAAAAAAGAGTTCCGCCAAAACAGATCAATGAATTAAAAAAAATCGGAAAAGCTATGTTCGTAGTAAAAAGAGATGGTAGAAAAGAGACGGTGAAGTTTGACAAAATCACTGCAAGAATTCAAAAATTGTGTTACTCTTTGGATCCCCTAGTGGATTCAGTGAGTGTGACAATGAAAGTAATTGAAGGCTTGTATGATGGCGTAACAACAGTAGAGTTAGACAACCTTGCGGCTGAAATCGCAGCATCCAATACCACCAAGCATCCCGATTATGCATTGTTGGCATCGAGAATCGCAGTTTCAAACTTGCACAAAAACACTAAAAAATCTTTCTCTGAAACATTGAAGGATTTATACGAATACCTTGATCCTAAAACAGGAGAGAAGGCTTCGTTGATTGCCAAAGATGTTTACGATATCGTTCAAGCCAACGCGGAGTTGCTGGATTCTACGATTATTTACGATAGAGATTTCGGTTACGATTACTTCGGTTTCAAAACTTTGGAAAGATCGTACCTCTTGAAAATGCACGGTCGCATCGCTGAGCGTCCGCAACAAATGTTGATGCGTGTATCGGTGGGTATTCACAAAGAAGATATCGCTTCGGCAATTGAAACGTACAACCTCATGTCAGAGCGTTGGTTTACGCACGCTACACCAACCTTGTTTAATGCTGGTACACCTAAACCGCAAATGTCTTCTTGCTTTTTGTTGACCATGAAAGACGACAGCATTGACGGCATTTACGATACACTCAAACAAACCGCAAAAATATCACAGTCTGCAGGCGGTATCGGATTGGCTATTCACAATGTACGTGCTACAGGCTCTTACATCAAAGGAACCAACGGTACTTCCAACGGAATCATTCCAATGTTGAAAGTGTTTAACGACACTGCGCGCTACGTTGATCAAGGTGGAGGAAAAAGAAAAGGCTCTTTTGCGATCTACATTGAACCATGGCATGCTGATGTTTTCGACTTTTTGGATTTACGTAAAAATCACGGTAAAGAAGAAGCGCGTGCGAGAGACTTGTTTTTCGCACTTTGGATTCCGGATTTGTTTATGAAGCGTATTGAAGCCGATCAAAATTGGACTTTAATGTGTCCTAATGAATGTCCTGGTTTGGCCGATGTGCACAGCGAAGAATTTGAAAAATTGTATTTGAAATACGAGAAAGAAGGCAAGGGCAGAAAAACCATTAAAGCACAAGAGCTTTGGTTTGCCATCCTTGAATCTCAAACAGAAACAGGCACGCCTTACATGTTGTATAAAGATGCTTGTAACTCTAAATCAAACCAGCAAAACTTAGGAACCATCCGTTCTTCTAACTTGTGTACTGAAATCGTTGAGTTCACTGCGCCTGATGAAGTAGCGGTTTGTAACTTGGCTTCATTGGCTTTGCCTAAGTATGTGGAAGACGGCAAATTTGACCACCAACGTTTGTTCAACATTACTTACGTGGCGACAAAAAACTTGAACAAAATCATCGACAGAAACTACTACCCAGTACCAGAGGCGAAAAACTCAAACATGAGACATCGTCCAATTGGCTTAGGAGTTCAAGGCTTGGCCGATGCCTTCATCATGATGCGTTTGCCATTTACTTCTGACGAAGCTAAAAAAGTAAATAAAGAAATTTTTGAAACCATTTACTTCGCGGCATTAACTGCCTCTAAAGATTTGGCACAAGAAGAAGGTGCTTACGAAACCTATGCTGGTTCGCCAATATCGAAAGGTATTTTCCAACACGACATGTGGAATGTAACACCAAGCGATCGTTGGGATTGGGACGAATTGAGAGCGGAAATAAAAAAATATGGTATTCGCAATTCACTATTGTTGGCGCCAATGCCAACTGCATCTACCTCACAAATATTAGGTAACAACGAGTGTTTCGAACCTTATACTTCAAACATCTACAGCAGAAGAACGTTGTCGGGAGAGTTTGTAATCGTGAACAAACACTTGATGAAAGACCTTGTTAAATTGGGCTTGTGGAACGATGAGTTGAAAAACGAATTGATCGCTGCCAATGGATCTGTGTTGGAAATAGATGCTATTCCTGACAACATCAAAGACCTGTACAGAACAGTTTGGGAAATGAAAATGAAAGACATTATTGACATGGCTGCTGATAGAGGTGCGTACATTGACCAGTCACAATCGTTGAACTTGTTCATTGAAAATCCAAACTTCGCGAAACTTTCTTCTATGCATTTCTATGGCTGGAAAAAAGGTTTGAAAACCGGAATGTACTACCTGCGTACCAAAGCAGCACGCGACGCGATAAAATTCACGGTATCGAAAAAAGAAGAAGTAGCAGCACCTATCGCAGTGAAACAGGAAGAGATTACGAAAGAACAAAGAGAAGCAGAAATCTCTTGCTCACTCGACAATCCTGACGCTTGTGAAGCTTGCGGAAGTTAAGCGATAAATAATTCAAATGAGAAACCCTGTGCTTGCAAAAGCGCAGGGTTTTTTGTTTTTACGATTTCCTTAAGTGTGGATGAGTATGGGTTTCCCTCTCGGAGGAGAGGGGTGCGTCGGAAAGTGTGTTGGCAGGGAGATGGACTTTTTACTCGCGCGCGTGTCCCGGCGCGTGCGGATTTATTAAGGCATTTAAATGCCAAGAAATAGAGTTCACTCGCTCGGTGATTTGCGCTCGCTCCGTGAAGTTTAGCAATAGCATTTGAGATTAGGAGGAAAAGCCATAGTTAATGGCTTTGGTCTTGTAACTTCGCGTTATCTTTTTTGAGGCTTGTAGCCTCTCTTCTTTAAAAGAAGGAAATCGATACTTTTTTTGGTGATTTGTAAAATAGGACTGTGGGAAGGGCTTGTTGTGTGATTGCAGGATGGTTTACTTCTCCCCCTTCTTCGGCCCACCAATAAAGTCCTTCAAATAAAAAGGCTCAAAGTAGGCCACATCTTCAAAGCGTTGTGCTGTGAATTTTTGCTGTGCGATAGCGACCATCCATTGTGCAGAAGTTTGAATATCGGGTAGGAAATGAATGTTGCTTTGCGCACTGAGCGTTTCCAAACATTTTTGTGCGCCATCACCAAACAAGTACAGGTTTTGGGTTAAAGTGGTGAAAGATTGCGCATCGATGATTTGTGCTTCAATGCAGCGTATTTCCTGACCTTTCGTGTCAAATATTTGCGAATACACTTCCATGCGTCGCGCATCGAGCATAGGACACAGCAGCGCGTCTGCTGCCAACTCAGGATGTGTGCTTTGCGCGCCATAGCTCAATGCTTGCAACGTATCAACAGCAATCAGTGGAATGTTTAATCCGAAGCACAAACCCTTTGCTGTGGACACGCCAATGCGCAAACCGGTATAACTCCCCGGACCCTTACTTACCGCTATAGCGCTAATGTCGGCCAAACTTATATTGGCCTCTGCCACTGCGGCTTCTATAAATACATTGAGTTTTTCGGCGTGCGAATACTGTTCGTCGTATTCTTCTTTTAAACTCAGCAACACGCCATCTTTGGCAATGGCTACCGAGCAAAGCTTGGTACTGGTATCTATGTGAAGTAGGATGGCCATGTTGGTAAAAGTAAGGATAAGACTTCACTAATAACAAAGTGCGTTTGATAAAATCAGTTACTACCAGTGACATTAATAGAAGGGACTTCGTATTTTAATTTAAATTAGAAACGTGGATGATTTAGATTATTTTAATTGGATAGCCTTGCCCCTCATCATTTTTTGTTCGAGGTTGGTGGATGTGACCTTGGGTACTTTGCGCCATGTTTTTGTGTCTCGTGGATTTAAAAACATTGCTCCCGTGCTTGGTTTTTTTGAAGTGCTGATTTGGATTATGGTGGCCAAAGAAGTGATGATGGCCGCCAACAGTTGGCCGCATTACCTCGCTTGGGCCGCTGGATTTGCAACAGGAAATTACATAGGCTTGCGCATTGAAGAAAGGCTTGCCTTAGGTTTGCAAATTGTACAAATCATTACCGACAGTCACAGCGATGCGCTGATAGAACACCTTCGCGCTGCCAACCACGGTGCCACAGTTACCGATGCGCAGGGCGCCAACGGTGCGGTAAAAGTGATCTTCAGCATTGTGCAGCGCAAACATGTGAAACAACTTGTGCAATTGGTGGAGCGCTACAATCCCGATGCTTTCTATACCATAGAAGACATACGCAGCACTAAAAACGGAATATTTTCGGCCCGTCATCCGCAATCTCGTTTGGACTTGCGTACAGTAGGTAAAACGAAGTGATGGCCGCTTATGAGCGCTTATTGCAATAGCTGGTACAGTTGGTCTTTTAAGAAAACGCGGTGCGTTCTTAATTCATTCAAATGCTCGTCAATGGCGACTTCGGCCCCGCTTTCGATACGGTGGATGTGTTTGTTGGTTTTGTCGTAGTCGTCAAAAAATTTTCTGAAGTGTTGGTCCTGTGTTTTCAGTTCGTGAATTTTCTCTTTGTATTGAGGGAATTCGTGCAATAGATCGTGTTTTTGCATGGTGCTTTTTTTTTCAAATTTAGCGCTAAGACCTAGGAATACAGATGAGCGCCGTCAGTAGAAAAAAAGACTGTGGTCAGTTCTGATCTGTTTTATTGAAAGTATTGTAATGGTGTAGTTGGTTGGCCTTGAATTTTTCAGGCACGCGTCTTCTGCCATATGCGAATTCTTTCCTTTTCCTCGCGCGCGTCTGTGACGCGTGCGTATTTAGGAAGGCATTTGTAATGCCTATTAATAAAGCAATACAATTGCTAAGATAAGTCCGCACGCGTCACAGACGCGCGCGAGGCTTAAGCAATGCTGCGCTTATCCGTGAATCAATGCTGCGATTTCCTTAATGGTTTCTTCGCCGTTATACACCATTACTCTTTTCTCGCCAGTGGCACGAATTTCCAATTCAAATTCCTTGGCTTCGTTGAAGCGGCGACCGATGATGATTTTAAAAGGAATACCAATTAAATCAGAATCTTTGATTTTAACGCCCATGCCTTGATCGCGGTCATCTACCAACGTGCTCACGCAAGCATTGGTGAAGGCTTTGTCGAATTCGTCAACAACTGCCTCAAATTCAGACCCTGCGTATTTCAGCGGAATAATAGACAGCTGATAGGGCGCAACAGCAACAGGCCAAATAATTCCTTTTTCGTCGTTGTTTTGTTCAATGATTGCATTGACAATGCGGCTCACGCCGATGCCGTAACAGCCCATTACGACCGGTTCTTTTTTGCCTTCTTTGTTGACAAAATTGAAGTTCATTGCAGCCGAATATTTGGTGCCCAACTTGAAGATGTGTCCTACTTCAATGCCTCTAAATATTTCGTGCGTAGCTGAATATTGTGCTACTTCATTTTCTTCAATTTTTTTGACTTCTCCCTTTTCTTCAATGAAATAATCTTCGCCAAATTTTGACAAAGCCACTACTTCCTCTGATCCATCACCGCCAATTTCTCCAGGATCGGCTGCTATACCAATCACTTTCAAGCCCAGTCGTTTGAAAATAGCGAAATAGGCTGTTCTTAAATTGTTGTATTCTTTGTCGAGGTCTTCGTTGGAAGTATGAAAGCTGTAGGCATCTTTCATCATAAATTCTTTGCCGCGCAGCAGTCCGTTTTTCGGACGCATTTCGTCTCTGAATTTTCTCCCAATTTGGTACAGGGTGAAAGGAAATTGTTTGTACGATGTTACTTTAGACCGCGCCAAATCAATTACTACTTCTTCGTGCGTGGGACCAAAACAAAATTCTCTTTCGTCGCGGTTTTTGAATTTCAACATCTCCTTTCCATAGGCATTCCATCTTTCTGATTCTACCCACAATTCTCTCGGTTGTACAATAGGCATTGCTATTTCTTGGCAGCCTATAGCGTCGAGTTCCTGACGAATGACGGTCTCAATTTTCTGCAAAACTTTATTGCCCAATGGCATAAAGTTGTACAAGCCCGCTGAAACTTGGTGTATCAGTCCAGCTTGAATACAAAGTTTGTGACTGGTAGCGTCGAGTTTTTCATTTGGAATGCGCTCGGTATGTATGAATGCTTTGGAGTATTTCATGGAAATTGAATTTGTTTTTCAGATCACAAAAGTAGTAAAAGGGGCAACTACTTCAATGCTCTTTTTTTAATCATTCCACCTTTGATGTCTTTTACGCCCGACATCACCATAAAGGCATTGGGATCTATTTCGTCTACTTCCTTGCGCAAACGGGCCAATTCCAAGCGGGTGAGAATGGTGTAAATGATGGTGTAATTTCTCGATGGTCCTTTGGTGTTATAGCCTCCACTGCCTTGGTACAGCGTAACACCTCTGCCCATATCGTTGATGAGCATGGATCGTATTTCTTCGTGTTTTGGTGAAATGATGGTAACGCCCACATACTCTTCAACGCCCTCCACAATAAAGTCAACTGTTTTAGATGCGATGAAATAAGTGAGCATGGAATATAAAGCGGTTTCCACGGTTGGCAGCACATATGCCGCTACCATGAAAATGAAAATGTTGAAAACAATAATTACGTCGCCCACTGTAAAACCAACGGCCCTGCTAATGTAAATCGCTAGTATTTCAGTGCCGTCTAGCACGGCGCCACCTCTCATTGACAGGCCGATGCCCGCACCTAAAAAGATGCCGCCAAAAGCCGAAACCAAGAGTTTGTCGTGCGTCACTTCCGGAAAATCAACCATTGCAATCACTAGGGCCAAGCCAACAATTGAGGTGATGCTGCGAATGGCAAAGCGCTTGCCCACTTGTGTAAAGGCTAAAAATACAAAGGGAATGTTGAGTAATACAATCAACCACGACAGGTGAAAGTGGAAAACGTGATTCATCAGCAGTGAAATGCCGGTGACGCCGCCATCCACAAATTCGTTGGGCAATAAAAAGCTTTTAAGGCCGAAAGCGGCAGTAAAAATGCCCAGTGAAATCAGTAAAAATCCTTTGATAATGTAGGCGATGGAAACCACACGATGCAGTGCTTTTTTCTTTAGCTCGCTATCCGCTTCAATGTGTTCTTTTCGCTTGTTCTTGAGAAAGAGACGAACGGTTTCTCGTACGATGATGCGTTGAAAAAAAGGAAGCATTTATTCGTTCACAGTTTAAAGTTCAATGTTCAAAGTTGGAGAAGTCCAGGTGTTGCTGTTGAACCTTGAACAAGTCACTTTGTTTTTTTTAGTTCCCCACGATAAGAATTTCTACCCTTCGGTTGAATTTCATTTCGAGTTCGCTTTTGGCATTTGGAAATATCATTTGGGTATTGCCGAATCCTTTGTAGCCAAGGCGAGAAGGGGAAATCCCACTTTTTACCAAGTAATCGTATATTGTTTTGGCGCGGCCTTTCGATAGTTCTAAGTTGTAGTCCGAATTTTTTTCTTTGGGCGCATTGACATGCCCGTGCACTTCAATTTTTAACGTCGGGTTGTTTTTCAAGAGGTATTGTAAACTGGTCAATTCTGATTTAGAGCGTGCGACCATGGCTGTTGAGTTGGCTTGAAAAAGAATATTGTTCAACACCAATTTGTCGCCCTGTTTGTACTTGCGGTGGTACCATTTTAATTTTTTTTCGCGCTGCAAGGCCAAAATATCATCGGTGATGCGTGTGTCGATGAACAAAGTATCACAGTCTGTTTGCAGCTCTACAACAAATTTTTTGCCGTGATCTAGGTGGATGCGGTGGTTTTGTGAGCAGGTGGCACAAAAACATTGGCCGTTCAATATTTCTTCGGTTTCCAGAGTGCGGTCAAAAGTGGTGTAGCCAATGCTCGGTAAAATGGTGTCATTGCTAGCGTCGCAGTATTTCTTGTAGTCGTAAAAGTTGTATTGCAAGTGACAGGAGGTATCGACTAAAAATTTAATGTCGTAAAAGGAGCTGTCGACATCGAACCAGAATATTTGCGTTTTTTTTGTTTTAAAAGAAAGTGGTTCTTCCGACAAGATGTTGAGGTGTGCTACCTTATCGCACGGCACTTTTTTTTGCGCTGGAAGAATTTCAGCCAAGAGCAGTAAAAGTAAAAGTGCTTTGAAACGCATACCGATATTTGCAATTTAGGCTAAGATAAGGACTTCTTTCAATGTTTGTGGTATGAAAGGATGAAAGAAAGTGTAGGGCGCTGTGCCTGCATAAAAAAAGGGGATGGTTGCCCATCCCCCATGCTTGCCTCTGCGGCAATTTTATATTTGTCCGAAGATGTAAAAAAGTCCGTAAATCAAGGCAGCCAAATAGCCGAGTCCGAATCCTAAAAACGGTAGTCCGATGCCCGCAGCACTAACAATGCAGCCGAGTACGAATAAGATTAAATCGATGACTGTTGGGCGCAGTGCTTTCTTGTACAAATATACGCCCAGTGGCGGAATTATTATGGTAACTAGCAACACAATTAAAAAGCGATCAGAAAGCTCTTCTTCGCCTTTTACCGTGCTTTTATTGGCACGTGCCTGCAGCACTGTTTTTACTTTTTGTATTTTTTTGGCAAGGGGTGCTGCCGTGTTGTTGCTTGTTGTAACAGCGCTTTCAGTGCTGCTTGCTTTTGGAAAACTGGCTGTTGCGATAGGTGCTGTCGCCAAAGTTTGTACTTGTTGCTTTTCCTGCAACAAGGCTTTGCTGCTTGTTTTGATGGTTTTAATTGGCGCAACAGCAACTGCAGCTTCACTTGCTTGTTCTTGTTTAGAAACGCTCACGTAGTAGCCGTTGCTGTATCTTTTTTTGCTGATGGTCAGTGACGACGAGCAAGAAAAAAGAAATACAGATAGTGCGACAATGGCAATGGGTAATAATTTGTTTTTCATTGAATGTAGGTTTAGGTTTAAATAGTGTGTGCTAAAAATATTATAAAATCCGTAGTTCACCAATTATTTTTCGTTGAGCAAATTGAACAATTCATCCAGCTTAGGAGTGAGAATGATTTCGGTGCGGCGGTTTTTCTTTTTTGCCGCCTCGCTGTTTGATGGATCAATGGGCAAATGCTCTCCGCGACCCGCAGCCGTTAGTCTTTTGGATTCAATGTTGGCCGATGCCAAAAGCAATTTTACTATTTGTGTGGCACGCATTACGCTCAAATCCCAGTTGTCTTTGAGTGTTCCGGTGCTGCCGTATTTGTCGGTGTCGGTGTGCCCTTCAACGGTGACGTTGATGTCGGGATTTTGCTCGAGCACTTTTGCCAATTTTTTCAAGGCATCTTTTCCTTTGTCGTCAACGTCATAGCTGCCCGATTTGAACAAAAGTTGATTTTCAAGGGACACATATACTTTTCCGTCTTGTTGGCGAATGGTTAAGCCGTTGTTTTCAAAACCCAGCAGGGCTGCCGACAATTTGTTTTTCAATTCGCGCACTACAGAGTCTTTGCGGTTGAGTATGGATTGCATCTCGCGCATTTTCTTTTCGCGTTGTGCGATTTCACCTTCTAAAGCAGCCAAGCTTTGTTCTTTGCGACTCAGCTCTGATTGCAGTTTATTGGCCGCATCTTCTTTCGCGTGCAATTGGTCGAGTGCTTCTTCGTATTTCTTGCGCAATTTTTCAGCATCGGCGCTATTGCCTTTGCTCACGCGTTCGTTCACGTCGAGTAATTCGCGGTAGGTTTTATCGAGTTGGTCGTAATTCCCTGTCAAACGGCGCAAAGCATTGCCCATCACCAAAGTGTCTACCTTCATGGCATCGGCTGTTTTTTTCAAAGTTGCTAATGCTGCAGCGGCCTCTGTGTATTTGGCTTCGCTGTCCATGCTCTTTTCTTTGAGCTCTTTATTTTCAGCGACGGATTTGTTGTAGTTCGCTTCTAAATCTTGAAATTGACGTTGCGGAACGCAAGCTGCAAAGCTGGCTATCATTAGGCATGTAAGTATTTTTTTCATAAACTGAATTTAGTCACTTTAAAAGTAAACGACACAACTCTTAACTTAATGTGTTCGTAGTCCATTTTATAAACAATGTGATGTGCGTAGGGTACGTTGACACTTCGTTTTTATGTGGAGATATTTTATATTATTGAAGCATATTTTCGTTTATGTAGTTTAGTGTATCCTGAATGACACAAGAATTGCGAACATATTTTGTAATGGCTTCACTGCTTGTCGCCACTTTGTTGCTGCCGCAGCGGGTGTTTGCGCAGGCGTCACTGTCGAATATGCGCTTTAAAAAAGTACTGCTCAACAAAGACACTTTGGTCATCGATAGCTTGAGTATTGTGCCCGGATCGCTGCACATTTGGCAAAGTGATGGCAGCACTTTATTGTCTGAACAACTTTTTATTTACGATGCGGTGAATGGCAAATTAATACCGTCGGCACCAGCTTTTTCATTAGACAGCGTGACGGTGGCCTATCGCGTTTTTCCCTTTAAAATCAACGCGCCCATCTACCGCAAAGACCCTATGAAAATCACTGCTGCGCAAGTGACGATTAAGCAGCTCACCACGGGTAGCGCTGTTGCCGATGACTTGTTTAGTGGTGGTGGACTCAAAAAGGGCGGTAGTATTTCAAGGGGGATTTCGTTTGGAAACAATCAGGATTTAACGGTGAGTTCTAATTTAAATCTTCAGCTTTCCGGAAAAATTTACGACGATATAGAAGTGTTGGCTGCCATTAGCGACAACAATGTGCCCATTCAGGCTGATGGAAACACCCAGCAGTTGCAGGAATTTGATAAGGTGTACATTCAGTTCAAAAAGAACAATACGCGCTTGCTCACAGGAGATTTTCAAATACAAGAGAGCCGCGATGCTTTTTTGCGTTTCAATAAAAAGGCGCAGGGACTTAGTTTTTCTACAGAGTATTTGTTGCCCGCCAACAGCAAAGGTTTTCGGGCCACGCACAAAATGGATGTCAACGCTGCGCTGTCGAAGGGAAAGTTTGCGCGTTACCAATTGGCGGGGATAGAGGGCAATCAAGGTCCTTATAAATTGCACGGTGCCGAAAATGAAAATTTCATTGTTGTGTTGTCCGGAACTGAAAGGATTTATGTGGATGGAAAGCTCTTGCAGCGCGGGCAAGATTACGATTACATTGTCGACTACAACAATGCTGAGATTACTTTTACAGCCCAGCAATTGATCACCAAAGACAAAAGGATTATCGTTGAATTTCAATATTCTGACAAGAACTACACCCGCACGCTTTTTCACACGCATCAAGAGGTGAATTTTGAAAATCTGAAGTTGAACATCAATTTGTATTCTGAGCAAGATGTGCGTGATCAGCAGTTGCAGCAAAAACTCAATCCTGCACAATTGAGTATTTTGCAAAACATTGGCGATAGTCTCGACCAAGCCTTGTCAGAGAACATTGACTCGGTGGTATACTCGCCAAATTACGTGCTTTACAAGCGCAGCGATACTTTAGTCAATGCCACCTCGTACCCCATTTTTGTGTACTCTACCGATCCAACGCAGGCAAAGTACCGTTTGTCTTTTTCGGATCTCGGACAGGGAAAGGGCAATTATGTGTTGGGCACTACTTCGGTAAATGGGCGCACCTACCGCTGGGTGGCGCCAATTGCGGGAGTTCCGCAAGGACGCTACGAGGCAAAGACCTTGCTCATTACGCCAAAAGAAAGACAAATGGCCACCATTGGTGCGCAATATCACTTGGGTAGAAACACCCTTTTTGAAGCCGAAGTTGCCGGTAGTAAGCGCAACCTCAATGCATTTTCAACTAAAGACAAGGCCGATGATCAAGGGGTAGCGGTACAATTGCATTTTGAAAACAACAAGAAAATAGATACTGCCACAAGTGCGTGGGTGTTAAAATCTACGGCCGACTACCAATTGGTCAACAAAAATTTCTCAGCTATCGAGCGTTTCAGAAGTACAGAGTTTGAGCGTGATTGGAACATTGCTTCCTTAGGCACAACGCCCGAAGACGAACACTTTGGCGCACTTAAATTCGACTTGCGTAAGTCGGCCGCGCAAATGCTCAATGTGTCATCGTCGTTTTTTAACAAAGGCGCATTTTATAAGGGTTATAAGATCGCCAGTGAAGTAAATGTTGCCAACCGCTTTGGCACCAAACTCTCAGGTAATGCAAGTTTTTTGCAGAGTTTTGGTGCGGTCACGAACAGTACTTTTTTGCGCTACAACACTACTTTGTCGCAAAAAGCGGGCTGGTTTGTTTTTGGACTCAAGGCCGAAGAAGACAACGACCAGTTTAAAAGCAGCAGCAATGATACCTTGTTGAAGAGTAGTTTTATTTATACCCAGCGTGGTGCCTTCCTCAGTTCTGCAGAAGATGTAAAAAACACTTTTTCGCTGTCCTACGACAGGCGCAATGATTTTGCGGCGCAAAGCAATGTTTTCAAAAGAAGTACGGAGGCCGACAATTTTCAGGGCAAAATTGCGCTGAGTCAAAACAAAAATGTACAGTTGACACTGTCGTCCATTTACCGCTCACTAAACATTGTTGACTCCAACCTCACTTCGGTGAAAACACCTGAAAACACCTTGCTCAATAAAATGGATTTAATGCTCAATGCCTTTAATGGTTTTGTAAATACGCGGACCTATTATGAATTTGGCAGTGGTTTAGAACTCAAACGGGAGTTCTCATACATACAAGTAGTAGCGGGTCAAGGAGTGTATGCGTGGATCGACTATAACAATGATGCTGTGCAGCAACTCAATGAATTTGAAATCGCCAAATTTCCTGATGCTGCGCGTTTTATAAAAATATACACGCCGACTAAAGATTATGTAAAAACATTTTCAACGCAGTTCAATGAGGTGTTGAATATGCAGTTTTCTAAACTGTTCAAAGCTCAAAATTTAAAAGGTCTCCCACTTTTTTTGTCGAAATTCCACAATCAGTTGGCCTATCGAACAGTGATGAAAACCAACAAAAGCGCCGAAGCGCAAGCGCTTGTTCCTTATGCGCGAAACGTGGCCGACACGAGTTTAGTGAGCACCAATTCTTCGTTGCGAAATACGGTATTCTTTAACCGCGGAAATCCGCTGTACACCATTGATTTTACCTATGCCGACAATCAAAACAAAACCTTGCTGACCAGTGGTTTTGAGTCGCGCTCTCTGCTGAGTAAAGTGTTGAATATTCGCTGGAATTTCTCTTCGAGGTGGTCGATACTTTTGAATTCAGAGGAACAAACAAAATCAAAGTTTTCTCAGTTTTTCTCGGTGAGCGACTACAGTATTCACGCGTATATCGCCAGTCCCAAATTGACTTATCAGCCCAACAACAATTTAAGGGCAACAGTGCTTTTTAATTACAAAGACAAGCAGAATGCGCCGGCTTATGGCACAGAGAAAACCATTGTCAAGCAGCTGGGAACTGAGGTCACTTACAACTTTGTGGGCAAGGGTCGCCTCGATTGCACTTTCAATTACATTGGCATCAACTACAACAAAAGCTCTGAGAATTCCTCTCCCTTGGAATTTGAAATGTTGGAGGGCTTGCACAATGGCACCAATTTTACGTGGACGCTGAGCATGCAAAACAAGTTTGCCAACAACATGCAAATAAGTTTGAATTATCAGGGCAGGGCCTCCAACAAAAACGCCCCCGTTCATAGCGGAGGCGTTCAGGTTCAAATGTTGTTTTAAAGCTACTTCAATTCTGTCACAGCAGTACCCAAAAGGTAACCGTCTAAGTAAACTTCCAATGTGTATTTACCAGCTACAAAGGCAGTAGCAAAAGGCGAGGCGTACATGATAACGTCTTTGTCTTGGTTTTGATAGTCGATTTCTTGTTTTTCACTGAAAGTAATGCTGCGTCCTTCAAAACTAAAAGTATTGCCGCCGTTGGTAAATACTTGTCCATCGGGAGATGTAGCGCGAAGGTACAATGTTTTGTTTCCAGGGCGCGCCACCAAGTTGGCACTTAAAGTAAAGGCCACACGAATTTTTTCAACGTTGCGCGGGCTGTGCGTTACTTTTTCAGAATTTCTTCTTTGGCGAATTCCTTCCGCAATGATGTCGCGCGCCAATATTTTAGCCCCCAATCGAGCTTGTGCATCCAAAGCTTGGTTGCTTTGTTTAAGGTCTTTTGTTGCAGCAGAGAGTGAATTTATTTTTTCTTTCGCTTGGCCGTTTTCATCTGTCAACTGAGCGTTCATTGCCAACAACTCTTCGTTTTTCTTTTTCAAGTCGCGAATTTCACTTCTCAATTTCCAAAGTTCGGCTTTCAGTTTTCTAAAATATTCAATGTCACCTTCTGCTTCGTAGTTTTTGAGTTTCTCTCTCAGTTTTTCCAACGCCGCACTTTTCGCTTGTAATTCTTGGTCTTTAGCAGGATCTCCGGTTTTGGCTTGCTCTAACAAATCTTTTGTTTTGTTAAGGTCGGCCAATAATCTGTCGTGTTTTTGTTGGTTGTCTTCCCCTTTTTTCATTTCGGTTTTGACCTCATTTTGCGTATCGCTCAATTTCCAACCAAAAAATACAGATGTACCTAACAACAAAGCTATTGCTGCTATCAATGCCCCCATGATAAATCCGCCCTTCTTTTTTTTCTTTTCTTCTTCGTTGTTTTCCATAATAGTGCGCAGTTAAAAGTCGCCTTTGCACAAATATAGTTATTTTTGATATTCCCGCACACTTTTCTCGCGCTTGATTTATATGCCTATGCTAAAACACCTAGGTACACTACTTTTTTCTACAGATTGTGTGCACTGTGCTGCGTCTTTGCTCGAAAATGAGCGTTTTGTGTGCTTGCCTTGTAGTGCGCAAATTCACCTGTTGCCGCATCAAAAAACGGAAGGTGAAATGGATGCTTTATTTTACGGTAAGGTAGAGGTGCAAAGAGCGATAGCACTGTTTGCCTTTGTGAAGGGAGGGGTGAGTCAATCCTTGATCCATCATTTGAAGTACAAAAACAAGGCCGAATTGGGTTTTTATTTCGGCCAACAATTGGCTGCCGCACTGCACTTGCTGGATCTTGATATTGACGCCGTTGTACCCGTACCAATGAGCTGGGCCAAGCGCCGAAAGCGTGGCTACAACCAAAGCGAAAAAATCGCGCAAGGCATTGCCCAATATTTGCAGCTTCCGCTGCTGCCCAATTACCTTCGCCGCGTGAAGCAAAAAGAAAGTCAAACGCGTTACAACAAATACAGCCGCTGGCAAAATATTCAAGTCGCCTTTGAACTCAATTCTAAAGCGCCTCAGCACTACAAACACGTGCTGTTGGTTGACGATGTCATCACCACCGGCGCTACCATGGAGCATTGTGCTGCAGCAATAGTGGCACAGGGAAGTACAAAAGTATCGATGGCCGCCTTGGCTTTTGCGCCGGCCTTGCGCTGATTTTAAAATCAAGAGGGAATGGCGTATGTTTGCGTTGTGAAAATAATTGTTGCTTTTTTCTCTGTTTTACTACTTGCTGGCTGTGCGCAAGTGGGCACGCTCACTGGTGGTGACAAAGATGTTGTGCCTCCAAAACTGCTTAAGAGCTTTCCGTCAAATGAGGCGCTTGACTTTAATCAACAGCGCATTGAATTGCAGTTCAACGAATTTGTGCAACTGAAAAATATTCAGCAGCAATTGATCATTTCTCCACCTGTGGGCAACTTTCCTAAGGTGTCAATAAAAGGAAAAAAAGTGATTTTGTTGTTTGACACTTTGTTTCGCGAAAACACCACCTATTCTTTGTTTTTTGGCGAAGGCATTGTTGACTTTACCGAAGGCAATGTATGGCCCAATGGCACATTGGTTTTTGCTACGGGTAGCCGTCTCGATTTTTTAAAAGTGGAGGGAACAGTTAAAAATAGTTACGATGGTTTGCCTGAGAGCGATATGCTGGTTCTGCTTTATCCTTCAGATGCGCCCGATTCATGTGTGGCCAAAAGCCTTCCTGCTTATTTTGGCAAAAGTGACAAGAGCGGGCATTTTGCTATTCACAATATTCACGAGGGAAACTACAAAACCTTTGCACTCAAAGACCTAAACAACAATTACCGCTACGATCAGCCCAACGAAAAAATCGGCTTTTTATCAACGCCGCTATTTGTGAAGGATACTTTGACCAAGGTGTCGATTGCCAGCTTCAGTATGCCCAATAAACGTCAGTTTTTGTCAACACAAAAATTAATGAATGAGAAAACCTTGCTGTTGTCGTTCAATGCCAAAAGTAAAGACAAAGTGCTCTCTTTTGAAAACGAAGAACGCGTGCTGCATCACAAAGAAATGTACAACGATGGTGACAGTTTGGTGCTGTGGTTGCGCAAAGATTTGACCCCAGCTGATTCATTGGTGTTGCGTGTAAAATCTGGCGATTTCAGCGATACAATTACTTATTTTTTGAAAGACGCCAAGGCTATTAACAATTTGCCCATCAAATTGCTTAAGGAAAGTAACGTGCCTTTGGTGGTGCCTGGCGATTCACTTTATTTTACCTTCAATTTTCCATTGGAAAAGGTTGATCCGGCTTTTATACAAATCACCCAAGACAGCGCTACAATCCCCTTTGGCTGTGCGCTTAGCAGTCCCCGAAAATTGGCCATAAAATCAAAGGCATTGCCTGCAAAAGCTTGCAAAGTGAAGTTTTTTCCTGGTGCTTTGAACGACATTTACGGACGCAGCAACCACGACACCATTGCCTCTTCGTTTACGCTGCCTGATGAAAGTGCTTTCGGCTCATTGTTGCTGAAAGTAAATGTGAGCGAAGCAGCAAGTCCCTTTGTACTGCAATTGCTTTCATCGCACCAAGAAGTGGTGAAAGAAGAAATGTTTAGTGGTACTGCAATGACTTTTGATTACAAAAATTTAACGCCTGATGAATATACACTGAAGCTGATTTTTGATGGCAATCAAAACCAACGTTGGGACAGCGGTAACTACTACCGGCAGGTACAGCCCGAAAAAATTGTGTTTTACGAAAAAACCCTCACCGTGCGTGCCAACTGGGAGATGGAGATAGAGTGGAATGTTATTGCACGTTAAGTGTAAAGTCGTCGGCATCTAAATGCACAGGAAAAGCCGCTCGGCATTCTTCTAAATACGCATCATTCAAACACAGCTGAATAATTTCCTCGGCACCTTCTTGTGCCTGTGCCAAGTAGTTTCCACGCGGATCGATTGCGGCGCTGTCGCCACTGTAATTCAACTGTTGGCCGTCATTCCCCACACGGTTCAAGCCCAATACGTAAACTTGGTTTTCAATGGCGCGTGCCACGAGCAGGCTTTTCCACGGGTGACTGCGTACTGCGGGCCAATTGGCGATGTACAGCAAAATGTCGTAATGCTGATTTACATTTCTGCTCCATACCGGAAAACGCAGGTCGTAGCAAACGAGTGGACAAATTTTCCAGCCCTTCAGTTCCACAATCAATTTTTTATTTCCTTCGGTATATTGATTGTTTTCACCTGCCATACGAAAGAGGTGGCGCTTGTCGTAACATTCGTAAGTGCCGTTGGCGCGCATCCACACGAGGCGGTTGTAGTATTTCCCCTTTTCTTCAGCGATGAAACTTCCGGTGATGACACAGTTTTTTTCTTTCGCTTTTTGCGTGAGCCACTGCATTGTAGCGCCCTGCATCGACTCGGCGAGACGTGCTGGGTCCATTGAAAATCCTGTAGAAAACATTTCGGGCAGCACGATCAGGTCGGCGTCGTTGATCGCACGCAAGTGGGCATCAAAAATGTCAAAGTTGCCTTGTGTATTTTCCCATGCGAGCTGGCTTTGTACCAGTGCTATATTTAGTTCTTTTCTCATTTTATTTTCATTAATCCTTCCACTCCTTTTTCCAATGTTTCGTTCTTTTTTGCAAAGCAAAAACGCAAGATTTTGTCGTCTCTGAAATTGTGGTAAAAAACAGAAATCGGAATGGCGGCAATTTTATAATCTATCGTCAGGCGTTTGGCGTATTCGCGGTCGCCTTCTTCTGATAAATGAGCATAATTCAGCAACTGAAAGTAGGTGCCGGCGCAGGGCAGCGCTTTGAAGCGGGTTTGTTTTACGAGCGATAAAAAGTAATCCCTTTTTTCTTGAAAAAGGACGTTCAGCTCCAGGTATTTTTCTTTGTGGTCGAGGTAGTCGGCCACTGCATATTGCACCGGTGTGTGAATGCAGTAGGTTTGAAACTGGTGGCATTTCACAATTTCTTTCATGATGTTTTCGGGTGCTATGCAATAGCCCAAGCGCCAACCCGTGACGTGGTAGGTTTTGCCAAAAGAAAAAAGCACCACGCTGCGCTCGGCGAGGGCGGGGTAGCGACAAACACTTTCGTGTCTTTCGCCATCAAAAACAATGTGTTCGTATACCTCGTCGCTGATGACGATGATGTTGGTATTGTGTACTATTTTTTCAAGGGTGCGCAGGTCTTCGGCGCGCAGCACACTGCCCGTTGGGTTGTGCGGCGTGTTGATCATAATGGCGCGTGTTTTGGGCGATATTTTATTTTTAACATCGGTCCAATCTACTTTCATATCTAGGGTCAATTGCGTGCGCACGGGCACACCGCCGTTGAGCTTGATGCCAGGCTCATAGCAGTCGTATGCGGGTTCAATCACGATCACTTCGTCGCCCGGAAAAACAATGGCCGACAAAGTAGCGTAAATCGCTTGTGTAGCGCCTGCGGTGATGAGTACCTCGTTGATCGGGTGGTATATTGCGCCGTACTGTTCTTCAATTTTAGCGGCAATTTTTTCTTTCAGGGCAGGCAATCCCGGCATGGGCGCGTATTGGTTTTTGCCTTCCCGCGAATGCTGGTCAACCAGCGCGATCAACTTTGGATCAACGTCGAGGTTCGGAAAACCCTGCGCTAAATTCACTGCGCCGTGTTGGTTGGCGAGGCCCGTCATCACTGCGAAAATAGTGGTACCAACGTCGGGTTGTTTGGATGTTAAGGGGTGCTGAAAATTCATGGAATTAAAAATACTTATTTTTTTAACGCGGAGCAGCAAAGGCGGTGCAAAGTGACGTGCAGAAAAATTCGCTATTTTAGACCCATGAAAATTTTAGGCATCATTCCTGCGCGCTATGCATCTACCCGTTTTCCGGGAAAACCTTTGGTGAACATTCAAGGGAAATCAATGGTGCAAAGGGTTTACGAGCAGGCGTCGAAGTGCAAGAGTTTGAGTGCAGTGGTGGTAGCCACCGACGACGACCGTATTTTTGCACACGTTAAAAGTTTTGGTGGAGCGGTGGTGATGACCTCGCCCACGCATCCCTCGGGCAGCGACCGCTGTATGGAAGCCCTCGAAAAAGTGGGAGGCGACTACGATGTGCTGATCAACATTCAGGGCGACGAACCCTTTATTCAGCCCGAACAATTGGAGCAGCTGATCGCCTGTTTCAACAGTGCCGATGCGCAAATTGGAACCCTTGCCAAAAAGATTGATACTGTTGCCGACCTGCTGAATGTGAATTTGCCGAAGATTGTTTTCAGCGCAGCTTTCAATGCGCTGTATTTTTCGCGATCGCCCATTCCCGGCCAAAAATCGGGTAGCCCCCAAGAGTGGTTGAGCCGCCATACTTACTACCGCCACATTGGTTTGTACGGTTACCGAACAGAAGTGTTAAAGGCCATTACCCAATTGTCGCCTTCGCCCTTAGAGCTCACCGAATCGCTCGAACAATTGCGATGGCTGGAAGCAGGCTATACGATTAAAGTGGGCATTACCTCGTACGAAACGCTGGCGATTGACCATCCTGAAGATTTGGAGAAGATATAGGTTGAGGTAGGTTTAAGCGAGGGGATGAGGACTTTAATCTTTCAATTTATTTTTTAGATCCATGTGGTCGTGCAATATCCTTGTAATTTCAATTGTAGAGGCGTCAATTTTCCTGTAAAATACAATGTGCTTTGAGGTGTGTTTTCCAAATAATTCAGAATTAATTTCGAAATATGTTTTGCCAAGATTCGGATCTTTAGCCAATTCCAAACAAGCATCAATGATCAGCTTGTAATATTTGTCTGCTTGTTTTTCCGACCAATTTTCGACAGTGTGTTCCCAAATGCCAGTGAGATCTTCAATGGCTTTTTGAGTGAACTTGAATTTTGCCATTTACTTTTTCTTTGATTTCAATTGTTTAAGATGTGCTTCAGGATTGAAATCTTCAACGACCCCGCTCTTTATTCCGTCAGCAATGGCATTGCGCAAAGCAAGCCTTTTATTTTCTTCTTCTTCCAGGAGTCTGAGTCCCGCACGCACAGCTTCACTGGCATTTTTATAGCGCCCTTCTTGCAAAACACTTTGAATGAATTGATCAAAATAGGTGCCCAGTGTGATAGAAGTATTCTTGCTCATAATTTAAATATTTACTTAAATGTACCAATTTTAGGTATTTATTCAAAATTGCGATTTGCTTTGTTGAACTCAGTTTTATCCTGTAACGGAATTGCTATTCTTGCTTTGCGGGACGAAGATTCCGAATTTCACGAATTAAAAAATCGTGCCTAAAAAAAGAGTCCTTGATGATAGGGCGTTTCCTGCGATTGGGTCTGTCCCCAAGTGTTTCTTGATGATAGGGCGTTTCCTGCGATTGGGTCTGTCCCCAAGTGTTTGTCCCCAAGTGTTTCAAGTGTTTGTGTCCCCAAGTGTTTACCAAGTGTTTTATTTTTATTCCTCTTTTTTGTTGAGTCGCCGCCCCCTTGGCGCATCGCCTTCGTGGAGTACCGTTTCGGAATGCAGCAGGAGCACCGCCTCGGCTGAGTCTTTCACTTTGGATGCGCTGCGCTCTATCATTTCTGATTCAAAGTCGGTCAATACACTTTTGCGCAGTCCGCTTGTTCGCCAATGAGATGAGGGTTTGCACCCAGCGGCAATTGCACGAGCGAGCGCCAGTGCATCGAGCAGCGCTTGGTTTGCGCCCTGTCCTTTGAAGGGACTCATAGGGTGCGCTGCGTCGCCAATCAGCGTTGCACGTCCCGCATTTGCTAACAATTCAGCTTGCAGCAGTGCGCGGTCATACACGGGGTAGCCTATAATTTGAGCCGCTGTGGTAGCCGATACAATTTGTGGTATGGGTACATGCCATTGGGTGCGTCGACAGGCTTCTGCTTTGAGCGCACCAGCGCCTTGTGCAGCCAATTCTTTAGCGTCATTTTCGGGCAGCGGAAAACTGAATTGCCACATCACCGAGTGTGCGTCGTAAGGCATAATGTAAATGCGGTCGTTGCCATTGACAGTTTGAAAAACCGTGGCCGAGTCAAGCAAAGAACTGTCAAGGTCTTTGAGCGCTGCCAGCGGACAAATGCCCAATATCACCATACAGCCCAAGTAGCGCAAAGGACTCAGCTCATCGGCAATCAACAGCTTGCGCACCGAACTGCGGATACCATCGGCACCCACTACTAAGTCAGCTTTGGCGTTTTTTATTTCGTCCTCTACTTGAAAGCGCAGTTCAAGGCCTTGTTCACTTTCCTTAAAATCTATGAGTTGATGGCCCCAGCGCACAGCTTTGTGTCCGCCCGCTTGCTCGAGCAGCGCTAGGCGCAAGGCCTGTCGCGCGATAAGCATATTGCTGCGCTTGGGGGGTTTTTGTTGCTGCGTGGGCAGCCATTTTCTCATTCCCCATTCTCCAATCACTTTTCCATCAGCGCTGTGCACCAGGTGTTTCGTAGAAATCAAAGCGCCTTCCAGGGCGAGCACACCCAATCCTTCCAGCGCTTTGGCGCCTTGTTGCAAGGTGAGTCCGTAGCCCTGTGCGCGAACATTAAAATTGTTGTCGCGCTCGTAAAGCGTGAACGGAATGCCGCGGTGCAAGCAAGCCACGGCAAGGGCGACACCGCCAATGCCAGCGCCAATGATGGCAAGGTGGGGATAGTTTTCTGTATCGGGAGCGGGCGCAGCAGCAGCAAGCAAACCTGATCCGCCACAGGTGGCGCAGGTTTGTGGGTGACCCTTGGGGCGCGCCGGAGGGCTGCCTTCGCCATTGTTTTTTTCAAATTCAGCCAAGGCCATTTGGTAGTGCAGGCGCACACTCTTGCGGAGCTTCTGGCTTTTTTTGCCGCGCCCTTGGCATTCGTGACAAGCAGTCCAGCCAAGTTCTTTATTTTCTGCCTTTTTCACTTCTTCTTTTATTTAAGCGGCTACTTCTTTTAAAAATAGTTGATGTGTGCTATTCTAAAGTACCAATTGTGCTTGTGATTAATGCTATGCTATTGGAGACGGTAAAATTATGTTTTTTTGGATGATGTTTTTGCTTTTGCGATGGGCCGCGGCAATGCGCTTGTTTGTATAAGCGCGTATTTGTTGCGCAAAAGGACAGCCCTTTGTATTTATTTTTATTTGTGAGTGGCGCAGGAATTCAAAGATTTTAGATTGTCGAAAGGTCAGGTGGTTGCTGCCGCTGTCAATTCCTCGCTTTAGACAAGCCAGATATTTTTTATTATTTTCACCTTCAAACTAACGACGATGTACACTGCCGATTTGCCCCAGGAGCTTATTTCTGTGATAGGTTCAGAAAAAATAGAATTTGCCGCAAAAGCAAAAAGATTTCAAGCCAGAGGAAAGTCAATAGGCATGTTTGCCTTTGCTATTTTCTGGTGTGGATTCATCAGTATTTTTGTGGTTGTTTTTTTTGGTCCGCTATTGCGTGGTGAAGAAGTGCATTTCACAAGTAATGGCGAAGAAGTTGTTGGTTCGGCTGAAAATTTCGCCCCTATGCTATTGCCTGGTGTCATTATAGGAGTTTTTGTTTTAGTAGGTATTGGGTTGATGATTTTTGCTATTAGAAATGCACTACGAGAGGGAGGCTATTTTGTAGGAACTCCCACGCGCTTTTTAAGGTACAGAAGCGGCGTTTTAAATGCCTATGATTGGGAGCAATTCACAGGAAATATTGAAGCAAACTTTGAAAAAGGCGACATCACTTTTGAACTGAGAACAGGTAAAATGGTGAGCAAAAAAAACGGGCCAGATAGATTTGTTGCTGATTCTATTGAGCTTTCGGGAGTAGACGATGTTGTGGGGATAGAACGGTTGTGTCGCAAAAGAATAAAAGAAAACGACCCTACGCCCGCAAATGCAGCCAGTGTTCCTGACCATTTGTAAAACAAAAGGCACCTTTTCCCCGCTTAGCGTGCATTTTCTTTTCGCTAAGCGGAATCGCTATTTTTGGGGCGTCGCCTCTTGTAATTAAAAGGTAAGCCGAAGGCTTTGGGGGTGGTAAGATCGCTTAGCGAAAAGAACGCTAAGCGAGGCGGTAAACAAGCGAGGCGGTGGTTTTTTTCAGCTAATTGTGCAAATTCAAAACTGTTTTATCAGATTAAAATACTCAACGCTTTTTTTCAGCGGGTATAGCGGCAGCGTTTCCATCAATTGTTTTACTTTCAGTTCATCTACATTTTTAAAAATCAGTAGCGCTCCATTTTTGCTTTGTCTTAAAAACAAATGCTCTAAAATTCCCTCTGCCTTCCATTGGGCGACCACTTCTTGTTCGTGTTTCAAAATTTCTTGAAAATTTGCAGGAAGGTTTTCTGTGTCAATTGTCAAAATTACTTGTATTCTGTTCATCGCGTTTAGTTTTATTTTTTACTCTTAGCTGTTTTTGCTTGATAGCAATGTGTTCTTAACGTGTCAGTGAATCATAAAAATAGTGCTCAATCTGCAGGCCTTCGCCGTGCATAAATTCATTGTTCTTTTTGTTGTTTTGTATAGGTCTATTGCGCTTAGCACTGTTAGCATTTGTGTTTTGCTGCTTTGCGCATGTGGCGTGTTCACGGCAAATAAATCTGAAGAAAAGCGATGATGGTATTTATGCAGATGGAACCTCCATTTTTTTAAAACCCATTGATGCCCAATTATTCTTTCACGATTTTGTTGCGCTGCACTACTTGCCCTGTGTTGTTAGTGAGTACAATAAAATACATTCCGGTCGCTTGATTAGAAATGTCAAAGGAGTTTGCATTTTGCTTTTCAATAATTACTTTGCCATTAATGTCTGTCAAACTAACATTGTAATTGTTTGATGAAAGTATGGTCCCATTTGTTGGATTGGGGTAGATACTTACAATATTTGGTGTGGCCGTTGTTTCATTTATACCGACTGCCATCGGATCTATCTCATTAAATAAACTATCTACTTCCAATTTACTTAGCACACGATTGTAAACGCGAATGTCATCAACTAAACCGTTAAGTGCACCTGTATGTGTTGTATTCCCTGATTTTCCAATGTAAACGGAATCAGAAGTAAAAGTAGACGCGAAATTTTTGTGCTGGCTCCATTGTTTAACACCATCGATGTACATTTTTGTTGAATCCGCATCTGTAGAAACCGCATAGTGTTGCCAAGCACCGCTATTAGAAAGTAATGATGAAGCATAAACGTTTTGAGAAGGATTATTTTGTGTCACTGTAAAGTATTTTCCGGAAGTATAAACGCCCAAAAACATAGTGCCAAAATATGATGCTGTTGTACTATTGATCACGCAATAAATTCCATTAAGAGACATTGTTGAAGGTTCATAACCATTAATTTTAACCCAAAGAGAAACAGTACTTGTTGCAGACTTTAAAGCAGGGGCATCAGGTAAAGCAATATAACTTCCACCACTAAAACTATAAGCTTTGTTTACATTGCCAAAGCGATCTGCTGTCAATGTTGCGCCATGCACAGATCCGTCGATAGAGCCAATGTCATCTGTAGCGTTTGCGCTATTAAAGGAGTACTGTGCCGCCAGTCCATTTGTTACTTGCCCTTGTGAAATTGTTGTAATTAATGCGAACGCTGTAATTAGTAATGTTTTTTTCATAATTGGCTGTTGTTTTATTTTTAGTATTGTTGTGTGCGAAGGTAGTTGTTTGTGAGTTACTTTTTGTTTCTAATTGGGAATAAAGTTTTGCGGCTTGGCGTTCGGGCGTGATTTTAGCACTGCACTTGACGAAGCATGAAGTTATATTTTCAAGTGATCCGCCTATTTCTTGTAGGTGCTGTTAGCAGTAGTTGTTCTTTCAGTCAACTGTTTGTATACACCATCCCACAATTCAATTCTTTGTTTTAATGAATTTATAACTGCTTCTTCCGCTTCCTTCCAATATTGTTCGTTGTCTTTACAAAGATTGGCTGTCATTTGTATAGCAAGATGGCTATGGTGGTCTCCATCAACTTCAATGTGTCTTTCTATATAGTATTTAAAAAAAGAAATGTCGTCAGGAAAGTTCTTGTGCATTTCATTTATTATAGAGATAAACATACCTGGAATGAGGTCTTCACGTCCAAAAGTAAAAATAGCTGATTGCAAATAGTCTTTACCGCTTTCAATGACTTTGAAAGTAAAGTCAACAAAATTTTTTGCTTCCTTGGGTGTTTCTGAAGCTAAATAAGCGGAGTCAAAGTCGCCGGTATTTTTTAATACATCTGTAAAAACTTCAATTTTAGAAGTGTCTGCCCCGCATTGTTTCATAGCATCTAAGTACAATTCAAAATGACTTTTCCTTATGCCATTTAGGTCTATATCTGACTCTTCACCTGCAACAATTTCATTAATAAGATATCTTGTGTCTGCTGTTCCTTTAGGGAACCAAGGAACAGATGTGCAAGTCAAGTTGCTTTGTAGAGTTTTCAATAAAGACATGAAGTCCCAAACAGCGTATACGTGAAATTGCATAAATACTTTTAAGTCCTCTATGTCTTTAATGGCTGAATAAACTTTGTGATGAATGATCTCTTGTCTTAAGGGTTCAATTGTCTTTTTGATTTTTTCAATTTGAGTGATCATTACTGTCTTTTTTTTATTACAAGATTAACATTTTAAATGAACGAATATTTGAATTTCTATGCTTTCATTGAGGTCTGCCACAATTACCGCTAACGTTTTGCGGCTTGGCGTAGTGGCGGATTTTTAACCACAAATTTTAATGCGAAGCACACAGTTCAAATATAGCAAAAATGTTTCTACGAAGCACTTCGCCCGCCATTACACCAAACCGCTGTTAGCGGCTGGCATTATGGCTTTGTCCACGTTTTAAAGTCCTATTAGTAAAAGTATTTTGCGCGGTTTAATTTATTTCTTAAGCGATGTCTCCACAGATTTGGCTGTGTC
>Ga0114969_10000360_pt1 | contig 39005 bp, 36 predicted proteins | sample M_130807_MF_Meta_FD_87316 | JGI IMG/M metagenome (GOLD analysis project Ga0114969, IMG submission 87316) | Freshwater microbial communities from Lake Montjoie, Canada to study carbon cycling - M_130807_MF_MetaG | ecosystem: Environmental > Aquatic > Freshwater > Lake | place: Lake Montjoie...
CGGCAAAACCCGACAAATCACCAACAACGCCACCGCCCAGCGCCACAACCATCGCATCGCGACCAAAGCGATTGGCCATCAACACATCCCACACCCGGGAGACCGTGGCGACATTCTTGTGCTGCTCCCCGTCGGGGATGATCACCTCGACCAGCTGACGATCTGCAAACGCCGATCGCAGCAGCCCTGCATACAGTGGCGCTACAGTGGTATTGCTCACCAGAAGTACCTGCTTCGCGGGTACGTGCTCGCGCAGCAGCGCTGCGTCGGCCAGCAGGTTTTCGCCAATCACAATTGGATAGCTGCGATCGGCGAGGCTGACCTTCAGAATCCGGCTCATGCGCTCACCTGTTCCATGCCGCGCGAGGCGTTGAATGCGGCCATTACCACCTCGGCCACGCGATTGACCTTGCAATGATCAGTGGAAGTAATGAAGTCCGCGGTTTCCCGGTAGAGCGGCTCGCGAATGCGGAAAAGGGCAGCAAGGCGCTGTTCTGGGTCATGGCCAAACAAGAGCGGCCTGTGTCGCGTGCGTGCCGAACGGTAGGCCTGCTGTGCCGCCGAGGTCTCCAGGTAAGCCACCCAGCCATGCGCCCGCAGAAGCTGGCGATTTCCGGCATCGAGTATTGCACCGCCGCCGGTGGCCAGAACGACCCCATCACGCTGCACCAGCTGCGCGATGACTTCACGCTCGCGCCGTCGAAATCCCTCTTCGCCTTCGAGTTCGAATATGCGTGGTATGTCGGTACCGGTCATCTGCTCGATCTCGTGGTCGCTGTCGATGAATGGGCGCTGCAACAGCTTGGCCAGCTGCTTGCCGACCGCCGTCTTTCCGGAACCCATCGGTCCGATAAGGTAAAGATTGTTGCTGCCCTGCATGCCTACGCCCTGTTCAGCGCCCATGATAAACAAAGCGGCCGCCCGAAGGCGGCCGTTTTGACTGTTCAGGGGACCCGTATCAGAGGGTGTCCGTGCACAGCGTGCTCCGGCCGTAGGGACTGATCACCCCAGGCGGTACGACCGTCAGATCGTTGAAGTCTGCAGCCAGATTATCCAGCACGAATACCGAGGATGCAGACGATGCCGTACCCTGTACCTGCGCCTGCGCCGACAGGACCGCCTGCAGATAGACGGCGTATTCCTGCGGGTAGTAGACGCTCACGAACGCAAAACCGTTGGCATCGGTAGTGACGCTTGAGGGTGTCACCACCGCCACGTTGCCCGCTTCGATCTTGCCGTTGCCGTTCTGATCCTCGCCGGGATCCAGGATGCCATTGCGGTTGAAATCCTCGTCAGGGCAGCTGGCAGATATGAATGTAGACCAGCGGGTAGCGCCGCTTGGCACATACCGGTAGCCCTTGTTGTACTGGACAGACAGAATGCTCATCGTCAAGGCGACATCCTTGACGCCTGCGCCATTGGCGTCGGTCACCTGCACGGCATAGTCTTTCTTGTATTGAGTACTGTTGATCTTGTCGATCGTGTTGCCGGTACCGATGGAAATGAACAGCTGACTCTTGGCAACAGTCAGGAGCACCGATTTTGGTGTCACTGCTGCTACTCCCTGCACCGATGCGGTGATTTGCACGCCATTATTGGCGGAAGCAACGTTGCCGGCCGTATATACCGTTTGAGCGCGGCCCTGCGCATCGGTGACAGCGGACGGCACCGTGAGGGTGCCTCCCGTGACGTCATTGAGATTGAAGACCACGGTGCTGTTGGCCACGAGGTTGTTCTTGGCGTCGCGCACAACAGCCGTGATCGTTGTCTGCTCGGTGGGACCGACAGTGAACTTGCTGGCCTGTACATCGATGGTGCTGGGCGAAACAGACACGAACTGGACTGTCGTGGCTGCAACGGTTCCGCCGGGAACGGTCGCCGTGACCGTCGCGCCACCCGCGTTATCGGAGAGCATCGGTATGCTGGCCTGGCCCTGGGAATTTGTGACGGCACTTCCTGTGGACAGCACACCTGTGCACGAAGTGGACCCAGGGCTTACGCATCCGCGAGTGGTCGCGAAATTAACTGACCTGACTTGGAATAACTGGTCCAGCCTGATGTTCCAAGTCAGGTCAGCGGCAGGTCGCGCCGGCCCGCTTCACGGCCCGGCGAATGGCCTCGCCAACGGCTTCAGGATCGACCAAGGTGGTCTCGTTGATGGCGTTCGGCGGAGCAGGCTCTGCGGCAAACGCTTCGACACGATACTGGCCGCCCACCATGGCAAGCTCGATCAGCTTGATGGAGGACGTAGTAATGTCTAGGCCAAGCACCTGGCGGTACTTACGTGAGAACAGGAAGACGTATTTCCTTCCTTATCAGTAAGATACGCCTTCGAGTGGCGAGCCGAAGTACAATGTAATGGTAACTATATATCAGTCAACGGTTAAATAGAACGTAAGACGTCTCACACACGGGGAGGGCCAGCGCGATCTGGTCAGCCTGCCGCTTGCCCCGGGGGACGATAGATGGAGTAATTAGGCGTGATTGCCCTTAAATGGCGGTTCTTGATTGCCGCAGCTGCAACGGCTGGCGCCGGGGTGCTTCTAGTGCTGTATGCGGCGCTTGGCGCGTATGTGTACCTGGAGCCCACGCTGCCCTCGGCTGACACCCTGCGAGGCCAGAACCGGCAGGTACCGCTGCGCATCTACAGCCGCGATGGGCAGCTGATCTCCCAGTTCGGCGAACAGCTGCGCGTCCCGGTGCGGTACGAGGAAATACCCGACGTGGTCCGCGAGGCATTCCTGTCAGCCGAGGATGACAACTTCTTCAGGCATGGCGGGATCGACTACAAGGGCGTGGTTCGGGCCCTGTGGGTGGATATCAGCAGTGGCGTCTATTCGCAGGGCAGCAGCACCATCACGATGCAGCTGGCCCGGACCCTGTTCCTGAGTTCGGAGAAGCGCCTCAAGCGCAAGGCACAGGAAGTGTTCCTGACGCTGCGGATGGAGCGCGAATTCAGCAAGGAAGACATCCTCACGACCTACCTGAACGAGATCTTTTTCGGTCAGCGCGCCTATGGCGTTGCGGCCGCCGCCGAGGTGTATTTTGGCAAGACATTGAAGGAGTTATCGGTGGCTGAAGCCGCCCTGCTGGCAGGCCTGCCGCAGTCTCCTTCACGCTACAACCCGGTCAGCAGCCCCAAGCGGGCCATGGATCGCAGGCAGTACGTGCTGCGCCGGATGCGGGAACTGGGCTATATCGATGCCCAGGCGGTTGAAGTGGCACAGCGCGAGCCCATCCATGCACGCGCCTTCGCACTGGCCTCGGACGTCGACGCCCCTTATGTGGCCGAGATGGCCCGCCTGGAAATGGTGAAACGTTTCGGCGAGGCCTCCATCAACCACGGATACCGCGTGGTGACCACCGTGGATGGGCGACTGCAGACCGCAGCGAACCGAGCGCTGCGCCTCGGTCTGCTGGAGTACGACCGTCGCCATGGTTACCGCGGGCCGGTCAGGCGGGCCAAGGGCGTGGCCAGCGCCCCAATCGAACAGCTGGAGGATGAGCTCTCGAATGTCCCTGATGCCGGGGGCTTGCGTGGTGCCATCGTTGTGTCAGTCGCGCCGAAGGCAGCCCGGGTCTACGTGCGCTCTCAGGGATTCGCCCAGCTCGACTGGTCGGGTCTTTCATGGGCACATGAAGGCGGTGGCACGCCGGATGCCGGATCGGTCGTTCATGTCGGTGATGTGATCTATGTGGTCGGGGGTGCCTCCGACCTGCAACTGGCCCAAGTGCCCACCGTTCAGGGGGCTCTGGTTTCCCTGGATCCGAACGACGGTGCCATTGTCGCGCTGGTGGGCGGCTTCGACTACGCCCTGAGCAAGTTCAACCGTGTAACGCAGGCCTATCGCCAGCCGGGCTCCGGATTCAAGCCATTTGTGTATTCAGCGGCCATCGCGCATGGCCTGACCCCCGCCAGCATCTTCATGGATGCGCCGATCATGTACGACGACAAGAATGCCGAGCAGGCGTGGCGTCCACAGAATTCGGGTGGGGAATTCAGCGGTCCGATGCGCATGCGCGAGGCGCTGATCAAGTCGCGCAACCTCGTGTCGATCCGCATCCTTCGCAGCATCGGTCCGGATGAAGTCATCGACTACGCCAGCCGCTTCGGTTTCAATCCGGCAACCCTGCCCCGCAACCAGACACTTGCGCTGGGTACGCTGTCAGCAACGCCACTGGACGTCGCCACGGGATATGCAGCGTTTGCGAACAACGGGTACAAGGTCGACCCCTATCTCATCGAACGCATCGAGGACGGGGACGGCAAGGTGGTCTATCACGCTGCACCGCGCCGGGTCTGCGAGCTCTGTGACCCCCCACCGGCCACTGAATCACCGGATGCTGCGGCCTCCGAGGGCAGTTCGGCCGCCGCAGCGCCTTTGGCGCCGGCGCCGGCGCCGGCACCGCCACGGCCGCCGCTGCCTCCGCGTGCCGGCGTGTGCCAGCGGGATGCCGAGGAGCCACCGCAATTCGACGTGAAAGCGATAGCGCCGCGAATCATCCCAGCGGCAAATGCGTGGTTGATGGACGACATGCTGGCTGACGTTATTCGCCGCGGCACCGGCGTACGTGCGCTGGTGCTGGGGCGCCATGACATCGGCGGAAAGACCGGCACGACCAACGAGGAACGCGACACCTGGTTCAACGGCTTCAACCGCTCGCTGGTGGCAAGCGTCTGGGTAGGCTTCGATGACCTGTCGCCGATGGGCGAAGCCGAACAGGGCAGCCGTACAGCGGTACCGGTCTGGGTTTATTACATGAGAGAGGCTCTGCGCGGGACGCCAGACGTGCCGCGGCCGCGCCCCGCAGGGCTCGTGGACATGCGCATCGTGCCCCGAACCGGCCTGCTTGCACTTGAGGGAGATGGCACCGCCATCACCGAGACCTTCATGGCCGAACACCTGCCGCAAAAGGCGACGTCACTCGAATCGCCGCAGAGCCCAACGGGGTCCACCGGCAACGACTCTCTGTTCTGATGACATACGGTCATGCCACGCCGCAGCTCACCCAGAAGCGATAACCTGCGTCGGACACTGGCGCAGGACGCTGCGCGCTTCATGGCAGAGCACGGTATCCAGGACTTCCTGACAGCAAAGCGAAAGGCCGCTGCTCGCTACGGCAACGTCGAGGCTGCTGCGCTGCCAAGCAACACCGAGATCGAGGCTGCGCTGGTCGAATACCAGCGGCTGTTCGGCGCCGTGGATCATGACGAGCGCCTGAATCAGCAAAGAAGCCGCGCGCTGGAAGCTATGCGAGAACTCTCTGCCTTCCAGCCCCGACTGGTCGGCGCAGTGCTCACAGGCACTGCAACCGCACACAGCGACATCCAGCTCCACGTGTTTACCGACAGCGCCGAGAGCGTGTCCATCACACTGATGGATCGGGGGATTGAATATGAGATCACCGAGCGTCGGCATCGCTTCGGCAACGAACTACCCAGGCCGTACCCGGGCATAAGCTTTGCTCTGGGCAGTCAGTGCGTAGACGTGACGGTGTTTCCGCTGGATGGCATCCGGCAGTCTCCGGCGAGTCCGGTAGACGGACGACCGATGAGCCGCGCCGATATGGCCGAGCTGGAGTCTTTGCTGACCCAGTAACGGATGCGGGCGGCGCTGCCGGCCACGCATCCGTCCCCGTGCTTCAGCGGCGGTCGCTGACCGGGCTGTAGTCGCGAAGCTTCGGGCCAGTGTAGAGCTGGCGGGGCCGGCCGATTCGCATGCCCGGGTCGCCGATCATCTCCAGCCAGTGCGAGACCCAACCCACGGTACGGGCAATCGCGAACATCACCGTGAACATGGAGCGCGGAATGTTAAGCGCGCTGTAGATGATGCCGGAGTAGAAATCGACGTTCGGATAGAGCTTGCGCGCAACGAAGTATTCGTCCTTCAGTGCGATTTCCTCGAGGCGCAGGGCCAGCTCGAACAACGGGTTGTCAGTGCGACCAAGCTTCTCGAGCACCTTGTAGCACATCTCGCGGATGATCTTGGCGCGCGGGTCGAAGTTCTTGTAAACGCGATGGCCGAAACCCATCAGCTTGAAATGGCTGCTCTTGTCCTTCGCCATCGCAAGGTACTTGGGAATATTCTCGACCGAGCCAATCTGCTCGAGCATCGACAGCACGGCTTCGTTTGCACCGCCATGCGCCGGACCCCAAAGCGCGGACACGCCCGCGGAGATGGCTGCATAAGGATTGGTGCCAGTGCTGCCAGCGAGACGTACCGTCGACGTACTGGCGTTCTGCTCATGGTCGGCGTGCAGGATGAAGAGCAGGTCCAGCGCCTGGGCTGCGACCGGATCTACCTGATAGGGCTCGCACGGGACTGCAAAGAACATGTTCAGCATGTTCGAGCAATAGTCGAGGTCATTGCGCGGGTAGACGAACGGCTGGCCCTGGGAATGCTTGTGGGCCGCTGCGGCGATCGTCGGCAGCTTCGCGATGATACGGTGCGAGAAGATTTCCCGGTGACGCGGGTTATTGATGTCCATCGAGTCGTGGTAGAAGGCCGACATCGAGGCCACCATGGCCGACACCATCGCCATCGGATGGGCGTTGTGGTGGAAGCCATTGAAGAAACGCAGCAACGATTCGTTGATCATCGTGTGCCGCGAAATGCTGTCGACAAAACCCTGAAGCTGGGCAGCCGTGGGCAGCTCACCGTGAATCAGGAGGTAGGAGACCTCCATGAAGGAGCTCTTCGCTGCCAGCTGTTCGACCGGGTAACCGCGGTAGAGCAGCACTCCCTGGTCGCCGTCGATGTAGGTGATCTTGCTTTCGCAGCTGGCTGTAACACCAAAGGCGGGGTCGAAGGTGAAGAGCCCCTGCTCCTTGGCGATGCCGCTGATGTCGAGCACGTCGGGTCCGATCGTGCCACTGAGCACCGGCAGGCTGGTTTTCTTGCCCGTAGAGGGGTTGCTGAGTTCAAAATTCTTGGTGTTCATCGGGCGCGCAGAGTTACACGGTCAGCGTGACGAATCAAGCCACAGTTGACCAATATCGGAGTTATCCGAGGGTACTGGCAGCGCTGCACCAGATTGTGACAGCGCTCGTCGAAAAAGCCGGCTCTCAGCGAGCTGCGGCGGCGGCGTACTTCTTGCGGAACTTGTCCACACGGCCGGCGGTGTCGAGCATCTTCTGCTTGCCCGTGTAGAACGGGTGGCAGCTGGAGCAGACGTCGACGCTCAGGTCCTTGCCCACGGTTGAGCGGGTCTTGAACTGGCTTCCGCAGCTGCAGTTGACCGTGATTTCGGCGTATTCGGGATGGATGCTGGCTTTCATGGCTGCCACCTGGGCCTGACGGCCGCGGCCTGATGTTGAATTGGGGCGCGGAGTCTAGCGGCCGCGGGCGCGACACTCAAGTGGCCTGAATACGCCCCCTTGGCTTGTCCACAGTTTCTGTGGATAAGTCTGTGTGCAATACGACCTCGGGGCTGCGAATCCAGCATTTTTATTGCATTTCTGTTGCATTGTTCAAATTTTGACCAATCAATTTATTCATATAAAAACAACGGGTTACGAACACAAAATAGAGTATCTACTCTTAAGTTAAACCTAATGGGCTGATTTCGGCTCCAGGGGGGGCTGCGTTGTGCATAAAGATGCTGGCGCTGCAACGAATCATCTAAGTCGTCGGCGACTAAAGAGTTTTCCGCACCCGCACAGAATGCTCTGCACCAGGCATATCGATGAACTCGAGGAGCATCTCGTTCAGAAAGCCACTTCCCAGGCGAGTAGGCCGCCAAAGCGAGCCGCTGGACTCCACCATCCCGCGCTGTTCGAGCCCCTGCATCGACCCGGCAATGGCCGACCAATCCTGACCAGTGCGCTCTTCATAAAGCGAGGTGGTAAAGCCATCGATCAGGCGCAGCGCATTCATCATGAATTCGAATGGCAACTCCGCTGCTGGCACCACCTGAGACGAGACCGGTCCGTGAGCACCGCGCGCCATATAGCGGCGAGGCTCGCGTTCGCGAATGGTGCGTTCGATCCGCCCGGTCGCTACTTCGGTGCGCTTGCCATGGGCCCCGGCACCGACGCCGATATAGTCGCCGAACTCCCAGTAGTTCAGATTGTGGGCACAGCGTTGGCCTTCGCGCGCGAACGCAGATATCTCATAGCGACGGTAGCCAGCGGCAGCGAGCACCTCATGGCAGTGCTCCTGCATGTCGGCGGCCAGATCGTGTGCGGGCAGACCTGCGGGCGGACGGCCACCGAATACAGTCCCGGGCTCCAGCGTCAGCTGGTAGTGCGAAATGTGCGCGGGCTCCAGCGCCAGCGCCTCGCCGACATCCATCAAGGCGGTTTTCTCATCCTGGCCGGGCAGGCCGACCATGAGGTCGAGATTGAAATTCCGGAGGCCTGCCGCATGCAGTTCGGCCGCCGCCCGGCGCGTTTCATCGGCGGAATGAATGCGCCCGAGTGCGCTCAACAGCGCAGGCTGGAAACTCTGCGCACCGAGTGACACCCGTGTAATGCCGGCTGCGCGATATTCCGCGAAACGGCCGCGCTCGATCGTCCCAGGATTGGCTTCCAGCGTGATCTCTTCGCAGGCGGCCAGGTCGAGCAGCGTACTCGCGAACTCCAGAAACCTGGCAACCGAAGCCGGCGGCAGCAGGCTGGGCGTACCTCCACCGATGAAGATACTGACCACGGGACGCCCCGCAAAGGCCGGAGCCTGCGCCAGCAGGTCCTGACGCAGGGCCTCCATGTACCCCTCGACCGGCGCTTCTCCCTGCACGGTGTGCGAATTGAAATCGCAGTACGGGCACTTGCGCACGCACCATGGAAAATGAACGTAGAGAGAAAGCGGCGGCGAACTCAGAGCCATGAGATCCGTTCTGCGGACAATAGTCCCGCCAGCGCACGCAACGCCCGGCCTCGATGACTGAGCTGGTTCTTTTCATCGGCCGGCAGCTGCGCCACCGTGACGCTCATGCCATCAGGAATGAAGTAAGGGTCATAACCGAACCCTCCGCTGCCCGCTGCAACATGCCCGATATGCCCACACCATTCCCCATGCGCGAATAGCGGCACCGGGTCGTTCGGGCGCCTGACCAGCGCGAGCACACAGCGATAGCGGGCGCCGCGTCGGTCATCGGGCACATCACGCAGGTCTGCCAGCAAGCGCGCATTGTTCTGGGCATCGGTGGCGTTCTCGCCTGCATAGCGCGCTGAATAGACCCCGGGACGGCCGGCGAGCGCGTCGACTTCCAGTCCCGAATCGTCAGCCAGTGCCGGCAGGCCAGTGCGATCCGCTGCATGGGCCGCCTTCAGCAGTGCATTGGCGGCAAAGCTCGCGCCCGTTTCGGGCGCCGACTCCACACCGAGCTGCGACTGCAGCACCAGCTCAACGCCATAAGGCGCAAGCAACGCCGAAAACTCCCGTTGCTTACCGGGGTTTGCTGTCGCCAGAACAACGCGCACCAGCGGCCCCGTCAGGGATTCAGCGCCTGCATCTGCAGCGCGCATAGCTCGCCAATCCCGGCCACGGCGAGATTCAGGAGTGAGTCCAGCTCGTGGCGACGGAACGCATGCCCTTCGGCCGTTCCCTGCACCTCGATGAATGCTCCACCGTTGTTCATCACGACGTTCATGTCGGTCTCTGCGGCTGAATCCTCGGTGTATTCGAGGTCGAGCACTGGCATGCCACCCACGATGCCTACCGATACCGCGGCCACCTGGCCGTGGAGTGGCGAATCGGACAACAAGCCGCGGCGGCGCAGCGATTCCATTGCATCCGCAAGTGCTACAAATCCGCCGGTGATGGCTGCGGTGCGCGTGCCGCCGTCGGCCTGCAGAACGTCACAGTCGACAGTGATTGTACGTTCGCCCAGAGCGCGCAGGTCGACCACGGCGCGCAGCGAGCGACCAATCAGTCGCTGGATTTCCTGCGTTCGTCCCGTCTGCTTGCCACGCGCAGCCTCGCGGGCACTGCGCGTATGGGTGGCGCCCGGCAGCATGCCGTATTCGGCAGTGACCCAACCCTGCCCCTTGCCGCGCAGGAAACCAGGCACGGTGGATTCGACCGACGCGGTGCACAGCACGCGCGTGTCGCCAAACTCCACCAGGACTGAGCCATCCGCATGACGGGTGTAATGGCGCGTAAAGCGCACCGGCCGCAGAGCGTCTGCAGCCCGACCGTTGGGGCGAGCACTCACGGGCTTAATCCAGGCACCGCAGCACGACTGCTGAGGTGTTGTCGGCAGTTGAGCCACCAGCCTCCACGGCACGGCGAGCAAGCAAGTACAACGCGTCCGAAAGGCGCTGCTCGGGTGCAGAGAGGGACTTGGCGATCTGTTCGTCGGTGAGAGTGCCCCACAGCCCGTCGGTACAGACCAGCAGCAGATCACCGCTTCGCAGGGCATTCCGTCCGCTCAGTGTCATTTCAGGCAACAGCGCTTCACCACCCAGGCATGACTCCACGAAGTTGCGCATCGGGTGTCCCTGCATCTGTTCGCGGCCAATCAGGCCCTCGCGCAGCAGCAACTCCACGTGGCTGTGATCACGGGTACGTGTCAGCACTGCTCCGTCCCGGATGTGATAGATGCGACTGTCGCCGACATGAGCCCAGTACGCCGCTCCGTCCTGCACCAGCAACACTGCGGAGGTAGCCCGGGGACGTATTTCGACGGGCTGATCCGCACCGAATTGAACTACCTGGGCATGCGCGGCGCCCAAGGCGAGGTGCAGGAAGCCCAGTGGGTCCATCAGTGGCCGCTCGACGGCGCCATAGCGGTCGCAAAGGGCACGCCCGGCAATCTCTGCCGCCTGCTCGCCGGCTTGATGCCCGCCCATGCCATCGCAGACCACGACGAAGGCACCCTGTGGGTCGATCAGGCAGGCGATGCGATCCTGATTGGATTCGCGCGCTCCTACCAGGCTAATTTCTGATTTTTCTAAGCGCAATCAAACCACCTGTGCAGCACGATGCATCGCTTTTGGATAAACTGACTCCCATATTAAATGAACTTGGCCAGCATGACAGGGTTTGCGCGAGTCGAGGCGGGCGGTGCCTGGGGTACGCTCGTCTGCGAATTGCGCAGCGTCAACCACCGCTTCCTTGATGTCTCGCTGCGATTGCCGGACAGCTGCCGCGCCCTCGAGACCGAGTTGCGTGCGCGGCTGCAGGCAGGGCTGAGGCGCGGCAAGGTCGATTGCACGATCCAGCATCGCCCTCAGAACGGCGGCACCAGCTCACTCGAAATCGACGAAGCCCTGCTTGGCCAGCTGCTGGGCGCAGCTCGCCGGGTTCTGGACTCAACGCCGGAACGCGCACAGATCAACGCCATGGATGTTTTGCGCTGGCCGGGTGTCGTTCGGGAAGACACCTCGGCACTGGAAGCCTTGCCTGCTGCCGCGGGTGCCTTGATGGATTCGGCCCTGCGCGAGCTGCAGCAGGCCCGGCTACGGGAAGGTGCGCGGCTGGCAGCGCTGATCGATCAGCGCTGTGAAGCACTTGGCGGCCTGGTGAACGATGTCAGAACACGGCTGCCCGAAATCCAGCAGAGAGTGCGTGCGCGTCTTCAGGAGCGACTGGGTGAGCTCGGCGGCGACCTGAATCAGGAACGCCTGGAACAGGAAATCGTCCTGCTGCTTCAGCGGCTGGATGTCGCCGAGGAACTCGACCGGCTGGTCGGCCACATCGCAGAGACGCGGCGCACCCTTGAAGCGCCAGAACCCGCGGGGCGTCGGCTCGACTTCCTGCTGCAGGAATTCAATCGCGAAGCCAACACGCTGTCGTCAAAGTCGCAGGATCTCGAGACCACTCGTGCCGCTGTGGAGATGAAGGTCCTGATTGAGCAGATGCGCGAGCAGGTGCAGAACATCGAGTGAGCGATCGGCTCTTGAGCCAACGTCGATAAAGCCCACCTACTTTTTCGAACCGGCCTTCTTCGAGCTGCTGTTGCCTGAATATTCCTCGTCAGGTTTGAGCAGTTTTCCATCCTTCCAGATGCCTTCCTTGACGACCACGGTGCCGCCCGGAACACGCTCGGGCGTATAGACCCCATAGCCATCGAACTTGCCAGCCTTGAAGCCACCGACATACTTGAAAGACTTCTCGATCCAAAGCGCACCCTGGCCGGAGCGAGACCCATTTATATAGTCTCCTTCGTACCGCTCCCGGGGAGTCGCTCCGCCACCCGATAACGAAATGCCCTTGCCGTGGCGCTTCCCGTCCAGGAAGCCACCGGAATAATAGCTGTCGCCGGAACCACCATAGAACTGGGTACCGACGCCATCCGCTCGCCCGCTCTTCAGCTGCCCCTGATACTTGACTGACCCGCCGTCAGCGAAGAACGTCCCCAATCCGTCCGGAAGTCCGTCTGTGAATCCGCCTGCATAAAGAGTTGGTGTCGCACCTTGCAAGCGCTGCCCCGGAATGGACTCGAACTTCACGAAACCAAAGCATTCAGTCCAGGACACTGCATCGTCGCCCTCGCATAGCGGCAGGCCGCGCAAGGTATCAAGGAAAAAAACCTTTTTCGGCTCCACGAGTTTGTCTTCCTCCCAGAAACCCTCCTGCGGCGGAGACCCGTCAGCAGAACGATAGATGCCCAGGCCGTTTCTTTTGTGCTCCTTGAAGTAGCCGGCGTACACCGCACCCTTGAACCGATCATTGGCGTTGTAATAGTAGGTGCCGAATCCGTCGAAATTTCCTGCGCTGAAAAATCCGACATAAAGGTCGCCAGCGTGATCGCCAGCCTGAACAAGATAGCGGCCAAATCCGCTTGGAGAGCCATTCAGGAATGGGCCGGTATAGGTACCGGGATTCTGGAAGGCCTGGTTCTGATCCTTGTATGAATTGCTGACTCTGGCACCGGTGGAATTCATGCAGGCCTCGAGCAGACCGCCTGCGGGCCTTTGGGGACTACACGGCGGCGTCTTGATCTGCGTGTAAGGAGGTATTTTCTCCGGTTGAAAACCGGGAGGGCTTTTCCAGTAGGTCTCGCATATCTTCAACTCTGGGTTGAGGACCTTGAAGATGAAATAGGACTGACTGACCTGCTCAGATCGGCCCTCGTAGGTCAGGCCAGGCCCATCAAAGCCGGCGATCCATTCAGGCTTGCTTCCTCGCAGTGGATCGATCATGACCTCGCCGGCTGCGTGGTTGCCGGTAAAGAAGTAGTCCTCTGCCGACATCCAGTAACGCTCCGATTTCGGAGGCAGGCCTCGTCGGGAGCAATCGTAGTTAACGACCGAGAGGACGGATCGATAGGATCGCCTGCCGTCCAGCAGCAGGTTCAGCTGGTTTTCCACTGGCAGATCGACCAGGTATGGAATGGAGACGTACCGATTCTTTTGCTCGATAAGCGCGGGGTCGTAATAGAAAACAATGTTTCGCTGTTCGTAGATCTTCTGCCATGCCGAACTTCGGGGTGGTATCATGGAAGGCTTGAGCGCAGCATCGACGCGCGCCTGCCGAGCAGCCTGGTTTTTCAACGGCTCCTTGTCAGCAGTGGTGATGAATTCCGCCGATCTGCAGAACGCCGCGGGGAGGAGCATCGACAGGCTCAGCGCTATCAGGACGGTCTTTCGGCCAACACGTTCCACGCTTCCCTCTCCAGATGAGGTGAATGTCACAGTCCCAGCCACGCCAACCATAAACACGGGAAAGGACGCTATTATCGGCGCCGGCAGCGAAATGGGCTCAGTAATCGCCATTTCCGATGCACTGTTTGCACTTTCGGGGACTGACACTAGACATGCATCATCGCCCGGCAATGGCAGGGGTTATGAATCCATCATTCATGGGTCGCATCTTTTTTCGACTGACACGAGCTGGACGCCATCCGCGCCCTGTAGCCTGGGCAGCTCTGCTAATAGCGATGTGTCTGGGAACCTACTCCGCACGCAGCGAGCCCCTGACCGCAGTGGATGCCGACTCCCCCTTTGATGTCCTGCTGGTAGCGAACGTCAACGCTTTCCCCAGGAATATTGATGGCTCCTTGCGGCTGGCCAATCCGGAAACCGGCGTAGACATCAGCACCTGCTATCTCTCCGACACCAGCAAGAAGCAATTCGTTTGGCAGGCCACGCTTTCTGACCGCAAGCAGCAGAAGTCACTTCAACCGCTGCTGAACGTCCCCGCGGCCTACTCTGGCCAGGGCGTATCGAACGTCATGGATGATGCGACAGCGATTCTTCGCCAGTCGCTGCAAGGCCTCCTGCTGGCCAAGGGGAGTGCTGGCCGGGCTGGCACCGCGCGATTCAAATGCGATGAGTACCGGTTCGAGCGCAACTTCGGCGCTGCGGAGAGTGCGTTTTTTTCGCGCATGTACGTGATCCCTGCCTATCTTGTCGGCCCACTCATCACCGAGCTGCAGTCTTACCACGCGTACTCCACACCGGAGAAGTTCGCACCGGATCAGTACTCAGTCATAGATCGTGTCACTCTATCGGCGCTTCGGACTCGTGCCTCTCGCCGTGAGGCCGACACCTCTGCAGCGCGCACCAGAGCCGATCTCTATCGGTCGCTGGCTCAGGCCGGCGACACGTCACACATAGGTCTCATCGTTCCGGAGAGGGCCGTCCTGCAGCCCGTCACCCGCCCCGTCGTCTGCGCAGTAGACGCCACCGACTCACTGGACAATGGCATCGCTGCGTATGCCGAGCTGTGGAAGGATGACTACCGACGCGCAGTTGAAGCCTCTTTGAGTGCCCGCGGGGATGCAAGGGCCAGCGCCGTCGCTGAATTGGTGAGCGCCGTGTCGATCGTGAAGATGGCAGCGCTCAACGAGGTGTTCCTCGGTATGAGCGGCTCACGCTCCTGCACTGCTTTCGCGGGCACACCTGCGGAGGTTGTGCAGGTTGGCGACGCCCTGGAGCGCGATTTCCGTATCGCCATGCGGCTTGGCGAGCTTCAGGAGGTGGTTTCACTCGACGAACGCTTTGCTGTCGCCGCCGGCTTTGCGAAATACAGCGACCTGGAATTCGCGCGCTCGATCAAGGCATCCCGGGATCAGACGCTGTCACTGATCACGCAGGGAGTTTTGGACAAACCGGCGTACGAGGCGCTTCGAACCGAGATTCGCACCATCGGGTATTCCACATCGTCTGAAATCACCATGGTTCTTGCCTACCTCAGTGATCGCCAGGCAGGTCTGATCCGCGGTCTATCCGCGACACAGGAGCGAGATCGGCGGATCGCCGAGAGTCGGGAGCGTGCGGCCGCCCTCGAGGCGCGGCGACGCGCCGAGCAGGCAGCGTTCGACGCGGAGTATCCCTACGAAATCATCATCCAGTGCGGCGTCGGCGGCCGGCATGCCAGCATCACGCCATGCTTTTCCGGGGCAACGGATGGCGGGAACACCCAACTTGAATTGCGGACACCCGATCGCTACGGGATGTTCCAGTTTTTTGAACTGCATACGGTGGGCGAGGAAGTTGCTGGAGAGGGCCTGAAGATCTCGGTCAAGCGACCCTTCAGCCTCCAGGCACAGAATGCAGATGCGAGACTCACCCTGACAGTCAAGGTGCGCGACGAGCACACCGACCAGATCGTATTCATCAAATCGGCAGGTCAGTTCGGCGTCATTGCGACAAGGCAATAGCCGTGGCCCACTGGCATCAGGGTGCGGACACGTCTCGCAGACCCCCGAGCAGCTGGCGGTCGTTCAACTCCTCAAGCAGGTAGCCTGCCAGCCGATTGGCTCCGGATGGAGTCATGTGCACCGGGTCGTAGAAATCCTGAGGCGCGAAATCCCTGGCGCCGATATCGATGAAGACGCCGCCAGCTTCCGTGCAGACGCGTGACATCGCCTGGTTCAGCGCAAGCAGTGACGCGCGGTAGTCGAGTCCGTTGTACATCACGCCTTCGTAGCGAAACATGTCCGGCAGGCCACGCAGCGCGCCCCCCTGGCCAATCCATATGCGGCTCGGTTGCGTTACGCAGATCGGCCGGGCGCCGAAGTTCCCGATATATCCCAGGATGGCCTGCAGTCGTGAGGAGTAGCCTGCGACGTTCGCGGCGATCAGCGCATCGATACCCGCCGATGTCGTGGTCGCTACGTAATCCTGCTCCCGCGGCAATGCAGCGCCGTGCCGCGCATAACGATTTTCGCTGCCGTGCTTAAAGAGTGCGGAGACCGTCTGATCCAAACCGTACAGCGCACTCTTCTCTCGGATCGCTTTGGCGATACTGCCGCTCAGTCCTGAGACCTGCTCTGGATCGCGCTCTGCCATCGGCTGCAGGCGGAAGCCTGCATCGTTGATGCCGATATAGAGGAGAACATACTTTGGGCGCAAGCCATCGATCAGCGGAAACCAGTTCTGAAAGGCTGCGAGATGCCCGAAGGTGCTGTGACCATCCACGCCGGCGTTGCAGACGCGCAGCTCTTTGTTCAATCGCTGGCGCACCTGCGCTGCGAGCTGGTCCTGGAAGGTCTGTCCATCGCTGATGTAACGCTGATCGGTGGTCGAGCCACCGACCGTCAGGATGTCGATGTTCCGCGGATCCTCGCATTGGCCACGAAGGCCATTGCGATCACGCGTATAGACCACCGCTGGCGCACCCGGTCCATAGATCGATTCCACTGAATAATGAATGGTGCGACTGCGCACAATGTTCAGGGACTTGGTGGCGTTCCAGGGGTCGTGGAAGATCCAACCGCCGAGTGACAGCTCCAGCACCAACACCGCGAACAGCAGACTGACAATCAGGCCGATCGCCAGAAACAGCAGTTTTTTAATCCGGCTCATGCTCGCCCCGGTAGTCACGCAGCAGCGCCGGGTCCTGCTGCTCCTTGCGTACCAGGCAATTGCCGACGACAAGAAGCTCGATCCCGGTGCCCATCAGGCAGCGGAACGCATCCTCCGGTGTGTTCACGATGGGTTCGCCGCGGACATTGAAAGACGTGTTGACCAGCACCGGACAGCCCGTCAGCTCTTTGAAACGCTGCAGCAGTTGATGGTAGCGCGGGTTGGTATCTGCATGGACCGTCTGGAGCCGGGCGGAGTAATCGACGTGCGTCACAGCGGGAATCTGTGAGCGCGGGACATTCAGCTTTTCGATACCGAAGAGCTGCTGCTGTGCCTCGGTCATGGTCAATCTTCGTGGCGAGGCGACCGGTGCGACCATCAGCATGTAGGGACTCTCGCCCTCGAATTCAAACCAATCGCCTACGTCCTCGGCCAGGATGCTGGGTGCGAACGGCCGGAAGGATTCGCGATACTTCACCTTCAGGTTGAGATCCTTCTGCACTGTAGGCAGGAGCGGATTGCCGAGTATTGAGCGCCCACCGAGTGCGCGCTGGCCAAACTCCATGCGCCCCTGAAACCATCCGACGGCCTGACCCGCGACAAGTGCGCGAGCGGTGCTGTCGATCAACTCCTCATCGCTCACGGTGGTGAAAGATGCGCCAGCCGCTTTCAGGCGATTCTCGATTTCCGTCTGGCTGAACTCCGGGCCCAGATAGGAGCCGCGCATGCCATCGCGGGTTCCGGGCGGTCTTTGCTCGCGCGGCAGGCCGAGCATAAGGTGCTGCGCACAGAGCGCGGCGCCGATGGCACCGCCCGCATCACCAGCCGCTGGCTGGACCCAGATCGCATCGAAAATCTTCTCGCGGGCGAGCCTGCGGTTGGCAACACAGTTGAGCGCAACGCCGCCAGCAAGGCAGAGGTTGCGCTGCCCTGTTTCCCTGCGAATGCTCCGCGCAAGCTTGATAACGATCTCCTCGACTACCGCCTGCACCGAGGCGGCCAGATCCATGTGGCGCTGCGTAAGCTGCGCCTCGGGCTTGCGCGGCGGTCCGCCAAACAGCGCATCGAAGCGTTCGTTAGTCATCCGCAGGTCGGTGCAGTAATCGAAGTAACGCATGTCGAGCCAGAAGGTACCGTCATCACTGACGTCGACCAGGTGATCCCTGATGATGCTGGCGTAACGTGGCTCACCGTAGGGCGCGAGGCCCATGACCTTGTATTCGCCGGAGTTCACCTTGAACCCGGTGTAATAGGTGAAGGCCGAATACAGCAGACCCAGTGAATGCGGAAAATGGATCTCGCGGTGCACGGCGAGCGAATGCCCCTTGCCTATCGCCAGCGAGGTTGTTGTCCATTCGCCCACGCCATCCATCGTCAGTACGGCCGCTTCGTCGAAGGGCGAAGGATAGAACGCGGAAGCGGCATGGCTCAGATGGTGTTCCGAGAAAAGCAGTCGCCGTGTCCAGTCCTGCTGCGCACCGAATTGCGCGTGCAGTGCTTTCAGGATGGTCGACTTCTGGAAAAGCTTGTCCTTGGTCCAGACCGGCAGTGACGCAGCAAAGCTGCGGAATCCGCGAGGCGCGAACGCCAGGTAGGTCTCGAACAGGCGCTCGAATTTCAGGAAGGGCTTGTCATAGAAGACGACATGATCGACGTCTGAGGGGCCGATGCCCGCTTCGCGAAGACAGTAATCAATGGCATTGGCGGGAAAGGCCGGGTCGTGCTTCTTGCGGGTGAAGCGTTCTTCCTGCGCCGCAGCCGCGATCCTGCCATCGACCAGCAGGCAAGCCGCTGAATCGTGGTAGTAGGCTGAGACGCCGAGGATTTTCACCGTTCAGAACAGGGCATAGATGAAGGGCGCAAGCACCGATCCCTGGGCGACCAGCAACAGCACGCCAATCAACACCAGCAGAAGGATGACCGGGGCCAGCCAGACCTTCTTCCTGACCCGCAAAAATGCCCACATTTCCTTGAGAAATTCCATGTCTGCTCAGAACTGATGGTTGAAGGAGTCCGGCGCAGGGCCGGGCGGATTGCGGATCACCCAGCGCGAACCCGCTGGCGGCTTTGCAAGGTGCAGTTCGTCACGACCGAAGAGTCGGCCTACCAAACCTGCTGGCACCAGCAAGGCAAAATATAGTATGCCCAGAACAACGGGGCTCACCACTCGGCCAAGTAGATTGCTGAGCCGGAGCCATGCCCTGTTTAGCGGTGCAAGCAGACCCGGTGCGAGCAGGGCGAGAAAGAGAAACAGGAAGGCGGCACCGAGCCAGATGCCGATGGTCAATGCACCCTTGTGTCGGTACCAGGCAAGAACGGCGGCCGCGGCAGTGATCACCGCAAACAGCAGACCGAAACTACGATTCGCCTTTTGCGCAGACAAAAGGAACACCCTGAATTTATGCTTATAATGCGGTTCAATATTAACACAGCCGTCGACGCGCCAACGCCCGCGTGCGATGCGGTTCGCCGCGTCGGAGACGTACAGCAGTCTTTATCCAGAGCGAGCCATGCAGCAGGTCAGTACCGGCAGACTATTCGTCATTTCCGCACCCTCAGGCGCTGGCAAGACCAGTCTGGTGCGTGCCTTGCTCGCCAGTCAGGCGGGACTGGTCGTCTCGGTGTCGCACACAACCCGACCGCCGCGTGCGCACGAAGTGGATGGCCGCGACTATTACTTCGTCAGCGTTGAACGCTTCAGCCAGTTGGTCGCCGCCGGCGCCTTCCTTGAGCACGCTCAGGTCTTCGACAACTTCTACGGCACCGGACGGGAACAGGTTCAGGCACAGCTGGACAACGGCAACAATGTGCTCCTGGAAATAGACTGGCAGGGGGCGCGCCAGGTGCGGGCCGCCAGACCTGACTGCGTCAGTATCTTCATCCTGCCTCCGTCCCGCCCGGAACTGGAGGCGCGCCTGCGCAACCGGCAGACAGACAGCGACGAGGTCATAGCCCGCCGCCTGCGCGACGCCGCCAGCGACATGGCGCATTACTCGGAATTTGACTATACGGTCGTCAACGACCAGTTCGAGACCGCCTTGGCCCAGCTACGGGATATTGTTGCCGGGCGCGGTGAGGCTCTGCGGAGTAGCCGGGCGGCGCTGGCCCCCCTGATTGCTCAGCTGGTGGCGTAAATTACGGTTTTAGCTTAAGATTTGAATCCAAATCCCGATCTGATTGCAGGAATGTGGCGCAACCATGGCCCGAGTAACCGTCGAAGACTGTCTGCAGAATGTCGATAACCTGTTCCAGCTGGTGCTGGTCGCTTCCCAGCGCGCCCGCCGGATCGCCAATGGCGCCGAACCCGCGGTACCGCTGGAGAACGACAAGCCCACCGTGGTCGCTTTGCGCGAGATTGCCGCTGGCAAGGTCACGCCCGAAATGCTGCGGGAGCCCGAGCCGGAGCCACCGCCAGCCCCGGAACTGGAGCAGGATATCGGCTTCCGTGCGCCGCAGTTTGGCCTGATGGACCGGGACGACTGATCGGGGCAGATTATCTGGTGAACTAGCCCCCGAGGCCCCATGGACTACGCGTCGACGATTCTGGGACTGCTCCCCGGCAACCGACGCACACCGGGCCTGAAGGAGCTGCTGGCGCGGGTCAGCGTCTACCTTCCTCCGGACCAGGTCCAGCGGATCAGCGAAGCGGCCGAGTTCGGGGCCAGCGCGCATCATGGTCAGAAGCGCGCCTCCGGCGAGCCCTATATTTCTCATCCCGTCGCCGCAGCCGAAATCCTTGCTGAGCTGCATCTCGACGCTGACACCATCATCAGCGCCATCCTGCACGATGTCATTGAAGACACCCCGATTGCGAAGGAAGAGCTGGCTGCCCGCCTTGGCGCAGACGTAGCGTCCATCGTAGACGGTGTCACCAAGCTCGACCACCTGCACTTCCGCAGCCGCGCCGAAGCACAGGCGGAGAGCTTCCGAAAGATGTTGCTGGCGATGGTGCGTGACCTTCGCGTCATGCTGGTCAAGCTGGCCGATCGCACGCACAACCTGCGCACCATCGATGCCATGTCGCCGGCCAAACGCAGGCTGACTGCGCGCGAAACTCTCGATATCTACGCGCCCGTCGCCGAACGACTCGGCCTCTATAAAATGAAGCTGGAGCTGGAGGATCTCGGTTTCCGCGCGCTCTATCCACGCCGCTATCGCGTGATCGAGCGGGCACTGAAGCGGGCCCGCGGCAACCAGAAGGAGTTCCTGCAGAAGATCCGTGACCAGCTGGATGCCGCGCTGAAGAAAGCCGGCATCAAGGCCACCGTGGAGGCTCGCGAGAAGCATCTGTACAGCATTTACCGCAAGATGCTGCACAAGCGTGCGCCACTGTCCGAGATCGTCGACGTCTACGGCCTGCGCATCATTGTCGACAACGTCGACACCTGCTATCGCACTCTGGGCGTCGTGCACAGCGTGCATCGGCCGATGCCTGGGCGCTTCAAGGACTACATCGCGATCCCGCGCATCAACGGGTATCAGTCTCTGCACACCACGCTGTTTGGTCCGAACGGTGTACCCATCGAGGTGCAGATGCGCACCATCGACATGGATCGTGTGGCGGAATCAGGAGTCGCTGCCCACTGGAAATACAAGGAAGACTCGAGCGAGGGTTCCGCGCAGCAGGAGCGCGCCCGCGCCTGGCTCACGGCGCTGGTCGAGATGCAGGACAGCGGCAACCCCGAGGAGTTCATCGAGAGCGTCAAGGTCGACCTGTTTCCCGACAAGGTCTATGTGTTCACGCCGAAGGGCGAGATCCTGCGACTGCCTCGCGGTGCGACCGTGGTGGACTTCGCCTACGCCGTGCACACGGACGTGGGTAATCGCTGCGTGGCGGCCAAGGTTGACCGGCGGCTGGCGCCGCTACGACAGGTGCTCCGCAACGGCCAGTCGGTGCAGGTGATCACGGCGAAGGGCGCGAGTCCGAACCCAGCCTGGGTGAACTTCGTCGTTACTGCGAAGGCTCGCGCTGCCATACGCCATTACCTGAAGAACCTGCGTCAGGGCGAGGCGATCGATCTCGGCCGGAGGTTGCTGCGCCAGGCGCTGATCGAGTTCGACGTCAAGCTGGAGGCGGTGCCCGATGCGAAGATCAATTCGGCACTGGAGGAGTTCGCGCTCAAGAACAGCGACGAACTGTTCGAGAAGATCGGCCTCGGCGAGCGCCTTGCGCCGCTGGTGGCGCGTCGCCTGTTGTCCGGTGGCGAGACTCAGGTCGGCGCCACTTCCGGGAACGCCTCGCTTAGCATCGCGGGCGCCGAGGGTCTGCTGGTCAGCTATGCACATTGCTGCTATCCGATCCCGGGGGATCCCATCATGGCGTTCCTCAGCTCCGGTCGCGGTGTGGTCATCCATCGGGAAGGCTGCGCCAACGTTGAAGACTACAATCGCCACCCGCAAAACTGGCTGCCGGTTGACTGGCAGACGCCGGCAGGGCGCCTCTTCCTCTCGGAGTTGCGCGTCCACAGTGCGAACCGGATGGGAGCACTGGCGGCACTGTCGGCGGCGATCACTGCCACCCAGACGAATATCAACCGCGTCAGCGTCGAGACGCATGATGCCGAAACGTCGGATATGGTGTTCGTGCTGGAAGTAAGCGACCGGCAGCATCTGGCAAGGATTGTGCGTATCCTCCGCCGCATGCCCGACGTCATGCGCGTCACGCGCACCATCGCGGCCCCACATCGCAAAAGGGAGTGAGTCCAGGTATGAGCCGTTCAATCATCCACACTGACAAGGCGCCACAGGCCATAGGTACCTATTCGCAGGCTGTACGCTGCGGCAACACGGTGTATGTGTCAGGTCAGGTTCCTTTCGATCCGGCCACCGGCACCCTGGTCAGTGGCGACATCGATGCCGAGATCCGTCGCGTTTTCGACAACCTCGCTGCAATTGCTGCGGCTGCCGGTGGCTCGCTGGCCAGTGTGGCGAAACTTTCCGTGTTCCTGACCGACATGTCGCACTTCCCGCGTGTCAACGAGATCATGGCCACCTACTTCCAGCAACCCTATCCGGCACGCGCCGCGATTGGCGTGGCTGCGTTGCCCCGGGGCGCGCGTGTCGAGATGGAGTGCATACTGGATCTGTCTTGAAACACGGCGCCGCTCTATCCAATGCAGCGGCGCCGCTGACGTCGCTGCACGGCGTAGGAGAAGCGCTGGCCGAGCGGCTACGGCGCTTCGGCGTGCAGAGCGTGCCGGACCTGCTGTTCGTGCTGCCGCTGCGCTATGAGGACCGTACCCGCCTGCATCCGATCGGCAGTACGCTGGCCGGCACGCGCGCGCTCATTGAGGGAGAGGTGCTGCTGGCCGAATTGAGTCACCGTGGCCGACGGCAATTGCTGGTGCGGCTGGGTGATTCCTCGGGCTCCATCACGCTGCGCTTCTTCTATTTCTCCAATGCCCAGCGTGCCGGCCTGCAGCGTGGTGCACGACTGCGCTGCTATGGCGAGGTGCGGCGTGGGCCCATCGGCCTGGAGATGGTCCATCCCGAATACCGCCTGCTGAAAAACCCCGACGAACCACTGCCGCAGACGCTGACTCCGATCTATCCAACGACGGAGGGCCTTACGCAGGCGCGGTTGCGTGCACTGGTGCGGCAATCATTTGCTCTGCTGCCCCAGCGTCCGCTGGCTGACTTGTTGCCGCCGGAAATCGGTACGGCAGCGCCGGCAATGACGCTCGAGGCGGCGCTTCGGTTCCTGCACCAGCCGCCGGTAGGCACAGACCTTTCGACCTTGGCCACCGGCCATCATCCAGCACAGCGTCGCCTTGCCTTCGAGGAACTGGTAGCCCATCAACTGTCGCTGCTGGAGCTGCGCAAGCAGACCCGACGCGAGCTGGCACCGGTGCTGGTGGACGGCGTGGGGCTGCAGACGCGGCTTGAGGCGAGCTTCCCTTTCAAGCTCACCGGCGCACAAAAACGCGTGAGCGCAGAAATCACGGCGGATCTTGCCTCGGACCGCCCGATGTCACGCCTGATCCAGGGTGATGTGGGCTGTGGCAAGACAGCGGTGGCCGCGCTGGCGGCGGCGCGCGCGCTCGGCAGCGGCCGACAGGTCGCGCTGATGGCACCCACCGAACTGCTGGCCGAGCAACATGCGCGATCATTTTCCCAATGGTTCGAGCCACTGGGCGTCGAGGTGATCCTGCTGACCGGGTCGCAGCGTGCTGCGGCCCGCCGCGCAACGCTGCAGCGTGTGGCTTGTGCGGAAGCAGCCGTGGTGGTCGGCACGCACGCGCTCTTTCAGGACGACGTCGAATTCAAGTCGCTGGCACTTGTCATCGTGGACGAACAGCACCGCTTTGGCGTGCAGCAGCGCCTCGCCCTGCATCGCAAGGGTGGCATGGATGGGCGCATTCCACACCAGCTCATCATGACTGCAACGCCGATCCCTCGCACACTGGCGATGACGGTCTATGCCGATCTGGACGTTTCCATCATCGACGAGTTGCCGCCAGGCCGCACGCCGGTGCGCACCGTTGTCATCCCCGAGGAGCGACGTGCGGAGATTGTGCAGAGAGTCGAGGAAACCTGTCGCCATGGTCGTCAGGTGTATTGGGTGTGCGGTGTGATCGAGGAATCCGAGGAGCTGGACCATCAGGCCGCGGTAGAGGCCGCCGCTTCGCTGACGGCGGCGCTGCCTCAGGTCCGTGTCGGGCTGGTGCATGGGCGCATGAAACCGCAGGAGAAAGCCGAGGTGATGCGCGCTTTCGCGGCCAATGAAGTGCAGCTGCTGGTGGCAACCACCGTAATCGAAGTGGGCGTTGACGTGCCGAATGCCACGGTGATCGTGCTGGAGAATGCGGAGCGAATGGGGCTGGCACAGCTTCACCAGCTGCGCGGACGGACCGGACGAGGCACGCAGGAGAGCGCCTGCGTGCTGCTCTATCGCGGCCCCCTTTCGGAAGTGGCGCGCGCGCGCCTCACGGCGATCCGCGACAGCAACGACGGGTTCGAGATCGCGCAGCGTGACCTCGAATTGCGCGGGCCCGGTGAGTTGCTCGGTACGCGACAGGCGGGCCTGGCTCAGTTGCGTGTCGCTGAACTGGTGCGCGACTCGGACCTGCTGCCGGAAGTCCGCGAAGCGGCAACGCGTATCGCAGCGGAATTTCCAGACCGGATCCCGGCGCTCATCGGGCGCTGGATCGGCTCACGGGAGCAGTATGGCCGCGTCGGCTGAACGTCGTCATTCGCGACGCTGGCATCAGGTGGCAGACCTGCTGCGGCTGGCGCGACTGAACAGACCCGTCGGGATCTGGCTGCTGCTGTGGCCGACACTCTGGGCTCTGTGGCTGGCAGCCGGTGGTGTGCCGTCACTGCGACTGCTGCTGGTGTTCGTGCTGGGCACGATCGTGATGCGCAGCGCTGGCTGCGTCGTGAATGATCTGCTGGACCGGAACATCGATCCCCATGTGCGGCGGACGCGTTTCAGGCCACTTGCTGCGCGGCGCGTGTCGCCCTACACCGCCATCGTAGTGGCAATCCTGCTTTTGGCCATTGCACTCACTCTGGCCCTGATGCTGAACGCCGCATCGCTACGCCTCGCCTTTATTGGCGCCGCTCTCACGCTGACTTACCCTCTGTTCAAGCGCTTCTTCCCGATACCCCAGCTGTACCTGGGATTGTGCTTCGGCTGGGGGGTGCCCATGGCGTTTGCTGCCACGCTGGGGTTTGTGCCCCGTGCTGGCTGGGTGCTGCTTCTTGCCTCCGTGCTGTGGGCCGGCATCTACGACACTTTTTATGCCATGGCTGACCGGGCAGATGACCAACGCATCGGCGTCCGTTCAAGCGCCATCAGCTTTGGGGACATGGACCTGCTGATGATCGGCTGCATGCAGCTGATGCTGTTGCTGGCCCTGCTTCTGGCAGGGCATTCGCTGGCGCTGGGTGCTTACTACTATTCGGGGCTGGCGGTTGGTGCCGCCTTGTTCGCCCTGCACCTGTGGATCGCGAGAACCCGCGAGCGCAACGACTGCCTGCGCGCCTTCGAGCATAACCACTGGTTTGGTGCAGTTGTGCTCGCAGGGATCGCGCTCGAGTACGGCTTCCGCACGCTGAGCTGGTGATTTCGTCTCTGAACTGCCTGCCGCATCGGCATTGCACGGCGATGACTCTTTAGAGCACTCGGGCCAATGTCCAGAGTTCGACCGATTCAGCCTGCGCTTCCAGCAACGCCGTTGCCGCGGCCTGCGCGGTACTGCCGGTAGTCATCACATCGTCGATCAATGCGAGGCGAGAGCGGCGCAACTTGCAGCGCAGAGCGTCCGGGACGCGGAACGCTCCGGCAAGGTTGCCTCGCCGATACAGCGCCGGCAGTGAGGTTTGGGGCGCTGTCTCACGCACCCGCTCGAGAGCCAGCGGCAGGCGCTGCACAGAAAGGACTGCGGCCAGCGCCCGTGCGATCTCGTCTGCCTGGTTGTAGCCGCGCTCTCGCTGACGTGCGCCGTGCAATGGCACAGGCACCAGCAGATCCGGCAGCGGTGCAGGCCGTGCAGCGCGCCAATGGCCCAGCGTACTGCCCAATGCGCGGGCAACGCTCCGATCCCCGTGGAACTTGAGGGCGCGCACCAGACGGTCGACGGGATATTCGTAGCGCCAGGGACTGAACACGGCAGTCAGCGGCTGGATGCTGCCCTGGAAATCGGGCGCAGCTGGCAGTTCCGAGGCGCACTGCCGGCACAGATCGATCCCGGCATCGCAATCCGTGCCATCGCACATGAGGCAGCGCGGCGGAACAAGCCAAAGACCCGCCCGGAGCAGCCCTCGACCACCGGCGCGCAGTGCGGCCGTGGCCCGCTGACCCGCTCTTTCGTAAACCTGGAACAGGCTCATAGGTTGACAGTGAACGATGGCGGCACGAACATCTGCGCAGCGTAGCGGCAGGGCCCTATCAGACCCGCCTTCCATTTGTGCTCACCTGAGCGGAGTAGTCATCTTGTCATCCGAGCGAACCTGGACTCTGGCGGAAGCCGAAAATCTTTTCTCTTTGCCTTTCAATGACCTGCTCTTCCAGGCACAGCAGGTCCATCGCGCTCATCACAACGCGGGCCAGGTGCAGCTGTCGACGCTGCTGTCGATCAAGACTGGTACCTGCCCGGAGGATTGCGCCTACTGCCCGCAAAGCGTCCGGCACCAGAGCAGCGTCGAAAACGAGGCCTTGCTACCCCTCGAGGAAGTGCTCCAGCATGCACGCGCGGCCAAGGTCGCCGGCGCAACCCGCTTCTGCATGGGCGCTGCGTTCCGCAGCCCGAAGCGCAAGGATATCGAGCGCATCAGCGCCATGGTCAGCGCAGTACGCGAGCTGGGCATGGAGACATGCGCGACTCTGGGCATGCTCACGCCAGACCAGGCGCAGGAACTGAAATCTGCCGGCCTGGACTACTACAACCACAACCTCGACACGTCCGAAGAATTCTACGGCGAGATCATCACCACCAGGACCTACCAGGATCGTCTGGATACCCTGACGGCAGTGCGCGACGCGGGCATGCACGTGTGTTGCGGCGGAATCATCGGCATGGGTGAGTCGAAGCGCGACCGGGCACAGTTCCTGGTCACACTGGCGAATCTGCCCCAGCAGCCTGAGAGCGTACCGATCAACCAGCTGGTGCGCGTGCCGGGCACGCCGCTGGCAGGCAGCGAGGATGTAGACCCCTTCGACTTCATTCGCACCATCGCGGTAGCGCGCGTCATGTTGCCGCGTGCACAAGTCCGTCTGTCGGCTGGCCGCAGCGAGATGAGCGACGAATTGCAGGCACTGGCTTTTCTGGCCGGCGCGAACTCGATTTTTTACGGCGACAAGCTGCTGACGACAGGCAACCCCGACGTGGCGCGCGACCGTGCCCTGCTCGACCGGCTGGGATTGCGCCCCGCCGCCGATGCGCCGCAACACTGAGGCTCTGCACGCACTGCTCGCCGACGTCGACCGGCAGCAGCGCCGGCGTGTACAGCGGATCGCGGAGCGCTCGCCGCGCCACGGCTCGGCAGCATTCAGTGCAGTGGATGGCCGGTTACTGGTCAACTTCTGCAGCAACGACTACCTGGGCCTGTCGCAGCACCCCGATGTGATCGCCGCCTGCCGTGCAGCGGCGAGCGAGCATGGCGTCGGCAGCGGCGCCGCTCACCTGCTGGGTGGCCATTCGGCCGAACATCAATCACTGGAGCGCGAGCTCGCTGCATTCACCGGACGGCAGCGTGCTTTGCTGTTCTCCACCGGGTACATGGCCAATCTCGCCGTGGTCTGCAGCTTCGCAGACCGGGGTGAAGTGGTGCTTCAGGATCGCCTGAACCATGCTTCCCTGATCGACGGCGCAAGACTCAGCGGTGCACGCTTGTTGCGCTATGCGCATGCCGATGCCGATGCCGCAGCCACTCTCATGCAGGCTCATGAGTCGGCCTGCCTGCTGGCCACTGATGGCGTATTCAGCATGGATGGAGACGTGGCGCCGTTGCCGTCATTGGCAGACTCCTGCCGCGAGAAGGGCCTGTGGTTGATGGTGGACGATGCTCATGGCATCGGCGTGCTGGGCCCGGATGGACGCGGCAGCGTCGCCGCGGCAGACCTGGATTCTGAACAAGTACCGTTGCTGATGGGCACTCTCGGCAAGGCGCTCGGTTGCTTCGGCGCGTTCGTGGCCGGGGACGATCAAGTCATTGAGGTACTGCTGCAGCGCGCGCGCCCGTACATCTACACGACTGCGATGCCACCAGCACTGGCGGCTGCAGCTCGCGCTGCCCTGAGTGCGAGTCAACGTGAAGGCTGGCGTCGGGAAAGGCTGGCCAAGAACATCGCGCGATTGCGAAGTCAGGCCAGTCAGGCCGGCATTCCGTTGATGCCGTCGGCTACCGCCATCCAGCCATTGATCATTGGTGACTCGGCATCAGCGTTGCAGCTTGGCGAACGACTGTCCGCCGCCGGCTTCCTCGTTGGGGTGACGCGCCCACCCACCGTACCCATCGGCAGTGCTCGCCTGCGCATCACGTTGTCTGCAGCCCATGAGCCAGAGCAGATCGATGCCCTGATCGAAGCACTTGCAGCGGGTCTTCACGCTCTGCGCAACGACGCCGCCTTGGCGAACCCGGCATGAGCAGCAAGCTGTACAGCGAGTCGCGCGGCAATGGACCGGATCTGGTGTTGTGGCATGGCTGGGGCATGAACCTGCGCGTATTCGACCCGCTGGTGGATTGTCTGGCAGCGCACTTTCGCGTGACGACTTTTGACCTGCCGGGACATGGCCGCAGTCCGTGGATGCGCACGGGTAGTCTGGAGGATTCTCTGCCCGAGCTGCTGGGCGGCCTGCCTGAAGGGTGCGCACTGGCCGGCTGGTCGCTGGGGGGATTGCTCGCCATGCGGGCAGCGCACCGCGCTCCTGAGCGGTTTCGGGCATTGATTCTGCTTCACAGCACGCCAAAGTTCATCGCCGAGGCGGACTGGCCGCACGGCATTGACGCATCGCTGCTGCAGGATTTTTCGCAATCGCTACAGCACTCGCAGGAGCAGACGGTGAGCCGGTTCATCGACCTGCAGGTGCGCGGCAGTCGCGACGCCTCCGGAGTCCTGCAGCGGCTGCGTGATTCATTGCGGCTACACGGTCACGCGCAGCCTGCTGCACTGAGCGAAGGCCTTGAGATATTGCGTCGGGCCGATCTGCGTGAAGTCGTAACGCAGATCCGGCTGCCAACCTTGATACTTTCGGGACAGTACGACCGCGTCACGCCACCCGCTGCCGCGCGGGCCCTCGCTGAACTGATGCCGGCAGCACGGCTCGAGGAACTGCCGCGTGCCGGCCACGCCAGCTTTCTTTCCCACCCGCAAACTGTGGCAGCACTATGCATGGACTTGCTCAAGGCTCATCCGGCAGCGCAGGTGGCGGTATGAACACACCAGAGGGACTCGACGCGCGCTCCGTGCGTCGCTGGTTTGACCGCGCGAGCAAGACTTACGCCGGGGTCGCGTCGTTGCAGGGCGAAGTGCGCGAGGAGCTACTCGCTCGGCTGGATTTCTTCGACCTGTCACCAGGCGTGGTACTCGACCTGGGTGCCGGGCTGGGTGAGTCCACGCTGGCACTGCGCCGGCGCTTTCCGCGCGCCTGTGTCATTCCGGTTGATCTCTCGAGCGCCATGTTGCGGCAGGGTGTTGGCCGAGGGAGCTTCTGGCGCCGCCCGATGGCACTGTGTGCAGATACCCGGCGACTACCTCTGGCCGACGGCACCGTCGATCTGGCCTTCAGCAGCCTGATGCTCCAGTGGTGTGACGTTCCGCTGCTGGCGTTCAGGGAGATTGCACGGGTATTGAGGCCCGGCGGATTGCTGTTGGCGAGCACCTTTGGGCCGCTGACACTTCAGGAGTTGCGCAGTGCCTGGGCCAGCGCCGATACGACGCCGCACGTCAGTCAGTTTCCGGATCTGCCTGAACTCGCTGGCCAGCTTTCTGCCGGCGGCTTCCAGGAGCCGGTGCTGGATATCGAACAGCAGCAACGGTACTACCCCGATTCGATGGCGCTGCAACGTGAGCTTCAGGCGCTTGGGGCACGCAATGCGGATCATGCCCGGCGCCGCAGCCTGACCGGCAAATCCCGGTGGCGCGCCATGACTGCGCAGTACGAAACCCGGCGCATGGCCCAGGGCCTGCCGGCCACCTGGGAACTCATATATATGGCCGCCTTCTCTGGCGGACCGGCCAGGCCACTGGCTGAGGCTGGTGAGCAGCGCTTTCCGGCGTCTGCCATTCGTCGTCGGGAACGGCCATGAGTGGCTACTTCATCGCGGGTACCGACACGGGTATCGGCAAGACCCGAGTCACCGCCGGGCTGATTACTACGTTCCGGAACCGGGGACTGGATGCCGTCGGCATGAAGCCCGTCGCATGCGGATTAATTAACGACAATGGACACTTTTTCTCTGAAGATGTAGACATCATATGCAGAAGCTCTGGTCAGGACCCCGCACTCCCTGAGGTGAATCCGTACTCCTTCCGCGAGCCGATATCGCCAAACATTGCAGCGAGAATCAATAGAAAAAGCATCGATTTATCAGAGATTGGTCGCTATTTTTCACTAATTGCTGCGAAAGGAAAATTTCCCTTTATCGAGGGTGCGGGAGGCTGGTACACGCCGATCTCGGAAGACCAGACGATGGCGGATATCGCACGTCTGATGAAGCTTCCGGTCATCCTGGTGGTCGGCCTGCGCCTCGGATGCCTGAACCAGGCGCTGCTTTCAGCCAGGGCGATTTGCGCCGATGGGCTGCCTCTGGCCGGCTGGATCGGCAACCGAATTGACGAGGATTTTGCCGAGCCCGAAGCCAATATCGAGACTCTGACGATGCGGCTTGGCTCAGCGCCCCTCGCCGTACTGCCTTACTCGCACTCCCTGCGCAGTGCCCTGCCAGCACTTGGGGAGGCCGCCGACCAGCTACTGGCGGGGTCTGTTCACAGGCCGCAAGAAGCACCTAACCCGCTGACTTGATTAGAGATTAATCAATCCGTATCCTCCTTTCTCGGCCTGCACCGAGAACCCCCCTCAATGAGCTACGCGGACACCCCAAGAGCCGAGCGCATCCTGCTCGTTCCGCACCGTTCCCTGTCGGTGCGAGAAGCGCGCCGCTTCTTCGTGATCCTGTGCATTCCATCGGTATCGATCGCGTTGCTGCTCGCCTTGCGCGGCTACTGGCCGATCCTGCCCTTCGCAGGACTGGAACTGTTGGCGGCAGGAGCAGCCCTGGCGCTGAACCTGCGGGATCGAGCCAACACGCAGCAAATTGTCATCACCGAGAGCGGAGTTTCAATCGTCACGCGTCGCGGCGATAGAAATGTTCATTCTGAGTTTTCCCGGCACTGGTCACAGGTTAAACTGCACCGCGCCAAATCGCCCTGGCATCCGAGCCGCCTGACTATTGAATCGCACGGCCGCGCCTGCGAGCTTGGAAGCTTCCTCACGGAGGAGGCCAGGTGCGCACTGGCTGGACGTCTGCGTAGTCTGATCGGTCGCGTGGATGAATCACCTCGGCTCTTGCCGGATGACTGCACAATCAGGGTTTGAATAATGACGAAATTGATCCGAGTGATGGGCGCCTTCCTGAAGGCTGGCGCGCTGGCGTTGGTTGCTCCCACGGCGCACGCCGAATGGGCGCTCAACATGACGCAGGGCGTGACGGACATCTCGCGCCGCATCTACGGCCTGCACATGACCATCCTGTGGGTCTGCGTGGCCATCGGCATCTTCGTGTTCGGCTGGATGATCTGGTCGATCGCCGTCTTCCGCAAGTCACGCGGTGCCGTGCCCGACACGACGCTCACCCACAGCACGAAGGTGGAGGTGATCTGGACCGTGATTCCGGTCCTGATCCTGATCGGCAGCGCCGTGCCGGCCGCGCGCACGCTGATTGAAACGGAGAACGCCACCAACACCGAGATGACCATCGTCGTCACCGGTTACCAGTGGAAGTGGAACTATTCCTACCAGGGCACTGGTGTCAGCTTCTTCTCCACGCTCAACCGTGACAGCAATGTTGCCCGGCAACTGGGATCGGAAATCGATCCTTACAAGGTTCCCGACTACCTGCTGAGCGTAGACAACGCGCTGGTCGTCCCGGCTGGCGTCAAGGTGCGCATCCTCCTGACATCGCAGGACGTGATCCACGCCTGGTGGGTGCCTGCCCTCGCAGTGAAGAAGGACGCGATCCCGGGCCTGACGAATGTCGTCTGGTTCAAGGTTGACGCAGACAAGACTGGCATCTACCGCGGCCAGTGCGCCGAACTGTGCGGCCGCGACCACGGCTTCATGCCTGTGGTCATCGACGTTCGCAGCAAGCAGGACTTCGACCGCTGGCTGTCGGAGAAGAAGGCGGCAGCTCAACCAGCCGCCGCCACGGCCGCGGTTCCTGGGGCGACCGCGCCGCAGGCTGGCTGATCCACCCACTGCCCCGACGCACAGCTACTCAATCTCAAGACCGGAAACACCATCATGGCTCACAACGAACACGCCGCCGCCCACGACGATCACGGTCACCACGGCCCGCCGAAGGGCTTGATGCGCTGGGTCAAGACCACCAACCACAAGGACATCGGCACGCTTTACCTGATTTTCGCGTGCGTGATGTTCTTCGTTGGCGGCGCGATGGCGATGGTGATTCGCGCCGAGCTGTTCAAGCCCGGCATGCAGTTCGTTGATCCGCAGTTCTTCAATTCAATGACCACCGTGCATGCGCTGGCGATGATCTTCGGCGCTGTCATGCCGGCCTGGGTGGGACTGGCAAACTGGATGATCCCTCTGCAGATCGGTGCGCCAGACATGGCGCTGCCGCGCATGAACAACTTCAGCTTCTGGATCATGCCGTTCGCGTTCACGCTGCTGCTCATCGGCTTCTTCACGTCCAGCGGTGCACCGGCCGGCGGTTGGACGCTGTATCCGCCGCTGGTGCTTCAGGGCGGCGACTCGCTGCCGATGGCGATCTTCGCCATCCACCTGATGGGCGCCTCGTCGATCATTGGTGAGATCAACGTGCTCGTGGCCATCATGAACATGCGCGCGCCTGGCATGTCATTGCTGCGCATGCCGCTGTTCGTCTGGACCTGGCTGATCACCGCCTACCTGCTGATCGCGGTGATGCCGGTGCTGGCAGGCGCCGTCACGATGCTGCTCACCGATCACTACTTCGGCACCAGCTTCTTCAGCGCCTCCGGCGGCGGCGACCCGGTGATGTTCCAGCACATCTTCTGGTTCTTCGGGCATCCCGAGGTATACATCCTGATCCTGCCGGCCTTCGGCATCGTCTCGGAGATCATCCCGACGTTCGCGCGCAAGCCGCTGTTCGGCTATGAAGCCATGGTCTATGCGTCCGCATCGATCGCGTTCCTGTCGTTCATCGTGTGGGCCCATCACATGTTCACGGTCGGCATGCCGCTGGCCGGAGAAATGTTCTTCATGCTGTCCACCATGCTGATTGCGATTCCCACCGGCGTGAAGGTGTTCAACTGGTGCGCAACCATGTGGAAGGGCTCGATGACCTTCGAGACGCCGATGCTGTTCTCGCTGGCCTTCCTGTTCCTGTTCACGATTGGCGGATTCTCGGGCCTGATGCTGGCGATCACCCCGGCGGACTTCCAGTACCACGACACCTACTTCGTCGTGGCGCACTTCCATTACGTGCTGGTGCCAGGCGCCGTCTTCACGATCATGGCTGCGGTGTATTACTGGCTGCCGAAGTGGACCGGTCACATGTACAACGAGACTCTGGGCAAGTGGCACTTCTGGCTGTCGGCGATCTTCGTGAACGTGCTGTTCTTCCCGCAGCACTTCCTGGGACTGGCTGGCATGCCGCGCCGTATCCCGGACTACTCGACCCAGTTCGCTGACTGGAACATGGTGTCTTCGCTCGGTGGCTTTGCTTTCGGCATCAGCCAGCTGCTGTTCCCGTACATCATCTGGCAGTGCGTCCGTGGTGGCCAGAAGGCAACCGCGCAGGTTTGGGAGGGCGCTCATGGCCTGGAGTGGGAAGTGCCTTCGCCGGCCCCGTACCACACTTGGGAAGAAGCTCCGTCGCCCTCGGTGATCGCCCACGGTGCCCAGCACTGATCGCCGGTGACCGGCCCGCAGACATGAGCCCCCCTCCAGTCGATGAGCGCAGACGGCGTGCCCGCCGGGGAGCGCTGTTGCTGGTGGGTGTGGCATTCATTATCTACGTGGCCTTCATCGTCATGTCGGTGGGGAAGTCGCACGCATGAGCGCCGCGACTCCTCCGACCCAGCGCGCAGCGAACCGGTCCCTGACCCTGCAGCTGGTCGGCTTTGCGGCCTGCGCATTCGGCTTCGGCTTTGCGCTGGTACCGCTTTACGACGTGTTGTGCAGCGTGACCGGCATCGGCGACCAAAAGCTGCTGCTCAAGGCCAATGCGGCCCCGCTCAATCCATCGGGGCAGTCCACCACCCCAAAGGACGGCGTTGCCGAGCGCTGGGTTACCGTCGAATTCATCGGCCAGCTGCCTTCCGTGGGCAACTGGCAATTCAAACCCGTGATGTCAGAGCTTCGCGTGCACCCTGGGCAGCTTTACGAGGCCTTTTTCATCGCGCGCAACCTCACGGGCCACGACACCACTGCGCAGGCCATCCCGGATATCAGCCCGGGCCTCGCCAGTGCGTTTTTCCACAAGACCGAGTGCTTCTGCTTCTCACCGCAGTCCTTCCGCAAGGACGAGGAGCGATCGCTGCCGGTACGCTTTTTCGTCGACAAGGCCCTGCCGGAGTCCGTCGACCGTCTTACTCTGAGCTACACTTTTTACGATGATTCCACGCGTGCGGCGGCAAGCCAGGCGCGTTCATAACACCGATCGAGGAAGTTTCATGTCCCAGGCACACGCTGACAGCGGCAAATATTACGTCCCACACGACACGCAGTGGCCGATCATCGGCTCCATCGCGTTGTTCGTGCTCATGCTGGGCGCTGTATCGCTACTAAATGAATGGGCGGGCGCGATCGCGCTGCTGCCTGGATTCCTGCTGCTGGCGTTCATGTTCTTCGGCTGGTTCAACACCGTTATCGGCGAGAACCAGAATGGCATGTACAACCTGGCGGTGGACCGTTCGTTCCGCATGGGCATGATCTGGTTCATCTTCTCGGAAGTGATGTTCTTCGCCGCGTTCTTCGGCGCACTGTTCTACGCCAGACAGTTCTCGGTGCCATGGGTCGGTGGCGAAGGCACCAAGATATTCAACAAGCTGGTGTTGTGGCCTGACTACACCGCCGGCTGGCCGACCAATGGCCCCGCTCACCTGAGCCCGCGTACCGACGGAAGCTTTGACGTCATTCCGGCCTTCGGTGTGCCCGCGCTCAACACGCTGATCCTTCTGACCTCTGGCGTGACGCTCACCATCGCGCATCATGCCCTCAAGGAGGGCAAGCGTGGCGTCCTCAACCTGTTCCTGGCGCTGACTTTCCTGCTCGGCTTCGTGTTCGTTTACATGCAGTCGCAGGAATACATGGAGGCGTATCGCGAGAAAGGCCTGCAGCTGGGCACTGGCATCTACGGCTCAACTTTCTTCATGCTGACTGGCTTCCACGGTTTCCACGTGACCATGGGCGCCATCATGCTGACGGTCATCTGGCTGCGCTGCCTGCGTGGTCATTTCACGCCTGAGCGCCACTTCGCCTTCGAGGCCGTGGCCTGGTACTGGCATTTCGTTGACGTGGTGTGGCTCGGCCTGTTCGTGTTCGTCTACTGGGTCTGAGGGGCGCCGCAAGTCGCGGGCCACGCGCCCGGACTCCAGCACCACCACGCGTTGCGCCGAGGCGATAGTCTCGGCGCGATGCGCAACCAGGATTCGCGTGATCTTCAAGCTTTGGAGCGAGCGGTTTATCCGCCGCTCGCTGGCGACATCAAGATGACTGGTGGCCTCGTCCAGCACCAGCAGGCTCGGCCGGCGGTACAGCGCACGGGCCAATAGCAATCGCTGCCGCTGCCCGCCCGAGAGGCTGCGCCCGTTCTCTCCCACCAGCGTGTGATAGTTCATCGGCATCGCTGCAATCTCTTCATGGATATCGGCCAGCCGGGCGCTGGCGACAATGCGGTCCATGACAGGCTCGGCATCGAACAGGCAGATGTTGTCCGCGATACTGCCGCTGAAGAGATGATCGTCCTGCATCACGCTCCCGACGGCGGCGCGGAACTGCTCCATGCCTGAACGCCGAAGCGACCGGCGATCCCAGAGGATCTCGCCGACAGTCGGTTGGTGAAGACCCAGAAGCAATTTGACCAGCGTGGTCTTGCCGCAGCCTGATGCGCCGGTAATCACCAGCGACTCGCCGGGTGATATCAGCAGGTTCAATCCCTCGAGAACCGGTGGCTCACCGTCGGCGTGCCTGAACGACACGTTGCGCAATTCCAGGTTGCCTGACAAGGGCGCGCCACCGTAGCCGGAAGGAGCGGACTCCACGGAGCCATTGGTCGCCGGCTCGGGATCCTGCTCCAGAATATCGGCGAGCCGTTCGACCTGGAGTCGCAGGACACGCCACTCGCACAGGCGATCAACCAGCGCTGCGACACGCTGGGTGAAGTGATCCTTGTAGCCGAGGAACGCGAGCAACATGCCCACCGTCAGTTGCGCATTCAGAACCGACAGCGCCGCACACCCGATGATCGTTACGCGCTCCAGGCCGAACAGAACCTGACTGCCCGTCTGGACGAGCAGCGCCTGCCGGCTCATGTCCAGCTCCGCATTGGACTGGTTTGCAAGATGTGCGATCCAGCCATTGCGGCGCTCAACAGCACGGCTGTACAGGCGGACAGTCTGAACACCTCTCACAGACTCAATCAGATGGGTCTGCGATCGCGCCGCGTGGACTATCTGCCGTGCGTTGGCCTCACGCAGGCTCTGGAAGAAGAATGCGCGCAAGGCTGCATAGGCCATGACGCCCAGCAGCGCCATGGCAGCAAGCGGCAGGCTGTAAGCCAGCATCAGACCGAAGGTGGTCGCAGCCAGCAATCCATCTACGACCGATTCGATGAACTGCGTCGTGAGCGCGCGCTGCAGAGTCTGTACCGCGCCCAGTCGCGAGATGACATCGCCGAGATGGCGCCGCTCGAAGTAGACCAGCGGTAGCCGCAGCAGGTGCGTAAGTACGCGGCCCTGTCCGTGAACTGCGAGTTCCGCGGCCAGCAGGGCGCCGAACCATGAGCGAACGGCGGAGACTCCTGCCTGCAGAAAAACAAGCAGCATGGCACCGGCAGCGAGTACCGTCAGGAAACTGCGCTCGCCGCTCAACAGGGCCTCATCCACGACCCACTGCAGGTAGAACGGCATCAGCAGAAGACACAGCTGAACGCACAGGCTGAGCACCAGAAGCTTGACCAGTGCGGCCCTCATTCCCTGAGCCGCGCCCATCAGCGAACTCAGGCGCAATCGAGCCGGGGGCGGATTTGGGTGGAAACTCTCACCGGGCAACAACTCCAGCGCTACGCCAGTGAAATGCCGGGTCACCTCTGCCCATGGGAGGCGTCTCAGGCCCATCGCGGGGTCCGCAATTGTCACGCGCCGGGCGTTGCAATCACACAGGACAACGAAGTGGTTCAGATCCCAGTGCAGTACCGCAGGACGCCGCAGGGCGTGCAGCTGTTCCAGCGGCAGTTTTAGCGGCCGCGACTGCATGCCCAGCGAGTCCGCCATCTGCATCAGCGCGCGCAGGGTGACCCCCTTCATCGAGATGGCGAAGCGGCGACGCAAAGCGGGAAGAGTCCAGTGCTGTCCCCAGAAGCTGGCAATCATGGCCAGGCAGGCCAAGCCGCATTCGGCCACTTCAGTCTGCAACAGCGGTTGGGTGCGCCGGCGAGACCAGAAACGCAACATCAGGCCTGCCGCAGTCATCGGCTGCGTTTCCACAGTGCATACAGTGGCTCGAGAAGCCACTCATACAGCCGGCGGCGCTCGAGCAGGACACTGGCCTCCACGCGCGCGCCGGGCTTCAGGGATAGCCAGTGCCCGTCACTGAGCAGTGCCTGACTTGCCAGAGAAACACGGACCCGATAGACCGGCTCACCATGACCCTCGGCATGCAGCGCTGTTGCCGACACCTCGCGGATCAAGCCCTCCTGAAGACCGAACTTCTGGTACGGATAGGCCTGATAGCGGAGATGCACGCGAGACCCGGCCTGCAGGAAGCCGGCCGCGCGTGAGGGTGCGAGCAGTTCGGCTTCCAGCACCATGGGTTGAGGCAGGAGCGTGGCCAGAGACATGCCTGCAGCCACGCTCTGCCCTGGCGTAACCCGAATTGCACTGACGATTCCGGCGCGCGGCGCGCGCACCACCCAGGCGCTGCGCGTCGTGGCTTCAAGCAAGCCCTCTTCGAGGGTGGCGAGCTCACGCAGCGCGGCTTCCTTCTCTCTCTGCGCCTGCCCCTGCTGATCACGCCACGCCTGTTCCGACGCCTGCAGCAAGTGCTCCTGAACTGACTTTCCACGTTCGAGCTCTGCCAGTCGCTGCTGCTGGTCGAGCAGGTCAGCCTGGCGCTTCTGCAGCTGCAGAAGCGCAACATACCCTGAGCTTTCCAGGGCGCTGTAGCGCGTAACCGCCTGCTGCGCCAGTGCAACGCGATCCCGCTGCAGATGCAGCTGATCCATCAGCTGGCGCAACTCTGCCAGCCGCGCGTCGCGCTGACTGCTCTGGGACGCATCGCGCTGCCTCTGGAGTTGCTGCTGCAAAAGCAGATCCCGCGACAGGCTGCTGCGGCGTGACTTCAGCAGCTCGGCGATGGCCGGCTCAGTGTCGCCCTGCGCGACACTGGCCCGCGCGCTGCGCAATTCGAACAGTGCCGAA